>Ga0213858_10001075_pt1 | contig 12936 bp, 12 predicted proteins | sample PICome_FD_160122 | JGI IMG/M metagenome (GOLD analysis project Ga0213858, IMG submission 160122) | Coastal seawater microbial communities near Pivers Island, North Carolina, United States - PICO245 | ecosystem: Environmental > Aquatic > Marine > Coastal | place: USA: North Carolina | collected... | reverse complement strand
ATGGGATGGTACTTATAATGGACAAATGATGCCAACTTCAGATTATTGGTTTTTATTGGAATACAATGACTTTAATACAGGAGAACCAAAACAATTAAGAGCACACTTTACACTTAAAAGATAAAAATTAAAAAGCATTGTGTAATTGTAATACACAATGCTTTTTTGACTAATTCAAAATTACAATTTCATAGTTAATGAAAGCGATATAATAGAAGTATTGTTTTGTAATCTTAATGAATCAAGATTACCGCTTTGGTAAAGATTTTGTGAATAAGATCTTTTTATGTTTTCATAGGATAAATCTAACCTGGAATTATTAAAATCATAGCCTAATCCAAAAGAATAACCACTCAGATCTCCATATAGGGTTTTATTTTTATAAGGACTTTCTTGAGTTTTAAATCCAGCTCTATAGCTAATATTCCTATTTCGAAACTCAGTACCAAGTCTGTATGTGTTTGAGGTAGTAAATGTGTTGTTTATTGAATCATTAAGTAAAATATCCAACTGATTATTACCTGTATCAAAAGATGTATTAGCATAATTTTTACTTTCAAAATCAAAACTTATTATTGCAACTTTACCAAGTATATACGCGAAACTCCCCATGATATTGCCTGGAGTTTTTAAACTATAATCAGGGAAAATATTGACAATTGATGGATTTACAATGTAGTTAGTATCATCAATTATACTTGTAGTTGCTAAATACTGAGTTGTTTCTTCTCTTAGGGTAAGCCATGTTGGGCTTGTATAACTGAAGCCAAATCTAAAATTTTTAGACAACTTAAATAAACCTCCAAATTGCATTGAAAATCCTTCTCCATTAGTGTATAATTGGTTTTGAAAATTCACCAAATTAATTGAGGACCCATCATTATTATTTTCTTCTAAAAGATATGTGCTTTTTTCAAACTCGATAAAATGAGAATTTAAATTCAAGCCAAAACTTATATTGTCATTGTATTGAAAGGCTATATTTGCTGACAATTTACCATTATTGCCATTAGTTTGATAATCATATTGTTGATAGAAATTACCAGGGGCAATATTTGATAAATAAACTGTATTCACGTCATTTTCTTCAACAGGATCCAGTATGTAACTATTATACCCTAAAAATGCTTGTTGGTTTTGGTATCCAAATGTAGATCCTATAGCAGAGTAAGCTTGACTAATTGATTCGCCTTCAAAGGCACTTATGTTCACAAGTTCTAGTCCATTGGCGTTTTCCAAAAAATAACTCGAAATAGATTTATTTGTAATTCCTGCGATTGAAAATTCACTATCATAGTTATCAAGTCTTTCATAAAAAACACTAACTACAAACTTATTCCAAGGGGAGTTACTATAATTATTTTTAAAAACGAATGCAGCTCCAATCTGATTTAAATCAAGATTTGTTAACGAATTTGTATTTTTTGAATTTGCATATGTTACATCAAATGAGCTATTGTTTGTTCCTGCTGTTAAGGTTCCTTGACTTGAATTAAATATAGTAGAACCAGCAGGATTTATACTAACAGCTGATAAATCTCCACCAAGAGCACCAAAAGCCCCAGACATTGATTTGAATCTAGCTGTTCCTAATGTTTCTCCACTGGAAAACAACAATGCGGAATTTAAATCTTGTGCATGAAAATTGTTTAAACTAAAACAAATTAGTGTAATAATTAGATTTTTTTTCATTTTGATAATGATTAATATAGAATGTTATCTCTGGCGGCGATTAGATGATCCTCCACCTCTGGATCTTGATGATTTTGAACTAGATCTTCCACTAGATCTAGACATGTTCGATCTCGAATATGTTGAATTTCTCATTGATCCTGAATTTCTATTAGGTGATTCACTAGGCCAACTGTAATTGTTAGATCTTTGCGAATTACTCTTTCTGTTATAATCAATCTTTCGTGATGAATTATTATTTTTTCTGTTGTAATCTCTTTTTTGGACAGAACTTTTATTGGTTCTAACTCCTTTATTATCCTTAAAAGAATTATTTACCTGTGTTGTTTTATAAGTTCTTGCAGAAGTTTTTGTATTACTTGTCCTGAATTTAGTAACTGTACCCATAGCACTGCGGCTTGAAATACTTGCGCTTCTATATCCAGAGTTAAGGTACGATTGATTTCTGTAGCCATTAATTAATGCATATGAAGGACCTCTGTTTGGACCAAAATAGCTATAGCCACCAGTGTGAACAAACCACGCATTAGAAAAATATGGATCATAGAAGCCATAAATTGGATATCCCCAATTGTTCCATCTCCAGTTGTTCCATCCCCAGTTGTTCCATCCCCAATTATTCCATCCCCAATTGTTCCATCCCCAATTGTTCCATCCCCAGTTATTCCATCCCCAATACAATCCATAACTTGGTCTGGTGCGAATATTTATGATAATATTGGAATCAACATTTTGGCCCCAGCCGGCATAAGAACTTTCTTCGGAACTATTTTGTGAATTATAATTATTCTTTTCAGCGATTGTGCCATTAAGGTCTTCACCTTGATTTAATTCAATTGCTTTCCCTTTAAAGTAATCTTTATAATAGCTGTTGTTTATTTGATCTGGACTTGAGTCATAAGTATAACTATTATCTCTATCTAAGGAACTGTCATAAATTCCATCATCATACATTCCAACATATTGGTAGGATCCACATGAGGACAAAATGCAAAATAGTAATGCAGCGATTTTAAAATTGATAATTTTATTAGATAGAGTAATAATTGTCATATATGATTAAATTAAATTGTTGATCACTTTTAAAATACTTAGTTTTGTATCAAACCTTATTTATATTTCAACAATAGTTGTGCCAAATTACAACAATATGTCTAAAAACCTTACAAAACGTGAAGTAGATTATTCCAAGTGGTATAATGAGCTCGTAGTAAAAGCTGATTTAGCAGAAAACTCTGCTGTTAGAGGATGTATGGTTATTAAGCCTTATGGTTATGCTATATGGGAAAAAATGCAAGCCGAGCTAGATAAAATGTTTAAAGAGACTGGACATCAAAACGCTTACTTTCCTCTATTTGTACCTAAAGGTCTTTTTGAGACTGAAGAAAAGAATGCCGAAGGTTTTGCTAAGGAATGTGCTGTTGTTACTCACTACAGACTTGAAAACGATCCTGAAAATCCTGGTAAACTACGTGTTGATCCCAAAGCAAAACTTGAAGAAGAGCTTGTTGTTAGGCCTACCAGTGAGGCTGTGATTTGGAATACTTATAAAAATTGGATTCAATCCTACAGAGATCTACCAATATTAATAAACCAATGGGCGAATGTTGTTAGGTGGGAAATGCGTACACGTTTGTTTTTAAGAACAGCAGAGTTTTTATGGCAAGAAGGTCACACAGCCCATAGCACCAAACAAGAGGCATTAGACGAAACTATTCAAATGAATAGAGTATATGCAGATTTTGTTGAAAACTTCATGGCAATTCCTGTTATACAAGGATTAAAAACCGAAAGTGAACGCTTTGCTGGCGCAGAAGAAACTTATTGCATTGAAGCTTTAATGCAAGACGGTAAGGCGCTTCAAGCTGGTACTTCACATTTCTTGGGACAGAATTTTGCTAAAGCGTTTGATGTGAAATTTGCAAATAATGAAGGAGGCCAGGAGTATGTTTGGGCAACCTCTTGGGGAGTTTCAACAAGATTAATGGGGGCTTTAATAATGACACATAGTGATGATCAAGGATTGGTGCTACCTCCAAACCTTGCCCCGAATCAGGTTGTAATTGTACCTATTTACAAAAATGAAGATCAATTTGATGAAATTTATAAATTATCAAATAAAATAATGACCTCACTTAGAAGTAATGGGGTTTCAGTAAAGTTTGATGGCCGTAAGACTCATCGACCAGGCGCTAAATTTGCTCAGCATGAGCTTCAAGGAGTTCCTTTGAGAATTGCAATAGGTCCTAAAGACTTAGAAAATGGTACAGTCGAAGTAGCAAGACGAGATAATCTGACTAAGACTGTGATGAATATTTCTGATTTAGAAATTAATATTGTAAAACTCCTTGAAACTATACAGAATGATATTTACAATAAAGCATTAGATTTCAGGGATAATCATATTACCAAGGTTGATGACTTTAAATCATTTAAAAAAGTAATAGAAGAAAAAGGGGGGTTTGTTTCGGCACATTGGGATGGAAAACCTGAAACAGAACAAAAAATAAAAGAGCTTACTAAAGCAACTATTCGATGTGTCCCAATTGATGTCGTTAAAGAAAAAGGATACTGTGTTTACTCAGGATCTCCTTCCAATAATAGAGTTCTTTTCGCTAAGGCATATTGATTTTCAAGTTAAATATCCAAAAAAACAATACCGATTGTTGTAGCATTTAAAAATAGTTGTATTTTTGCAACCGCAATAATTATATTGCAGCTGTTTTGTTTAATAAGATTCAAAACAAAATGGCCCGTTCGTCTATCGGCTAGGACGCCAGGTTTTCATCCTGGTAAGAGGGGTTCGATTCCCCTACGGGCTACTAAATTAACAAAAAGAAATTATGGCAAATCATAAGTCAGCATTAAAAAGAATTAGAAGTAATAACGCTAAACGTATACTGAATAAATATCAGCATAAGACTACCAGAAATGCTATCAAGAGTTTACGTGAACTTACAAGTAAGAAAAAAGCAGAAAAAGCATTTTCTTCTGTTGCTTCAATGATTGATAAGTTAGCTAAGCGGAATATTATTCATAATAATAAGGCAGCAAATCTCAAATCAAAATTGATGAAGCATATTGCTAACTTATAAAGCATTTTACAAAAAAAAGCCTTTCTATTTAGAGAGGTTTTTTTTTACTTAAATTATCCGTTCATTGAAATCAGAAATTCTTCATTATTTCTAGTTTGCTTAAACCTGTCATTTATGAATTCCATAGCTTCAACAGGATTCATATCTGCAAGATATTTTCTCATAACCCACATCCTCTGAATAGTTTTTTCGTCAAGTAAAAGGTCATCCCTTCTAGTACTTGATGATGTAAGATCAATTGCGGGAAATATACGACGATTAGATATTTTTCTATCCAACTGTAGTTCCATATTACCAGTTCCTTTAAACTCTTCAAAAATAACTTCATCCATTTTAGAGCCTGTCTCGGTAAGGGCTGTTGCAATTATAGAAAGTGAACCTCCGTTCTCAATATTCCTAGCAGCTCCAAAGAATCTTTTTGGTTTATGTAAAGCATTTGCATCAACACCACCACTCAAAATTTTCCCTGAGGCAGGTTGTACTGTATTGTAGGCGCGTGCTAATCTTGTTATTGAATCTAAAAGAATAACAACATCATAACCACATTCTACCAAACGTTTAGCTTTTTCTAAAACAATATTTGCAATTTTAACATGCTCGTGTGCTTCTTTATCAAAAGTAGATGCAATTACTTCACCTCGAACATTTCTTTGCATATCAGTAACTTCTTCAGGTCTTTCATCAATAAGTAAGATCATCTGGTATACTTCAGGGTGGTTTGCGGCAATTGCATTTGCAACATCCTTAAGTAACATTGTTTTACCAGTTTTAGGTTGAGACACAATCATACCTCGTTGCCCTTTACCTATTGGTGAAAATAAATCCATAATACGGGTTGATATAGTATTTTGTTTTTCAGCAATGTTAAATTTTTCTTTAGGAAATAAAGGAGTTAAATGTTCAAAAGCTACTCTGTCTCTTACTACTTTTGGATCAAGGCCGTTAATTTTACTAACCTTAATTAAAGGGAAATATTTTTCACCCTCTTTTGGTGGTCTAACATGACCCAGAACAGTATCGCCATTTTTTAAGCCAAATAAACGAATTTGAGATTGCGAAACATAAATATCATCTGGAGATGAAAGGTAGTTATAATCAGAAGATCTCAAAAACCCATATCCATCAGACATTACATCCAAGACTCCTTCACTCTCAATTATTGCATCAAATTCAAAGTCAGGTTCTTTATATCTGTTCCTGTTATCTTTGTTTCCGTTGTGTTCTTTCTTGTGATGGTTATTTTTGTTTTTGTGATGATTATTTCTGTTGTTAGTATTTTGTTTTTGACGGATTTCTCTTCCAGAATTTTTATCGTCTTTGGTGTTTTCAGGTTTTTGATTAGCTTTTGTATTATTTTTTTGATCAGTTCTAGATTCTTCTTTAGGCTGATTTTTTTGTTCTTGTGGCTTTTTTTCAACAGGACTCGCAGCCTGTACATCTAAAATTTGATATATTAAGTCTAATTTTTTTAAACTTCTATATCTGGAGATTTTTAATTCTTTTGCAATTTCTTGTAATTCAGATAATTTTTTTTCTTTTAGTTGTGTAATTTCAAACATTTTTGATATTATTTTTTATAAAAATTGTTCTTACTGTTATTTCAGTAAATTTATTGAAGATTTGTTGTGAATGAAGATTGTATAAAGTATAATGAAAAATATAGAAAGAGAAGATATCTCTTTGATAACGTTGTGCAATTATACAACAATATTTTTAAATTAGACTAAAATTAATAAAAAAGAAACTCTTATTTTTGACTAAATTTTTTTGATGTTTTTTAGAATACAAACTTTATATTTAATCTTAGCTTCTGTTTTTTCAGGGATACTGTCATTTATTTTTCCTTTTCATATATTAAATGATATCCCTATTGAAATCACAAAGCAATATGAATATTTAATCTTATTCTTAATATCTACATTACTATCAGTGGTATCTGTTTTTCAGTACAAGAAAAGACAAACTCAATTTATTCTAGGTCGCTTGAATATGATATTAAACATAATTTTACTAGGATTATTTGTTTATAGATCACTAACTATTTCTGGAGAATATTATAATTCTGAGAAAGGAATTGGCTTTCTTCTTCCTGTTTTTACTATCGTATTTTTGGTTTTTGCCAATAAAGCCATAAAAAAGGATGAGGAGCTTGTAAAATCAGTGGATCGATTAAGGTAAATCTAGTATAGTAGTTGTATTAGTGTAAAAGAACCCTGAACAAAAGTTCAGGGTTCTTTGTTTTTTTATCTCTTATATTCAATTACTTCAAGATTATTAATATTTCCATTTGATATATTAAATCTTAGCATTGTTCTGACCTTATGAAATCCTTTAATCCCTATAGCACCTGGATTCATATGCAATAAATTCAATTTTTCATCTTTAATTACTCTAAGTATGTGTGAATGACCACAAATAAACAAATCAGGGGGATTTTTATTAATTTCATCAAAAATATTTTTTGAATATCGCTTTGGATATCCACCAATATGCCTCATCCAAACTTCCATTCCTTCAATATTAAATCTTTGATTTGAGGGAAACTCCGCTCTTATATTTTTATCATCAATATTACCATGCACAGCTCGTAATGGCTTATAATTTTTGATGGTATCAGTCACATTTAAGCCCCCAATATCTCCAGCATGCCACACTTCATCTGACCAACTAACATGTTTTATTATTTCATCACCAATGTATCCATGTGTGTCAGAAATTAATAAAATTTTTTTCATAGGATATTACGAAAGTAAAAAAGTATTTATATCAATATACTATCTTTGTGAGAATAATAACAAAAGTAAATAATTAGCTTGAGATATTTTATTGATTTATCATATAACGGAACTAATTTTCATGGCTGGCAAGTTCAACCCAATGCTGTCACAGTACAATCATTATTAAATGGTTGTCTTTCGACTCTTCTAAAAGAAGAAATAAATTGTGTAGGTGCGGGTCGTACTGATACTGGAGTTCATGCTAAACAAATGATTGCTCATTTTGATTGTGAAAAAACTTTTAATTCAAAAAATTTAGTTTCAAAGTTAAATGCCTTTCTACCAAAAGATATAGCCATTCGATCAATAAGAAAGGTTCAATCTAAAGCACATGCAAGATTTGATGCAAAAAAAAGAACATATGTTTATAAAATATGTTCCTCCAAGAATGTTTTTGAATATGATAAAAGTTATTTTTTTAAAAATAAATTAGATTTAGGGTTAATGAATGAGGCTTGTTTGATAATGATGAACTACAGTAATTTTGAGTCATTTTCTAGAACAAACTCAGATGTAAAAACTTTTATTTGCTATTTAAGTGAAGCTTCGTGGACTGAAGCAAAAGATTTTATTTATTTTAAAATTTCTGCTGACCGTTTTTTAAGAAATATGGTAAGAGCTATAGTAGGCACAATGATTGATGTTGGTGTAAAAAAGACAACTTTGCTAGAATTTGATCAAATTATACAATCAAAAGACCGTACTAAGGCAGGCGCTTCAGCTCCATCCAGAGGTTTATATCTAACTCAGATATATTACAATAACTCAATATTTAAAGATGTCTAAAGTAAAAAAAACTGTTTTTGACAGGCTGCTTTTTAGTCGACTGCTGAGTTTTACAATTCCATATTATAATATCTTCATTATAGCTTTGTTAACTGTTTTAGGATTGTCAATATTTGGTGCACTGCGGCCAAAGGTTTTGCAACTTGCAATGGATAACAATATTGAAAATCAATTTGAACCTGGCTTTACAAAATATATGGCTTGGATGTTCATTTTATTATTTCTTGAGGTAATTTGTAATCTTACCTTTATTTATTCTGCGAGCTGGCTTGGTCAATCAGTAGTCAGGGATGTGAGAATTAAATTATTTAAACATATTCTTGGCTTTAAGATGAAGTATTTTGATAACTCATCTGTTGGTGTTTTATTAACAAGAACTGTTACTGACATGGAGCGTATAGCTGATATTTTTGGAGAAGGTCTTTTTATGATATTTAGTGATATTTTAAAAATGCTTGTTGTCGGATCAGTTATGGTTTTAATGAATTGGAAATTGAGTATTATTGTATTTTTCACATTACCTATCATAATAATTGCAACAAAAATTTTTCAAAAATACATGAAGAATGCTTTTGAAGAAGTTCGAAATGAAGTTTCAAATTTAAACTCATTTGTTCAAGAGAGGCTTACTGGGATGAAAATTGTTCAACTTTTTGCAAGAGAAAAAGTAGAATTTCAAAGTTTTAAAAAGATTAATGAACGTCACAAGAATGGATGGATTAAAACAGTATGGTATAATTCGGTTTTTTTCCCAATTGCTGAGCTACTTTCCTCAATAACTCTAGGAGTTATTATTTGGATTGGAGGATTAAACACTGTTTTTGATCAGACAGCCACTGTTGGTGATTTAGCGGCCTTTATTATGATGGTACCAATGATGTTTCGCCCATTACATCAAATAGCTAATAAATTCAACACTCTTCAAATGGGAATGGTTGCAGCTGATAGAGTTTTTAAAGTTTTAGATACAAGGTCTAATATAAAGGATAATGGGAATGAAAAGTTGATTGATTTTAAAGGTGAAATTGAATTCAAAAACGTATATTTTTCTTATGTTAAAAATCAGCCAGTAATTAAAGGAATTTCATTTAAAGTAAAGCCAGGGCAGACCATTGCTATTGTTGGTTCAACCGGATCTGGGAAGTCTACGATCATTAATTTGATTAATCGCTTTTATGAAATCCATAAAGGTCAAATTTTATTTGATGGTAAGAATATTGAAACTATATCATTGAAAAATTTAAGAAATCAAATATCCGTTGTTTTACAAGATGTATTTTTATTTGCGGATTCAATTTTTAATAATATAACTCTCAGAAATCCTAAAATTTCATTAGAGGAAGTTAAAAGTGCTGCTAAAGAAATTGGTATACACAAATTTATTACAAGTCTTCCGGGAGGATATAATTACAATGTAAAAGAAAGAGGTGTAATGCTTTCTGTTGGACAAAGACAATTAATATCTTTTTTGAGAGCTTATATTTTAAATCCCAAAGTTTTGATTTTAGACGAAGCTACAGCATCTATTGATTCAAATTCTGAAAAGCTCATTCAAGATGCAACAAAAAAAATTACCAAAGGAAGAACATCAATAGTAATTGCTCATCGTTTAGCAACAATTCGAAAAGCAGATTGTATTATTGTTATGAATTCTGGTAAAATCGTTGAAAGCGGCACTCACAGAGAATTGTTAAAAAATAAAAAAGGGGCTTATACTGGACTGTATGAAGCTCAGTTTCAAAAATAGATTTATTATTCCATAGCTAACTCTAGCTTCTCAATTAATTCTTGAGTGTTTTCGTATATTACAAATTCACCATTATTAATATATGATATTTGGCCTGTTTCTTCACTAACGACAACAGCTAAAGCATCAGTTTTTTCAGTAATTCCTAGAGCGGCTCTATGCCTAAGCCCAAAATGAGACGGAATATCATTTTGATTACTCACAGGTAGAATTACTCTCGTTGCTTTAATAATATTATTCGAAATTATAATTGCTCCATCATGCAATGGACTATTTTTAAAAAAAATACTTTCAAGTATTGGTTGTGTAAGATCTATATTCATTTGATCTCCTGTTTCAATTAAAAAATCTAAATTATTATTTCTTTCAAGAACGATAAGAGCTCCTGTCTTAGAGCTTGCCATTTTATTACATGCTCTTACAATTATATTTGCATCAGTACTATTTCTTTTTATGGATCCATTTAAAAATTGAAATCGACTAATTAAACTTCCTTTTCTGCTCAAATTAGTTGAACCTATCATTAATAAGAATTTTCTTATTTCAGGTTGAAAAACAACAATTAAGGCTATAATTCCAACACTCATGAAACCTCCAAGAAATTTAGTAAGCATTCGCATTTCTAACGATTCAAAAAGAAGAAAAAACAGATAAAAAATCACTATCCCAATAAAAATATTAATTGCTACAGTGCCTCTAATAAGTTTATATATATAATAAAGCAAAAAAGCTACTAGGACAATATCGACTATATCTAATAAGCTGAAATCGAGAAGATCTTTGAGAATATCCACTGGTTAATTATTTTTATAAAGATAGGAAATAATACCAATTTTTAATTTAAGATTTTTTTTCTAGTGCATTGTACAGATAAACACATTCAACTGCTTGTTTTACGTCATGAACTCTCAATATTTTAGAGCCGTTGATCAATGCCACCATATTTAGTGCAGTTGTTCCGTTTAAGGCTTCCGATGAAGTACAATCTAAAAGATTATAAATCATAGATTTTCTAGAAATACCAGTTAATATAGGATAGTTTAGATTATTGAAATGATTCAAGTTTTTCAATAGCACATAATTTTGTTCAATCGTTTTTGCAAATCCAAACCCTGCATCAATAATTATATCATTAATTTTATGATGTTTTGCGGTTGATATTCTTTCTGAAAAATACTCAAATACTTGATTAACTATATTTTCATAATTAGTTTTATTTTGCATTGTTTTTGGGGTTCCTCTCATGTGCATCATGATATATGGAATATTAAGTTTTCCAACAGTTTCCATCATCATGGGGTCTAGTTTTCCTGCTGAAATGTCATTACTAATTGATGCACCAATCTCAACACACTCGTTAATTACTTTAGATCTAAAACTATCAATCGAAATTATACAATTTGGGAATGATTTAATTATTAATTTGACTATTGGAGTAATTCGTTTTAATTCTTCAACTTCGGAAACAAAATTAGCTCCTGGTCTTGAACTATATGCCCCAACATCTATAAAATCGGCTCCGTCAACTAACATTTTTTCAGCTTGTTTTAACAAGCTTTTTTCGTCTTTAAATTTACCGCCATCGTAAAAAGAGTCTGGAGTTACATTAATTACACCCATAACTTTTGGAGTTGTAAGATCAATAAGATCTCCATTACAGTTAATGCTAAACGTTGAGATAGTTTTTTTTGATTTCATTCAATTTTAAAGTTTAAACCTTAAATTTTGATCTTTTAAAAATTTTAAGCGAAATTTACGGAAATTTCAATCTAATTCATGCAAAATACCACAAAAGAATATGATGCAATTATAACTAATTGCAGAGAACTTTTCTTAAATAAAATGAAAGATTATGGGTGCGCTTGGCGTATACTAAGATTACCATCATTAACAGATCAAATTTTTATTAAAGCTCAAAGAATTCGTGGATTGCAACAAAATAAAACACAGAAAATAAAAGAAGGGGCATCCAGTGAATTTATAGGGATTATAAACTATTGCATAATGGCTCTAATTCAAATAGAAAGAGGAGTTGTCGAGCAGCCTGATTTGTCTTATGATATTGTTGTAAATGATTACGATAAGATGATATCCAAAACCAAACAACTAATGATGGATAAAAATCATGATTATGGGGAAGCATGGCGAGATATGAGGGTTAGTTCTTTAACAGATTTGATATTACAAAAACTACTGCGTGTAAAACAAATTGAGGATAATGCAGGTCAAACTTTAGTCAGTGAAGGTATTGATGCGAATTACCAAGACATGATAAATTATGCTGTTTTTGCTTTAATTCATATAAAAAATAATTGATGAAATTTTTAACTCAAATCTTTAGAATTTCAGTAGCTATTTTATTTATTATTTCTGGGTTTGTTAAACTTAATGATCCTTTAGGGTTTTCATATAAGCTTCAGGAATATTTTAGTCCTGATGTATTAAATTTAACCTTTTTAGACCCATATGCTTTAATATTTTCTTTTGTAATAGTTGTTTTTGAAGTAGTTGTTGGAGTTTTTCTTTTCCTAGGATTTAAACCTAAGTTTACTCTTTGGAGTCTTTTGTCAATGATCTTGTTTTTTACTTTTCTAACTTTTTATTCAGCTTATTTTGATAAGGTTAAAGATTGTGGTTGTTTTGGAGATGCATTAAAATTATCCCCATGGGAAAGTTTTTTCAAGGATTTAATCTTATTAATATTGATAGTTGTAATCTTTATTTTCAAGGATTTTATAAAGCCTTTTTTCAATACTTCTATTACTAATTTGGTAGCAATTTTAAGTTTAATAACTAGCATATTTTTTGGATTTTATGTTTTGAAACACTTACCATTAAT
>Ga0213858_10001074_pt1 | contig 12939 bp, 10 predicted proteins | sample PICome_FD_160122 | JGI IMG/M metagenome (GOLD analysis project Ga0213858, IMG submission 160122) | Coastal seawater microbial communities near Pivers Island, North Carolina, United States - PICO245 | ecosystem: Environmental > Aquatic > Marine > Coastal | place: USA: North Carolina | collected... | reverse complement strand
TAAAAATGCCGATTTAATCACGGCAGAGAAGCGTGATTCCCAAGGGCTCTGTTTTATCGGGAAAGTTCGTCTACCAGACTTTTTACAACAACAATTAAAGCCTAAGGAAGGTCAAATCATTGAAATCTCACCGGATCATTCGGTGTATCAATCAGACCGAATTGATGCTTTAGAGGACCTTTCGAGACCGTTTGAATACCAACCAGATATGGGTAAGGTACTTGCCAAACATAATGGAGCGCATTATTTTACTGTTGGACAACGAAAGGGTCTCGCAGTGGGAGGAACTGCATTACCTTTATTCGTTATTGGTGTTGATACTGATCAAAACGTATTATATGTTGGACAAGGAAACGATCACCCAGGCCTCTATCGATCTGCTCTCAAAATCCAAAAGGATGAAGTACATTGGATACGGCCTGATTTAGCAGGAGATTTAAGAGTTCAAGCGAGAATTCGTTATCGTCAACCTTTACAACAGGCTTCGATTATTACAAAAGACGATGCTACTTATGTAAAATTTGATCAGCCTCAATCTGCAATTACTCCAGGGCAGTTTGTAGCATGGTATATAGAAAATGAATTAGTGGGGTCTGGTGTGATTTCTGAATAGGAAATAAAATCACCTAATTTTCACCTCTAAAACTGAATTATGTCTTTTAAGATTGCAGATACATCAAGCCATAGAATTCTTTTTTTCTCCGTATGGTTGTTGTTTGCTTTAGTACAGTCTGCACTTATGCCTCTTTCAGGAGAAGAAGCTTATTATTGGCTGTTTTCTGAGGCTTTAGATTGGGGTTATTTAGACCATCCACCAGCAGTAGCATTCTTTGGTCGTTTGGGATATGAGGTGCTAGAAAATGAATTGGGGGTTCGTTTATTCTCATCATTGTTAAGTGTGTCAACACTTTGGTTAATCTATGATTTAATCGGCCGAAAGGGTCTTAGAAACTTTGTTTTTCTCGCAGGGGGTCTGCTCGCGGTACATGCAGGTAGCTTTCTCGTGAAAACAGATGTTCCCTTAATGTTTTTCGAGGTCCTGTTTTTCTGGTTCTATAAACGATTTCTGGATCGAAACGATATGCTGAATTCCTTGGGTATCGCATTTGCAATTGCCGGTATGTTTCTAAGCAAATACCACGGAATTTTGGTCGTTTTATTTACGCTTCTATCGAATTGGCGATTAGTAAAAAATCAATACTTCTGGGTAGCTGTTTTATTTACAGTGATTCTAATGCTACCCCATTTGTTCTGGTTGATCGAAAACGATTTTTCAAGTCTTAGATTTCATTTAAATGGAAGATCGGACATCTCCTTTAAGTGGTCCAATGTTTTAGGTTATGTGGGTAGTCAACCTCTAGTACTAGGGCCATTAGTAAGCTTACCGATGCTCTACGCTTTATTTCGCAGAAAGTATACGGATGCCTTTTCGAGAGCGCTTTTATTTGTTTTATTAGGCGTTCTTATTTTCTTCTTCTTGCAATCATTTAGAGTTTTTATACATAAACACTGGACAAGTATTGTTTTGGTTCCTCTGATCATTTTAGCCTTTCCAGTTTTAGAAAATCGTCAAAAACTAGCGCTCGTTTTTCGTCGCCTGGCCCGAGTTTCTTTGTTGCTCTTAGTACTTTTCAGAGTTTATTTAGTCTATGACTTTGTTCCCAAAAGTTTACCTCTAAAGACAGAGCCATTACATGATTGGAAGGCCTGGGCCGAAAACGTTCAAGAGCTTTCTAAGGGAATGAATGTAGTGTTTATCAATAGTTATGAAAATGCCTCGAGATACCAGTTTTATACGGGAGAACCGGCACATACATTAAGTACTTTTTATTTCAATAACACTCAATTTGATTATTGGGGTTATGAAGATTACTTCAGGGGAGAGCCGGTTTTTGTTGTTCATAATAAAAGAGGTCAAGCGCTTTACCAAACCGTTGACGCCGCAAATGGGGCTCAAATACACTTCAGACGTTTTCGTCAGTTCAATGCATTGGATAAAATTCAGGTAACACCTATAGTTATCGAATTAAGTGAAGACAATACTCAACTGGTTGGAAAAATAAAAATTGAAAATCCTTATGATTTTGATATTCTTTCTTCTAGAAGGGAGCCTGTCCAATTGTTATTGTATTCTTTAAAGGGTGATCGAGTTTTAGCAGAACGAGTGCTTCTTAGTGACCTTAATATTGTTTCTAAGGGGTCGTTGATAGTGAACTTTGAAGTCGTTCTTCCCGAAATACAATCAGACACTCAGCTTCGCTTTAGCGTTAGCTCGGGAAATCTTCCTGGTACAATCAATAGCGAACGAATAAAAGTTTAATATGAGTATGAATAATAAGCACGAGGAATCACTAAAGTCGATTGAGCGGCTACTCCTAATTATGGATGACCTTAGAGCTCAGTGTCCGTGGGATAAAAAACAAACGATGCAAACCCTTAGAACCCTCACGATTGAAGAAACCTATGAGTTGGCGGATGCGATTATCGACGATGACATGGAGGAGGTTAAAAAGGAACTGGGAGATTTACTTCTTCATATTGCTTTCTACTCTAAAATCGGCGATGAAAAGGGGTTATTCAATATCGGTAAAGTCGCAGAGGCTATCAGTGATAAGTTAGTCGATCGGCATCCCCATATTTATGGTGATGTTACCGTGGCTGATGAGGCTGAGGTCAAACGAAACTGGGAGAAGTTAAAACTGAAAGAAGGTAAAAAATCGGTACTAGAAGGAGTGCCAAAAAGTTTGCCTGCTCTCGTGAAAGCTCAAAGAATTCAAGAAAAAGCTGCAGGTATTGGGTTTGATTGGGAACAGCCAGAGCAAGTTTTTGATAAGGTTAGAGAAGAATTACAAGAGTTTTCAGAAGAGGTGACGAATCGGGATAAAGATCGAATGGAGTCTGAATTTGGAGATATTCTCTTTGCCCTAATCAATTATGCTAGATTTCTAAAAATTAATCCTGAAAACGCCCTAGAACGTACTAATAAAAAGTTCATTTATCGATTCCAATATTTGGAGGAAAGGGCTAGAGAAGAAGGGAAGTCACTGTCAGATATGACTCTTGAAGAGATGGACGTATACTGGGAAGAGGCCAAACGCAAATGACAAGTATATCCAACTATATCAAGGAGATTCCTTATAATTTTAAGCTAGCCTTCCCGGTAATCTTAGGAATGCTTGGCCATACTTTTGTAGCCTTTGCAGACAATATAATGGTCGGTCAATTAGGTCCTACTGAGCTTGCTGCGGTTTCTTTAGGAAATAGCTTCTTATTTATTGCAATGTCACTAGGGATAGGCCTATCAACAGCTATTACTCCCCTTATTGCAGAAGCCGATGGAAACAGAAAGATATTAGGGGTAAGAAAAGTGCTTCGTCATGGTCTATGGATATGCACTGTAGTCGGTGTGGCACTTACGATTATCATTATCACTGCCAGCCCGCTGATGAACAAAATGGGACAACCTGAAGAGGTACTTGTTTTCGCTATACCCTTTTTGTGGATTGTTGGGATATCCCTAATTCCGATGATGATTTTTCAGGCGCTGAAACAGTTGTGTGACGGTTTATCAAGAACCCGAATACCTATGTATGCCTCTTTAATAGGAAACGTGATTAATGTACTATTCAACTATCTACTGATTTTTGGAAAGTTTGGCTTTCCAGAAATGGGAGTGATAGGAGCGGGCTTAGGAACTCTTATTTCGAGAATCGTTATGGTGATTCTTTTGGTCATCTTCTTACGCCTTGATTCTTTCTATGATCCCTACCTAAATGCTCTTAATTTAAGATGGGTAAGTGTAGCCTTTTCCAAACGAATCTTGGCCTTGGGTTTACCCTCTTCTTTACAAGTATTCTTTGAGGTGACCTTGTTTACTTCTGCGATTTGGTTAAGTGGTATTTTAGGAACCCTTGATCAGGCTGCTAATCAGATCGCTTTAAACCTGTCTTCAATGACTTATATGGTAGGAATGGGGTTAAGTGTAGCTGCCATGATTCGCGTCGGAAACCAACTTGGTCGTCGTGACTATCTAAAATTGAAAGAGGTAGCACAGTCTATATTTTTTCTTACTCTCTTATTGCAAATCAGCTTTGCTCTTTTTTTCTTCATCTTTAGAAATGAATTACCTCATCTCTATCTCGATAGTTCAGATGTAGAAAATGGACTTGACAATGCCTATGTTTTAGGACTAGCAAGTGTATTACTACTTTGGTCTGCCCTATTTCAAATTTCAGATGGTATTCAAGTGGTAATTATTGGTGCACTTCGCGGAATGCAAGACGTGAGAGTTGCCGCTGTAATTACTTTTGTATCTTATTGGTTGGTAGGCTTTCCGATCTCTTACTTTCTCGGATTAAAAACTGATTTTGGTGCCGAAGGCATTTGGATGGGACTGTTAGCAGGACTCACTGTTTCTTCGATACTTTTGTATGTTCGATTTAATTATCTCGTAACCCATAAAATAAACGTTAATGTCACTACCTAAATATCTTATCGCTGATAATTCTGATTTTCCAGAAGTTGTTTTTGTGGTTCATACTGAATTTCCTCGTTTTATCCTTAATGTGACTAACGATGAAATTCAATGGTTTGAGGATTTTTCTGAAGAAGATGAAGAACTGCTTCCCAAAGAGGCTGAAAACTTTGTGAAAGAAGCTTTAGAATTTTACGATCGAGAATTTGATCGCAGCGAATAGCAATGATTGAGTCTTTTATAGAATTAGATAAAGCACTCCTTTTGTGGATTCAGAAGATGGGAAGCCCTTTATGGGACCCTTTTTGGTTCTTCATTACTAAAAAGGAAAACAGTATTCCCCTTTATGTGCTAATGCTTTTGATTTCTTACCGTAAACTGGGAAGAAAACGCTTTTTATACCTCTTAGTTTTTGTTACCCTCCTTATAACCGTTTCTGATCAGATGACCAATTTATTTAAGAATGGTTTTATGAGGTTACGTCCTTGCCATGATCCTGAAATGATTTCATTGATTCGGGATTTAGAATATTGTGGAGGGAAATTCAGTTTCTTTTCGGGTCACGCATCTAATAGCTTTGCTTTTGCAACTTTTTTTATTGGGGTGCTGGGAAGGTATATGCCCAAAGTTCGCTGGTTGTTATTATGGGCATTCCTAATGACCTTTAGTAGAGTATATCTTGGGGTACATTACCCGATAGATATAATAACCGGTGCATTTTTTGGTAGTTTATGGGGAGTTCTTTTTTCGAAACTATATATCAGATATATTATTAAATAAGAGGGATTGAAGGCTAGATCAACGATTTACTGGTTACTTTCATTTAGTATTCTTTATTTCTTAGGGATGTTACTTCCTTTAATGGAAAACGATTCGGCACAATTTGCGGTCATGGCGAGTCGAATGGTTATCGAGAATGACTTTACTCACCTTTACAAAGGATTTCTTCCTTACCTTGATAAACCCCATTTGCATTACTGGCTTGCAGCGATTAGTATGAAGTTATTTGGTATTCATGCATTTAGCTATCGTCTTCCAGGAGTTTTATTGCTTTTTATTGGAGCATATTTCGTCTTCAAAACCTCTAAGCTCTTGTACGATGAAAAAACAGCTTACTTCAGTGGCCTTGTTTTTATAGCCTCCCAAACGATTATTCTAGCAGGCTTTGATCTTCGAACAGATGCAGTACTTACTGGGTTAGTTGCCTGGGCTATTTATCATCTTGCCAATTATATCTATGAGGAGAAGTTAAATCATCTTTTATGGGGTGCTTTAATCGCTGGATTTGCATTTGCTACCAAAGGATTAATTGCTGTCGTAGTTATTGGGGGAGTGGCTCTTGCCCTTTTAAATGCCAAACAAAAGTGGGGATTACTATTTCGAGTTTCTACCCTCGGTGCGCTGTTGGTATTTATATTTTCACTTACCCCCGTGCTTTACGCGTATTACATACAATTTGATTTACACCCTGAGCTTGTTGTTAGAGGGGTTTCTAATCGTTCAGGTATTAAATTTTTATTTTGGGAGCAAAGCTTCGAGCGATTAAGTGGGGAGGGACACGGTAAGACAGGTAATGATCCTTTTTTCTTTTTCCACACCTTTTTATGGGCTTTTATGCCCTTCTCCTTAATTGGAATTGTAGGCCTCTACAAAACATTTAGATCGAAATTTTCGGAGGTGCTTATTTTAAAGAGTTTGACTATTGCTTTAGTACTATTACTAGGCGTAATGAGTTTAGCCCAATTTAAGCTTCCCCACTATTTAAATGTTCTTTTACCCCTTATTACACTTGTTTTTACTCCCGCAGTTTTACGATTAGTTGATCAAAAAATCGGAAAGCTTCTCTCTGTTATTACTTTCTCGATCTTTGGGATTGCCTCGGTTCTGATTTGCATTCCCTTTTACGACTACATAACTCTACCAGTATCTCTGTTGATCGTACTATTATCGTGGATACTCCACCGTAGAAGAGTCTCTATGATTTCTTGGCTTTTATCAGGTGTGCTTGCTTTTAATCTTCTTGCTTTTATTGTTTTTTATCCAAAATTGCTCGGTTATCAATCAGATATTTCCTTCAGCAAAAGATTAAATCTTCAAGATGCTGAATTAGTAAATGCTACCGATAAGCACACTTGGAACTTAGATTTCTTTTTTCAAACCCATTTGCCAGAACGTACTATAGATGAACTCGTTGATAGTCATGAGATTTATGTACTTGTCGATATCGATGCTTATCAAAGGCTGAAGTCATTACGACCGGATGCTGAAGAATATGCATCCGCTCCGCATTACCGGGTCACCAAGCTTTCTCTAAAATTTTTATCGCCTAAGACAAGGTCTTCTACTCTTGAGATTCGTCGAGTGGTTTGGTTACCATAGGCTTTCTAAAATGGAAATAAATTCCAATCAGAGAAACTAATGCGTTGACCACGAAAAAAGATATGGATAAGGCCACAGCACCATTTGTCTCAATACCTAAAATCTGTGCTCCATAAAAGAAGGTAACCTCTCGTGCGCCAATGCCTCCTAGAGTTATGGGTAATACAGATACGATAGATGAGAGGGTGAAGAGTAATAGATAGCTTATTGTATGATCTGATAGGTTAAGGCCTTCAAGAAGTACCCACGCCGCTATTATTTGTAATCCCTGTAGAACGAGAGAATAACCAATAGTTAGTAGTTGACTATTAAAGCTGAAGCCGGTAGATTTCTTTATAACGTAATAAGCTGATAAAGAACCAATTATCCAAGCAACAAATAGAATAACGGTAGTAAACAGCTGTGATATTGGCCAGGGGATAAAGGTTATGAATTGGGCACTGTTTATTAGAAAAAGCATTAGGCTATAGGAGCCTAACGCATAGAGACCACCAATACGGTCAATAAGAAGACATCCGATGATTGGCTTAATCGGTTTCCCGGTCTGTTTTTGTATGGCGTATCCTTTATAAGCATCTCCTCCAATTCCTCCAGGAAGAAATAGATTGTAAAACATTCCCTGTAAATAGAGTTTCCAATGATATGGCGATGGTACTTCTGCGTCTATAGATTTAAATAGATTTAATAGTCTGAAGTGGGCGAGGTACTTTGAACCGAGTACGAGAGAGAACGAAGTAAATAGAATAAAGGGAGGAAGGCTACTTAGGTACTCTGCGAAATCTCCCGTATTAATCGTGTTAAACACAAAATATAAGAGGAGACCGCTTACGATTACCTTTAGTGCAGTTATTCCCTTTTTTTTCAACAGATTACCTTTGAATTTGATTCCCTATACTTACCCTGCCAATGCGATAAGGCCTCTTGTTTTGAGATTCATAATAGGTTCTGATCAGCATTTCCATAATGATTCCTACGGTGAAGAGTTGTATACCTGCGAGTATAAATAGTATTCCGAAAATTAGTAACGGACGCTGTCCAATATCGTTGCCATAATAGAATTTTTCTACTAGTAGCCATCCGTTAATTCCCATTCCAATAAGAATGAGGAAAAATCCAAAAATTCCGAAAAGATGGATAGGTCTTTGAAGATATTTTCGAATGAAAAGCAGAAGCATCATGTCTGCCACAACTTTGAAAACGCGCTCTAATCCATATTTTGAAACTCCAGCATGTCTCGCGTGATGCTTGACAGGAACTTGCTTGATTTGTGCACCTTCTAAGAAAGCTAAAAGGGTAATAAACCGGTGCATCTCCCCGTAAAGATTCAAGTTCTTTGCAATGTCCTTTGAGAAAACCTTCAATGCACAACCATTATCCTTGATGTCAAGACTGGTCACTTTTCTTACCAAGAAGTTGGCGATCTTGGAAGGGATCGTCTTTAACCACGAGTCTTTTCTTTTTTGACGAATACCTGTTACCAGATCATAGTGTTCGTTGATGGCCCAATGTAACATCTCTGGAATATCTGATGGATCATTTTGCAAGTCTCCGTCCATGGTGATGATATACTCTCCCTTGGCATAATCAATCCCAGCAGCGAGGGCTAAACTTTGCCCATAATTCTTTTTTAGTTCGATTAGATGAACAGTCTCATCCCCCATTTTTTTAATGACACGTACCGTTTCATCGGTTGAAAAGTCATTAACATATACGATCTCATAGTGATAACCTTTTAAGCTTTCGTGGATCTTCTCTGTAAGTAAGGCCACGTTGTCCTGTTCATTATATAACGGAACAACAATGGAGAGAAGTTGGTCGGTAATAGGGCTTTTACTCATAAGGTTAGTGCTTATTGTTTTCCTTCAGAAATTCTGGAAGCAAACGTTTGAACCGATTGATTCTGGGTATTGAAACGGATCGAATATATGGGTCGTTAGGATTATTCTTCTCGTAATCTTGGTGATAGTCTTCAGCCGGATAAAAAATTTCAAAAGGAACAACCTCGGTTGCAATAGGAGTACTGTAATATTCAGTGATACTATCGATGTAGGATTCAATAATCATCTTCTCCAATTCGTTTTGATAGAACGCGATAGATCGATATTGTCTTCCTTTATCTGGTCCTTGTCGATTGACACTAGTGGGATCATGTGACGCGTAGTAAACACTTACCAAATCCGCAAAATTTCTCACTTTAGGATTATAATATACGGCAACAGCCTCTGCATGTGAAGTACGGCCATAACTTACCTCTCGATAGGTTGGGTTTTTTTCCTTTCCTCCACTATATCCTGAAATAACTTCGTATACCCCTTCGACACTTTCATAGATTGCCTCAACGCACCAAAAACATCCGGATGCGAAATAGGCTACCGCTGCATCTTCGGGAATATTTTCGGGAGTTGTTTGTCGTTGCGTTTGGCTTTGGGTTTGACAAGATTGAAGTGCTAGAAGGGTAACAAGGATGAAACGTTTCATTTCTCTAGAGTTTTTTTAAAATACGTGCATTTACAAAAAGTAAGACAGCGAAAGAGAGCATTAACCAAAACCATAAATCAAAGGTGGATTCAAGCCCTCTGTTGATTGCAAGCCCAGCACTAGTAAGAATCCCTAGATAGTTAAATCTAAGTACCATTTCACGACGTATTACTGCGAGGTCTTTGATAAGGCTAAGATTTAAGAACCCATTGTCCTGATTTAAGGAGTGGTTCAGCTTGTTTAAATTTCACTTCTTTTTCTTCTCCACTTAATGGATTCAGGATAATAACTTTTTCGTTTCTACCAATTTTTGGTTTTTGACGAACAACGGTTTCTACTTTTGGACTAGTCCTTGTGGCAGATGCACCGGCAGCACGATTTTGACTCGCCAATTCATCGCTGTTCAATACTTCCTCCTTAGAAAGATTCAGCTTTTCTCGTTTAGGTTGTTGCACTTTCGAAGCATCTCTTACTCCCTCAGGGCTTTTAGTAGGTATTCCTGCTTTAAATAAGAAACTGATTAAATCTCGATTGACACTATCAATCATTGTTCTAAACAACTCGAATGCTTCAAATTTGTAGATCAAAAGGGGATCTTTCTGCTCATGAACAGCAAGCTGCACCGATTGCTTTAATTCATCCATTTTACGTAAATGGTTCTTCCAAGCCTCATCAATTAGAGCTAATGCAATGTTCTTTTCAAAGTCTGAAATCAGTGATTTACCCTTTGATTCAAAAGCTTTCTCTAAATCGGTAACGATTTGAAGAGTACGATTACCATCGGTGAATGGAACTACAATTCGCTTGAATTGATTATTCGGGTTTTTGAAAACTTCTTCAATGACAGGAAACGCTTGATTTGCACTTCTTGCTAACTGATCGCTATATGCCTTGAATGCTTTTTGATAAAGCTTTTGTGATAATTCGATTATCGAACCTTTATCGAATTCTGTTTCACTAATCCCTTCAATAATGCCGAAAACTTGAATGCAATCATAGCTAAATTGTTTGTAATCAGAAGAATTCTTCGCTTGCTCAACAATGGATTCAGCAGTATCAAAAATCATGTTAGCAATATCTACTTTTAATCGCTCGCCAAATAGGGCGTGTTTTCTGCGCTTGTAAATCACCTCTCGCTGAGCATTCATTACATCATCATACTCTAGAAGTCGTTTACGAATTCCAAAGTTGTTTTCTTCTACTTTCTTTTGAGCGCGCTCAATGGATTTAGTCATCATGCTGTGCTGAATAACCTCACCTTCTTCGAGTCCCATTCTGTCCATGATCTTCGCCATCCGTTCAGAACCAAATAAACGCATCAAATTATCTTCTAGAGAAACATAGAACTGTGAACTTCCTGGGTCTCCTTGTCGTCCTGAACGACCCCGAAGCTGCCTGTCAACTCGACGAGAATCATGTCTTTCTGTTCCAATAATCGCCAAACCACCCGATTGTTTTACCTCTTCTGAGAGTTTAATATCGGTTCCTCGACCAGCCATATTTGTCGCTATGGTAACCACTCCGGGGTTTCCAGCTTCGGCAACAATATCTGCCTCCTTTTGGTGCAACTTTGCGTTTAGTACATTATGTTTTATTTTTCTGACGCTCAACAGTTTAGAAAGTAATTCCGAAATTTCTACCGAGGTCGTACCAATAAGCACAGGTCTTTTCTGCTCTGATAGTTTTACAACCTCCTCGATAATGGCATTGTACTTTTCTCGTTTTGTCTTGTAGATCAAATCATCTCGATCTTCTCTCGCAATAGGACGATGTGTAGGAATTTCAACTACATCTAATTGGTAAATTTCCCAGAATTCCCCTGCTTCAGTTACCGCAGTACCGGTCATCCCCGACAATTTGTGGTACATTCTGAAATAATTCTGAAGGGTAACGGTTGCAAAGGTCTGTGTAAGAGCCTCAATTTTCACCTTTTCTTTGCCTTCGATTGCTTGGTGTAGGCCATCAGAATAGCGACGACCTTCCATAATACGACCGGTTTGTTCGTCGACAATTTTAACTTTATTGTCGATCACTACATACTCTACATCTTTTTCGAATAGGGTATAAGCCTTAAGCAATTGAGTTAATGTGTGAATTCGTTCGCTTTTTACTGAGAAATCAGTAAAAAGATCTTTCTTACGATCGGCTTCTTCCTCAATAGATAAGCCGGCACTTTCGATCTTAGCGATCTCACTTCCGATATCAGGGAGAATAAAGAAATGTTCGTCTTGGCCGGTAGATAAGGTCTGAATTCCTTTTTCAGTAAGTTCGATTTGATTGGTTTTTTCATCAATGGTGAACCAAAGATCAGCGTCAACCTTTGCCATTTCTTTACCATTATCTTGTAGGTAAAGACTTTCTGTTTTTTGTAGAAGTTGCTTAACGCCTTCCTCACTCAAAAACTTGATGAGCGCTTTGTTCTTTGGAAGACCTCGATGTACTTGTAATAGTTTAAATCCACCTAAAGTAGTTTCACCGCTCTGAATTAGTTTTTTGGCTTCTACTAATAGATTGGTTAGATAGCTTCGTTGCTGTTGTACGAGATCTGACACTACTGGTCTTAAAGCGTCAAATTCATGGCGTTCTCCTTCTGGTACTGGTCCTGAAATGATCAACGGAGTTCGTGCGTCATCTACAAGTACAGAATCGACCTCATCGACGATTGCATAATGTGGCTTTCTCTGAACGAGTTCGGTAGGTTGATGGGCCATGTTATCTCTTAGGTAATCAAATCCGAATTCGTTATTCGTACCATAAGTGATATCTGCAGTATAAGCCGCCTTTCGTTCAGCAGAGTTGGGTTGGTGAAGATCGATACAATCAACGCTTAATCCATGGAATTCAAAAATAGGTGCCATCCATTGACTATCTCGTTTTGCTAGATAATCGTTCACTGTCACTAAATGAACTCCTCTGCCAGTTAAAGCGTTGAGGAATACAGGAAGAGTGGCTACTAAGGTTTTACCTTCTCCGGTTTGCATTTCTGCGATTTTACCTTGATGCAGAACGATACCGCCAATGAGTTGAACATCGTAATGTACCATATCCCATACTACTTCTTTCCCGGCAGCATCCCATGAATTCTTCCAAATAGCTTGTTCACCTTCAATGGTTACATATTCTTTTTTGTCCGAAAGTTCCCGATCGAATACAGAGGCTATTACGGATAGATTTTGGTTTTCTTTAAATCTTTTTGCGGTTTCTCTAACCAACGCAAATGCCTTGGGTAAAAGATCGTTTAGAACCTCTTGCTCTTTTTTAATTTTAGAGTTCTCTAAAGTGTCTATCTCTTGGTAAAGGGCTTCACGTGCATCGATATCTTCGGTAGCTTCAATTTGCCTTTCAAGGACATTTATTTCTTCTGTAATTGAAGCGGTAGCCTCTTTGATCTCTTTCTTGAAATTCGCTGATTGTGTTCTTAACCCGTCTAAATCAAGGTTTTTAAGTTCCTTTTCAGCCTGTTTAATCGCTTCGACTATGGGTCTAACCGATTTTACATCCTTTTCTGATTTATCTCCGACGAATACTTTTAAAATCTTGTTTACGATCCCCATGTTTCTTTCTTTCGCGTACTTATTGTAGTGACGATAAATTTAATTAAAAAAGCC
>Ga0213858_10001071_pt1 | contig 12960 bp, 9 predicted proteins | sample PICome_FD_160122 | JGI IMG/M metagenome (GOLD analysis project Ga0213858, IMG submission 160122) | Coastal seawater microbial communities near Pivers Island, North Carolina, United States - PICO245 | ecosystem: Environmental > Aquatic > Marine > Coastal | place: USA: North Carolina | collected... | reverse complement strand
TTTGTGTACTTCCGGTTTGTAAACGGATAAATTTGCCAGCCGGGCAGGCGTAACGATCCGGTTCGGATAAGCTTTACCTATAGATTCCCTCAGATGTTGTTCGGCACAATTCAAAGGCCAGGGCGGTAAAAAATTACCGTCAGGAATTTGTTTTAAGCCTTCTTTTTGTCCGCTCACCCCTACAAAGGTTTCCACATAATCATACCAGGGAGCAATGTCTTTATATCGGATGGGCCAATCTACAGCAATTCCTTCCCTGGCATTGGCCTCGAAATCAATATCACTCAGGCGGTAACATTGTCTACCCCAGAGTATGGATCGCCCCCCCACGTGATGCCCTCTGATCCAGTCGAATCGATTGACCTCATCATAGGGATATTCATCATCTTTATTAATAAAATGTTTATGGTCTTCTCTTACCCACCAGGAAAGGCGGTTTTGTTTAAAATAGTGATTGGCGATTTCCTCGGCAGCCACCATATTATTATTGGGTAGATCCCAGGGGTCCAGTCCGGCAGTGGGATATTCTCCATGCCGAACCATTCGGCCTCGTTCCAGAACGAGCGTTTTATATCCTTTTTCACACAATTCCATGGCCGCATATCCGCCACTTATTCCGGAACCTACTACAATGGCATCATAGGTTACTTCGTTTTTTCCTTTTATACTAAAATTCATAAGGCCCAGGCTTTTCCGCCAACTTCTTCCAGAGTAATACAGGCTTCGTATTCGCCGGGAACTGGCAGGTAGTTTAAAAATTTAGTACCTATCTCTTCAGTTGATAGATAATAAGCAATGGTCTGTTGCTTAAAGCCCAAAAAGGCCTTTTGCGCATCTGCTATTGATTCATCCACAGACAGGTCCAGTTCTTTTAACAGGTCCAGTTTTTTCGGCGCATCCAAAGTAGTAAAATTGACTTTGTCGAGGTAAGCCAGCAACTTCGAAAATTGGTTTTTATACCCATCCTTGTTTTGCTGATTATACACCTTTCCCACCATGTGATCGATCATCTCAGGTACACCTACATCGGAAGCAGAAGGACTATCCGTCCGCGGAAGGATCAGGTCGGCCAGATTTTTCACCAGATTAAATTCATCCTGCTTAAAGAAGGAAAGGGCTACCGATCCCTCCTCCACTGCTGGTGCCTGACATCCCGATAGAAGCGTTCCAGCCAAGGGAGCACTGACAGCGGCACCGGTTAGCAGGGCGGTGTATTTTATAATTTCTCTTCGTTTCATGTAAAAATTATTTATGTAGAGCGAAGATACTGAAATTAGTAAATATATTTATATTTTGTTTTAATTTTCAAAATAATGACCAACTCACCTAATAAAAAAGGAAGTCTTTACCGACAGCTCGGCCTGGTCGGTCTTGCAGCGACCGGTATATGTTCAATGCTGGGTGCTTCTGTCTATGTCGTTCCCATTATGATTCAGCGCAATGTGCCGGATATTGGCCCTTACGTATTGCCTGCTTTCCTGTTTGCTGCCCTTCCAGCCCTGTTTGCTGCCTTTGCCTATGCCAGCCTGGCTTCTGCCATGCCCCGGGCAGGAGGAAGCTACATTTTTGCCAGCCGGGGATTACATCCCTATCTTGGATTTGTAGCAAGCTTTGCCCAATGGTTTGGGCTCACGATTGTCATTGGTGTAATCTGTTATGTCATCATTCCCTTTTTCAGAGACATGGCAGCAGCTATGGAAATGGAACAGTTGGCGCATACTCTGGATACGGGCTGGATCAGAGTAAGTCTTGCTTTATTACTGCTATGGACCTTTGTGGGGATAAATATGCGGGGATTACAGTTTTACGAACGCACTTTGATCCCACTAATGATACTTATGTTTGCCCTGGGCGGAATTGTCATTGTTACAGGATTCAGTAACAATCATGCTGATTTTGCTGACATCCTACTGGAACAGAACGGTAATACTATCCCCCAAAAGGAAGTATCTTTTTCCATAGGCACCTTCCTGGCTGCCGCCGCTGTCTTGTTTTCCAGCTTTATTGGTTTCGACTCCATTGCACAGGCAGGAGGAGAAGCAAAAAATCCGGAAAAATTATTACCCAAAGCCATTGCAATAGCTGTCCTTACTGTGGGGAGTTTTTATTTTATTTTCACCGCCGCGGTCTACCATGCCGTTCCCTGGGAATATATCGCACAGGAAGCTCAGGAGAAAGACATAACCGCACCGGGTCTGTTCAGTTACCTTCTCTCACCTGCCTGGGGGCTTGCCATTATTGCCGGGGCAGCGATCGCACTGATTAACGACCTCCCCGCCATGTTGCTTTCAGTATCCCGCCTCTTATTTGCATGGGCGGAGGACGGGCTGTTCTCCAAAAAAATTGCGGCCGTTCATCCTGCAACACAAACTCCGATAGTGGCTCTTTTTATTAGCGGCATCATGGCTACAATAGGCATTTTGGGTAGTCATTTTGCCGGAGATTTTTTTCTTGGCGTCGATATTATGGTTACCAGCATGCTGGTTAATTTTATACTTATGTGTCTTACACTGATCTGCATTCCTAAAAAAATCCAGCTATTGCCTTAAATATCAAAATATTAAAATCGCATAAATGGAGAAGTAGCATCGCCTGGACGGGTTTTATTTTTCTTTTGGTTTTTTTAATTATCCACACCTGGAAGGATTTGCAGGCACCAGTAGAAAAGTGGTATTTTCACGCCACCCCGGTATGGCTGATTGTAATGGGAGCAGCCTCTTTGATTTATTTTAGGCAAATAAAAAAAATAAGGCAGACAGGAATTGACCTGGATCAATTGTTCACAAATTTACCGGAAGAGTAAACCTTCATCAACATAGACTGAAGTTGTTTAAGAATGCCTGCTGAGCTTATCAGGATATGATTTTTGTGTCAATTGAGGCTTTTTTGGAGCCTCATACCGGTGCTATGGGCCGATAAAAAACTAAAAGTTATCCAAAAAGACATTAATAGAAGCCAGCGAGCTATTTTTAAACAACTTCATTGTTAAAACGGGAATTATGATGCTTGAATCGAATAAAAAAATAAATCCTGATCAAACCTTTACCACCTCCCCGGTACTTACCGGCTTGTGGCAGGTGGCAGATATGGAGCGAAACGGAAGAAAACTGAACCTTGAGGAGGCTGCAAAGGCATTATTACCTTATGTAGAAGCCGGCATGACTTCTTTTGATATGGCCGATCACTATGGTTCGGCAGAATTAATCGCTGGGGTCCTGCAAAAAAAATACCTGCCAAAGGGCAAGGTACAACTACTGACCAAATGGGTCCCCCCCCCTGGAAAGGTCAGCAAGCAGGCTGTCAGAGAGGCTGTACAGTTAGCCCTGGACAGAATGCAACTGGAGCAACTGGATCTTCTTCAATACCATGCCTGGAATTATGCAGACCCCGCCTGGATCGACCAATTGTTCTGGTTGCAAGAATTAAAAGAAGAGGGTTTAATCCGGCACCTTGGGCTGACTAATTTTGACACCGCCCACCTTCGCATGGCTGTGCACAGCGGAATTCAGGTGGTTTCCAACCAGATTTGCTTTTCGCTGCTGGACCAGCGGGCCCAAAATGGAATGCTGAACCTATGCCAATCCCATGGTATAAAGATTTTAGCCTTTGGCACCCTGGCTGGTGGTTTTTTAAGTGAAAAATGGCTGGATCAACCTGAGCCCTCAATGGATCAGCTAAAAACCTGGTCCCAGATGAAATACAAGAGATTTATCGACCAGACCGGGAGCTGGAAAAATTTTCAGGAGCTTTTGCATACGCTTAAAACAATTGCCCAAACAAAAAAAGTGAGTATCGCAAATATCGCCAGCCGTTACATTTTAGACCAACCCGGAGTTGGAGGCATTGTGATCGGTGCCCGACCCGGACGAAGTTCTCATATTGAAGATAATCTAAAGTTAATATCCCTTCAACTATCCCGGACCGACAAAGCGAGTATTAAACACCAATTAAAAACACTAAAGACCATACCTGGCGATTGTGGCGACGAATACAGAAAACCACCTTTTTTAACTGCCTCAGGAGACCTCAGTCACCATTTGGAAACTTTTCCTGCACCCTATCCGGTTAAAGAAAAACCAGGTGGAGAAAAAAAGATTTTCAGCGGAACTATCTGGGAAGATCTTGCCGGCTATTGCAGAGGTGTCAAAAAAGGAAACAGGATACTGATTTCAGGAACTACTGCTACGCATGGTGACAGGGCAATAGGTGGTAATGATCCTGCCGCACAGACCCATTTTATAATTGACAAAATAGCAGGCACCCTCCAATCACTGGGCAGTCGACTGGAAGATGTCGTCCGAACCCGAATTTTCATAAACAACGTCGATGATTGGGAACCGGTAGCAAGAGCCCACGGCGAACGCTTCAAAAATATTCAACCTGCCAATACCCTCGTACAGGCAAAACTGATCGGGTCTGAATATTTGGTAGAAATTGAAGCAGAGGCCATCGTCGAATGAGCTTTCACCAAGCTCCGGAATTACTAATCCATTTTCCAGACAGCACCAATCCCCGCCTGCCACAGCTCCTTATTAAAGGCAGGTATTTTATCCATTAACAGGGTATTGGCCTCCTGCTTTAAATTAAGCCATTCTGAATCCAGTTGTTCCTTTCTGTCTCTTGACGGTTGATTGACCCGGGGGATCGCACTCTCGGTTTGATTAATCATGAACAAATAATTAGCCGTAAATTTATTCTCAAAATTTTCGACATCATCATACGCTTTGGATTTACGCTGAACCATCTTTTCATCCCAGACTTTCATTTTATCGACCAGATTTTTTCCTTCTTCTTTGAGCGTTTTATAATTCTCTCCAGCAGGTATATTCACCAATATTTGGGCAATTTGCTCTTTCAATCGGCCCATTTTATTGACCAGTTCATGCATCTCTGTCAGCGATTGCCCGGCAGAGGACATAAATTCATGATAGGCATGGTAGTCTTCATCACTTGTTGCATATAGTGGGTTACCTTTAATCTCCAGCTGACTGACTGACACCCTTTCACCCTGTCTCAATTCCAGGGTATAGGTTCCGGGTATTGCTCGATGCCCTCTGAAACTTCCTTCAATATAAGCCTCTGGAGCGCCTGGCATGGTAGGATGTCTCAGATCCCAGACAAATCGGTTAAGTCCCGGGTTGTTGCTTAGGGTAGGATTGGGAGGAGGGCCACCGGCATACCTTTTGTAGGTACTGTCTCTTTTTGAACTAATTTTTCTGACCAGGTTCCCGGCTTCGTCTTTTATGGTAAGTTCAAGCGGCTCCTTGCTTTTGGAATCCGGCAACTGGTAATAAAGAACGGCCCCGGAAGCGGGATTGATCCCTAAAAAAGGATGGGTTCCCTTGAAGTTTTTATTGTTCCCATCCAGCTGACTTCTATAATTCGACAGAAATGTGGCTTCCGGCTGAAACAATCGAAAATCCTTATTTTCGTGCTTATATTGCCGCAATAATCCCAAATCGTCCAGTATCCAAAAAGAGCGACCCGAGGTAGCAATAATAATATCATCATGCCGGATAATCAGATCTGTAATGGGTGTAACGGGCAAATTTAACTGAAAAGGCTGCCATTGCTGCCCACCGTTCCAGGAAATAAAAATTCCGGTTTCTGTTCCGGCAACGAGAAGGTCTTTCCTGCCTTCATCTTCCCGAACCACTCTGGTAAATGCAGTAGGAGGAATGCCTGTATTTATAGATTCCCAGGTCTTTCCATAATCGCTTGTCTTATACAGACCCGGACGATGGTCATTAAACTTGTACCGGGTAGTCGCTATGTAGACGGTACCCGGATCATGGGGAGAAACATCAATGGCATTCACCAGACATTCTTCCAGTCCTTTAGGTGTTACATTCTGCCAACTATCTCCTCCGTCTTTTGTCAATTGCACCAGTCCGTCATCAGTACCTACCCAAATGACCCCTTTTTCGTGAGGAGATTCCTTTACATAACTAATCGTACCATAATTCTCTGCTCCGACCGCTTCATTGGTATAAGGTCCGCCACCCTTGCCCTGTTTACTTTTGTCATTTCGACTCAGATCGGGAGAAACCTTCTCCCAGGTCCGTCCCATATCCCGCGTTCGCAAAAGGTATTGTGCCGCATGATAAAAAGTATTGGGTTCGTGCTTAGACCATATAATGGGCGCATTCCAGTTGAATCGATACTTCATATCACTGGCTGCCCTGCCCAGATACTGGATAGGGGCAGCCATTATTCTGGTGCCGGCATCAGATTCTGAATCGAGGGCTTCGATGGTTCCCAGGTAACTGCCGCCCAATACATACCTTGGATTGTCCGGATCAAAAGCCAAAAAAGCACTTTCACCACCGGCAGAAGAAGTCCACGATCGTTGATCAATGGCATAACTGCCGGGCTGGTGACTGGCAATACGAACCGATGAATTATCCTGTTGTCCGCCATATATACGATACGGGAAATGATTATCTACATTCACCCGATAGAATTGGGCAGTCGGCATGTTGTCCTGACGGGACCAGGTCTTTCCACGGTTAAAACTTATCGCTGCACCCCCATCATTGGCAATACACAGGTTTTTTGGATTATCGGGATTGATCCACAGATCGTGAAAATCACCGTGCGTTCCGGAAAGTCTTTCCCAGTTTTTTCCGCCATCAATAGATCGCAAGGCCGGGGCACTCAACACATAAACCATATTTTCATTCTGAGGATCCGCAAATACCTCTGTGTAATACCAGGCTCTTTGGACCAGGCGATGATCTTTACTGACCCGACTCCAGTTACCACCGGCATTATTCGAAACAAAAAGTCCTCCTTTCTCCTGCTCAGAATCACTTTCCACAAGGGCATAGAGTTTGTCGGGGTTGGACTGGCAGACGGAAATCGCCATTTTACCCTTTTCCTCAGGTAATCCCTTATGGATTTTTTTCCAGCTTAATCCACCATCGGTCGATTTGTAGAGCCCGCTTCCGGGTCCGCCGCTGATCACTTTCCAGGGTACCCGCTGATGTTCCCACATGGCTGCGTAAAGCACATGGGGATGATTGCGGTCCATGGCCAGCTCCACACAGCCCGTACCATTATCGACGAATAAGACTTTGGACCAGTTTAAACCGCCATCTGTCGATTTGTATACACCCCGGTCAGAAGATTTACTGTACAGGGCACCCTGAGCAGCCACGTAAACAATGTTTGGATCTTTGGGGTGTATAATGATCCGGGCGATATGTTGTGTGCCATGCAAACCTATTTTTTTCCAGGTCTTTCCGGCATCAATAGATTTATAAACTCCATCTCCATGGTGGGTCATAACTCCTCTAACCGCATGTTCGCCCATACCACAATATACCACATTTGGGTTGCTCTCTGAAACAGCGATAGCGCCAACAGAACCTGTTTTGAAAAATCCGTCAGAGATATTGGTCCAGATTTGCCCGGCATCCTCGGTTTTCCAGAGTCCGCCCCCCGTAGTACCCATATAATAGGTCAATGGATCACCCACCACACCGGAAGCGGTAACTGATCGGCCACCGCGGAAGGGTCCTATATTTCGGTATTTGAGCGGTTTAAAATAAGTCTCCGGTGTCGGTATTTTGTTTTTTGGTGTGGGTTGTTGGGCATTAATGTCACAGGTTAATGCAAAAAAGGTAAGGATCAGGAGTATTTTTTTCATGATAATGTATTGATTTCTAGTTTTACTGGTTCAGGTGTCTGGAACCCCTTTTTATGAATCTAAAGCCTAAAAGTCTCGGAATACCAAAGATCGAAAGCTAATAAATTTTCCAGAGTTTCGGGAAATATTTATCGTCAAATTTTTAATTTATACCGTGAAGTTGTTTAAGAATTAAACCGGTAAGGAAAGTTAATATGAAAATTATTGAGTACAAAATCGGTATTGGGGACTTAATTAGATGAAACTGCTTAAAGCAGGGTTACCTAATTAATTTTCAAAACTTTTTAAACCATCTTTTATCGCTGCATAAATTCTACCTTATTCATTTGATTTTTCAGAATATGGAAAATCCGTTTTCTGAAACTCCCTATTTATTCATCTTTAAATTTATCTATCATGAATGTATGCAGATTTTTTATGCTGACTCTAGGCCTTACTATAACTTCTTTGTTTACAGCATGTTCCGGCTCCGATGAGCTATCAGAAATGGACCCTATTGTAGAGAATGCAAACCGTCCGAGTCCGCCGCCCCGACCTGACAATAGCAATGAGGATAATAATACCAATAACAACAGTAACGACAATAACAATACAAACACAACCAATGGCAATTGCAGCGGTCTTAGTACTTTTTTCATAAATTTAAGTGCACAAAGCTGTAATGTAGCCCTGTCTGGATCAAGTATCTACCAGGAAACACGAAATACGGCTACAGATACCCGAACAATCACCTGCAATAGTATACCTGATCACCTGGTCGGTTCTTTTCCCAATTCCGGCAATCCCAATACAATCCGGGAACAGCGCAATACCTACCAGTTAGATCTTACTCCATCCATTGCCGGTCAAAGTACAGGTGGACAAGGCTATGAATTTGGTATCTTGTTTAGTGGTGTAACCATGGACCCCTATACAGCTGAATTTTTTCAGGGTTCAAACGGACAAACCAACCGGGACTGGAATATTACGACCCTTACTTCAGTCGTCAACCTTGGACTCGATTGTAATAATGCGCACGTTCAACCCAGCGGAAAATACCACTACCATGGCACCCCCAATGCGATGATAGAAGAAATGGGTTTCAACGGTAACGAAATGATGAAAGTCGGCTACGCTGCTGATGGGTTTCCAATTTATTATAAATATGGATATGATGAAGCAGGTTCCCGGCTTATCGAGTTGCAAAGTGGTTATCAGCTAAAAACAACTGATCGGGGAGGCGATGGAATTAGTGCGCCGGCCGGTTGTCCGGATGGAACTTATTTCCAGGATTATGAATACGCTTCTGGAGTATCTCTGTTAGATGCCTGCAATGGCCGATGGGGGAAAACCCCGGAAAGTGATAATGAATACTACTATGTCATTACAGACAATTTCCCCTCTTCTCCGCTTTGTTTCTCGGGTACCCCCAGTAGCGATTTCAGAGCCGGGCAATGAAGTTGCTATCGGTGGCAAAGCTGCCGTTTTGCAGTATAGAAAATTCTAAATTCAAAATTAAATTCAAACATCTTCCCAGTGGGAGAAATAAGAATTATTCATGGGTAATTCTTATTTCTCCCTTAACCTGCCTTTTCATAAAACAACCTCTAATCATGACATACATCCAAAAATCAGTAATTCCTTTTTTTCTGTTATGTGTATCTGCTGTTCAAATTTATGCTCATAGTCCTTATGAAATCAGTTACTATTTCAGGGTCAATAATAATCAGCCAACACTGACCATTCATTTAACCCCTAAAACTGCCCTTGATCTAATTAGTAAAATAAAACCCGAACTTGCCCATCAATCCGTTCTAAGGTTATCGGATTACACTTTAGAATACACCAATTATATCAATGAGCAGCTGGATTTTTATGTAGATGGAAACAATGGGCTTTTTCTGTTTCAGTCAGCCGATCTTAGTCAGCATGATGCTACCCTAATCTTTTCCATATCAGCCATTCCAAAAACCGGAAAAAATTTTTCTGTCCGTAACCATTGTTTTCTGGATATATACCGAAAGCCTCAGAATATAATAAAGCTTGACTTACCTGCGGGGACCCAGACCTGCTACCTAAACCAAACGGTTACCAGCTGTCAATTGTCTCCGGAAAGCCTTCAGGTTAAAAAGGACAAACCTTCCTATGGCTGGGTCATGGGAATTCTGCTGTCCGGATTCTTTTTCCTTACCATCAATGCTTACCGGCAGTTTTTCCAATCTCGCAGCTTATGAACTGAACTGATTGAAGTTAATTAAATGGTTCTTCGGCAACTTATGTGCTGTGAAACAGCGGTTACGCGGTCGAAGAACCCAATAAATTTATCCCTTGTTTCCCCTTTTCATCCTCCCGTTTCACTTCTTCAACCTGACCAGCCTGTTTGGAAAGAATAATACCCTGACTGTCTGCCGTTTCTTTTGTGAATATTAAAACAATTGGCAAACAGATAAACAGGTTACCAAATTAATCAAAACTTAATGCGAGGCGCCTGGAACGCCTCGCAAAGGGTATGTTTAGGGATGATTAATAAGGTTTTCCACTCATTAAAAAAAAATGAAAAAATTCGGATAGATTAGGTTAAGGAAGGTGGCTTTGCGGAATATCGTTTCAGCTACCATTCCTTTTTTTGAAGCTTCTATTTATCCATTTTATTACCTGTTTCCATTGATTATTTTTTGCTCAATTATTTGAGCTGGCAACCTACTCTGCATTTCTAGAGGTACTTCTAAAAGCAGAGATAAATAATTAATGCTTTGGTGTCAAAAAAAATCATCAACGTCCCTTTACTTATTAAAGGATGCCGCGAAAGAAACCGGTCCAGTCAGCTAGGATTGTATGAACATTTTTATGCATATGGCATCAGTGTCTGTCTGCGGTATTGTAGTAATCGGGAAGAAGCCCTTGAGGTGTTAAATGATGGCTTCCTTAAAGTTTTTACAAAAATTGACTTATACAATCCAGCTTACTCTTTTAAATCATGGATTAGAAAAATACTGATCAACGCCGCTATTGATCATCATCGAAAATATTGTAAAATATCCAGATTCGATCCCCTGGATTCGTCAGGAGAAAATAAAATATATACGCATAATCTGGGTTTGGAGAACCTGATTTATGAAGATCTCCTGAAGGTAATGCAGCAGTTAAGTCCCGCTTATAGATTAGTCTTTAATTTATTTGTAGTGGATGGACTAAGTCATAAAGAAATCGCGAAAAAATTAAATATTGGAGAGGGAACTTCCAAATCAAATCTGGCAAAAGCAAAAAGAAAAATAAAATTAATCCTGAAAACTTCACATGGGATATTTTATAAACCCGCTTCATATGGAAGGACGCAATACAGACCATCTATTTAAAAAAATACTGGAAAATTATCCGCCTGAATTACCGGATTTAGACACCCTGGAAGATATGTATAGACGGCTTAATCAAGTTAAAAAAAATCGAAACGATTCAAAACCCGATCATGATAACAGGCAAAATGCCGACTCATTTTTCATCCTTTTTTGGAAGGGTGGATCTGAATCAGGTAGCCATTAACTTTAACACATTCGATAAAAGCAGTCTAAAGCCTTCCCAACTTGTACTGCTCAGGGATGGGAAGGTTCTTTCTTTTTCGAATTAAAAAAACCTTTTAAAAGAAGAAGTCTCGACCAATCCCTGTTGAACTTCTTTCATTAATTGACACCCATATTTTGTACCTAAGGGCAACAGATACTGTCAATTGACCCTTAATTCGCATAAACTTTAAAAAACCATAATTTATGTTGATCCAATATAATCGAATTCAAATCTTTCTGGAATACGTTGCTCAAAATATTACCCGGTCAATACCAACCGCCGAAGCGATGGCTAAAGAACTATATATGAGTCGGTCCACCCTTTTCCGATTGGTGGACCGCGAATTGGGCATGTCTCCTTTTCAATATATCCGGCAGGCAAAACTGGAAAAGGCTAAAGAACTACTGATTTCCGGAAAATACAATCGTTTCCGGGATATATCAGAAGAAGTTGGTTACGCCAGAGCAGATTATTTTGCTATGTTGTTTAAAGAAGCTTATGCTATTGAACCTAATGATTACCTGAAGACCTCAACAGGGATTTAGGACTGAAGCTTGCTCAGAGTCCTCCCAACAACTGGCTTACTGAGCAGATTGAACCAAACGTCCTAACCAGCCACCAATATGTGGGATATTCGTATTATCCCAATCAATATCAATTAAATTCAATAAGGCTAATCAGATCCTTTTTTTTGGCTTGCCAACCATCCCATAAGCGAAACAGGTTGTCCATCCACTTTCACGGGCTCTCCATTATAATCCAACTGGCATTTATTGGCATGGGAATAAATCCAGGACCAATGCCCGGGATAGTGAAATTTATTCCCGCCAAACTGGTTGGTAATATCGACCACGTGATCAAAATAGGAAAAATGGACATTGGATGCACCCGCTTTTATTAGTCTCTGGTATACCGGTACCGCAGTCTGGCTGGCTACAGTAACAGGATCATCCTTTGAGTGAATAAACCAGATAGGCAGGTCTTTAATGCTTTGAATTTGCGCATCACTGAGAAATTCGGCATGATAGGCCAAAGCACTTGGAAAACCGGCAGCGAAGTAGTCGGGATGAAGCAGTAAAAGTTTCAAAGTCATATAGCCACCATTGGAACATCCACCTACATAAATTCGGTTTTTATCAATATTGGGGTGCCTGGAAACATAATCTTCAATGAGTGCCATCAGACTTTCATTATACATATCATTAACATCGCCGCGGGTATAAGCTCCTTGTCCGTTATTCATCCAGAAGGTAGGACTCTGGGGAACCAAAACAAAAGCGCCTCCAAAATAGGCTTGTATTTCCGGTGAAGCATAGTTGGCAGCCCGATTGGCAATTAAGGGAATAGAGGGGTCTGTTCCTCCTTCTCCACCACCATGTAGCCAGATAATGAGTGGTGATTTTTCCTGCTCAGTAGAAGGACTATAGGCCGCATAGGAGAGAGTGATGTCTTGATGCGAAAACTTTCCGGTAAGATCAAAATCGTCTATAAGTGGAATAATCCTGTCTTTTTCCTTATTCCAGATCTGATGGGTTTCTTTGTGAAATACCGTCAGATTAAAATTGATCCATTGGTTGCCGGAACAATTGGGATTTCGAAAAAAATATTTAACAGGTGAGTTTATCTGCTCAAAGGGAGCCGCATATATTACAAGCGTTATATGATTTCCCCGAGCCAGCCTGTTCGCCTTTTCATCTGAGATATATGCCTGCAAAACTTTCAGTTTTCCATTGGCTTCTTCCGGACTTAATTCAGCACAGTCCGTAGAT
>Ga0213858_10001070_pt1 | contig 12965 bp, 8 predicted proteins | sample PICome_FD_160122 | JGI IMG/M metagenome (GOLD analysis project Ga0213858, IMG submission 160122) | Coastal seawater microbial communities near Pivers Island, North Carolina, United States - PICO245 | ecosystem: Environmental > Aquatic > Marine > Coastal | place: USA: North Carolina | collected... | reverse complement strand
TCGTGATGCTGAATCCACTTTCGCCTATGTCGTTGACGGCGTGTTGAGTACTAACCCCAACAGCTTTAACGAGGAGCTCTTCGATGTTGAGCAGATCGAAGTGCTGAAAGGTCCTCAGGGCGCTCTTTATGGTCGAAACGCTGTGTCAGGTGCGATTCTGGTGACCACCAAAAAGCCGGGTGACGAGCGAGAGGCAGAAGTGTCTCTGGGATATGGCAATAACAGCAGTTATAAAGCAAGAGCCACATTGAGTGGGCCTTTGGGTGACAATGCAGCAGGGCGCCTCGCAATCAGTACGCGAGAGACCGACGGTTTCTACAGTAATTCATTCACTGGAGCTAACAACTCTGTCGATTACCTCGAGGACACGAGTGTCCGCGGGCGAATCGTGATGGATGTTAATGACAACCTCGAATTGGATTTTCGTGCCGGTATGACCGATGTCAGCGGTGGTGCTATTAACTTTAATGCTGCATTCGCTATCCCGTTATTTGAAACTGTTTTTGGCAGTCCCACGTTTTTTGCTGACCCAAACGATATGGACTTTAATTTTACGTTCAACGTGCCGGGCGAGAATGAGCAGACAACACGAGACTTTTCGGTTAAAGCCGACTACAGCATGGATGGTATGGACTTGGTGGCTAGCTTTTCCTACAACGACCTCGATGAGTACCTGCTGTCGGATGGAACCTCAGCAACTTTCTATGGCTACGAACTGACGCCACAGTGTCAAAGCGATCGGGAGACGTTGAACAGTTTTGCTCGACCTGATTTATTCGGGCCGGCGGCGCAGCCGTTTTTAGTGTTGCCATCGGGTGACCCTGCAAATGACTTTGCTGGCGTATACGGTCCATATACGCCCACATCCTGCGACGGGTACCAGTATCAAGAGCGTAATCAGACTGATACCAGTGTTGATATCAGATTGGTGTCTACCGATGATGGCAGCAGTCGATGGATCGCTGGTATCTATCTGGCCGACATTGAAAGAGAAGTCGTCGTAGCTTACGGCGCTGACACCGGTAATGGCTTTTTGCGACAGCCCTACGTGCCGGCGAGTGGACCTAATCCGACCGACCTCTTGTTTTGGGATGACTTCAATACCAGTGTCTTCGCTGTATATGGTCAGCTTGAATTTGATTTGAGTGATACTTTGGAGCTGGCAATTGCAGCTCGTTACGATCGGGAAGATCGGGAAGTTAACAACAAGGTACCGAATGTGACCAATTCAGGCCTTAATGTGAACTTGGTTGATCCAGCTACTTTTGCTCCTTTGCCGATTAACCCTGCGTTGGCGGGTGGTGATATTCCGAGCCGGAGTAAAGAGTTCAATCAACTACAGCCCAAGGTCACGCTGAGTTGGGCCGCCTCAGACAACGTCAATGCCTACGCTTCGTATGGTGTAGGTTTCCGGTCTGGTGGCTTTAACAGTGTGGGCACGGCCGATATTTTGAACTTCTGGTTTAATGCGGGCTACGGAGGCCCAGGTGAAGCTGTAAATGCACAGCTCAAGATTACTGACGATTATGATAAGGAAGTTTCAACTTCCCTTGAGTTCGGCGTCAAAGCAGATTTGATGGACCAGCGCCTGCGATTGAACGCAGCGGTATTTAGGACTGATGTAGAAGACAACCAATTCTTCGAGTTCTTTGCTGGCCCCTTCGGATTACTGAGAACTGTGACGACGATTGATGAGCTCACAATCTCCGGGTTTGAAGCTGATGCATTGTTTGCTGTCAGTGAAAATCTCTCGATTTACGGTGGTATCGGAATCCTCAACTCTGAGATCGAGCGCAACGACAACCGGCCTCTTTCCGAGGGTAATGATGTACCTCAGGCGCCTAACCGCAGTGGTAATTTAGGTGTTCAATGGGTGAGTTCGTTCTCCGGAGGCATGGACCTTGTCGCACGTGTTGATTATCAGCACGTGGGAGAAACACATTTCCATACTCTGCAAGGTGAGCAGACGCCGACTATTTGGAACGCCTTTTTTGCGCCGGGCTTCAACGCAGACTTTTCAAAGTCGTCAAGAGATGCCTATAGCACTGTGGACATGCGCGTCGGGCTTGAGGCCGAGAACTGGAGTGTAATGGCTTGGGGTCGGAACATTACCGACGAAAAGTATCTGCAGGAGGTCATTCCAGCCCCAGAGTTCGGTGGTACGTTCAACCATCCATCGGCACTGAGAGGTTACGGAGTCGACGTGACTTATCGCTTTTAAGGTTGGTTTTTAGTCAAATAAAAAGGGGGCTTTCGCCCCCTTTTTTTATACCCAAAATCCTGTGTTTTTACAGTGCAGCGATGTCGTCGTCAGACATCCCCAGAAGCCCACCTAAGATTTCTTGGTTGTGTTCGCCAATTTTTGCCCCTGGCCACTTGGTCTCACCCGGCGTTCTCGACAGCTTAGGCATGATGGCGGGGATCTTGAGTGGCTTACCATTGATTTCCACCGTCTCAAACATCCCGCGAGCCTGGTAATGTGGGTCGGTCATCATGTCTTCAACGCTGTAGATAGGCCCAACGGGAACCCGAGCCTCCTCCAGGATTGAGATAATGTCACTGGAGGGGTGTTGGGCGCACCAGTCGGATAGCGCTTGATCAATTTTTTTCTGGTGGATTACCCGGCCGGGGTTGTGCTCGAGCTCGGGGTCATCAGCCATATCCGAGCGACCGGCTTCTTTCATTAATCGTTTGAAGATGCTGTCACCATTGCCCCCGATCACGACATGCTTACCGTCTTTGCAGAGATAGGTATTAGTCGGCACGATCCCCGTGATCGTGCTTCCCGAAGGCTCTCGGATGACGCCGGCGCCGTCGTATTCGGGCACGATGCCCTCGAGTAAGTTAAATACGGATTCATAAAGCGCCACATCAACAACCTGACCTTCTCCAGATTGGGTGCGCTGAATAATCGCGAGAGCGACACCGAGTGCTGCGTGAATGCCCGCCACGGTATCGCCGAGTGAAATATTGGGTCGAACCGGCGCTTCACCGGGCTCACCGTTGATGTACCGAAAGCCGCCGTAGCCCTCAGTGACCGATGCATAGCCTGGCTTGTGCGCGAAGGGTCCGGTTTGGCCATAGCCTGAAATACGGGCGTAAATAACACCGGGATTTTTTTCTTTGACCGCGTCGGGGCCGAGGCCCCAGCTCTCCATTGCTCCTGGCCGGAAATTCTCGATGACGATGTCCGCATGACACAGGAGGTCAAAAGCGACTTCGCGACCGCGCTCACTCTTTAAATCAAGTGTCACGCTTTTCTTATTGCGGCCCAGCGAGTGGTACCAGAGCGATGTACCGTCCCGGACCTCTCGCCACTGGCGAACCGGATCTCCCGCCGGTGGCTCAATTTTGATCACCTCCGCGCCAAAGTAGCCCAAGATCGTCCCGGTAAATGGGCCTGCAAGCAGTTGCCCCAATTCGACAACTCGCAGGCCGCTCAAAGGTCTTTGATCAGTCATTTTTTATTCCTAGCCTCGGTCTACAGTCGATACTTCAATTGCCAATGAATGGATTTTATAGGTCCATAGTAAATGGCGTCACTTGATACTGTCATACCGCAGGGGGGATACCCCCGATTTACTCTGGTCAATCGAGACCTTGGCGTGTCATCCTGCTGTAGAACCAGCGAGTCAAGGCAATGGAGTAGGACAATGACAGATCTCACGGGCAAGGTAATTTGGATAACAGGCGCTTCTTCGGGTATAGGAGAGGCGTTAGCGCGCTCGGCGTCTTCTGATAATACCAAGTTGATTCTGTCGGGGCGACGGGTTGATGCGCTACAGTCGCTGGCCGATGAACTCTCTGCCGAGACCTTAGTCCTCCCATTTGAGGTCACTGATTACAGCGCGCTGGCAGACATCGTCGATCAGGCCTGGGCCTGGCAAGGTCATGTCGATGTCTTAGTGAACAATGCGGGGATTAGCCAACGCTGTTTGGCCATCGATGCGAAGCCTGAGATCTATACCGAGCTCATTAATATCGATTTAATCGCGCCCATTTGGCTGACCCAACTCCAGTTATCTCGAATGGCTGATTCTGGCGGTGGCCACATCGTGGCGATTAGCTCGGTTGCGGGTCGAATCGGCGCGCCCTTGAGAAGCGCTTACTCAGCGGCGAAATTTGGTTTGATTGGCTATATGGATGCGCTTCGCACCGAGGTGGACAAGCCGCATAACATCAAGGTGACCAATATCCTGCCTGGCTCAGTGGCGACCGATGTGTCGCGTAATGCGATTACCGGTGACGGCTCAAAACGGGGCAAGTCTGACGCCGTTATAGACGCCGGCGACGACCCCATGGATTGCGCGGCAGCTATCTGGCAGGCGGTGGCAGAGAATAAACCTGAATTCATCTATGCCAAAGAAATGGAACTCGGGCTCGCGCAAATGCGCCACGCCGATCCTGACAACTTCTTTGCCGCGATCAATGAATTTGGCGCCAACACAGTTGACGCGTACTGGCAGGAGCAGTCCGAGGGGTAGACGTAAAGTCATCGCTTAGACTTAAGCGCTGTCTTGCCTTACTGCGCTTGTGGCGGAGTAGGCAGTAGATGATGCAAAGATGCCAAACTCTGCAGAAGGGCTCTACGTTAACGCTTGTAGAGTATGTCTCCGCCGATCATGGTCATCGCGACCTCTGTATCGAGAATGGCAGCTTCATCGATGGTCATGATGTCTTGTGACAGAACCGTCATATCGGCGAATTTCCCAACCGCGATAGAACCTACCTCATCTTCTTGAAAAGCGGCGTAAGCATTCCAGAGGGTCAGACTCGATAAGGCCTCTTGCCGTGTCATCCGCTGTGCCGGTTCAAAGCCCTGATCGGGTGTCCCCGCCAAGGTCTTTCTGGTGATTGCCGCATAAAAATTTGCAAGTGGGTTTATGGGCTCAACAGGGACATCGGTGCCGTTGGCTACCGCAACCCCAGCATCTAATAGCTCTCTCCAAATATAAGCGCCTGACTTGATACGTTCTTCTCCAAGGCGGTTGATCGCCCAAGGGCGATCAGAACTCATATGAATAGTCTGCACAGACGCTATGACACCGAGATCCGCGAATCGTCTGACATCGGACGGCAGCAGATGTTGCGAGTGCTCAATACGAGAGCGGTGGTCTATACCTTCTAAGTCAGCTGCGGCTATGGCATCCAATGCGACACTATTGGCCTTGTCACCAATAGCGTGAGTATTTATTTGCCATCCCCTAGCTTTACTACGTTCGATGAGATCAGCGAGTCTCTGGGGATCGAAGGTTTGAACTCCTGCGGTGGATGGGTCATCGGTGTAGGGCTCATGTAACCAGGCGGTACGTGAGCCGAGGGCGCCATCCATAACGACTTTAAAAGATCGTATGGTCAGCCTATTGTCCCCTCTCGCGATAATCGGATCCTGTTCAATCCAATAGTCCGTAAGGGCGGTATTGGAAGCGCTTAGCATCGAGTACAAACGGATTTTTAGCTTTCCTTCGGCATCGAGCTTCTGTTGGGCCGTTAATTCATGTACCCCAATCCCGGCATCATGAAAGCCAGTGATGCCTGATGCAAATGCCGCGGCCTGTGCCGACAAAGTAGCAGCTCTTGCCGAAAGCTCGGTGTATTGAATTAGGGATTCAGCAAGATCTGCGGCGGTCTCGTGTAACACACCTGTCGCTGACCCTCTTTCGTCACGCACAATGACACCACCTTCCGGTGTCTCTGTTAAATCATTGATGCCTGCCGTTTCCATGGCTTTGGCATTCACAATAAATGTATGCCCATTAGCATGCTCGAGCACCACAGGGTTGTTGGCACTAACCTCAGACAGGATATCGTGTGTCGGAAAGCCATCTACGGTATTCGATGGATCTCGACTCCACTTGCTTTGGTGCCAGCCGCGACCTTCAATCACAACCCCCGATTCGGTCTTGCCGGCTGCCATAGCCACCATTCCAACAATATCGTCAAAGGTGTCGGCGGTTGTGAGATCGAGAATATTTATGGTCTTACCGAGATCGGCGAAGTGACCATGACCGTCAATAAAGCCTGGATACGCTACTTGCGTACCCAGCTTTAAGCGCTGCGCATCCTCTCCTGCAAACGCCTCCGCGTCGCTCAAATCACCGACAAACTGGAATCGACCATCTTCTATCACGACTGCTTCGACCACCGGTTGGGTGGCATCACTGGTGTAGATGGTGCCGCTGACTAGTAATGGTTGAGCAGTGGCCAGCGCCGACGAAAAGAGAAGGGGCAAGGAAGTGAGTAGAATGGATCGCATGGTGGCTCGCTTGATTTTTATTGGCTACACGAAACAGGGTAATCAAGGTCGGGGACGATGAAAACCATCTAGATTCTTCATACCAAATACCTATGACCCAAAGCGTCCATCAGACTCAGGATCAGAGTCAGGCTCATGCGCTTGGGCGGTTTATTTATTCAGTCAGACCGTAAGCCGCTGCTGGACCAGGATCTGGAGATCTTCAGGATCAAAGAGTCTGAGCCCCTGCTCCTCGAACCAATTGAGATCAGCCGTGGTGGGGTAGCTGTAATAGTCGCCGCCCTGCATGTCTGACTTTAGATCGAGTCGCAGCGTATCTAGATTGGCTACGGCGTCGATCAGTTGCTCAACGCCCGACTCATACAGCGACAGCACGTTATTCATGTAAGACGCGTTCAAATTAGGTGCATGTGACTGTTCAGAAATTTTGTGTCCGGCATCGATTTTGGGATCGGTAATCCAGTGCACTGTGGTGCCAATCTCGGCCGCCTGATTTAGCATTGCCCAGAAGGATGCCATCACCCCCCGGTAGGCCGGTAACAAACCGGAGTGGAGATTAATGACCCCAATCTCTGGTGTACTGATTGCCTCGGCCTTCAATATTTGGCCAAACCGGATGCTGAGTATGAGGTCCGGTTTGGTCGCGCGCAGTTGAGCGAGTCCTTCCTCACTGTTGATATTGGTCATGGCCTCAGGAGGCGCCCCGACCAATTTACCAAGCTGTTCGAAAGACAGTCGCTGAGCTCTTCGATCCCCACTGTCAGTAATGGGATAGAGAATGTCGTTAAATAGTCCCTGCTCGACAAACCGAAGCTGCTCGAGTCTTCGGTCGCGCATTACTGATTTACCCACGGCTTTTGAGTAAAAAAGCGACAGTTGGTGCGATGACAGCTCGGGCAGCAACAAATTCAGCGCCTCATTACTGTAGATGTCGTAGTTGTATAGAATCGAGATGTTCATTGATGAGCAGACTAACCAAGCTCGGGCTTGTGCTCCAGCTGATTAAATCTTCGATTGTTCTGTTTGTGGGTAAGAGAAGCCAGCCGCCGTACAATCAGATTCGCCATAGCGTAGGAGTGCCGGCATGAAGTCGTATTCACCCAGAGTGGCCATCGCGGTCGTTATCGCCAATATGGTGGGAACGGGTGTTTTTACCTCGCTCGGTTTTCAATTGGCGGCGATCGATTCGACCACGGTCATTCTTTTACTGTGGGCAATCGGTGGGCTGTGCGCTGTTTGTGGTGCCATGTGCTATGCCGAGCTTGGCGCGCATCATCCAGCTTCTGGTGGTGAATATCACTTTCTATCAGCGCTGATTCACCCGTTTGCAGGCTTTCTTTCGGGTGTCGTATCAGCGACGGTGGGCTTTGCCGCGCCAATTGCTTTGGCAGCGCTAACCTTTGGGGTTTATCTCGCAACCGCGTTTCCAGCGATACCGGCAAAGCTGAGTGCGACCGCGGTGATTGTTGCGATGGTTTTGGTACATACACAGACCCGACGAGAATCAGCTTCGGGTCAGTTTTATTTAACGCTACTGAAGCTGATGTTGATCGCCGCCTTTATCGCGGCGGCACTCATTTCGGGTCCTGAGTTTTCAGCGCAGATTAACTTTGAGGGATGGTCGAGCTTCGATGGGATCTTTAGTGGTGCAGCGGCGGTTTCACTCATTTATGTGACCTACGCCTATTCTGGTTGGAATGCTGCCACCTACATTTTAGGTGAGCTTGAACGCCCGCAGGAGACACTGCCCAAAGTTCTGGTGGTCGGTTGTGCCACTGTGATGATTACTTATGTCGTGCTGCACCTGGTGTTTCTCAGTTCGGCACCAATCGATTCCCTCGAAGGGCAAGTGGAGATCGCCTTTGTCGTCGCCGAGCAGATTATGGGCAGTGCCGGTGCGTTTGTGGTGTCGCTACTGTTGGCCGGTATTTTGATTTCAACCATTAGCGCGATGGTGATGGCGGGCCCACGTGCCCTGCAGAGGCTCGGCGAAGACTATCCGCTCTTTGATTATCTGGGTCGAAGGAACAAGGCCGATATTCCTGTGAATGCCATTGTCTTCATGGCGGGTATCGCGCTGTTATTTTTATGGACATCGACATTCGAGCAGATTTTGCTGTTCGCCGGAGTACTGATGGCCACCAATACCTTCGTCACGGTGGCGGCTGTTTTTGTCAGTCGACGTCGGTTTCCCCGCACTGCTTTTGTGATGCCCTGGTATCCACTACCCGCGATTGTGTTTCTATCGATCACCGGCTGGACGCTGGCCTACTCAGCCATACAGTTTCCTCAGCAGTTGGCGCTTGTTTTAATCATCGTTGCGCTAGCTTTTCCCTTCCATCGCCGATTAACGCGGCGTTGAGTTGTCGTAAGCTCACTCCCTATTCGACTTCGACGATGATGTGGTCGGGTTTGTCGAGAAACCGGTAGCCTGCACTATGAATCAACCGCTAGACTGCTTTGCGCGTATCCATCTTGATAATGGGGCAGGCTGGTTTTTATACCGGGAATATATCTTCCGATGACGGAGATCAGCGTGTGATCGCAAGGCAGTACCAAGTAATAACCGATAAAAAATAAGAAGCTAACTTAATGAACTCTACGAACAACGTAACCGACCCTTATTCGTCGTCGAGAGCTGCGTATTACACGCTCGGCGTTTTGACGATTGTCTACAGCGTTAACTTTATCGACCGCCAGTTACTGGCGATCCTGCAAGAAGCCATCAAAGCCGATTTGGGGCTGAGCGATGGTCAGCTGGGCCTACTCACTGGTTTCGCATTTGCGCTTTTTTACGTGACCGCCGGCTTGCCGATCGCGAGTTGGGCCGACCGAAGCAATCGTCGCAATATCGTTGCGATTTCTCTGGGACTTTGGAGTTTTATGACCGCCATTAGTGGGCTTGCGCAAAACTACTTGCAACTGCTGCTCGCGCGGATTGGTGTAGGGGTTGGTGAAGCGGGCGGTAGTCCACCCTCGCATTCGATGATTTCCGATATTTTCTCTCCAGAGAAGCGGGCGAGCGCCTTAGGGTTCTATTCGACGGGGGTCAGTATCGGCATATTGTTTGGCTTCTTGTTTGGCGGCTGGCTTAACGAGTTTTTTGGCTGGCGGGTCGCGTTTTTCGTCGTGGGTGTCCCTGGAATTTTGTTAGCCCTCGTCTTGCGGTTCACAGTGGCGGAGCCCGTTAGGGGCCTGAAAGAAAATCGAGAGGTCAGCACTGAAAGCCCGAGCGTTGGTTCGGTGCTAAAACTTTTGATGAGCCGTCCGGCTTTTATTTTCATGGCTCTGGGTGCGGCGATGAATGCCTTCGCGGGTTACAGCACGGCGAACTGGATCGCGTCATTCATGATCCGAAGCCATGGCATGCCCACAGGTGAGCTGGGCACTTGGCTGGCGTTGATCATTGGCGTGGGCGGTGCCATCGGTGTTTTTGGAGCGGGTGTGTTTGCCGACCACATGGGTAAGCGGGATAAGCGCTGGTTTATGTGGGTGGCGGTATTGGCTTGCGTGATCTCGGTACCGCTTCAGTTTGGAATTTTCATCGCGGATAGCGCCTATGCCGCTCTCGGCTTTTTGGTGATTCCAGCGATGCTGTCGAACGCATATCTGGGCGCTACGCTGGCGACAACCCACAGTCTTGTGGGACTCAAAATGCGCGCGCTATCGTCAGCAATCCTGTTCTTTATTCTGAATCTGATCGGCCTTGGTATGGGACCGACATCGGTGGGTCTGCTGAGTGATTATCTTGCCCCAAGCTATGGCGCTGAATCACTCAGGTACGCTCTGATGTTTATTGTGCCAGTCGCATTAATAATGTCGGCCGGTTTTTACTTGATGGCCGCGCATTACGTCAGGGGTGATCTTGAACGCGCGCCAGACTGAGAAGATTCGCGGATAGTTCCAATCAATAGTTGAATCGCCGGCGGAACGCCCTCTTTCTAGAGGGCGTTTTTGTTTAGAGGTTAAGTTCCTAGTGGGTAGATTCGAGGACGCGGGTGGAGACCGCGCCTGCCGCAATGGCCTCGGGTTTGAATAGGATCTTTCGCCACGTTTTGTCCCGATACAAAGCGGTTTGATCTGAGAAGTAGGGCGAATCGGGGTTCCCCGATTGCGAGTAGGACAGAATCGCCTCGGCCTCTGGACCTTCATCGGTGTAGCTTAAAGTCATAATGAAGCTTGATCCGTGGACTACGTTGTAGCCGCTTTCAGAAAGACTGTCGCTATCGGCCACGTAGTCGTCACTCCCGGTGAAGATGGGGGTTTCGGTTGGGTTGTCCCCCCGGCTGGTTGTCACCTGAAGGTTGGCTATGCCTTCGTGTCGATTCCCGCCATGGACTGGGAAGATCTCATCTGAGCGATGGCCACGTTGCAATTCACCCAGTGCAATATCTAGCTCAAAACCAGCGGCTTCGAGCATTGCCGATGCCTCGGCAAGTTTGGTAAGCGCTTCGGACGGATTGGCGAGCCCGTTTGGTGTGGTCGCTGGCTTAGAGGGATCGAACCCGTTTTTGAAAAGCGTGTTTCCCAGATAGGTTTCGTTGTAGGGGTAGCGGGTTAGCCATTCTCTAAAGAGCACTGCGCCCCGAGATTCGTTATTGAATGCCTGATCCCAGGCTGTGAGCACATCACAGGCGTCGCTGAGGTCAACCTCGGTGCCATCACTCAGTGATTGCATGGGATTAGCTTCGCACTCGGCGAGAAGCTCCGGGAGTAGCAGCTGCGCGGTCAGGCTCTGGTTGCCAAAGAGTGCCTCTTGAACTTCCGTGATATTGAACTTGCCATCATCGCCAGCGAAGCCCAGCGGGCTGTCGGGTCTTAGTAATTCGATGTTCATCCGCGTGCGCACGCTCCTGGGTGAGTTAGTCGCCCCATAGAGCGGTGACAGCGCCGCTGCAGGATTTTCCGGGTCGCTCAACCAGTAGCTGTCATTGGCGTTAAATACATAATTCTCGCTCTCGATGAGCGGACGCCGATCAAACGGTTCGGTATTGGGTACCGGTGAGTCGGTCTCGATCCAATCGTTTGCTTCGCTGCTGCCATCAAGAATAACGAGCCCTCGGGCTAGGTACAGATATTGGAGTCTTGGGTTGGCGGCGATTTGGGTCTGCCATGTCCTCATGCTTTCGGGACTTAGCGCACCCACGGTCGAGTTGTCGATGTAGACCGCTCGTCCATCAGCACTAGCTGCAATGGTGTTGATCCAAGGCATGGCATTGAATTGGCGATGCGCATCGATAAAGTCGTCCATGTCCTCTGCTTGAGCCATGGCCTGCCACTGAGCAAACGTATGGATGTTCTCGAGGTTGGCATCGCGAACCGCAAAGGCAGTCATAGGGTTGGCACTGAGGCCGGGCAGCGCCATCAGCGGGCCGTGATGCGATGACCAGACCGTATGGTCGACACTGATCGAGCCGTCTTCGGTAGCCACATCGATGGTGACGGTCTTTTGGCTAAGATCACGCCATCCATCTTCCCACCGATATTGGGTTGGGTTGTCTGGGTTCAGCGCCAATTGGTAGATCACTGTGCGCTTAGAATTGGAAACGGTGTGTGACCAACCAACATTTTCGTTGAAGCCTAGGGCGACTCCGGGGGTGCCGATCAAGCCAACCCCATAGGCATCGTAAACACCCGGGATAGTCAGATGTTTTTCCCAAAAACGCGCGATGCCGTACCAGGGGTAGTGCGGGTTGGCGAGCAAAAGCCCCCGACCGTTTTCGGTGCGATTACTCGCGAGTGCCCAAGCGTTTGAGCCCATATCGCGGAGCTTTAAATCGGTGAGCGTGGCATATAAGTCGCTCGAAAATCGCGGTGCAGCCGTTTCATCGATATCCACCATGCTGTCATTAGCGGCTGGAAGCTTGGCTGCGGCGATCGCTGTGGCCGCTCTCGGCAAGGAATAGACGAGGGTGATGTACTGCGCCATGAACTCTGACGCCTCTACAGGCCTTACCCAGGACTCGTTGCTACACCAAGAGCCAACGCCATCGGGATGCTCATCCAGAAATTGGTTATAGCCTGCCGCGTAGCCCTCGATCCACTCCTTTATGTCGGGCTTTTGTTGCGCAAGAGCCAGCGGCCCCATCTCGGGAATACCGAGGGCCTTCACCACAATATCGCGGGCGCTGTTCCGATTTTGTGGGCCGGGACCAAAGGTGGCAGCGCTGTCGCCACGCGACTGCAACAGTGCGAGCGCCATATTGCAAACGTGATCCTCAGCCGCACTGTAGGCCTCGGCAAAGCCAAGGCTGCCCCAGTCATTTGCCGTAATGTGAGGTATGCCATGCGCCGTTTTGACAACGGTTGCCTGATAGCGAGGGCTCTCACTGTCGGTGGTATCCATCGATGTTTGCCCACAGCTAACTAGGCCTATCGATGTCACGGCCACGCCGATTAGGCGTGTTACGAAACCGGAGTGTTGTTGGGTCGGCACAATACGTCCTTATTATTATCGGCTAGGAGGATCTGATTTTAGCCGGCGTTATCACCATGCGGTATCCGCAATTGTGACGCGATGAAGCAGTCGGTCGTACCCATCGTAGCCGCCAGTTGCCGCATGGAGTAGTGACCGGTTGTCCCACATTACCAGCATGTCTTTCTCCCACTTGTGTCGGTAAACAAACTGTTCCTGTGTCTGGTGCATATAAAGCTCGCCGAGCAGGGCATTGCCTTCCTCGGTTGAGTAGCCTTCGAACCCCTTTATGTA
>Ga0213858_10001069_pt1 | contig 12967 bp, 8 predicted proteins | sample PICome_FD_160122 | JGI IMG/M metagenome (GOLD analysis project Ga0213858, IMG submission 160122) | Coastal seawater microbial communities near Pivers Island, North Carolina, United States - PICO245 | ecosystem: Environmental > Aquatic > Marine > Coastal | place: USA: North Carolina | collected... | reverse complement strand
TCAAGGTTCTCTTACCTCTGTTTCCAGGCTTGGAGTAACCGATACCCGTAACAATTACTCTTGTGACAAGATGGGATGTGCCATGAATAGGAGAATGTTGTTTGTATTCTATCTCGTCCCCGACCTCAATAATACTGCTCAAAAATGTTAAATCCGTTTTGTGTGAGATTTTAGATGCTACGATTTCATTGTCGTCCTTATCGGCTTTGTATTCACATTTGCTGTCGCTATCGCTATCAGAATCATCATTGTCGACCCATTCTACTGATATACTTCCATTAGTCTTGTCACTTATACTTTCCCATTCATATGGTTTCTCTGATTCTGTTGTATTATCCTCTTTCATATGTTCTACCGCCGATGAGATACCATTGCAAACAGCTAATGCCATGATTTCATCTTCATCTGAGCTATTGTCACCTTCGTTCTCGATGATCCTTTTGTCTGTATATGCCTTTGATATACTATCAATCAGTGTGTAAATTTGAGTCCTCATTCTTTTTATTTCTGACTGATCAAAACGAAAATAAAAGTCCTCTGTAATGTACTGAAACAAATTATCCGCTTCATCTGTTGGTTGTATAACAACATTCTTCTTTAGGAGCATGCCCAAAGCATATCTGCACAAGAACATACCGCAATCATAACCGTTATGTTGCTTCGGAACTGATGTACGTCAAAGATGCAGTCTGAGTGACTAAGTGATAAAAAATAAACATTGCATAATACAAATTATGTCTTACCGCTGGGTGTATATGTCTTAACAAGACGAGCATGAAATGGTACGACAGTATCATCTGTGCGTCTTCCTGGACGAACCTTCCATTGACTGTTTAGCCATCCCAAGATTTTGGTCCCAAACATTTTCTTGTCGTGGCTTGTATTGGATCCTAATGAGTCAAAAAATAGAATACATGTCTTTGAACCCTTATACGATGGTCTTGTGCATTCACGGATGCTGCCTGGATTGACCACCACCATCAACGACCAATGATGATTTCGATGAAATGGAAAGAATAATAACTTCATTTTAAATATGTCGACCCTGATTCGTTTCGACCATCGTTCAAGTGTATCAGAAGTGGTGCTTGTGTTCAATAGCATACTAGTGAAAAATGTATTGAACGCATACACGTCATTGTGATCAGGGGATGATATCGACCTGGTAATATGTAATCATTCAAATGAGATAATGTAACGGAATGTATTAGATACCAGGCAATACATTCTAGTTGAATAACTTACCATTTCAACCAAAAATTGATGATAGCATCGTTCAACTCTCTTCCATTTAGCAGTGTTATTTGGTCACGTTTGAACATAGTCTGACGATCATACCTAAACCTCTCATATATATGACCTTCATTCACGCGGGACTCCATTTCTAACCCGGCCAGCAAGGGTAGGTTGTCGTCTTTCGTTCTAAATGGCATTCTAAACATTGCTGTATTCAATTTATCTATCTCCCGACGAACGTGTGATGAAAGTTGATTCTCTTGAATTTGTCTGGATGAATCTTCACTAGAGATATCCTCTTGATCTTGGCTAATCCTGACAAATGATTCGGGGTTTTCATGAGAGGATTTGCAATCTACTTCTCCTACCTCTTCAAAGAACATTGCATCATCTTGTTCTTGATTTTGTTTACGGATCGTATCTGACACTGTTTTGCTGGTTCTGAGTAAACATACATATGTATAGACGTCGTTAAAAGTTTTGTCTTTGGATAAAAACTTTTCAATCTTCATACACCAATCTCTGTTAAGTATAATCTCATGTGAACGATGAGGATCGTCATGTTGTGCTATGGTTACTTTGAATTCTTGCTTGTTATTCGTGGAAGAACGATAATGTTCTGACAGTAGATGATTTTGATGATAACCTCGACTTTTACTTATCCATGGTTTGGATACATGGAGATACTTGGGAGATACAAGTAGATTTTCTCCAACACCTCGTCCATCACGACTTGTCCTAGTCTCAAATGTGACACAGAATAAACACCTGTTAGTATCGTAATAATGAAGTATACCTTGTCGCTTGTTCATGTGGCCTTTATTTTGTGGAAAGTCAACAACAGTCACCATGCGATTGTGATTTCGAAACATTGCGTTATATGCCTTGACTATTTCATGCTTGATGAATGATTCCTGGTCCTGTCTACTGTAGTCAATGGAATTGTATTTTAATTCAGACTTGAGATATACACTCAGAACTGATAACATTCTAACTTCGTCCAAGATGACACCTTGCCATGACTCTTCTCTTGCATTGATTCGCTCTTCATATGCGACTCGATTCTTCTGACTTCTTGATGGATGAAATCTATACATTCCTAGTAGATAATACAGACATGACACAGAATTATACGTTAGAATATCTTTGAACATAAAAAACTCAATGATCAAGGAGCCCTTCTTCTGTCAGATGGATCTGTCCATTGTGCACGCCTCCATGTGACCCCATGATTTTCAAAATAAGAATTAGGGAACCAACTTCCAAGAGGGTACATATTTGATTCTTGTGACATCTCTCCAATGGAAAAATATATGTCTATAGCCATGGAGGATGCAACACTATCGGTGACAGTTGTGGGTCGTTTTATACAAGGTGCCAAGATACGGTGAAACGCGTCGTCCATCAATCTATTTCCTGTTCCGTATCTGAGACACGGGAACCGGCTGTTATGAACCTCGCGATATGCATGGATGAAGTGACGGAGTCTGGTCACTATACAACAGTTTGCCATAAGTGATCGATCATATATCAAATGTCTGTAGACTTTATCAATTGCTTCCATGGCTCGGTCGATTTTAAGCTGGCGGGACAAATATGCATTCTCCTTGGTTAACTGACGTCGTTTAGCCACTTGGTTAGCACTCTCAACATCATACAAGTTGAATGAACGAATAATGTCATCATAAGCGCCCAATGTATTCGAGCCAGGGCCCGTTCTATTGGTGATCAACGATGATACATATTCATCCACATTTGCTTCTTGGCTAGAATCCAAATATGTTACCATGTCTTGAACCATGTCATATGTAATCAATGGTCCAATTGATTCCCCTGCTTTGTCTTTGAAGGACCAGCTACACATGATCTCGTACCTATCATTCACACCTTCAAGTTCAACTGCACGTCTATTGTAAGCTAATCTGCTTGGAGCATGATTTCCAAAAGTAGTGTTATGAAAATGAGATAATGGCCCTACATTTGGGTCGATAGAACCGGTCATGAATCTTAAACCATATGGGTATGCCAATACGCTTGGATGTGAGAATATACGATGGCACGTCTCAGCATTTTCCTGATAATAAGGTGACATTCGTTGAACGACCGGTGGTTGATAAAAAAACCTGTTTCCATTTTGGAGCTGACCAATGACATCCTCGTATTTGTTAAAGGCTCTCGTCAAACACGGATACGGCCATGTCTTTGAAACGTTACGCTTCCGTCTGTAACGTATACAATGCCAACAGGCAAACACTCCCCAAGGTTTTCGAACATAAGCTGGTCTGCCCGTTCCAAACAAATGCTTTTTTGATTGGTTCACATGCTTCCCAAAGCAGAATTCACACTTCTTGCCACAAGTCAATCTCAATAGTCTCATGGGACTGGGGCAATAAATTGCTTTGTTTTTGAGTAAAGGAATCATGTTACGAATGCTCTTAGCCGCATTACCACCATGAAAAAGACCAGATATGACTACCTCTCTTGTCCTTATTGAAGATCTAAGGTTCCGGTTCACTTGTGATATGTTCAATAGGTCCCTTGGTGCCAAAAATCTAAACACTAAACCCAGTATGTCGATGCTGAAGTCATCCAGGGACACCGAGTCGTTATACGTACCTACTTATCGGGTATAAAAATATATAGATGTAAAGACAAAATGAGATGTCATCAAAAACATTTAATCATTAACATCAGATTCACAAAACAAGATCTCAAACAGTTCAATGCATTGAGCCGGCCCCTAAGATTGTGAATAAATATCCACTCATTCTCGTCAACAATACAAGTACACATTTCCCCAGATAGAATATATTGGACGGCAACTAATATATTCCTCATCTTCGTTTTCCTTCAATGCTAACACTCTTAGAGGACAAAATCTTCCCGAGTAATACTCTCCCAGCGAGGTAATTCTTGCCTTGGGTAAGTGCGGTATATGGCCTTTCGGCCTTGCTCAGTTACGTCGCTCCAATCAACACAACCACAGTGAGATTTAAGGAAATCGCGAATGTCAAAGTCTGTCATATATTTGCTCATGGGACAATCATACACAATTTCCCTATGAGCAAAACTAGACGTCAAGTCATCTTGCAATTTCAACACCGTCCTCTCACGATCCATGCCATTTTGACGTTGGAGAGCATCAAAGAGTGGCTTGTGTTTCGACTGAAGAAGATTTGCGACGTGCCTTCCCTTGGGTGGTGCATCTTGCTTAAAGAAGCCGTGGATGGTATTGAGTGCATTAGTGAGACATGCCTGAAGCCCAAATCCAGTCTTACGACGGACTGTAAGAACAAAGTGGATATGGTTAATAGTTCGACCAGACGATTCACCGCTCTTGGGAGGTTTGCGAGCGTATCGATTCTCGCCATTTGTCACTCGCTTGGGAATCTCTTTGAAAGAGACCATCCAAGACGGCACTTCCAACCCACGTGGATTCATATACTGATCCACAATAGCTTCACACAACGTCTCGAAAATAATGAACTTGAACCACCAGCATTTTCCCATTTTCTTCATGATAACGTCATGCACAAATACATCATCATGCTGAGCGTGTTGAATACCACTTGACACTTCCCAAACAATGCCCGAAACATTTTCAACAACAGGTTCACTCTTAACCTTAGCCCAATCGATAGCAACAGAAGATAGATCTAACCCACCTGAATTTCCCGCGCCTCCAAGGCCAGTTAGAACAGAGTCATTTCCCTGCATAGGAGCCAATCCTGAACCAAAATCACCACGATCAACACCGCCACCAACTCTAACAACGCCATTCCCAACACTGCCACTGCCTGTCCTACCCGAATCATAAGGGTTTTTCATACTATGCATTCCAACACCATTACTACCATTCGTACCTCCAAGGTCAGTTGGAGCAGAGTCATTACCCTTCCTTGGAGCCAATCCCAAACCAAACTCATCACTTTCAACACCGCCACCGCAAACTCTAACTTCGCCTCCTCCGATACTGCCACTGCCCTTCCTACCTGAAGTATAAGGGTTTTTTAAACTATGCCCCCCAACGCCATTACTTCCTTTTGCATACTCATTACTTAGCATAGCACGGGCATGTTTTAGATCCGTAAGTAATGGAACTGATAATTGTTCGTCCTGCTCATGACGAGATTCCATCGACGCTACGTTTGAGGACTGGTCTTCATTAGACGTTTCGGGATGACGGCTTGACCCGTTTGATCGATTTGGCAAGAACTTGAGTTTCTTCGTCTTCGGCAGTGAACCATTGAAACTGTTATCATCATCCATGGAATCATATTCAGTCGAAGCTTTAGTTAACAGGTTGGTTTTCACACTACCTTCATTCGTAGCCTTGCGTTTCATATCAATTCCATTATTATTTGCAGAGCGAGATGATGGAGGAGTCTTGAATCCGTAGATTTCATGTTGTTTCAAAACATCATGATTCTTGCCTGGCAATTCATCTGAAGCCATGCTATCTTCGTCATCTAACTCAGAACAAAAACTCCTTGGCTTTTTTTCCCGATCGAGAAGAGGATCATTGTCTCGGTCAATCAATTCATCCATTGGAGCGTTGGACCCAACGTATGAATAGCTACTGTCATCTTTAGAATCATCGTCGTTGTCTTCATCACTACTCGTAAACAATTCTTGTACAACCTCGTCTCCAACAACATCCTGACCATCAACAACGGAGGAGTCCTCATTCCCTGCATTAGTGGTCTTTTCGACCTTGATATCACGACCCTTCTTAATGTTAACACCACTGTTACTGTTACCAATGAGAAGTAATTCATTTGTAAACGAATTTGCCTCGCCGACCATGTTAAAGAATTTCCATCCAATGATGTTCGAATAATCGTTGAGTAACATTGTGTGAAGTTTGGTGCGATGAGAAACTTCTTTTAATTCGAACTGATGAACCGAATCGTCTTTCTTGAGTACGACGGCAACAAGAGAGGTATCGGTAGGCAGTGATGACAACTCAAACATGCGTGTATCCGTTTTACTTGTTAGCTGATCCTTGATTCGTCTGTGATATATTTACACGAGATTATTGAAGGTTGATAAGGCAATTGTTAGATCTTGAAATGAACAGGAATGAATTGAACGGTATCCAATATATTCCATATCATCTTGAACTTACGAATCCTTTGGCATTTTTGCTGTGCTCTTCACCTTTGGATTCATCATTGTAATAACCTTGGACGTACGTGTTAGCAAAGCCTCAATGAGATCTGCTTTCTTGGAAGGTATGGGCTTGTTTACCTCATCAGGAGCTAAGTAACGAGCATAAATAAGCTTCAAATCTGGAACCCGCTGCTTGCGAAACACCTCCTTGTAAAGAGTGTAAGTGTCATCTGGTGCTTGAGTTTCATTCACTCCACAAGCAGTGAGCCAGTATGCACGTATAGCATTTACATTGCCAAGGTCCACGTCTGACAACTTGGGAATTCCTACCTTTGGATCCTTGACGGCTCGTTTGTTACGGCTAGACTTTCTCTTACTCTTACCAATGTTATCGTTTGAGTTGGAATCTTTGGTATAGGAACTACGCTTCACTTTCTTGACCTTCATCTTGTTCGACTTGTTACCAGGACTAGCGGTTATGACCGAAGACTGAGAATCATTTGTGTCAGTCGCAGTGGATGTGTCTTCCTTGGTAAAAGGGGTCATCATCGTATATAATACTACACCAATAGAAAAAACTCGACAGAAGTTCGTTTGTACTTGTGTTTATGCGGATGCTCCGTAATAATGACCTCTAATAAAACAAGAAGATAAGAAGGAAACAACGTAAGCATCTATGCAATTTTTGATATCGAATATCCATTATATCCTTATATCTCATAATATTCACTCCAATATTGCACACACTAACCAAGTATACAATCCAATATCATACTATCATCCGTTCTGTATTATTCTTATTTGCTAAATCAAACAAAAAAACTCACGATCAAACAACCAAAGACGCTGTTACTTACATATAGTTGTTTATTTAATTGAAAGACGAACGTGGTTGAAGGTCTATCTTATAGAATACTGAGATGATCGAATTAATAGTGGGGTTGGGTGAATGAGATGTTTCTGATCGAAATTGGATTTTATGAGCATTGTGTTATGATGGTTGATATCACTACACCAATTATCGATGAACATATAAATGATGGTGGCGTCAAATCATCTCGATTGACATAATTATCGACGTCTTCAACACAACAATCAAATTTGACAGCACACTTGATTGATTTTGTGTCAAGGAGGTGTCGTCAATCTGGATTCATTGCTGACCAATCACTTGCTATATCTTTGTTTGACGTCATTGCCACCTTTATATTAGAGATTGATGTTCAACACATAGAGGATACAGAGTTAGTTGGCGTCCACGCGGTTGGCGGGGTTCAAACAGATCTGAAATGTCATCTGGGATATTAGACAGGTGTACATGATTGAAGATTATATCTCAGTGATCAGACATGTATCATGGGTGTCAATTTGATGTCTCTGAGTACCGATTAGCTTTCTCGTATATGGACGCGTGTGGAGCCATGTGGAGCCACGCGTCTCTTTGTTGAGCTTCTGGAGTGACATATGTTCAAGCTTCTCAAAGATGTATCTTATCTGATATCCTAATGATCTATCCGTTGTCGTTGACAACTATTGGTACCAATTGAATTGAAGTTTGATTGCTTGACATGACATATATCTATCAAGATGACATCAACGTGATGCTTTAAGTGTCAAGCTTTGATGTCAGCTAGCCCAGGAAAGATGATTGAAATGACTTATTCTACTCATAAAAAAAGTAATATATGATCATACAAAATCATCCACATCGACTAATAATCTAGCTTCGAACGAAACATCCAAGGCTACAGGCATCATAGAATAGAATCCAATAGTAGTATAAGCATACAAGGCAGTATCAATCGCAGGTGAGATCATATTCATTCGTTCGATAGATGCGCTTAGTGGAGTTTCTTTGTATACATCGACCACAGATCTTTATCTCACGTCAAGTTCCCAATATATCTACTCTGTACTTGACCATTACTAAACTCGTTTGCAATAGAAGTATATGAATATAGACATATAGAATCAAAGAATAACATTATCAAGCGTTAATATTGAACGTCATTCTGTTACATCTTTGGATAGAAAGACGGAAGGATATCATACATATACATCGAATGATAACTGGATGTCGATAGTAACACTATAAGGTGATTAGATATTGGCTATATATATCATACCTATATACATGTCATCTCATGAATGTCATTTTCATATACTCCCTTTGACTTTTGACCAGATATATCGATATAGAGATAAGTAGAGAGAGAGAGAGAGAGAGAGAGAGAAAGGGGGGGGACGGAAGATTTGTGTGGTGAGATACTGCGAGATACTTCTTGTGTGTGTGTGTGTGTATACATATATATATATATATATATATATATATATATATATATATATATATATACATATATATAGATATATATATACACAGAAATAATGAGTGATCAGTTTGACAAAGTAGGTCAATATGTTGAGGATGTAAAGGTAAACTTGAATCTGAATGCATCCCAACTACCTCTGTTCATGGGAGGACAGATCGATGAAGAGGGAAAGTTGACGTATACCATGGTTAAAAGAGTCAATCCTAATCCAATCCAAAGGGCTACAATCCTTGAAATCCAAAACAACTTATTAAATAACTTTCATCGCGTCGAGTCACCACATGATAAATCATTGAAAAATGATATGACGGTATTGCCAGCACTACCCATGAAGGTATGTTTCAATCTTATATTACTTAGGTATGAAGATACAACACTACATAAGGAATATATTGGATCTCACCTAATACATTCCATTCTTGATTCACATTTCAATACTATGATTATACTATGCAAATCAGAAGGTACGTTTCAATCTTATATTACTTAAGTATGAAGATACAACACTACATAAGGAATAAATTGGATCTCACCTAATACATTCCATTCTTGATTCACATATCAATACTATGGTTATACTATGAATCTCAGAAGGTACGTTTCAATCTTATATTACTTAAGCATGAAGATACAACACTACATAAGGAATATATTGGATCTCATCTAATACATTCCATTCTTGATTCATATTTCAATACTATGGTTAAAATCACTTGGATACCCTTCCTATTCTTACCCGATAACGATAGCAGTCGGCTTCCAAGTATTCCGTTGCCTCTGTGCCATTGGCATTAAATGAGAAGACAAGAAGGAATGACCCGCGATTGATGTTGTTTGTTCCTGAAAGGGAAGAAAAGAATGCATTTAGTAGATGCATCAATGACATAAGGGAGTCAGGTATCCTGTGTAAAGATATGACAGACCCTAATAACCATATTACAATCGCTAAATGCTATGGTCTGAACAAGATGACCGACAAGTATAATACGTTGTCAGTAGAAACGGGTAGTGAAGATAGTGGAGTAAGACGTAGAAAGTTATATGCTCAATTATTGATGGATATCATGGAAGTGAAGAATGAGAGACTCCGTGCTAGGGAGGAGAGCAATAATGCTGAAGACAACCCATTGAACATCATTGATCTTGTGTTTTCACCTCTTGAAGGTAAACACCGGTTTGTCTCATTTGGTAATCTAGTATTAGGGTCAGCCTATAATGCTGAGACAGGACGAGTTGATCCTGAATCTCTAAATGAAGAAGCATTTAATGATCTCACATTTAAAAGAAACAATAATATAATGGGGCATTCGCCAACAAGAACGCCACTAGAACAATTGGATAAAATGTTCCTGGACATAAGTTCAGCTATCCGGGAAGAGATTTGTATATCAGTTCTAGTTCCAATCAGTCAAGAACAATTTGATAAGCTGCCTGATGGTGGTGACATGAATAAGGTGCTAAGAGTTTTCAGTGAGTACAGCAAAAGCATTAATGAATCGAAGACACGTGCAACGACACCGAGCTTCTTGGCTCAAATAGCAGAAGCCTTCAAAAAGGCCATGAACCTTAAGAGTCATGATGATGGACACGGACCGTTACATTTTAGCAAGAATGCTGCGAATCTTGTTTCTTTGCAAAACATAGCACCGAAAAATCTAACCAACAAAAATGGTTGTGTACTTACGGATCCGTCAATCTGCGAGTTGCCTGTACATAAGGACTACATGAGAAATCCAACGCTAGAAAACATGATGAAAGTTATCAAACAAGTTAGATCAGGAAGGAGAAACCAACAAGATATTAGTGCGACAGGACCATTTGCAGTCACATTTCAGAGGATCAGCAACGCAGACTATACAAAACCAGCCACACCTCGAAATAAAGGGGGTACATCACGTCAACCAATTGAACCAAATGAAGAGGCCGACGCAGCTGAAGTTAATGCAGGAATGATGATGCCTTATATGGTCGCGTGCACTGCTAAGACATTCAAGAGGGACATGTCTGATGATGAAATACGAGGGAGGACGGAGTTTCTCCTCAAAATGTTCAACCACACCATGAACTCTGAAAAGATAAGCATACCCTCATGGGTGGGTACTGGCGAGGAATTTAGATATGTAAAAGGTCTCTCTATGCTAGATCCAGAAAACGTTGATCTTGCAGCAACCAGGTTCATCATGGATTTATTGAATGCAGCATTGTCTGTAGAAAACGACGACGAGAGAAATGTTCAAGTGAAGCATTTAATCGAGGTCCTGGAAAAAGCTACAGATGGAGCAAATGGATACACCCAAACAGAATTGATTCAGATACTTGGTAGGTTGTGTCGAACTCATCCATAATGTTATTTTTAATGTGTTGTGAACTAATATTGTTCATTGTACACTATTCCCTTGTAGCCAACATGTATGGACATGCACAAAAGATCGCAACGTTAGAGGTAACGTATGCAAGAAGAACAGCAAGTGAGAAATTTCTTGGCGGAGGAGGAAAGAACGACAAAACGAAAGAAGCACTTCTTCACTTCTATATATACATGGCTGTATGCAGAGATCTTCTTGCTTCTTTGTGGATGTGTGGCATAGCTCCAAGTCTCAATAAGAATGACAAGGTGATGAATGTGAAGTCCAAAGACATGGTGGTCTGGAATGAAATGGTCAAGTTGTACTTGGAAAAAGATTGTAGTATTGACAATGACGTGATTAATGAGGCTCAAGGTATACGAGACAAATGTGAGCGCTTGACTCGTATAGGTAGGGATGGAAAGACCGGCACGTTCAACAAATTCAAAACCTTGATCACTAAGCAGACAACGTTTGGTATAGGATCTTCTTGCATGAAAAAGGGTGTGCCATCATTGTGGAGTGGGTTCTTTCTTCTATATGAATTATACCTTTCGGTTCTGATTAATGATGATTTGATTCCTCACTCGACCTTGACTAGACTGATATACAATGGGACCAAAAGTTCAATTAAGAACGTGCGTAAAGGTATTAAGTACTCGAGCCCAAAGCACCCAAAGAAGAACGCCATAAGTGATACCGACCCTGATATTCATATTGATAATCACACGTTTGATAAAAAAATTGCAACCGAAACCAAAAACGGGTATCTGTTATTAATTCAGGCCATCGCTCAAGTTATCTTTCATCAAATCCAACCAAATCCTAGTCACTCAAAGATTGTTAGAAGAGCTATAAAGTCAGATTGGACACTGGACCAAAGCCCAACATCATTACCTCTTGAAATGGAACAAAATGATGACGAAACAGTCACAACACAGCCCAAGAAAAAGCGAACAACAACCAATACTAATAAGAAGGAACAACTAATTCACTATCAGATTGTAATGCTAGAAGAACTGCAAAAGCTTCAAGTTGAGTTAAGTCCGGAATTGATGCAATGTATCACTTATCAGGTCAACCTCAGTTTATTTGGTCGCAAGGAAGGAAAGGAACAACCAAACGATGCACAATCAGAGAGCAGTGAAGACGATAGTGATGATTCGCATGGTGACGTAGACGAATCAACAGATGCTAACGCTGAGAAAATGTTCATGTCAACATTGGAAGTGATTGAACAACATGCTCTTGACGAGGACCGTAAAAAGTTAACCCCATTGAAGAACAGAATCTCATTAAGTCCAAATCATGTTACTCGACAAGAACAAAAGAAGAAAAGGAAGAGAAGCACATCTTCATCAGAATGTGAGAGCAGTGAATATGATGAGTGTGAAGACCATGTTGCCAAGAAGTTGAAATTTGCTCCCGGAAATAAGGAGCTAGCACGAACAGATGCAGATGAAAAACAAGGCATGTGCCTATCGAGTGATGATGATGATGATGATGATAAAGGTGATGGCAAAGACGATGGTACTGAGAATGATGATGATGGTTGCAAAACCAACAAGAAGGATCGTAAATGGTTGGGACATGAACGTGGTGATCAAGAAGTTGATGAACGAAGCAATGATGACGAGAATAATGATGATGATGATGATGATGATGGTGATGGCAAAGAAGACGATGGTAATGAGAATGGTAGAGACAATGATGACAAGCAGGGCAACGGCGAAGATGACGGCAAATATGATAACAAAACAAATAATGATGATGATGATGATGATGGTGATGGCAGAGACGAAAGCACCAAAAATGACGATGATGATAAGGCAAATGATAAGATGGACGAATGCGATGGTGATGAGAATGATGGAGACAATGATGACAAGCAGGGCGACGGCGAAGATGACGGCAAATATGATAAGAAAACAAATGATGATGATG
>Ga0213858_10001068_pt1 | contig 12968 bp, 10 predicted proteins | sample PICome_FD_160122 | JGI IMG/M metagenome (GOLD analysis project Ga0213858, IMG submission 160122) | Coastal seawater microbial communities near Pivers Island, North Carolina, United States - PICO245 | ecosystem: Environmental > Aquatic > Marine > Coastal | place: USA: North Carolina | collected... | reverse complement strand
TTTGCCGAGTTTACCGGCAGAGCTTATTGTGAGTTATGTGGGGTACATCACCGATACGATTTCTGTGGATGAAATTCGTTTTATCCGTCATATCATGGAACCCGAGGGCCGATTGGATGAGGTTGTGGTCAATACGCGACGTAGCTCACAGTTCGTTTCGTCATTAAGCACTCAGCAAGTTATTCGGGTGAGCAGTGATGAGCTACTCAAAGCCGCATGTTGTAATTTATCGGAGAGCTTTGAAACCAATCCAGCGATCGATGTCAATTTCTCAGACGCCGTTACTGGAACCAAGCAAATTAAAATGCTCGGGCTGACCAGCCCCTACATTCTCATTACCGCTGAGAACATACCGGTTATTCGTGGAGCTGCACAGAGCCTCGGATTGAGTTATGTCCCTGGAACTTGGGTTGAAAGCATGCAAATCACCAAAGGCGCTGGCAGTGTGACCAATGGGTATGAAAGTATTGCCGGGCAAATCAACGTTGAATTACAAAAGCCCAACAGTGATGTACCCTTTTATTTAAATGCGTTTACCAGTGGCAACGGTCGACAGGAATTGAACGCCCATCTAAATGTAGCCGCCAACGATCGTTGGAATACCGGTTTTTATGTCCACGGAAATCATCGGCCAAGAAAAGTCGATCGCAATGGGGATGGTTTTTTGGATACCCCAATGGCCCGCCAAGTCAATGTGCTCAATAGATGGCAATACACTGATGCTCAGCGCGGATGGGTGAGTTTCATCAATGCACGCGTTCTCAGTGATGAGAAAATTGCTGGTCAATTGGACTACACCCCTAACTTGACTCCTGAATCCCAAAACGTTTGGGGGAGCAAGATTCAAACTGATCGATTGGATTTGTCTGCCAAACTAGGCTACGTCAATCCAGATATTCCTTATCAAACTGCGGGCGTTCAAGGCGCTTACAGCTGGCATAATCAAGACAGTCATTTCGGAAAAAGACCCTACAATATTGAACACCATAGCGCCTATTTGACCTTTTTATACAATTCGATCATCTCAGATACCCGACATAAAATTAAGTTGGGACTCAATGGTACATTCGACCGTTATTTTGAAGATCTGTCTTTGGATGCTGCAGGATTGGATCGGTCGAGGTATAATCGAACGGAGCGCGGTGTAGGCTTGTTTGCAGAATACGCCTATGACGATTTAGACAAATTGGGATTAACCCTTGGACTCAGAGTGGATCAGCACAATTTACTTGGCCTTTTTGTGACACCGAGATTGCATGTCAAATACCAGTTGTGGCCAAAAACTACTTTGCGAGGATCAGTGGGCCGTGGCAAGAGAATCCCAAATATTTTTGCGGAACAATTAGGGGTCTTCTCCAGTGGCCGTACGATTGTGATCGATCAATCCGTTGATTCTCAGGGTGAAATCTCGGAGGCGTTAAACGGTAATTTTTACGGCCTGAATCCAGAGATCGCATGGAATTATGGGCTGTCTTTGCAACATAAACTCAATATTGGGACCCGAGAGCTCGTATTGGGCTTTGATTATTACCGAACGGATTTTGTTGATCAGGTGGTGGTCGATTGGGAGCAAGTTGGACTCGTGCGCTATTACAACAGAAGGGGATCGAGTTGGACCCAGAGTTATCAGTTGGATGCCAGTTACAGTCCCTGGGGGTTGGTCGATATGAGATTTGCTTATAAGTATTACGATTTAAGTACGGCCTTTAAGTCTGGAAATAAGCAGCCCATTCTAACCCCAAGCTACCGGGTTTTTGGAAATTTAGCCTATGAATTCGAAGGCCATCGACCTCAGCATCCCTGGAAGATGGACCTTACAATAAATTGGTTGGGCGAGCAGCGCTTACCCGAGCTCGCTTCAGAGGCGGCTTTATTTGGTCGTGATACTACTCCGTCCATTACTACCATGAATGCACAAATCACAAAGGAGTGGGGCAAGGCTTTTGATTGGTATTTTGGTATTGAAAATTTAAGTGATGTCCGGCAAGATCGTCCGATTATCAATGGGGATCGGCCTTTTGACACTGATTTTGATGGCAGCATGGTTTACGGTCCGATATTTGGACGTATGTGGTATACAGGCATCCGATATCGGCTCGAATAAATACTTGAATAAACGCAGAACATTAATATTAACTCAATAAATAAAAAAAGATGAAAAATTTAATCACCCTGATGACGGTTTTGTTTGCACTTAATCTTACGGCTCAAGAAAAAAATGCCAAAGCCAGTCTCGAAGTTGATGGCGTGTGTGGCATGTGTAAAGCGCGAATTGAAAAGGCCGCCATTACATTAACCGGTGTTAAATCAGCACAATGGAATCTTGAAACCCATGAATTGCAAGTCATTTATGACGGGCGAAAGACCGATATCGCGCAAATCGCAAAACAGGTTGCCGATGCAGGACATGATACTAAGGCCTTTAAGGCTCCTGAAAAGGCCTACAACGCGGTAGCGCCATGTTGTAAATATCGAGATGAAGAGGTGGTCAAAGCCCATCAATAAGCGCACTGATTATTGAATAAAAACAAAACACCCGCGACCGGAAGGTCGCGGGTGTTTTTATGTATGAAAAATCAAGGCCCTACATCATTCCCGGCATACCGCCTCCGCCACCCATTGGCGGCATGGCTGGTGTTTCTTCTTTGATGTCGATCAAGGCACACTCGGTCGTTAAGATCATTCCTGCAACAGATGCAGCGTTTTCCAAAGCGACTCGAGTCACTTTTTTAGGATCGATGATTCCCGCCTTGAGCATGTCTACATAGGCGTCACTTTTGGCGTCATAGCCAAAGGCCTTATTGCCTTCCATGACTTTATTGATTACCACTGAGCCTTCGCCTCCTGCATTTTCAACAATCGTACGCAGTGGGGCTTCAATGGCTCTAGCCACAATTTGAATGCCTGTGGTCTCGTCCAGTGAATCACTGGTCATCTTACCCAAAACATTTTTGGCGCGTACCAAGGCGACACCACCTCCAGCAACGATGCCTTCCTCTACGGCAGCACGTGTGGCGTGAAGGGCGTCATCAACACGGTCTTTCTTCTCCTTCATTTCCACTTCACTGGCTGCACCCACATAGAGTACAGCGACCCCACCTGCCAGTTTGGCTAAGCGCTCTTGAAGCTTTTCTTTATCGTAATCGCTGGTGGTAGTTTCAATCTGTGATTTGATTTGTCCTACACGAGCATTGATGTCTGATTTTTTTCCTGCACCATTGACAATGGTCGTGTTGTCCTTGTCGATGGTGACGGTTTCAGCTGTCCCCAGCATATCGATGGTGGCATTTTCTAGAGTGAAACCGCGTTCTTCGGCGATGACTGTTCCGCCGGTCAAAATAGCGATATCCTCCAGCATGGCCTTACGACGATCTCCAAAACCAGGCGCTTTTACCGCTGCTATTTTTAATGATCCTCGCAGTTTGTTCACGACCAAAGTGGCCAAGGCTTCACCTTCAACATCTTCAGCGATGATCAGAAGTGATTTCCCTTGCTGGGCAACCGGTTCAAGTACAGGCAACAAATCTTTCATGTTGCTGATTTTTTTGTCGTACAACAAAATCATTGGGTTATCCAGTTCGGTTTGCATTTTCTCACTGTTGGTCACAAAATACGGAGAGAGATATCCGCGATCAAACTGCATGCCTTCTACAACATCAACATAGGTTTCAGTTCCCTTAGCTTCTTCAACGGTAATGACCCCTTCTTTGCCAACCTTACCAAAAGCCTCAGCAATCAAGCTTCCGATGGCAACGTCATTGTTCGCCGAAATAGAAGCCACTTGTTGTATTTTTTCTGAGGAGTTGCCCACTTTAGTGGATTGTTTTTCCAAATCGGCTACTAAAGCGCCAACGGCCTTGTCAATACCTCTTTTTAAATCCATTGGATTGGCTCCAGCAGCGACGTTTTTAAGTCCTTCCTTGACGATGGCTTGTGCCAAAACGGTTGCTGTGGTGGTTCCATCACCAGCCAAATCATTGGTCTTAGAGGCCACTTCTTTGACCATTTGTGCGCCCATATTCTCAAGAGCGTCTTCCAGTTCAATTTCTTTAGCTACAGTAACGCCGTCTTTGGTAACCTGAGGTCCACCGAAAGATTTACTTATAATTACGTTGCGTCCTTTTGGACCCAAAGTAACTTTTACAGCGTTTGCTAATGCATCGACCCCACGCTTGATGGCGTCTCTTGCTTCGATATCAAATTTTATGTCTTTTGCCATTTTTGTTAACTTTTTGATTAAATGATGGCCAAAATATCATCTTCTCTCATGATCAGATAATCTTTGCCATCTAGTTTTAATTCATTTCCTGCATATTTGCCATATAAAACTGTATCGCCCACAGCTACGGTCATTTCATGATCCTTTTTGCCTTTGCCTACAGCAACTACAGTTCCTTGTTGTGGTTTTTCTTTGGCCGAATCTGGAATATAAATTCCCGAGGCTGTTTTAGTCTCTGCCGCTTGGGGTTCGACGACCACACGATCTGATAGTGGTTGAATGTTTAAAGCCATATGTAAATGATTTTAGATTAATTTTTATTTGTGGTAAGTGTTAGGCATAAACTGTGCCATGGCATTTTTGACAGACGTTCGCCTGCATAAAGTGTCAATTTGACATTTTTTAATGCGAATTGACATGGAAAATTCAGTCATGTTCTACAATTAACTGGAATTGCCATATTTCTTGGCCGTTCGAGACATGCAGAAAATAGGTGCCGTTATCAATAGAAAGGGTATTAATGGTTTTTGAAATGGATGCTGATCAGATCAGGGTCAAAAGTGATGACTGATTTGTAGCCCCAACAGGAATCGGCCTTTTTCGGTGGTTGGTTGCCATTGAGTTAAGGCCCCTAAAGACCAATTATCGTGGAACTTCTTTCTGAGCATCAGACCAATAGGCAAGCCCCACGAGTCGATGTCTCCTGCTGATTGTCTTTTTCTGAGATAACTTGCGCCCAAGAATAAGTGACTTTCGATAATAGTCCACAATGGAATTTGTCGGCCAATAGAAACTGAAGCCATGATTGTGTTGCCAAGGTTATTCGGGCCGCCAATGTTAAAATCCCAAGGACTGCTCAGGCCGTAGCCCAGTACCACTAGTGTTTCATGTAGCGTGAGTCCCAATCTAGCTTCAAACTGCAGGTTAGCTGGAATGCCCGTGGGATGGTCCTTTCCAATCAATAGCGCCATGTGATTTATTTTGATCCATGGATGGATTTGCCTGTCAGAGGCATTGAGCTCAGAGTTTTGATGCTCTGTATTTTGGGCACTGACTGAAATCATCAGGCCTAAAGCGATTAGCGTGTGGCCAAAGGTCATCAAAAAGGAAACTATTTTCTTCATCGGTTTTACATTCACTCGGATGGGGAATCGTCCTTACAAGATTAACGCAAATCGACCGATAAATTGTTGTAATTATGGTGACAATTCATGAATTCTCAGAAAACAAAAAACGGCGCCAATGCGGCGCCGTTTCTCAAAACTGTATGAACTTATTTATTCCTGGTCAGAACTAACTGGGCTTGATGGTAGCTCCGTCGCTTCAGGTAAACTTATATTTTCGATTTCGTCCTGAAGAAATTCTCCTTCAGTCGTTCCTTCAAACAAAGACATGTTTGACAGTAAAATTAACCCCAATAAAATGGCCGACAGGGTCCATGTACTCTTGTCTAAAAAGTCGGTTGTTTTTTTGACCCCTCCGAGTTGTTGGGTTCCACCACCACCGAAAGATGAGGCCAATCCACCACCTTTTGGGTTTTGTACCATGATGACCACAACCAGCAAAAATGCGATGAAGATGATCAGGATTAGAAAAATTGAAAATGTACTCATATCTAAGCGTTTATAAACGTTTTAAATCGCGAATTTGGTCTGCAAAGAAACTACTTTTTTCGGGATATTTCAAAATTAATATTTTGTAGGCCTCAATGGCTTTTTCATAGTTTTTTTGTTGGGTATATACTCGGGCCAATGTCTCGGTCATCAGCTCTTCTCTGGGTTGAAGAAAGGCTTCAGCTCGATTTGATTCAGAGGGATTATCAGTGGGCCTGAGACTTGTTTTTTGGGCTAAAAATTGGTCGATTTTCTCCCATTTATCCATGGGTTTTTCATCCTTGGCGTCACCTGGACTTGAACTGATTTCGGCGGAATCCATGCCTCGGTCAATGACCTTGGCTGAGGTGAGTTTCAGCCATTGCTCAAAACTGTGCTTTTCATTTTGGTCAAAGTCAAATGGTGCTTTTGAGTTCGCCTTTGCGGGTTGTGGTTCATGGGGAAGAGATTCTTGAGGTTCAAGTTCAACATCGATGGCTTTGACGTGCTCTTGGTGTCCGATGACGGTCTCTGAGATGGTTTGTTGTAAAAAATCTTCGGAGGTGATGTAGTCAAAAAGCACATCTCGGTCTGTGGTTACCGATGCCGTTAATTTTAGGGCCTGGTTGTATCCTATTGCTGTAGTATTTTTTAAGACTTTTAGCCTAAGGGCGTGAGCACTTTGGAAATAGGGATAGGTCTCCACGAGTTGATTGAGCCCCTGCAGGTCCTGGGACTTGAGGTTTTTAGGCTGGGTCAACAGATCGTTGTAACGTTCGCGATTCATATGACTACCAGTTTGCTAGGGACTTGTTGAAAATATCTTGAGTCAGTCGTTCAAAAATCACCGACAGTGCCGTATCGAGTTGTCCACCGATAAGCTGGGCACTGCCAGAGTAGTCATAATAGAAACTGAATTTCTGTTCAAAGTCCTTCTCGGGTGATTTGGTGTTTGTAAACCTGACGTTCACCCCAATGGTCAGCCGGTTTTCTGCAGCTGTATTTCTTGAGGTGGCGGTAATGGGGGCCACGTAATAATCTACAATTTCTCCTTCGTAAATTAAGTCACCGTTGTTGTTTGTTAAGCTAAGGCTCGTCTGATTGAGTAAGATGTCCTGAAGGGCTAAGGTGAAATTACGCGCCACTTTGGGTTCAACAATGGGTGCGTTGTTGGCAAAGTTGTTGACTTGGAATGTTTTTGTGGTGCTGTAATCGATATCTGCTCCAGTAAATGAATAAATCCCACATGATAAGGCCGAGAAAGACAACAATCCGACAATCAAATTCCTGAACGTATTTGGAGACAGCATCGGTTTAAAGGTTAAATTGTTTTATTTTTCGATAGAGGGTCCGTTCGCTGATCCCAAGTTCTTGCGCCGCTTCTTTGCGTTTTCCATCGTATTTTTCAAGCGATTTTCTTATCAGTTCTAGCTCTTTGTCATGCAGCGATAAGCTTTCCTCTTCCTCGATGTCCTCTGCAAAATGATATTTATCTGGGGTGTCTTCCTTACTCGGAGCCAGGTCGATGAGTTCAACATCATGTGCATCTTGCTCGTTTGTTGGGGCGCCTTGAGTCAATGCGGCAATAGAAGTTTCTTGATCCTCGGGCGCGTAGATCTGTTTTATCAGTTGAGCCTGCTCATTTTTTACCTTACTGGCGTTACCCGTTTTCATGAGTTCTAGGGTGAGCTTTTTGAGGTCATTCAGATCTCTTTGCATGTCGAAAAGTACTTTGTACAGAATTTCGCGTTCGCTGCTAAAATCTGATGATTCCTTTTTTGCAGGAATTATCGCCGGTAGGTGGCTGCCGACATGCGGTAAATACTCTTTGAGTTTTTGATAGCCAACTTCTCTTTTTTGTTCTAGGACAGAGAGCTGCTCAGTGATGTTGCGCAATTGCCTGATGTTGCCACCCCAATGGTACTTCAAAAGCAGCCCAACGGCCTCTTGGTCTAAGCGAATGGTAGGCATTTTGTATTTCTGGGCAAAATCAGAGGCAAATTTGCGAAACAGCAGATGAATGTCCTCACCACGGTCGCGGAGGGCGGGCAGTCCTATCTCAACGGTACTCAAACGGTAATATAGATCTTCTCGAAACCGTCCTTTTTCAATCGCGGCACCCATGTTGACATTTGTTGCAGCAACAATGCGGACATTGGTTTTCTGAATTTGCGAAGAGCCGACCTTCATGAATTCTCCATTCTCTAACACGCGTAACAACCGAACTTGAGTCGGTAGAGGCAATTCTCCCACCTCGTCTAAAAAAATTGTCCCACCATCGGCCACTTCAAAATAACCACTTCTGGTGGTTGTGGCTCCAGTAAAAGCCCCTTTTTCATGGCCAAATAACTCACTGTCTATGGTTCCCTCAGGAATGGCACCGCAGTTGACCGCGATGTATTTGTTGTGTTTCCTGTGAGAAAGGGCGTGAATGATGCGTGGAATGTTCTCTTTTCCAACACCGCTTTCACCCGTGACCAAAACAGAAATATCCGTAGGGGCCACCTGAATGGCCTTTTGGATGGCACGATTGAGCTTGTCATCGTTCCCGATGATTTCAAAGCGTTGTTTTACGGACTGAATCGTTTCCATGATTTAGCATTTATGCATTTATGGGCTCAACGGCCTTACCAATTAGGGTTGCACTGGTGCATTGCTCAATATGAACCTGAACAAAATCACCCGGTTGATAATGATCTTTTGGAAAAACCACCACAGTATTCTGCGGAGTTCTACCGCTCCAATACTCTGCATCTTTTTTACTTTCTTTCTCGATTAAAACTTCGACCGTTTTGCCTAAATATTTTTGAGTGCGCAAGGCGCTGTGCTGTTGTTGAAGATTGATGATCTCGGTGAGTCGACGCTTTTTTATCGGATCAGGAACATCGTCCTCCATCTTTCTGGCTGCCATGGTCCCCGGACGTTCAGAATACATGAACATGAACCCAAAATCGTACTGAACGTATTCCATTAAACTCAGAGTGTCCTGATGGTCTTGTTCGGTCTCAGTTGGAAATCCCGCGATCATATCGTGTGAAATGCCACAATCCGGTAGAATTCTTTTGATGTCGTCAATCAGGGCCATGTATTCCTCTCTGGTGTGCTGTCGATTCATCGCCTCCAAAATTCGTGTGCTCCCGCTTTGGACGGGGAGGTGAATGTAATTGCAAATGTTGTCGTGCTTGGCCATGACGTGCAGCACATCACGCGTCATGTCCTGAGGGTTACTGGTTGAAAATCGAAACCTGAGTTTTGGCTGAGCCTGAGCCACTAAATCCAATAGCTGAGCGAAATCAACAGCAGTGGCTTTGGCCATTTCCGAGGCGTTTTTGAAATCTTTTTTTAGTCCACCCCCATACCAAAGGTAGCTGTCGACATTTTGCCCGAGTAGCGTTACTTCTTTATACCCATCAGCGGCAAGTGCATTGATCTCTTGAATGATGCTTTGGGGATCTCTTGATCGTTCTCTGCCTCGTGTAAACGGGACCACACAAAAAGTACACATATTGTCGCAGCCACGCGTAATGCTGACAAAGGCAGTCACACCATTACCGCCGAGTCTAACCGGTGCTACATCGGCGTAGGTTTCGTCCTTGGACAAGATGACGTTCACAGCTTCTCGGCCTGCATCTACTTCGTCCAACAGGTTAGGTAAGTCTTTATAGGCATCGGGCCCAACCACCAAATCGACAATCTTTTCTTCCTCTAAAAATTTGCTTTTAAGGCGCTCGGCCATGCATCCCAAAACCCCAACTTTCATGGAGGGGTTAGTTTTTTTTACGGCGTTGTAGGTTTCTAGACGCTTTCTAACGGTTTGCTCGGCTTTCTCTCGGATCGAGCACGTATTGACCAAAACGAGATCGGCCTGAGTTAAATCCGTTGTGGTGTCATAGCCTTCTTTGGCTAGAATTGAAGCCACAATCTCACTGTCGCTAAAGTTCATTTGGCAACCGTAGCTCTCGATGAACAATTTTTTTGTATTCCCGAGTTTTTTCGGTCTGTCTAAAGCTGTACCCTGTTTCTCCTGATCAATGATCTTTTCCATGCGTTTAAGCGTTCAAATTTTATCAGGTCAAATTATATGCCTGGTAAAAATTTAGGGGGTAAAGATATAACAATCTGTCAAAATGTCAGCAATTTTGATGTTAGGCTCATCGGGGATTTAAATTCATTTCTCAATAAAAAGATACGCCCGCCTGATCCGTTTCCAGCCAGAAAAATGAGTTTACAGTATTTGACGCGGAGGCGCCTTTATTGATTTTTTTAACCTTTAGGTTAAGGTCCAATGGCGGTGTGAAATTTTATAGCCTTCCTGAGTGAATTAAAAATTTCGTCTACTTTTGTACACCAAAATTAGGTGCTATGGCGAAGAATTTAGTGATTGTTGAGTCTCCAGCAAAGGCCAAAACCATTGAAAAATTTCTAGGCAAAGATTATAAGGTTGCTTCGAGTTTTGGTCATATCGCAGATCTCCCCTCCAAAGAACTCGGGGTTGATGTTGAGGGCGATTTTAGTCCAAAATATCGGGTGTCAAAGGACAAAAAGACCTTGGTGAAGGACCTTAAATCGATGGCGAGCAAAGCGGACATGGTATGGCTGGCTAGTGATGAAGATCGCGAGGGTGAGGCCATTGCGTGGCATCTCTCAGAATCGCTCGAACTGCCACAGGAGAAGACCAAGCGAATTGTATTCCATGAAATCACAAAAACGGCCATACTCAAAGCCATTGATAATCCCAGAGGCATTGATTACAATTTGGTCAACGCCCAGCAAGCACGTCGTGTACTGGATCGTTTAGTGGGTTATGAGCTTTCACCAGTTCTTTGGAAAAAGGTGAAAGGAGGACTCTCGGCCGGACGAGTTCAAAGTGTCGCGGTGCGTTTAATTGTCGATCGCGAACGTGAGATTCAGGCGTTTACACCGGTAGCATCCTATCGTGTTGACGCCCAGTTCTTGACAGAGCAGGGCTCCATGTTCAAAGCTAAACTGGCCAAAAATTTAAGTACCTTGGAAGAGGCACAGAGTTTTCTTGAGGCCAACAAAAATGCAGAGTACAGCATTTCTGAACTTCAGAAAAAACCAGCCAAAAAATCTCCCGCCCCACCGTTTACTACCTCGACGCTTCAACAAGAGGCCGCCAGAAAGTTATATTTTTCGGTTAGTCGGACCATGACCGTCGCTCAGAGATTGTACGAGTCTGGGTTGATTACTTATATGAGAACCGACAGTGTAAATCTATCTGCAGAAGCTCAAAAGGCTGCCGAGATGGCCATTACTCAGAATTACGGAGCGAATTACAGTAAGCCTCGACAATTTAAAGGAAAGTCTAAAGGCGCCCAAGAGGCCCATGAGGCCATTCGCCCGACCAACCTTGAGCGATCCAGCATTGAAGGCGATAGGGATCAAATGCGGCTGTATGAGCTGATTTGGAAGCGTACCATTGCCTCCCAGATGAGCGAGGCAAAACTCGAGCGTACACAAGTGAAAATCGACATTCATTCCGATACGCCTCAAGAACACAATTTTGTTGCCAATGGCGAAATTTTGACCTTTGATGGATTCTTAAAAGTCTATCTCGAAGGAACAGACTTCGACGAAGAAGAGCAAGAAGGCATGTTGCCGCCTTTAAAAGAAGGACAGGAACTACGCAATGCCTGCATTACGGCCACAGAGCGCTTTTCACGTGCTCCGTATCGATACACTGAGGCTTCTTTGGTCAAACAACTCGAAGAATTGGGCATCGGACGCCCCTCGACTTATGCGCCGACCATTTCGACCATCATTCAAAGAAAATACGTTGAAAAAGGCACGGTCGAAGGTAAGCCAAGACCTTATCAGTACTTGAAATTAGAGCAGGGAACCATTACCCATGAAAAGCTTTCTGAGCAAGTCGGTAGCGATAAAGGAAAATTAGTTCCTACAGACATTGGTATTATTGTAACGGATTTTTTGGTCGATCATTTTTCAGACATTGTTGATTTGAATTTTACGGCCAAGGTAGAAGCTGATTTTGATGAGATCGCTGAGGGTAAGGAACAATGGAGAGAGATGCTTAAAGGCTTTTACGGCAAATTCCATCCGAATGTCGAACAGGTCAATGAGCACGCCGAACGCGAGAGCGGTGAACGAATTTTAGGGACGGATCCGAAAACTGGAAAAACCGTTTTGGTTCGACTGGGTAAATTTGGTCCAATTGCTCAATTGGGCGCTGCGGATGATCCGGAAAAAAAATTCGCCAGCTTGAGACCTGATCAACAATTGCACATGATTGATTATGATCAGGCCATTGACCTATTTAAATTGCCAAAGGCACTAGGGAAGGTTGAAGGTCAAGATGTTGAGGTAGCCAATGGGCGTTTCGGCCCATATGTGCGTTGGGGTAAGCAATTTATTTCTCTACCTCAAGGCATGGATCCATTGTCTGTGGACTTGTCCATAGCCCAAGAATTAATTGAGGCAAAAAAACAAGCCGATGCACCGATTTATGTCTATGAGGATCTGCCCGTTCAAAAAGGAAAAGGTCGTTTTGGTCCGTTTATCAAGTGGAACGGAATGTTCATTAACGTCAATAAAAAATATGATTTTGACAATTTGAGTGACCAAGACATCATCGCACTTATCGAAGACAAAAAACAAAAAGAAAAGGACAAACTTATCGTTTCATGGCCAGATGCGGGCATAAGAATTGAAAAAGCGCGATGGGGTCGATTTAACCTGATTAAAGGCAAAGTCAAAATTGAATTACCCAAGACCACCAAAGCGGACAAAATCACTTTGGAACAGGCCAAAGAAATGATTGATGCCAAGAGCACTAAGAAGTCAAAAGGCAGAAGCACTGCCAAGTCTAAAAAGAAATGAAGCAATACCTAAGACCTGTTTCTAAGGCCGTCTGTGCCCATAGGGAAATCCTTCCCGATGGCGTGCTCGGCAAGCAGGTCTGTTTGTATCAACAGGAGCAAGAATTTCCAGACTTTACAACATTTAAATTTGCCTTAATTGGCGTTCCAGAACACCGTAGGGATCTCGATTTCATGGGGGAATCGATCGATTTTGATGCCGTTAGAATGGCTTTTTATAACCTTTATCCCGGCAATTGGAATTGGTCTCTGGTCGATCTGGGGGATTTGATTCCCGGAAGTGAAGTGTCAGATACAGAT
>Ga0213858_10001067_pt1 | contig 12969 bp, 13 predicted proteins | sample PICome_FD_160122 | JGI IMG/M metagenome (GOLD analysis project Ga0213858, IMG submission 160122) | Coastal seawater microbial communities near Pivers Island, North Carolina, United States - PICO245 | ecosystem: Environmental > Aquatic > Marine > Coastal | place: USA: North Carolina | collected... | reverse complement strand
CGATGGAAAGAGTGGGAACCAGAAACTCGCCGTCGGATGCTCCTACTGTTCCTACAAAAAGGTATGTTGGCCTACCGTACGCGCCTTCGCCTATTCTTCAGGTCCAAGATATTTAACGGAGGTTATTAATGAGCCGAAAGTCCCGGAGATCACGCTTTCGTAGCACATTTGAAGAAGACGTTTCTAAACTACTAAAAGGTTTTGACTATGAACCCTTCACCGTCCCCTACACTATTCAGCGCAGTTATCGTCCTGATTTTGTTCATAGCGCCTCTGGTGTTCTCGTGGAGTGTAAAGGATACTTCAGGGACGGAGACACCAAGAAGTACACCAGTATCAGAGACAGTCTGCCCAAAGAACAGGAGCTTGTCTTCGTACTGATGCAGCCCAATAAGAAAATACGAAAAGGTGCCAAAATGACTATGTCAGAATGGTGTGACAAAGAGAACATTTTATGGTATACTATAGAGACACTACAGGAGTTGATTGACTATGTCGCTAACACTAGAGGAAGTTAAGGAGCGCCTCTTGAAAACCTTTGACCCAGATGACCTGCTGGAGGCCCTACAGATAACCTCAGAAGAAATGCTGGAAAGGTTTGAGGACAAGTTAATCAACAGACTGGATGTGTTTGAACAAGAGCTAGAGGAAGAAGAGAATGAGTATTGATGACGCGACTCCTGCTGAATGGGACGGTATTTCCATACTGAAGAAGCAGAAGAAGGTAGACCCTGTAGACCAACCCGACCACTACAACAAAGGAGCAATCGAAGCCATCGAAGCAATCAAAGCGTCCATGCCTGAACAAGAGTTCAAGGGTTATCTCAAGGGTAACGCACTGAAGTACCTCTGGCGCTATGACTACAAGGGTAAGCCTGTAGAGGACCTACGCAAATGCCGTTGGTACATCGAAAGGCTTATAAAGGAAATGGACCAGTGAAACGACTACTTCTGCTGCTTCTACTGTCTGGATGCGTGACTGAGCCTGATACAAGAATCTGTGCTGAATATGGTTCGTACACGCTTGTAAAAGAAAGGTGCATACCTATGTACGGCGCTTTGATCTGTGTAGACGAAGAAGTGACGGAAGTATTTTGCAAAAGATATTTTGAAGAGGAAAATTAATGGACGCATATCAACAATACATTCACAAGTCACGGTACGCTCGTTACCTACCAGAGGAACAGCGCCGTGAAACGTGGGAAGAAACAATCGACAGATACCTAAACTTCTGGATTGAAAAAGATAAACTTACTCTTGAGGAAGCTAATGGTATCTTCAAAGACATTCACGATCTGGACGTAATGCCTTCCATGCGGGCGCTTATGACTGCTGGTGAGGCACTGGACCGTGACAACGTAGCTGGCTTCAACTGCTCCTACATGCCTATTGATCACCCTAAAGCTTTTGACGAGATGATGTACGTACTTATGTGCGGCACAGGCGTAGGCTTTAGCGTAGAACGACAGTACATCAGCAAGCTGCCAGAGGTAGCGGAGGACTTTCATGCCACAGATACCATTATACACGTCGCTGACAGCAAAATTGGATGGGCTAAGGCTTACAGAGAACTTATCAGTCTGCTCTATTCAGGTCAAGTTCCAAAATGGGACATCTCTAGAGTACGACCTGCAGGGGCAACCCTTAAGACTTTTGGAGGTCGAGCGTCTGGTCCAGAACCTCTTGTCGATCTGTTCAACTTCACAGTCAGCGTCTTTCGGGAAGCTGCTGGACGTAAACTTAGCTCCATCGAATGCCATGATCTCTGCTGTAAGATTGCACAGATCGTCGTCGTCGGAGGTGTACGCAGGTCCGCTCTCATCAGTCTGTCTAATCTTACCGACGATAGACTTAGACGCTGCAAGTCAGGACAGTGGTGGCAAGACAATCCACAACGTGGACTAGCCAACAACAGCGCATGTTATACAGAGAAGCCAGATTTTGAGGCATTTTTAGATGAGTGGAAAAGTTTATACGAGTCCCGTTCAGGAGAACGAGGTATGTTCTCTAGGGTTGCAAGTCAAAAACAAGCTGCAAGAAACGACCGAAGAGATGCTACCCATGACTTTGGAACTAATCCATGCTCCGAAATTATCCTTCGACCCTACCAGTTCTGTAACTTATCAGAAGTTGTTGTCAGGGCAACCGATACGTTGTCAGACCTCAAACGGAAAGTACGTGTTGCGACTATCCTTGGAACTCTACAGGCTACCCTCACAAACTTTAGGTACCTGAGGAAGGTTTGGCAGAATAATACAGAAGAAGAAGCACTGTTGGGAGTTTCTTTGACAGGTATTATGGATCACCCGACTTTATCAGGAAGGAGAGACAAAGGTGTTCTCAAGACTTGGCTTACTGAACTCAAAGAGGAAGCGGTTAAAACTAATGCAGAATGGGCTGGCCGTCTTGGTATTAATGTTAGTACTGCCATTACTGCTGTTAAGCCTTCCGGCACTGTTAGTCAGCTGGTTGATTCTGCAAGTGGTATCCATCCTAGATACGCAGATCAGTACATTAGACGAGTTAGAGCGGACTCAAGAGACCCCCTCTGCCAAGTCTTAGAAGCCGCAGGAGTGCCTGTAGAGGACGATGTAATGTCACCTACTACCAAGGTATTCTCCTTCCCTATAAAATCCCCTGACGGGGCTGTGGTGGCCTCTGAGATGGGTGCTATGGAACAACTTGAGCTATGGGAGATTTATCAGGACTACTGGTGTGAGCATAAGCCGTCCATGACATGCTACTACCGTGACGATGAATTTCTTGAGGTAGGCCAATGGTTGTACAATAAGTTCGACAAGATAAGTGGAGTTAGTTTTCTTCCTTATTCCGAACATACGTATCAACAGGCTCCTTACGAACCCGTAGACTTAGAGACCTATGAGAAGCTGAAGAAGGAGTTTCCTGAGTCCATCGACTGGACAATCTCAGAAAACTCTGACATGACGGAAGGGTCTCAGCAGTTAGCCTGCACCGGTAACAACTGCGAGTTGTAACTTATGGGGCTTCGGCCCCTTTTTTAACGAGGTGTGTTTATGAACATCAAACGTGACATCGAAGTACGCATAAAAGTACTTGAGAACAAACTAACCAAGTCCATACCTGCTGCTCGCAACAACGAGATTAGAGGTGAGATCATGGGCCTAAAGTGGGTGCTAGAGCGTCTCTAGTCTTCCTCTTGTTGTCCTCTAGCCAGAAGTCCACCGCCTGTGGTTAACATGCCAGCAGAGCTTAGGCGCTCACCTTTTTGGACTTGAGGGTTTGCTCTTATCCCTGCTACTGCTTTTACTAGCTCTGTATAGCTTTGTGACATTTCGTCCTTTGCGGGGACTTCAACTGTCCTTGCTAGGGCCATTGCGTTGTCACTTGAAGCATCAAAGATCATAGGGGGCGTGGCGTTTACAATGCGGTTAGGCAACGCTGTTTCTACTGCTTTACCTACAACAGGAACATTCTCAAGAAAGTTATTTTCGTCAGACACAACCGCAGTGATTCTTCCTCTGGGAGTTATTTTACCTACATAGTTTACACCGCCTTCTGTAATACCTGTACCAACCATTGATCCAGTGAAGTAGAAACCTCCGTTTGCTTTTGCGTTAGCAAGTATTTCTTTGTCTGTTTTACCCATCTTAGGATGTAACGTAAGTTTAGGACTAGACTTAAACTTCTCAAGCATTTCTTCGTTACTTACGTTCTTTTTGTTTTTAAATAAAGTAGCAAACGTGCGTATAGGCCCTTTGTGTGCAAAGTCAAACGCATGGTTTCCTGTTTGAAAAGTAGTAGGAGTTTTTACATTTATCACAGGAGATGCTGCATCGGCAAATCTCTCTGCTTTTTCTCCCTTACCTACCTTCCAGACGTTGCCCATGTGTTCTTCAAAAAAGTCAAGGTCTCTCTGAGGTGTGTTGTTTCTAGCACCTACTTGATTCACCAAGTCAGAGTAAACACCGGGACGGAAGGTTACAGTGTCAGACATGTAACTAATTCGGTCTACTGTGTCAAGCGTAGGATCAACAAGTCCTTGTCTACCTAAACGGGTATTGGTAATAATGTTTTGTTGTCCTTGGGCGATCGCTTTAGCTAGATCTCTCTGCTCTCCTCCTATCGCTTCTTGCGCTACTCTTATAGTTGTAGGGTTAACGCCTGTGCTATAGTACAAAGCACGTGCGTCAGGATTCATTAGATTAAACAAACCTTCTCGTGTTCCTTCTCCAGCCCAGTTTAAAAAGTCTTGTGTCCTGATCCTGCCTTGCATGACTTCTTCAGCGTTTCTAGCGTCTTTAACAGTGTTTGCCACCATGGGACCAATTTTAGGTATTCTTCTGACCTTATTGGCAAACGCTTGTGGATCTCTGGCTATATACCTGTCAACCATATTAGGCACAGCGTCTTCAGGTATGTCAGTAGGGCCGTAAAAGTTTCTAATCAAGTTCCTAGGGGAACTCAAGAACAATCCAGCGTTTTGCTGCGCCCTGTTTAAGTTAGGAAGAGCCTCTTGTGTAATTTGAGCGCCCCTACGCATCATCCTAAGACCACCCACAGGGACGTAGTTAGCAGGGGTAGTCAACTCTTCGGCAGCAAAGTTAAGAGGAGCCATAGCGTCAACTGTGGTTGTTTCTACGGGACCAAAAGCATTAGGTCCTCCCCTCATTCGTTCTACGCGAACAGGAGCAGTACCAAAAGGGTTTTCAACAGCAGGATTAAGAAAAGCAGAAGTAGCCTGCTGCCTGTAGGTTTGTGCTGTAGACCTTACTCTAGAAGCCCCTTTGCGTATTGCTGCATACTCTTCCCTTTTCTTCTGAAAATCACTCACTCTCTTCTTCCTTTATCTCTTCACGAGTTTCGTCAATAAGATCTACCAGAAGTAGGCGGTCCATCTCTAGTTCTTTTAGGGCAGTGCCTTTGGTAAGGGGAATGGCTTTGTCAATAGCAGAAAGCATACTTGCGTATATTCTAGCTCTGTTTCTAGGCTTCATGGCTTGAACTCCAGCGTACACTGTAGCACCAAGAACCCCTGCTGCTGTTGCTGGCACAGCGCCTCCTAAGGCCCCTAAGCCCGCAGTTCCTGTAGCGCCCAAGGCTAGAACAGTGTTTGGCAATAAGTCAACAGCCTTAAGATTACGTACGGCACGACTAACAAGGTCTCTGGACTCTGAGTTTCGCTTAGGCAACATGTCTTCCATGGCGGTGATACCATGGAACTGTTTAGTCAATAGGTTATGCAGTTGATCTCCACGGGTGTTGGCCTTGAGCGTGTCGTTTAACACACCACGGATCTTACGGGCAGCAATGGACTTAGCACTAGGTGTTCCGTCAAAGTTGTTGATTAGGTCGTCAAACTTACGTCGAACCTCTAGTACACCCACAAGATCTGAACCTCTGGTTTGTACTGACTCAAGGACAATCTCTGACAACTCAGTAAGCTGCTTTTGTATGTCTCCAGTGGCTATGCGAACAATGTCGTCACTTAAGACTTCATCAATAGCCCCCTGCATGTCCTCCAGAAACTTATCAGAGTCGATAGGCTTATTCTGAGCAGTGATGATTTTGTCAGTCGTTTGTTTAGCTGCTTCAACTTCTTTCTGTACTTGTCTATAGTTATAGGTGTACGATCGGTTTGGTTTTACGCCTTTCATGTTAGTCACGGTGTCAATGACTAGGTTGTCAAACTCACTAGGCTCCCATGTTTTTGTACGCAAGACGCCTCTTTCTTCAAACACGTCTCGCATCTCTGGAGTCACAGGTTCTAGCAGAAGCGTAACACCGTCCTTCTTGTTGTCTCTGATACGTCTTGCAGCTTCTTTTTGTGCGCCTTTTTGAGCAATGTCTAGCCTAGGTATGTCTGGTCTAGGGCTGAACAACAGGCCAACGTCCACGGTTGACTCAAAACGCTCCGCTGCTTCTGGCATACGCTCTTTGAATGCTTGGTACGCTGCGTCACCCAAAGAAGCTGCTTGAGCCGCTAGTCGGAAAGCGTCGGTGTCCTTGATTCTTTCGTAAGCTGCTTCTGCTCCTTCCTTAACTGAATTAGGAATCCAAGAGCTAATGTAGGTAGTCAATGTTGCGCCGCCTGCTCTAGCTGCCTGAGAGCCTCCAATGAGGGCCAACTCTGGTGCTTGATAGAGTTGCCGTAGCAAGCTAGGATCGTCTCCCATGATGATCTGTGATCTACGAGACACTTCAGGACGAAAACGATCCAGTTCTCCCCTGAGCGTTTCTCGTGCAGCCATTTCAGGTTCAAACCCACTAAGTACAGGAGAAGTAGTAGAAGGAGGACCATAAAGATCTGCAGCAGCTTGAGCTAACTCTTGTGCTGCTGATTGATCCCCTGCCGCCAAAGCAGCCTTAATAGCCTGTTGGTACTGCTGTTGTGTAATCTGCATAAATGCCTCTTACTATTGTGCTGCTTGTCGTAAATATGCGTTAGCTTCCGGAGACAATTCCGGCACAGGCTCAAAAGTACCTGTGGGTGCGACTTCAGGTTCAACCCGCATAGGAGGCATGTCAACCAGAGGAAAGAAAGCCATAGCTGCTTTTTCTTTTCCTGTGAGTTTTTCTTCTACACTGTCTCTAAGGGTATTGTACTGATCAATAGTTCTTACGTTTTGCTTTCGTATAATAGTCAAAAGTCTACGCATAGTTTCGGGACTCATTCCAATGTCGCCTGCTACTACTTTCTCTGCAAACTCTCTATCTTTATCTGACAAACCTGTACCAGCACCTAAGTTGGTAATGTAGTCAGCAACACGCGCACCTGCTAGTGAAGCGTACTGCTCTGTGTTTTCTATCTGATCTACCTCTGCTAAATCAATGCCCGCTACTCGTGCTGCTCTAGCAACGTCCATTCTAAAGGTAGCCCCGTAGCCTGTAAACATATTGTCAAGGTTGTCAAGAGACGTATCAATAGACTCAATAGAAACTACAGCTTTATTTGCAGCCTCACGTCCAGACGAGAGATTAGCTACTCCTTCTCCCATAATCTTTTCTGCCATTGTGCTGCCGATGTTTTCAATCTTTTGTACTTCAGGCGGGGCCTTACGTAAACCCATCTGTTGGGCAGAAACCCACGTGTTGTTTTCTCTGTCGTACACCTGTCCTCCCTCTGTACGGAAAGGCAGTACTTCACCGTCCTTCAAGAAGAACTCAATGTCACCACCACGTTGACCCGTAAGGACATCGTTAAACACTTGGTCAGGCGCTTTTCCTAGTTCAAGTTCGTTAAATAACTTGTCACTAATGCCTCGCTGTCTAGCCAACTGCCGACGTTGTGCTGGTGTTTGCGTTGGCATATTCTTGAGGCGATAATCAATCATAGTGCCTACAAGGTCACCAAGTTCCTTAGGGTCAGTCACGTTTTCAATCTGTACTGCTAGATTGTCAAGACCTAGGTTTTCAGCTTGGGTTTTGATTTGTGCTTTTCTATTAGACAAGGCTTTTGCGCTTGCCTCTTGAGCCGCTAAGTCTCTAGCAGCAGAAGCAAGTTTAGCTGCGTTGTTTACGTCTCCCTGCTGTTGATAAAACTGAGCCAAACCTTGAAGCCCTGCTACAGTATTAGGATCAAAACTAGCAAGCTTGTCTTTTATCGCTTGTTGTTCCTGTGCAGCAGCACGGCGTGCAGGAGCAGCACCTATATTTTGAGCAGCAGTAAACAACCCCTTCATGTAAGCAGGCTGTGTTGCTGCTCTTACAAAATCTCTACCAAAACGTGCCATTATCAGCCTCCTTCCCGCTTAAAGATACGGAATAAACCTCCTCCGTTGGGGTCTAGTCCAATTACATCGTCCAAAAACTCACTAAACCCTTTACCAGTACCTAAAACCCCTTCTCCAGTTCCAGCACCACTAGGGCTTGTACCTCCGCTTAAAAGACCTGAGCCAGCCGTTCCAATAAGGTTAGCCTGTCCAAGACCTGCACCCAACAAGGCATCAATACCAGAAGCAGTTGCTTCACCAAAGAGTCCTGTACCGTACAGCTGTGCTTGTTGTGCTTGAGCCGCTGCAGTTTGTCCGGGAGACAGCGCACTTAACAACTGCTGTTGTGGCATGTAAGCCCCACCAAGAGCCTGCAGACCTAACTGCTGACGTGCGCCTTGCAGACCAATACCGCCTCCTAAGAGACCTTGACCTGCTTGCATTGCCTGTAGTGCCTGTGCCTGACGTGCTGTGTTCAGTGCTTGTCTTTGTTGTGCTAGATTTGCACCTAAGCCAGCAAACTGTGCGCCCAATCCTGCCTGTTGAGCCTGAAGACCTCCCGCAAGCTGTGCCAACTGAGCAGTTTGTCCAGCAGCAGTAGTAGCCCTTCCAAGACCTTCTGACTGTAGTTGTGACTCGATTTGTTCTGCAGACAAGCCAAGCTGTGCAAGCTGGGTAGCTCGTTGTTGTGATTGAGACTCCAAAGCAGACTGTGCCTGTTGCGCCTGTAGACCTGCCCCTGCCAACTGCATTTGACGACCAAAGCCTTCTGCATCCAACTGAGCCTGTACCTGCTCTGAAGATAGTCCAAGTCGAGACAGTTCGTTTGCTCGTTGTTGTGCTTGTGAACGCAACGCTGACTGAGCCTGAGCAGCTTGAATACCAGCTTGACCCAGCTGCAGTTGTCTTCCAAAACCTTCAGCGTTCATTTGAGATTGTACTTGCTCTGCTGACAACCCAAGTTGCGACAGCTGTGCTGCCCGTTGTTGTGCCTGAGATTGCAACTGACTTGACAATCCTGCTTGACCTGTGAACAACCCACCGAATGCCTGAGCCTCACCCAAAGCCCGCTGACGTTCTGCTTGAGCTTGTTGAATGGCCGCAAGAGATGCTCTGTCTTGCGCCTCTTCTTGTGCTGTAGCCAACGCAAGCTGTTCAGGAGTAGCACCACCGAAGGCTGCTGAACGCACGCCAAGGCGTCCCTGTGCAGCTAGACGCTCTTCTAAAGCAAGACGCTGACGTTCCTCTTCAGGGCGTTGTGTAGCTCTGATACGCTCAAAAACTTCTGCTTCTCGTGCGCTTGTAGGTCGTAATACATCTGCAGCCGCCTGTCCTGCAAGACCGCCATACTGCCTACGTAAGGCTTCTACGTCAGAAGGAGCAGTAGAGTCGAGACCAGCCATTCCTAACTCTAAACCTCTAGCGCCTAACGCTCCTGCACCTGTGCGAACATCAGGAGGACGTATACCAGCGAAAGTTTGACTAATGTCTGGAATTATTCTACTTCTTTCAGCAGCGCCAGCACCTATAGCCTCTCCTGCTAACATACCCGCACCTGTGCGAACATCAGGGGGACGTATGCCCTCAAAAGTACGAGTCACGTCAGTTACAGGTCCGCCTAAAACACCAACTTCACCTAGACCAAGACGTTGGCGGCTAAGGTCTAACGCTTGTTGTCCAAGTGAACCAATACCAGCACTAGGCTCTTGAGTTAAAAGACCGGGTACTTGTTCTGCAAACTGTCCACGCAAAACATTAATGTCTGCAGGCTGTGCTTCAGCGTCAGTCATAAATCTACCACCAAGGCCAAAGGCTTGTTCAGCTGCGGCTCTTGTAGGATCAATTCCAAAAGTAGGAGTAGCCATCAACTGTTGACCCCTACCTACAGCGCCTAGACCTGCTTGTTGCAACTGAGCAGCGCCCGGAGTAGGACCAAACATGCGTCCAACACGTCCCAACAGCCCACTTTGTATAGCCAACTCTTCAGGAGACAACTCCAGTGTGGTACTGAGTCGTTCTTCTGTAATGCTCTTTTCTTCTCCTGTGACGGGATCAGTATACGTTCTTTGAACAGGAGTTAGTTCAGTTCCAAACTCACCGCCAGTAGCAGTAGCAATAGTATAAGGACGAAACGTAGCCTGCGCCATTTGTTGCGCTGCAAGCTGGTCACCTAACTCCAGTCCGCGCTCGCCGATACCACCTAATTTTTCATAAGCTCCTGTAAGAAGACCAATACCAGCAAGGCTTCTGCCTCCGGAGCCTGTTAAAAAGTTGTATAAGCGATCCATTGTTGTTAAAGGAACATCGGGTTGTTGTGTGCCGCCGCCTGTTTCATCACCGCCACTTAATGTGGAAGCGTCAAATTCACGGAACCCTTGGTTTATTAAATCAGGATTGTTTCTTAAAAAGTCAGTGGCTTCGGCTAATGTACTAAAACTTCCTTGCGTCTGTCCCGCGTTGTTTCTAAGCGTAAACATCAGTACGTACCTCCGTCAATTGTTCCTGTTGACAGCGTACCTGTAAAAGTCAACGCAGGAATTGTCACAGTACCTGTAAAGGTAGGCGAAGCAATGTCTGCCTTTGTAGCGATAGCTGTTGATATAGCGTCGAACTCTGTTTCAAACTCAGCGCCCTTAATGATTTTACCGCTGTCACCGGAAGGTAGACTGTCCTTAGCGGCAAAGTCAGTAGTCTTTGTATAGTTACTCATAGTACTTTACCCATTAGTGCTAATACGTTGATCTCTTGGAGAGACAAACCAGAACCGTCAATGTCTGCTTCCAACCCAATAGTTATAACTCCACCACCACCTGTAGTGTTAATACCACGGCGTGACGTAAGGTCTCCACCAGTAAACTCTACAGTTGTATTGTATTCACTTTCGTTGTAGTAACCTGTTACCTGATTACCTACAGTAAACTCTGCTGTTTGAAAAAACGTATCAAAGTCATAAGCCCACTTAAGAAACAAAACAGCACTGTTAGCTCCAACAATAGTAGGTCTGAGCTTTTTAAGAATCTTTAGCCTTGAAGGATCGCCAAAGGTCAAACCGGGGCTGTAGTACTTGAAACGGAAAGACTCACCATTGTCATCATTTCCAGTGTACTCACTAATGCCGTTGCCGTTGCCAATCAAAAGTGTTCCGTCTTCTTTTCTAGCGTAAGCAGTAAAACCAGTGCCGGGCCAGCGTGTTACACGGTACGCACCGTTTTCCAATGTGCCTCTTACGTCAAAACAAAACGTAGAATCTTGTGACGTAAAGGTTATTAAGTAGAAGCCTTCTTCTGGGCTATAAACAGTTCTATAAAACTCTGATTCATTCTGTAGCAGTGCGATGATGTCTTTTGTTACGTTACCTGAAAGACTGCTGATAGGCATTGACTTTTCTTGTATTGTTCTACCAAAGCTTTTTAGACCAGTGTGTGACAAGAACAACACGTCTGTACCAGTGTGCTGCACAGTGTCTCTGTCTACGCAACCTACTCCTGCTACCGTGTCTGCTAACACCATAGTTGCCGGAGCTTCTGCGCCAGAGTAAGCAATAATGCTGTGCTTACCAAAGATAATTAGTAGACCGTTGTGTGCTGCCAGTGCAACAATCTCGTCATAACCATCAGGCCATACTTTAGATACGTCAATAGATCCGCTAGTACCGCCAGACCAGTCATGTCCGATTAATAGGTCTGACCAGTAGATAGTAGACTTGTCATTGCTAAAGTCCGCAGTCCAAAGACGACCATAGGCTGATATGACCTCATTACCGTACATAGTAGAAGCAACACCAGCAGCACCACTGACAGTGCTAAGTTTAACTACAGCTGCACCAGCGTTGTCATAAACAAGTGGTTCGTACCCACGTTGAAAAAAGTAAATCTTATTGTTAAAGTTTACCATCTTCCAGTTGTCAGCAGTAATTGTGTAACTGCCGGGAGTTTCGTCAACTAGTGTTGTTGTACCGCTAATGATCTTGTTGTTACCCACAGAAAAGATCTTGCGATTACCGCTGCTGTCTTCAAACTCTTTAATGCTTCTGATCTTAGCAGTACCTAGCACAGTTTTGTCTGTTGTTAAAACACTGTAGCCTTTACGTGACGCAATACGCCCACGTTTGTCAATCACTGCATTGTCAGCAATGTCGGCAAACGAAGGGTCTTGTGCCAGCGGAGAATCTTCTGTGTTGATTCCCTTAAAGGCTGGAGCGACAAGATTGATGCTTTGTAATGGTTGAGCCATAGCTACCTCACGGCGTATAGAAGATTACTTCTTCTGGATGCTTTTGAGCGTCTAGTGCAATGGCATCAGACAAGTATCTGTCAGCAATAGCAAAGTACTCAGGAGTAGACGTACCGCCTGTTTCACCACGTTCACGGGCCAACATAGCAATTGCCATGTGAATTACAGGCATTGAAGGCACTGTCAGTTCGTCTGAGTCTGCTGACAAATCGGCTTGTCTTTTGACACAGTTAAAACGAATGGTGTACTCTTTGTCCGGAGTAGGGTAAACGTCAATCTGAGTGTCACCGCTGCTGTCTACACCGTTGTACGTGTAGTACGTAGGCGCTCCTGTGCGTGGCTCAGAGATCAAGTAAGCTTCGTCAAAGAACGTAGCTGTCTTGTACTCCATGAACAAATTAGCTGTGTCGTTAATTACATTAAGTGCTTTGATTCTGTTTTCGCTTCCAGTAAGAACGTAATTAAAGATGTCAGAAGTAGTAGTAATCGTTAGGGTAGTTCTAAGTGCTGACCAGTCCCACGCATCTTCTACCATTCGCTTTGCGTCGTTTACGAAGTCCCCTACCATTTTACCATAAGTACTAGAAGAAACAGAACTAACTTCTTCTTCTCGCAATCTACGCAATACGTTGTTTACTAAATTTAAATAAGTCATACCTTTTTCCTATTTAGGAACATATTTGTAAGCATACCTGCTGCAAGATCATTAGCACTTGGTAAGCGCATTGGTTGTATTGGCTGAGGTAAAATTAAAGGCTGTAACTGTGGAGAAACATAATCTATATTTGTCATGAAAGGCTGTGCTTTAGCAAAAGTAGGTGTTGTGCTAGCAAGTAATCCGGTCCCAATACCATCTCCAATTCCATCGCCATCGCCGTCGCCATCGCCATCACCATCACCATCACCATCACCATCACCATCGCCGTCGCCGTCGCCATCGCCGTCGCCATCGTCGTCATCGTCACCATCACCGTCACCATCGCCATCACCATCGTCATCGTCGTCGTCGTCGTCATCGTCGTCATCGTCGTCATTGTCATCATCA
>Ga0213858_10001066_pt1 | contig 12974 bp, 10 predicted proteins | sample PICome_FD_160122 | JGI IMG/M metagenome (GOLD analysis project Ga0213858, IMG submission 160122) | Coastal seawater microbial communities near Pivers Island, North Carolina, United States - PICO245 | ecosystem: Environmental > Aquatic > Marine > Coastal | place: USA: North Carolina | collected... | reverse complement strand
AAATTTCTGTCCGCCTGGGAATTGCAAAGCATGGGGTGTGATATGCGACAAATTCTGGTTGGTGTCCTGCTGGTACTCACGCTCCTGACGCGGGCCTCCGCGAATGATAAAGCCAGGATCGTCTTTCTGTCCGGAAAACCCAGTCACGGCAGAATGCAGCATGAACATCGTGCCGGAAGCCTGCTGCTTGCCGACGCACTCAACAACTCCGGCCTGAATGTTGAAGCTGTCGTGCTGCCGGAAGCCGGGTATCCGCAGGACGCTTCCGTCCTTCAGGACGCAGCAACGATCGTCATCTTCTGCACCGGCCATCGTGGCCATCTCCTGAACCCACACCTGAATGAATTCGACGGCATCATGAAATCGGGTACCGGTGTCGTGATGATCCACTGGGCTACCGAGGCTGAAAAAGGCAAAGCTGCAGAAATGTTCCTGCAGTGGATGGGGGGCTTCTGTGATCTGAACTGGTCGGTGAATCCGCACTGGACACCTCAGTTCAACAACCTGCCCGTGCATCCAATAACCAATGGCGTTAAGGAATTCAGCGTGAATGACGAATGGTATTACCACATGCGATTTGTCAAAGACATGCAGGGGGTCACTCCAATCCTCAGCGACCTGCCACCACCCGAAACACTCAATCGCCCCGATGGGGAACGCAGCGGGAATCCGGATGTTCGCAAAGCCGTCGCCAATGGGGAACGGCAGCACGTTGCCTGGGCTTACGAACGCCCCGCTGGTGGCCGTGGATTCGGATTCACCGGCGCCCATAATCACGTCAGCTGGCAGGACGACAGTTTTCGAAAGATCGTTCTGAACGCAATTCTCTGGACCGCTAACGTCGAAGTCCCCGAAGAGGGGTGCCCCTCTTTGCGACCAACGAAGACCGATCTGCAATCGAACCTCGACTGATACCACCAGATACCGACAGAGTGCGAAGTGCCCCGGAAACCCGGCCTGCCACCAGAACCGACCCACTGAAACAACGCGTTCTGAATTCTCAAACGCAATGCAGTTCTTACCGGTTCATTGACCAGATCGTGTAGTTCAGAAACGCGGCAAAGGTCACCCATGCCAGATATGGCAACATGAACCAGCCCGCTGCGCGACTTCGCTGAAAGAACTTCAGAACAGTCGCAGTAATCGCAGCCCACAACACCAAAATCTCAGCGAATGCCCAGCCAGGCTGGTGCAGTCCAAAAAACACACACGACCAGCAGATATTCAGGAACAGTTGAGTCCCGAACAGCAGGAATACGGATCTTCGCTCTGTCGATTCACACTGATTCCACACCAGCCAGCCGGCCACGGCCATCATCAAAAACAGTGTCGTCCAGACCGGTCCGAAGACGCTGTTGGGCGGATTCCAGCTCGGCTTTTGCAGCGTTTGGTACCAGCCACGGATCTCCGGAGTTGTCACCATCGCCCCAAGTCCACCGGCACCCAGACAGATCGCAAGGAAGACAATCAGTGATCTGCCATGGCCCAACGCCGACCTCACACCCGATGCTGCGGATTCCTCGTTACTTATCATGACTGCTCACATTCAAATCCTGTTCTGCTTCCGCCTGGATCTCCAGAAATCGTTCGTCATTCGGTTTCAGCTCCAGGCCTTTCGCGACAAACTTCAGCGCCTCGGCAGGACGTCCATTATTCAGAAATGCCTCAGCGGTCCTGCGAACCAGCCACGCTTTTCCCGACGTCATTTCCACGTCAAATTCCAACAGCCGCAGCCCGTCTTCCACAGCGCCATCTCGGATCAGCTGTTCGGCGACAGCGACATTTGCGCCGCCCCATGCGGCCTTCCGACCACTCTTTCTGAACCAATCAATCGCCGCTTCCGCCCCCTTTGACCGGGCCATCTCGTACATCCGCTGGTCCTGAGTCATTCCCCGTTTCGGAGGCATTCGGTATGGCTCTCCAAGAACTACATGGACCAGCTCGCCACTCAACCTCGTCACCGATTTCCAAACGTCGCTCGAACCATAACGATCACCCAGATTACACAGCACAATGACAAACGCGTCGTCATCAACCAGTCGATTCTCCATCGCTCGAAATCCGGTAATCGCACCACCGTGGCTGACCACCTTTGTTGTCCGTTTCGTGACGGGATGTGTCCGTGTTGAAATCTGCCAGCCGTAACCGTAAATGCTGCGAGGCCTGCCTCCGGCAGCCTTCACCTCCGGAACATCGCCGTTGGGTGTAAACATTAGCCTGCGGTATTCTTCATTAAGCAGCACATCTGAGGTCAGTCCGCGATCCCAGAGAAACATATCTTCAACCGTGGAATACAATGCTCCGGCGGCACCCGGTGACGAATCCAGTTCGATGTAGTCGGCATTTTCCGTTCCAAAAGGCCCGCAGGTGTAACCGCTGGCCCGTTTCGGAATCACGTAACGATTCCGGTCATATCCGCTGCTGTTCATTTCGAGGGGCTTGAAGATCCGTTCGTGCAGATTCTGTTCGTAGGTCTTGCGTGTCACTTTCTCCACGATTCGTCCGAGGATGATGTAGCCAGCGTTGGAATAGCTGTAAATCGTGCCGGGCTCGTTCGCAAGATCACCGCTGCAGTGCTCTTTGATGAATTCATCCCTGTCGAACGACAACCGTGAAATCATGCCTCGATAATTGAACTGCGAGGTGAAGTCGGGGATTCCTGACTGATGAGACAGCAGGTGGTGCAGCGTGATCCTGTCGCCCGTGTCTTTTCGGTACCAGGTGAGGTACTGCGTAATTCTGTCGTCGAGCTGAAGACGACCTTCCTGCACCAGCTGCAGAATCAGCATGCTGCAGAACTGCTTGCTGACCGAAGCCAGTCGAAATCGGGTATCGGTTGTGTTGCTGATCTCCCATTCCCGATTTGCCATCCCGAAGGCCTGTTTGTAAATCACCTGGCCCTGGTCAGCGACCAGCACCGCGCCCGAGAACAATCCGGTCTCAGCTGTCGCAACACACAATTCGCGCATCGCCCGCACCCGATCGCCGTCAACGGATCGATATCCATTCGGCAACACGGGTTGCTGCGCTCGCAGCGTCGGAGCAAACAGGAATACAACCAGGACAAATCTGCCGAACGAGACTGCGTCATTCATCTTGCTTCTCCGCTCATCGCCTGTCTCCCGGAATCAACTCGACCTCAGAGGGATCCGCAAAAGCGGCTCTGAAATCCCGATGTCACCACGGGCGGCACATAATGAGCTGAACCTCACGCTCAAAATTCGTGTGCAGGACACTTTCAGGATTGTCTCCAGGCTGTCGCTCTAGCGCAAACCGTCTTCAGGCCGCAGCTGATCATCAGCTTCAATCGACAGCATCAGCGTTCTGAGAGCAGCCACCTTATCCGGGTGCTGTTGAGCCAGATTATTCTGCTCTGCGGGATCCGCCAGCAAATCATAGAGTTCATCACTCCGGGGACGGTCATCCTCAATCGCGTAAGCGTGGAAATGTGCATCCGGCTTCAGATATTTCCATCGCCCTTCGCGGACACCCGCTTGACTGTAGTAGAAATGATCCCGACCTGATTCCCGTCGCCCCATTAACAGATCCGTCTGATCGACTCCGTCCACTTGACGATCATTCGGCACTTCAAAGCCCGCCAGAGTGGCAAACGTTGGCATTAGATCAATCGTTGCGAAGATCGCGTCCGAAACACGTCCGGCCGGAACTTTCCCCGGCCATCGAACAAGACACGGAAGCCGGTATCCACCTTCATACGGCGACCCTTTCCCGTTTCGCAACGCCCCGGCCGAACCCCAGAAAACAGATCCCGCCGGATGCCCTTTCTTGCGGCTTGTATACTTGTCCTGATTCCATGGTCCGTTGTCACTGGTGTAAATCACCAGCGTGTTTTCCCGCAGCTTCAACTCGTCCAGAGTGTCCAGCAGGCGTCCCGTCTCGTAATCAAATTCCTCCACAACATCTCCATACAGTCCGCCCTCGGAGCTGCCTCGAAAACGATCCGATGCATCAATAATCGTGTGCATCATCGTGTGGGCAAGGTACAGGACAAAGGGTTTTTGCGGATCTCGTTGCTGCTTGAGAAACTCAATCGCCTTATTCGTATAAAGAGTCGTCAGGCTGCCCATATCCCGCGTTGAACCAACCTGTTTGTCATTTTCATGAAAGGTGACCCCGCCGCCGTCATTAGCCCCCAAAGTCCCAAAATAGTGGTCGAAACCCTGAGCGTTCGGCATCCGATCGGGGATTGCCTTGCGGCTCGAAACATCCCATTTGCCGATACAAACTGTCTGATAACCCGTTTGCTGCATCAGCTCAGCAAACGTGATTTCGGAAGCAGGCATGCCCCAACCCTTGCTGCGAATCGGCTGACGTCCGGTCAGCAACGCAGATCGCGAGGGCCCGCAGACAGTCTGCGAATAGAACGATGTGAACCGCGTCCCCTCCTTCGCCAGCTGATCCAGTCGCGGTGTCCTGTTCTTCTCGCTGCCATAGCACCCAAGGTCTGCATAGCCCTGGTCATCTGTAAAGATGATCACAATGTTGGGACGATCCGCCGCAGCCAGACATCGGCTGGAAACGAAAACCACAGTCATCCAGCAGAAAAGTCGCAGCCTCGCGGCAAGGATGATTCGGCAATTCTTCATGTTCAGCTTCTCTCTTCAGCAGATCGTCAGGTCGCTCCCCACCCGCGCCACAGCACTGATCAGCAACGCAGCATCGTGCCTGACAACCCTTTCCCCTGGAATGAAACGTTCTGTCCACAATGTCCGTCATCACACAGCAGCGCTGCCTGTGTTCCCATGCACACCGGCCAAACCCCCGTCTCTCTTTCACCGATGTTCGCAGCTGTTCAGTCCGCAAGGCTCAGCACCAGTTCCTGCTGCACACCCCGCATGTCCATTTCAAATTCAATATCAACGATCGGCGGGCGCGAATAGAACCAGCGAACGCCCACACCAGCCGCCGCCGGCAGACCCGGTATCAAGATCTTTGCCAGTGATTCCCGCAGGTCGTGAGCGGTATACACGTCGATCATCGTCAATTGTTCGTCAGTCGCACCCAGCCCCTGCAGACGCGTCCGCATGATCTCCACGACGCAGCTGGCCTTCTCACGCATGGCATCCGGTGTGACCTCGCCCGCACGCACGATTCGCTGCGAATCCAGTTTTCGAGTTGGCAGTTCGCCACCGCCAGCAACCACGAATGTGGTCATTTTGGTCTCAGATGGACGGGCATAGGAAACACCAAACAGCACGGTTTCAGCCGGCGGATTCTCGACCGGAGAGACGTTGGTCCGGGCAACAGGATTCTCATCCCCAACCGGAATCTCCCAATCATTCAACAGGTCTCGATATTCCCGATTAAAGTCAATGAACCCCTCCATCGTATGTGGCTGCGGACAACGCAGTTCCACACCACACAGTGAATGCCGTGTCAGTCCGTTCATTTCAAGATATCTGCGTACCGCCAGCAGGCCGGCGTGCCATGGCAGCGGCTTCATCAGAGTCGCGTGCACAATCTCAAAACCGGCAGCGGCAATCACCCCTGAGGAATATGGCTCAATCCCGGGCAGAAAACGGTATCCCCCGCGGGAATTCAAAATCGTCCTGGAATCCATCGCTGCCTCTGCTTTCAAAGGTCGGAATTTCTCTGCGAGTCATCACCGCTCGCTCGGACGGTTCTCGATGAACGACTTCCGTGACACCCACTCCTGACAGCATGATGGGGATTACGGTGTGACGCTTCTAAATCGACGTACCGGACCGTGGTGATCCGCACCCACAGACCACACCATGTTTTGCATGTGCAGCAGCGGGCTGATCACTGTACCACAATTTCAGTTCACGCAGGTGTTGACAACACGCGTCCACTACTTCTCTTCGCCGGCAACCGTCACGCTGATAACGTTGGAAACGCCCGTCCCTCGCATTCCCCGCGGAGTCGGCATCACGGAATAGACTCGATAGCGATATGTCATCCCCACACGAACACTACGATCGGTCGCCTCAGTGATATTTCGCCCCGGCTGCCCAATCAGGTTTCGAAACTCGCCACCCTCAGCCCCCTCGGCACGCTGCAGAATTGTTCCGGCCTCGTTGTCACAGTTGTCGGTCCACTTCAGTACAACCGTATTTCGTTCGTTTGCAGTCATTCGCAAATCAGATGGAGCATCAGCCGACGGTGGTCCCGGCTGAGGCTGCGGGTCTGACTGACGCGGCGGCTGCGGACGCGGGCCGGGATTCTTCAGCTGCTGCTTTGCTGTCTCATAACGTCTGCCGGCAAACTGCTTCATCGACCGAACAATATCCTCGTAGCCCCGATCGGATGGATTCGTCACACGCTGCTTTGGAAACGGGTCTTCCTCCAGGGCCTGCTGAATCAGCGCATATTTGGCGTCAAACTTCCGAGACAACACCTCCGGTTGAAAATACTGTTCCAGAATCTCACCGGCGACTCTGCGATACTCGGCCAGAAGTCGCGGCGATGCAATGAACTGCTCCAGTAGCGGGCTCGGTCGCCCTCCGGGGGCCGGCCATGCAGCATGCCAGTCTCGCAACACGTGGATACGACCGAAGGCAAGCTCACAAAACCCGACGTCCAGATCCCATGGCAGGTATCGCCATCGCTGCCGCAGGGGATCGCGATACAGATAGTAATTATGCGAGTTCCAGCCGGTCAGCTGGTCAAATGCTCCGGAATACAGCATCACGGCCATGACTCGCAGGAAACTCTCGGTTTCAAACTCGGACTCAAATTCCGGGACAGCGTCCGGAGGCTGTGGTGTATTCACAGCCTGCAGGAATCGCAGCAACTCCGCATAGGCAGGTGTCTGCTCTCCTTCCTTCAATTCGAACGCCCGTTCATAGGCCGTGGGCTCAGGCCCGATGAAACGCATGTCACCGCCAGGGCCTCCCTCGTCAACTTTGAACAGATATCCCGCGGAATGACCAAACTGCCGTTCCAGAAATGTGTCGTCGATTCGCTCAACATTCCCGTAAACACCGTAGTACTTCTCGTTCAGGTACAGCCTGGCGTAATTGCAGCGATGCACAGGAACGTCCAGGTCCTGCAGGATCTCTGTCACCACCGGCTCACTGAACAAACTGCCGAACTGAACTCCGTTATCGAAAGACACTCGCCGCATCCCCAGAAAACGCCCGCTGTCTTCATACTTGTCGAAACGCACCAGAAAACTGCGTTTGTGCTTTTGATCTGGATTCGAAGAACTGTTGCCTTTGAATCTCACGGCAACATTCGGAATTGTCCGATCACGCCACCGAAAAACTGCGGGAACATAGATCCGTTCCGGCAACGCGGCGTACATCCGCTGCAACTGATCTGCCGCAATCGAAAGATGAACCTCCTGCACAACATCAGGAGCGTAGTACTCGCCCTGCAGATCCGCATCCGGGTTCGCCGGTTCATCAGCCTTCAATGGACCTGCCGAAAAGACCGACGCAGCCACCAGGAAGACCGCAAATCTGTGTCCACAGACGCAGCTGAAGTGCAACAAAAAATCAAACATCAGGACTCGTCCCGCAAGCTCATTGATTCCGAAATACGACACGGTGGCATCTTAACCAAAGACCGGTGACCTTACAGAAGGCTCGATCGCTTCCTGCCAAACAACCACAATCGCAGACGCGGGCAGCAGGTCTTTCCATAAGTCAGCAGTCGCGTTCTGAAAATGCAGTTCGCCTCCTGGCACCCGCTATGACTGCGGACAGTCTTCACCGGAACACCCTCGTTCCGGAGCAATTCCCGTCTCCGGTTGGCAGTCCTCTGTGGAATGCGTCTCGCACTCGACACGGTCGCCCGCTACTCAACCGACATCAGCCAGCACGCAACCGACAACTGTTGCAATACTAACGTACTGCTGAGATCTCTGTTCTCTGTTGGACACTCCCGCTTCTTGAGCAATGTCTGAATTGTGACTGCCTTCATGAACCACGTCTGAAAGAACGGCCAATCGGCTCTGCGTCAACGCCTGCGTCCCAGGAACATCGGAGCTGAAACCCCTCTCAACAACACTCTCGGAAAACAGATTCACTCGGTCCACTTCGGACGCGATGAAAGCAAGCTGCGGAGCAGCCCGGCAATGCCTTCCTGTCGTCAATCGCTCTGGTCAGTCAGCGTCCGACGATCAGATCTTCCGGAAATCATCCCGTCGCGCAAAACAGACCTGAACACAACCTGCTGCAGGAGGTCCGGCCCGGCAATCCCCACCGAGGATGTGCTGGGAGAATCAACTCGCCACAACAGCTTCGCAGGCGTTTCTTCCGGCATCGGCTACAACACGTCAATCTCAGGCATCACCAGGGCAGCAATAAGCGGTTACAGATCGCCCAGTGCCGGAGTGAAAACCGCTGATCGGAGACATCCGCAGCGCGCACACTGTTTGCCGAATTGAACGCGGCAACGTGATTCCACTCAAACAGTGGTTCCTTGACGCTCCGCAGGATCCGCCCCGAAAACCGCGTGAAAACAGACAGCGAACCACCGCGTCCCGTTCCCGGGACGCCGACCGGCTCGTCGCTGTGATCACTTTGACATCATCCCCGCCATTGCGGTGGCGAACGCGTCACCCAGCCGAACAAAGAACTTGCCGCTGCCCAGATAGTGATAGGGGCGATCACTGCCCACCAGATCCCACTCGTAGTAGTTCTTCTGCCATCCGGCATTGAACAACTCCAGCGAATCGAGGGCGTACTCGGTGTAGCTCTCTACAGCCACAACGTTGCCCTTAAACCTGGGCGCCGCAGCCGCGTCCCGTTGTGCAACTGAAACCGCATTCTCGTCCACCTTTTCTTTGGTCTGCCCCGTGCCCAAAACGCCAATCACAAATGGCATTTGGGGAACGTCATATTCCCGGCGAATGTCGTCCACAAAGGCAATCATGTTGTCCCTGTAATTTGCTTTGAAAGCGGGATCAAACTGATCGTTAAAGCCCTGGAACCAGACAAAGCCGGCGATTTCATATCCGGCAGCCTCGTCATATGCAGGATGGTTTTCCTTAAGATTGTCCAGCACCGCGCGAACGTGCTCATTCATCATGCGATAAAAACGACCGGCGTTCTGCAGGATCTCTTCAGGGTTGTCCTTCGCCTGTTCCTTCTCATTCAGCACATAGGCACCGACTGAAGGCGGGCGGAAATCATAGTTCAGCGATTTCCCGCCCCAGGAGGTCTTGATCAGCAGAATCGGACCGTCAACCTTTTTTGCCAGCGACAAGCCGAAGGAGTATTCCGGGCCGATTGATGTGGGGCCATGACCGGCATGCCCAATACTCAGCTGTCCGGCCTTCCGGTTGTTGTCTGAAATGGAGTTGATGTAGACACGCTCTGAAACGACGCTGGCCGCAGCCATCTCACTCTTGTATGCCTCCAAATCAGCCTTCATCTTTTCCGCCCTGGCTTCAGCATCAGCCTTACTGGCGGCATCTGTTATTGCTTTGAGCTTCGGATCACCGATGCCACCGGTCAGCTCATTCAGCTGCCTTGCCAACGCTCGCGCCTGTTCCAGCCGCTGCCTGGAAAGCCCGGCGTCCTGAGCAAATACGAGGTCAGTCAGTTCCTGATCTTTGGGGCCGTCCGCGTTAAACAGAGTGCCCATCGTATGCCCTCTGCTGTGCCCTACCATGTTGGACTGACCAGCCAGAATGAAGATCTTTAAGGGTTCTTCGGCGGCCTGGACCGTCGACCCGAACATCAGGGCAATCGCGACTGCAATCATTGTGCGGTTCATAGTTTTCCCTGGTTTCCAATGGAGTTCATGGTTGGAATTGTCAACATCACTCAAACGGGAACCAGGCAGCACACCCAGTTCGCCTGCCCCATCCGCTGTACGTCTTTTCTTCGCCGGTTTTCCAAAGTCTGACAGCAAACGCATTGTACTCGTGTTGAATAACGAATTGCAGTCACCCAACTGAATCCCCGTGGCCTGCCCCTCCCACAACAACTTCGACCCTGGTGACGCACGCCCGAGAGACGGCATCGAGGACGTTGTTAACAACTCTCGAACCGGCCCACTTCACCATCGCATTCAGCGGTGTGAATCTTCAAGATCCGTCGTGAACCTGAGCTGAAACTCTGCATCAGCATCACAGGGCTGACGAGCCCTTCAACGTCACTGCCAAATCACTATCGACCTGCGTTGAATGACTGAACGGATTTGTTGGCGACTTCAGAAACCGCAGGATTGCCGACGTCAAAAGTAAACCTCGGCCGTTTTGACCACGGTTGCAGGATGACATCGTATGTTGCTCTCGTTGTCCCGTCAGCAAAGACCACTCCCCGTGGCGACCGCGCTGTTCGGTCAGCGTCGTCTCCCACTTCGTAATGGCATGACAACACTGTGATGTTCCATTTGGCGAGCGACTGCACTTCGCCGAGATCACTCACGCCATTGCTGTTCACGTCGTGCCAGATGGCAAGCCCCTTCAATTCGTCCCCGGTAAGAACCCCGTTGCGATCATCGTCCAGCGATTGCATGGCCTGATAGCCGTTGTCAAAAGACAGCCAGAATGAAACATTGCCAAACAACTGAAGCGCGGACGTAATTTTCCCCGAATTCCCCGCATCGTAAACCAGCCACCCTGCGTTCGCACTGATCCACGACCACCCTCTGGCTTGTCCCGAACCGTCGGCATCAAAAGTCACGTTTGCCTGCCTGTTATGGATCTGCTGCAGGTTTAAACCATCGCGAAGCGGGATCGCGATGGGCGTCACAGGACGGAGAATCCTGCTGACCTGCCGGATGCGAAGATCCAGTTGCCTGATTTCATCCCTGTCGGCTGTCGCATCAAGGTGCGGCTTCAAATAGCCAGCGGCTTCTTCGACAACACTGTGCCAGCCCAGGCCAGCCCGTGTCATCTCCTTTTCCTTTGCCCAGCCCTGGCTGATCGTTTTGCGGTATTGAGCGATCGCGGCCTTCTTCTTTCCAGCCTGATCCAGACACCAGCCATAACCAAGCTGAGCGGACAGGTGATCAGGCTTGAGCCGAATCACTTCCTGATATTCCCTGATCGCCAGTTCGAGGTGATCAAGCCCCGCCTGCGTCTTTGCATCGTCTTCGGTGTTCTCAAGCCGGAAAGGCACGTGCCGCGGTTCGTATCCCAACCACGCCTCATTCGGCTGTCCGGATGCGACCTCCACGACATCCGTCTTCGAGGCGTAGGCCATCGCGTGCAGTCGAGCCAGATTGAAACGCGTGGTCACGTCTTTTGGATTCTCTGCCAGCTGTGCGTTCAGATTTTCGACCAGCCGATCAATGGGCGTCTCTTTCAACTGCGGTCGCGCATATTTGCCAAAGGCCCGTCCTGAAAACAGGAGACAACCGACCAGCGCAACGACAAGAGTCTTGTTCATGATGCGTTTTCCTGACAGATGACCGTTGTTCGTATCAGGTCCGATGCGACCCCTCCACGACAGCTTACAGATTCCCCGCTCCGATCACATGTGCGCGACTGGTTTTCTCGCGGTCAAGCCGTTGAATCCATCGGGGATGCGGTTCCTCCGACTGGCAGCAGATTGGTACTCAGCAAAACCTAATGGCCTGAACTGCAGTAATCCGCGCGTGCATCTGCACTTGCCACATGGCCACAGCGCCCACTGCAGCGTTCTGCCGCAGAAATCTCCAGGCCTTCTGCAGCGGCTTTTCAACAGCCGGATGCGCAGATCGAAGCAGCGGAAGGCACACTGCTGGGCAACACAATGTTCCTGTTGGGAGCGAGGCTCAGCAGCGGAGCACTGTCAGTTTGCAACAATCTGCCAACCCTGATGGCCGGCCGGGGTGAAGGCCGCCTGCTGGCGGGACACCAAACGCGATTTCCGGAGGGAACACGGACCGCCAATCTCTGGCTGACAACGGTACATGTGATGGGCCTGAAGCAGGAATGGAGCGGCCACAGGACCGGGGTGCTGGACAGGATTCCGGCCTGACAAAACCCGTTTCCTGAAGCTAATCCCCTTCCCCGCCGTCCACAGCCGCAAGAAATTCATCGATCAGACCTTCCGGAGCATTCACAACGTGCCCCGGACCGGGAAACGTACCCTTTCTGACGTCGTCGATATAGTCCCGAAATCCGCTGACCCGTTCTGCCTGGATCGCCTGCTCCATCTCGTACAGATTCCGGTACTGTTTCGTATGGCGGGGATACGGTGGTGCGTGACAGCCGAGAATATCCTCCGCGAACATGAATTGAATATCACCGCCGCTGCCCGCGCCGATTGATGAAGTGACCAGACGAGTCCGTTTGGAGATTTCCGCCAGCAGTTGAGCCGGCACAACTTCAACTTCCACCGCCCATGCTCCGGCTTCTTCAAAAGACTTAACCTGTTCGAAGATCCAGGTGGCTTCTTCAATGGTCTTGCCGACCGCTCGAAGGCCTCCCGTCCACGTACTGAGTCGAGGAACCAGGCCGGCGTGTGCTTCCACAGGAATACCGGCATCAGCCACGGCACGAATAAATGCCGGCCCCCACTGACACATGATCCCGTCGGCACCAGCCTCCATCGCAAGATAGCCGGCCCGGACGGCTTCATCAGCTGTCGCAATTTTTGTCAGGCCGATGCAAAACGTCATAAAGGTATGCGGCGCAGCCTTTCGCAACGCGACTGCATCCGCCGTGTTTGCCGGATCGAACCTGACCTTCAGCGTGTCAATTCCCGCCGCTTCTGCCGCCACCGCTTCTTTGATTGTGAAAGGCATCGTCTCCGTCAGAACGGCTTTGCCCTTCAGATCCTGCAGATGTTTGACAGTGTAATTTCGAGTGGCATATTCGCCGCCCAGAGTCATTGTCCGGTACAGGCCACGCTGACCAGCGTCTCTGGGAGCCAACTTGCCAAATGGATGTTCGTCAGAATTCATGGGACTCACAGTGGAAGAAATTGCGCGGATTCATTTTCGTCAGGCTGAAGGTTCACGATTCTTCCGCACCTTTTCAACCGGGTCGCTGGTCCCGCAGACGACCACTCCCCGAACGGTCACTTCCCCGCAGGGCCATAAAACTG
>Ga0213858_10001065_pt1 | contig 12978 bp, 26 predicted proteins | sample PICome_FD_160122 | JGI IMG/M metagenome (GOLD analysis project Ga0213858, IMG submission 160122) | Coastal seawater microbial communities near Pivers Island, North Carolina, United States - PICO245 | ecosystem: Environmental > Aquatic > Marine > Coastal | place: USA: North Carolina | collected... | reverse complement strand
GCTTTGTAGGGCAGAATTTACACCATTAGCCAAATTGTAAAAACCCCCCATTCAATCCGCATCCGTTCGCCCGTTCGCATCCCGTTCGCCCGTTCGCATCCCGTTCGCCCGTTCGCATCCCGTTCGCATCCCGTTCGCATCCCGTTCGTTCGTTCGCATCCCGTTCGTTCGTTCGCATCCCGTTCGTTCGTTCGTTCGTTCGCATCCCGTTCGCCCGTTTTTGTCGAATTGTGCAAAAACTAAATGTCCATTTCGACTCAAAATTTTAAAATCCAAAAAGTTTTTATCCCGTAATTTACGGCGTTTTTGAACAAAATTTCGTTTTTTGGATATTTTGGTGATTGCCAAACTTGACTTGGACGATACAATTTAGGCACCGAAGCAACAATGCTTCAAACGAAACTTTTTCTTTTTCTCTTTTTGGAGTCTTTTGACATGTACGATTGGAACACCATCGACGAAATGTACGAAGCCGTTTTTGGTTGCGAAATGGAAATCCACGGTACCGTGAATCCCGCAATCGTCCCACCATCCGGCACCATCGAGATGGTCAGCGATGAAATGGAAATCGCACTCATCGAGTGTGACATCGACGGTAACGTAGTTGACTTCTGCTACCACTGCCATTAATCCCCTGACCGGCACCCATCGGGTGTCAACGAGTTTTTACCCTGCCCCTTCGGGGGCACTTCCACTTTTGGAGTTTTTATCATGACTGTCTGTTTCAAAAACGTAGTTACCGGCAAAATCGAGTACGTTACCCTTGCGTCCAACGATTACATGTCACCAGAATGGATCGCTGCGAGTCAAAAGTATTGTGACGGTGATTGGCGGGTTGATCTCGACCTTACTGACCGCATCGCTGAGTTTGTCAGTGAGTGTAGCGATGATGATTTTCATGATGCTTGTGAGGACGTTTACAATAACTTCTCGACCGATGAAGAATTTGCAGCGTTTTCCGCAGTAGAATTTAAATTCGGGTTCACCGAATAATCCCCTGACCGGCACCGAACGGGTGCCAGCGAGTTTTAACCTGCCCCTTCGGGGGCACTTCCCCTTTTGGAGTTTTTACGATGGACGATTTCAACACTACCCTACAATGCGACGATTTCATCACCGGCGATGATTTTCAGCAGTGGATCGCCCACTGCGAGTGGGTCGAATCCCAAAAGGATGACGATGACCGTCATTGGGATGACGTTCGGGAATCGGTTCAATCCGAGTGGGCTGACAACCAACCACTACCGTGGTAATCCCCTGACCGGCACCGATGGGGTGCCAGCGAGTTTTTAATCTGCCCCTTCGGGGGCAACACCCTTTGGAGTTTTAACATGTTTAAACTAACCTTCACCACTGTCGAGTCTTTTGGTCGCGAATACTTCAACGATACCGTTGTCACGTTCGGCAAATCACCAAAACAGTGTTACCAAAAGATGCATGGTGTAAACCACGGTCAGCGTATCCACAACGGCGGTCATCCCGATGGGATTGGCGGTACGCCAGTCATCTTCTGTGAGCGTCTGGAAAAGGATGGAAAAGTCCTCAAAGAAATCTGGGATTAGGGTTGACCTAGAATGGGAATGTCACACCCGTTCTAGGTTGTTATGATTTAGCACGCGAGTTAGCACGCGAGTTAGCACGCGAGTTTCAACGTCTCCCGCGCCGCGACGTAAACCCTTATCAGTAAAGGACTTACGACAATTATGTAAAAAATATAATTTTATTGTGGATTTCCTATTGACACCTGCCGATGATATATAGTAGAAAAGGAGATTCTAGTATGAATGGATTATATGATGAGTTGGGTATGGTCGCTGGTACGTTGTCAATACTAATTGTTGGACATTCTTTCATTTTAGGCGGATTTATTGTTGCTTGGTATGTATGTAAATATTTCTGTTAAAATTGCAGAATTAGGGTGCAGAGGGGTTGACTTTTGTGCCGATTTATGTATAATAGAGGAAACACAAACGAAAGGTTAAACACAATGAAAATCATCGCAACAAACAAAACCGGCGACATCATGCTCTGGCAACACGATAACGGTAAGCGTACCATCCGCACCTCTGCCGGTTCGATCTTGGTTCAAGGTCAATTCAGTCACGTCATGAAAAGATGGGAAAATTTCAAGAATACCTAGTATTCGTGACCTAACTTGTCACACCCTTACCCGATAATACTTATATGACAAACAACAACACTTCAAAGGTTTTAACTATGACTAAACAAGAAATCATCCACCTAGCACGCAAAAACGGCACTGACAAAAACATCCTTCACGCTATGGTATGGGCTGACGAACTGATCCTAAAAGGCGATCACGTTCTTTGCCTTCACAATTCACCGCACGAGTGCGACACACAATTCTTCATCGGTAAAAAGGACAAATAACCATGAAAGTATTTCCAAAATCTTGTAAGTTCACTTTCCGCACCTTGGAACGTGGAAAGACCTTCAACGAATCAATCGTTGGAATCTACCGCAAAAACACTAACCAACTACTCTGGAAGGGTAAGCGTAAAGATTCAAACGAAGCAGTAGAAAATCTAACCAAAGGTAAATAAATGTTAGCAAATAGCAAAATCATCGACCGCTCGGAAGATTGCGGAAACGGTTACGGGTGGAGCATCATCCACTGGTTCGACGATTCTTTTTATGGGGATTGCTACGAAATAGCGGTTCTCAAAGATGGGAAAATTTGCTACGATTCCGGCCTAACCACTGACGTTATCCGTGGCGATTGGGATAGAATCAACGAAACTTGTAAGAAAATTATGGAGCTTTAAAATGTTATACAAACTGATCGAATTGATGATTGATGAACTGGTGCGTGTTCGTATGGGTATGAATTCGGAAGAATTTAAGCGTGACGTACAGGACGCAATAAATTCTCTGAAAAAAATAAAAAAATATTTTTAACGTTTTTCCTATTGACAAACCCCCTAGCGGGGCGCGGGACGTTGACGTAAACCCTTACCAGATAAGGACTTACGACGATTCCGAGAAAATTTCTATTTTGGGCTGGATTCCCTATTGACAACTACCGATAAATAAAGTATAAAGGAGAAATTGCTATGTTAGAAATCATGATGTATTTGTGCGGTGGAATGACAATTTTATTTTCTACTTTAATTGTAATTGATGCCGGGCTTTGACCTAACGTGTCACTTGTATGTGCGATACTTATACTAAAGGAGATTTGATTATGAGTGAGAAAAAGGCTTTTTTTTTGATTTTTGTTGCTTGGGTTCTTGGCTTGGTTGTTTGTGGTGGTTGTGCATCACCGCATCGAGCAGAAGCTAATAGGGTAAGCTACCAACTGCAAACCCGTTGCCCCGATATTTGGGATGAACAACCAAAACAAGAAGTTTCTGTAAAAATAGAATTTAGACGATAATCCCCCTTGACAATTTCAATCCCTATGGTATAATAGGGACATACAACACACGAAAGGAAAAACATGCTAGATTCAACTAAACCTTACTGCGGAATGGGAAACATTCAAAACCTCAACAAGTTCATGCGCGAACTGTTCATGGATAACTTGGTTATTGAGAATGAGATGCTTCCAGTTAATTTTTATGACAACCGATCTGGCGAACGTACCCTTGCAAGACTCAACGAGCTATGCGATGAACGTGATGGTATCACCGAACACGTTAAGCTAAAGGCTCTCAAGGCTCGTAATATTGAGAAGCTAGCCGCCCAAGTTGAAGCAAAGACCATCCGAAACGCTCATGGTGATTTTGTTGATCTTGACAGCGAGCTAGATTACAGCGATAATGAGATGGATGAGCCAGCACAACAGCGGGCTATGCTTGCTCTAGTTGGCGGTATGGTCAACGGTGGATTGATTGATGCAGAGGACTTGACAGATGAGTGATTTACATGGTAATTTATTGATTGTAGTATTTGCCTATTGGTGTCTTTGGTTCGTTGCTGCTGGATTCGCTAATTTACTAGGAAGGAAGAAGAAATGAACTTGGATAGATATTACCTAATGATGGAACGCGCGCTGACCGGAACCGTTTTAACTGTGCCGGTTCCTCATTATATTGGTCAAAAGCTGAATGTGCTTGATCCAGAAATGGAAGATGATGCGGAAGAAATCAGTAAAGTATTTAACCGACTGCAAAGATGGATGAATAGAGAATTTGCCGGATTCGATGGGGTTAAGTTGATGATTGAAGAAGAATATTTACAAGAAAATGAATAATTGGTCTTGACAAACCCCTAGCGGGGCGGGCGACGGAGACGTAAACCCTTACTGTGTAACGACTTACGACGATTCAGAAAAAAGTTTTTATTTTATTAAGTTTGCTCTTGACAACGCCGATAATTATTGTATAATAGAAGAGTAACACACACGACACCTTTTAGGAGATTTGAGATGGCTTTTCAAGTTGAATTCACCGACCGCGATGGCGACACCTGCTGGGCTGATTTTTCTGACCTTTTCATGGCTCAGGAATACATTGAGGGCAAAGGCGGTGAGATTGTATCGTGGGAAGAATTTTCCGACGATGAGGACGAAGGACAGCCCGACGAATACACCGAGTGGCAGGACTACATGGGTGGAGACGATTGGGATCACGGACAATTCGACGAAATTTACTAGAATAGGTATTGACTTTCAGGATAGTTGTGCTATAATGTTGGCATAACAAGTTTCAACCCTTTTGGAGAATCGAAATGGACGATCAATCACTTGCTTATCTTTACGACGAATACGCTGCGGCTCGCGCCGAGCAATACACTCCAAGCCCAGAAGATTGGGCTGAGTATCATGCTTACCTAGAACTTGTCGAACTTGGCGACGATGACGTTGCTGAGTACGATGCCGATAGTGAGCGTGGATTTCAAAATCTTGACACTGATTTTTGTTTTTAGGGGTTGACAAGACCCCTAGCGGGGCGGGCGACGATGACGTAAACCCTTATCACATAACGACTTACGACGATTCCAAAAAACTTTTATTTTTATTCATGATACCGCTTGACAACGACGATAATAATAGTATAATGGTAGTGTAACACGAAAGGAGAAACAATGAAATTCGGAGTTATCACGATGTGCCGCAGTTGCGGACACGATCACGAGGTTGTGGTCGATGTCAATGGTTACGACCGTTGGCGAGATGGCGAGTTAATCCAGACAGCTCTGCCTGAGTTGTCGGATTCAGACCGTGAGTTGCTAATTTCTGGCACTTGCGATTCTTGCTGGAATGAATTATTTCCAGAAGATTTTGACGAATAGGGCTTGACAAACCCGTTCATTTATGTTATAATATGATTATGAAAAAAGCATTTGTATTTGATTTTGATGACACGCTGGCAACCACTGAGTGCCGTGTCTTGGTTCGTCGTCCAAACGCTCGCGGTACTCGCGGTTTACCTACTCGCAAGTTGACTCCCGCTGAGTTTAATACTGACGTTTTAGATGACGGAGAAGAATATGATTTTTCAGAATTTCGATCTGAGAAGTTTATCCACAACGCAAACCCAACCTTCCTGATTCACCTAGCTAAAGAGGTTCATGATGAGGGTCATGCGGTTTATGTTCTGACTGCTCGTGCTGATAATGTTGCTGATGCGATAGCTGATTGGCTTTGTGGCTTTGACGTTAAAGCTGTAAAGGTTTTCGGTGTTGGATCTGATGACAAAAAAGTAAACATAGCAGAAGAAAAGCAGAAGGTACTAGAAACCTTGAAACAACTTTTCGATCTGGTTTACTTTTATGATGATGACCAGCATAATGTTGATCTTGCAAACCGAGTAGGAATTAAAACTTATTTGGTATAATTTCTGGATTTGGGGTTGACACGGGGCGGGCGACACCGACGTAAACCCTTACTACGTAAGGACTTACGACAATTCAAGAAAAAACTAAAGATACCCATTGACTTTGACGATATAGATTGTATAATTGAAGTGTAACAAGTTTTAACTCATTCCAAAAAGGAAAAGAAAATGAAAGTGATCGCTGATCCAAGTCATGTCATCGTTGACAATAGAATTGAATTTGAATATAATGGTAAAGTTAGATCGGGAAAAGTCGAGCGAGTTGGTAAAACTTTCTTGACCATCAAGCATGATGATCCAGCCAACTTTAATAATAAAGTTTACTCGACATATCAATTCAAGCGAATCAGCTCCAAGATATTGGCTCATTAGTTTTCTTTGTTAGTTCCCCCGCTAGTTTAATTGCTGGCGGGGGTTTTTTTGTTTTACCCTAACTAGGTTAGGTAATGCATGGCAGAAAGTAGCACGCAAGTTTTAAGCACGCGAGTTTTATCAAAATAATTAAAGATGCCCCATTGACTTTGACGATACCTATGGTATAATAAGGTAGTAAGAGAGACACACAAAGGAGAAAATGATGGCAGGTAAAAAACCACGAGTTAAGACAAGTAGCGAAGTTGTACCGTATATCAACGTAGATCGTCCCGTATTTGTATACCGTAACCTTAACTTCAAGTGTTTAAGTGTTATGCAGGATGGTATTGTACGTTGTCATGTGGATAATATTGTATTAGAGGATTGTGAGTTCCGAGTAGGAAAAGCTGGTCAAGCCAAGGTTCGTGAGACAAAATCTAAAAATGTTCACGCAAAGGTTAAGGGCTACCTTGTACCTCACCCGCAAGACATTCTTGACATGGAATGGGATATTCTCTACTATAATCCCTATACATGTGACGAGTTCATTCATCAGGCAACCGGCACACACGTTAAGGCGGCAAAGTTTGTAGACATAGATACTGTTGAGGGTATCTTATCATTCGGTACAGAATTTATGGGTGTGTAAAATGGTAAGTATAGTTTGGAAACAACAACAACAAAAATGGATTGTAACAGATAAGCGTGGAACTGAATTTTTATTTAGTTCATTAACAGACGCTAGAGATTGGATGGACTACCTAGAAAACCTAGAAAAGAGAAGGCTTAAATATGTGCGATAAGATTCCAGAAGGTTACGATTTAGAGTTATGGGAAATTACTTTCTGTCTAGTGGGCGAAGATGGTGAAGCGTTGCAAAACCCAGATGGTTCTGTTAGACTGTTCAGAGAGACTGATATTGATTGGTCATTCCTAGAGCTTAATGACATTCCACAAGAAGTTTTGTTTGAAGTTGACGACAACGGAGATAGAATATAATGGAAGAAAAATTTAATGCTTTTGTTATAAAAAATATTCGCGAGCATGGTACTTGTAAAATTGCCGACCAAGACCAAACACCGGTACGAATCGCATGTTTCGAGGCTGACTCATATAGGGCTGATGATTCTATCGACGGGTTTGTTGGTTGGTGGAATGATGACCACAGCCAGATGACCTATGCCGATACGCCTTGGAAAGTGTTTGAGAATATGCCTTAATCTATCGACGCAAGTCCTTTACCCGCAAGGGTTTAGGGCGAACGTCGCCCGCGCCGCTGACGTAAACCCTTATGTCACAACGACTTACGACAATTCTAAAAAACTTCTAAAAAGATTGGCCTGACCTATTGACATTCACAAAACATATGGTAGAATAGAAGCATGAAAGACACAAAGAAGAAAAGAAACTGGAGTCCAAAGTGTAGGGCGACAACAATGCAGGATAGGAGAACAAAGAGACAAAGGACTAGGGCAAATAAAAATAGGAAAATGATTCAAGAATACTCTTGACATTGACCGATACTATGTTATAATGGAAGAGTTCACTTCACAACACTTTAGGAGATTGACCCATGAAGGTCACACAAACGGTTGAAACTAAATACAACCACTTTTATATCGGTTATGGTTACTGTGAATACAAAGATGAAGCAGGTAATCAGGTAAGTATCAAACTTACAGATGATAACATCTTGGACATGTACGATACTGTAGCGTATAAGCGTGACCGTATCCTTAAACAACGTGCCGAAGAAGCGGCACACCTCGCATCACAAACACAGGAGAACGATGATGAGTAATTCTCAAAACCCGATTGTCGGAATCGGTACTAAACTTCCGGCTGGTACAGTTGTAGCTATTCGCGAACGCGATGTGCTTATTGACACTCCCGAAGGCCGAAAGGCTTTTACCTTCTCACAAGTTGAGGATTTTGTTAAGGCCGAAATCTCTCAGTAGGCCGCTGAGACACCAAGACCTACCTTTGGGGTATGCGGGTTGAGGTGATACAAGGCAAACCCCATTTTTCTACTTCACAACTTCCATTAAGGAAAACACCATGAAATCTGTAAAAGCAAACCTTCTCGCTCTTCCCGTCAAAGTTCGCATGAACACCACTGACAAGAGCAAGCACCAGTGGGCTGAAATCATCGACGCTCGTTCTGGTCGAACCCTTCATCGTGGGCAGTTGAAGCATATCAAGTATGTAGCCCGCAAAAAGTATAACGTGGCTGTCTCTTTCTAGCCACCTTTCGTTGTGTGTGTTGTGGGAGAGTTGCGGGGGTTCGCCCCCGCTTCTCTTTTTTTCCTAAGTCCTTGCGCAGCAAGGGTTTAGGGTAACGTCGCCCGCCCCGTCGCCGTAAACCCTTATGCAGCAACGGGTTACGACGATGGGTAAAAAACTCTGAAAAAACTATAGAAACCTCTTGACAATGCCGATCTTTATTGTATAATGGTAGTATAACACGGGGACGCTTAAAGGCAAGACTCCAGATTGCGACACTCTGATTCAGATTTTGTTTCTACACGTTTCGCAGCGTGTGACCTTATGGCGGATCTAGGTGCTGGAGAATATGTGGGTTCGATTCCCACCGTCCCTTGACCATACAATATTTTGCGAAAAGATTTAAGTTTTGCCCTTGACAATGCCGATCACTATGGTATAGTGGTATTGTCTCCAACGAAAGGTTTTTATCATGGTTCGATTCAGCGATGCAAACGCCAAGCTCGAAGCTCTTTACAATGTTCCAGAATTGCAAGAATATTTAGAAGGCAAGCGTAAAGTTTACAGTTTCGATCTTCTTAGTGGGTGGAGTTGTCCACAAGCGAGCGAGTGCCTATCCAAAGTTGTCCAGATAGGTGACAAGCGTAAAATCAAAGACGGTAAAGATTGCCAATTCCGCTGCTTCTCTGCTTCTCAGGAAGCTACGTTCCCAAGTGCGTACAATAAACGCAAAGCCAACTTCGACCATTTGCGTTCGCTCAAAACGTCGCACGATATGGCAAACGCTATTGCCGAAGCTATGCCAAAAAATCTAGGCATCTGCCGGATTCACGTTGCTGGCGATTTCTTCAATGAAGAATATTTCAAGGCATGGCAAGCCGTAGCGTATGCCAACCCAACCCGTTTGTTCTACGCTTACACGAAGTCGCTCAACTATTGGGTAAAACTTCGTGACCATCTACCGGCAAACCTAGTGTTGACCGCTTCGCGTGGTGGTCGTCTCGATCATCTCATCGACGAACACAACCTAAGAGAAGCCAAGGTAGTATTCTCCGAAGCCACAGCTGACGCTCTAGGCTACGAGATAGATCACACTGACGAACTCGCAGCGATTCCGCATATTTGGAACGAATCGTTTGCTCTAATGATTCACGGCGTGCAGCCAAAAGGCTCCGAAGCTGCTGCCGCAATTAAAGAACTCAAACGTCTGAAGGTCAAATTTTCCTATAATAAGAAAGGTTAGGTGCGATGTTTTGCCAATAGTAAATCAAATTTTTGGGTGGGCAATCGCGCTCACCCTTATCTTAATAATTTCCACAGAATTTTCTAAAAAGTAACACGTCGCCCTAAGTCCTTGCGTAGCAAGGGTTTAGGGTAACGTCGCCCGCCCCGCCGCCGTAAACCCTTTGATACCAACGACTTACGACGATTAAAAATAATTTTAAAAATAACTCATGACGGGGCTTGACATTGACGATAACTATTGTATAATTGGCAGTGTAAGAAGTTAAGTTTTTGTTTCCTTCCCTTTGGAGAAATCTTATGTCCGCTTTAGTAGAAAAAATGTGCCACTTCGGTGAAATGCCTTGGCATGGTCAGTCGGAAGCCCTTACGGGTACTGAGTCCGCCCATGAGGTTATGGTCAAAGCCGGTCTTGACTGGACTGTTAAAACCGAGCCGTTGTTCCTCGCTGATGGAAAGAGCGTTCCTGCTCAAGCATCCATCCGAGAATCTGACAATTCCGTTTTGGGTGTAGTCGGGCCGAGATGGACACCTCTGCAAAATGCAGATGCGTTTTCGGTATTCGAGCCGCTAGTAGAATCTGGCGATATGGCTTGGCATACTGCTGGGTCACTTCGTGATGGTCAACGTGTTTGGGTTCTGTGTCAACTGAACCTAGACAATTCCGAGATTGTCAAAGGTGATGAGGTTGCAAAGTTTGCTCTGCTCTCGAATGGTCATGATGGTAAGCTGGCTGTTCACTTCGGCTTTACCCCTATTCGGGTGGTTTGTGCCAATACTGAGGCACTCGCTCGTGAGTGTAAAGCGTCCAAGCTGATTCGCGTTCGGCATCACCGATTCGTGAAAGAAAACGTAGAATCTTTGCGTGATGTCATGAGCATCGCCAATCAGGAATTTGAGGCAACGTGCGACCAGTACCGTTTCCTCGCTTCGCGTGCAATCAATCAAGAGGATCTTGAAAAGTACGTTAAGATCGTTTTCAACCAGCATGGTAAAGATAACGAAGAAATCCCAACCCGATCCAAGAATATCATGGCAAAGGTTCAGGAATACTTCGAGACTGGTAGAGGTAACAACCTCGAAGGTGTATCAGGAACCTACTGGGCGGCCTACAACGCTGTTACAGAGTATCTTAATTACGATAAGGGTAGAAATACCCAAAACCGTTTAGACTCGCTCTGGTTCGGTCAGAACGGCGTTATGAGCCAAAAGGCATTAGCTCAAGCGGTTGCGTTAGCTGCTTAGGCTCCAAAGGGGAAGGATCGCCCACCTACGGGTGGGCGGTCTTTTTTATGCCAGAATTGCTCGCCCAAATTGTAGCTATTTATATTGCTCTAAAAATATTCATCAGGTGATCTTCCTAAGTCCTTACGCAGTAAGGGTTTAGGACGGGCGGGGCGCGAGACGGTGACGTAAACCCTTATATATCAACGACTTACGGTTGACATTAGATTTTCTTATGGTACAATGGTTATATCGGGATCGACCATTAGAATTAATAATAATAGATAAATTACTCGCATCTACTCCATCTGTCCTACCCCAACTATGTTGGGTAGTCTATGACAGAAATTAGCACGCGAGTTTTTTAAGTCTGAGAAATTTGAAGGCCAGTGAGTTTGTGTATCACAGATGAGACGCAAGTTGGTTTGTGTATCACAGGTGAGACACTAATTTCGCTCGTCCCACCTCTTGTAGATTATGCAGTCTGTGATAGAAATTAGTACCCGAGTTTTTTGGCAGCACCTGAGTTTGTACCAGCCCTTGTAGGTTGAGTATTCTGTGTCGGAAAGTAGCACCCGAGTTTTATATAGTAGAAGAAAGATTTTAATAGCACCTGAGTTTAGAATTAGACCATATCACGAAAGTCTCGTTTAAGATCACTAGGAGCAACCGCAACAGTAAGAATTTTAAATGTTCTTGCGGTCATCATTAAGATAGTAGCTAATATAAGTCTTGATGTTCTCATTATCTACTTTATATAATAAAAGAAATAAGTTGCAGAGACAGGAATCGAACCTGCGATCTTCAGGATATGAACCTGACGAGATACCTCTTCTCCACTCTGCGATTTTTTAAAATGCCCACCCATACCCCGCCGAAATAAATCAGCGTCTCTTGCTTTTCAGCATGTGACTATAAATGAGTACCTGTGTAAGAGGAAACAAGCATCACAGCCCTCTTATGCCGTGAGAGCATCTCATAAATACCCCTCTGAGCCACATACCAATTATACACCGGAATTTCCACTTTTATGAAAATCTTAGGAGGATTTAAATTCTTTTAATGCTGTGGAGGTTTCTGCTATAGATTCACTTAGTTCTTTCTCTGTTATAATTTGTTTATGAAGTAGTAAAGAAATTAGAGAAGATGTTACAAGAAAATTAAACTCTGGATTTCCACTGGGAAGTAACATAGATATAATAACCCCTATAAGACTTGAAAAGTAAAATAAATAATTGATTACTGTCTCTTATACATTATTTAGGAGATGATTACGCTAGGGGTTTAGATCAAGATGCTTTGAGACAGCCATATCCTGTCCGTGAATACTTTAGTACTACTATTCTCTTCTACTATAATGATACTACCGGCGAGACTACATGCAAAATAAATCTCTGAAAAAAGTCCAAAATAAATTAGCAGAGTATAATTGATACATACACGCGACTCTAATCCGAGGGGATTAAGGGTGGAAATTCTCACAAAGCTGAAAAGGGTCTGAGTTTGTTATCCCCTTATGCTATATTATGACCCAAAGTTAAAGTTTCTTATAAAGAAAACGCATTTCCATTCTATCTACTTTATCCTGCCCCTCGTTGAAGTTTGAGCCTCTAAGGGTATTATATCCTCCATTAACCCATATTTCCTCATTTTTTATTAAATAACCACTTTTAAAACTCTTATATATATACAGACTACATGAGGCAAGTGGGGGTGAATTTTGCTGAGTTTTATATTACATTTTCTTCTCTACTTTATAAAATTTGGCAAGACTCTTGACTTTTGGTAGTGTTATGGTATAATTCGGCCTCAAGAAAGTGCGTTTTTTACGGGGTTTTAGGCTTTTTTTGAGAAAATTTCCATTTTTTTGGGCAAGATTCGCTTATTGCAGAGTAACCACTTTAATTGGGGGTATGAGCAAATTTCCGAAACAAAAACCGAAAGCACAGAGTATACTTGTATATGTTCTATATATTAGTTTGTTTGTTTATGTCGTTATTTACGGTGTTTTTTTAAATAAATGAATAGAATAAAAGAACTACTTTTGATCGTCTTATTCAGTGTTTTATTGGCTATTTTTTACTGGTGGGCTTATGATAACAACTTAATATAGTGATGTTTAATTTTAACCGAG
>Ga0213858_10001064_pt1 | contig 12982 bp, 9 predicted proteins | sample PICome_FD_160122 | JGI IMG/M metagenome (GOLD analysis project Ga0213858, IMG submission 160122) | Coastal seawater microbial communities near Pivers Island, North Carolina, United States - PICO245 | ecosystem: Environmental > Aquatic > Marine > Coastal | place: USA: North Carolina | collected... | reverse complement strand
TAAAACTTAGAGCACAATACTCTGCGTGTACGCTAGTAAAGCGTGCAGCAAATTCTTGGGTAGTTATGGGGGATATGGCTACCTCATAGGTAGGAGATTATTATGGGCACTACACCAACTTTCGGATTTCCATATCCCGATCAAACCAACTCAGTAGATGTTGCTGACGATATTGCTTCTTTGGCACAAGCCATTGACCTTACGCTACCTATGTTCGCACCACTTGATAGTCCTACTCTTGTAGGCGTACCCAAGGCTCCAACGGCTTCCGCTACAACAAATGACACACAGATTGCCACGACAGAGTTTGTACACAGCCAAGGGTACATTACGGAAGCAGAAGCAGACGATAGGTATGCCGACGCAAACGGGGGAACAAGCCAAGACCCAACATTTGACGGAACCATCAATGTTCCAAGTCTTGCTACAGGTGTGGTCTTGAGTGATGACAATAACCAACTTACAACTGTTCCTGTTCTTGGTATTGCTAAGGGAGGTACAGGAAACGCTGCTACAAACGCAGGTGGAGTTGTTTATGTAAACGAAACAAACACAGCATTTGAGTATACCTCTGATGGTGCTGAGGGTCAGTACCTTATGAGTACAGGCCCCGCTACCCCACCTGTTTGGTCAGACGTACAAAGCACTTTCTATGGTACTGTCACTCCAACAGCGGGTACACAGGACGGAGCCCTTTGGGTAGACACAAGTTCTATGAGCCTAAAGGTTTACGACTCTACCACAGGATTCAATGTTGTAGGTGGAGCACCAAATAGGTCAGTTGCCTCAGGTGCATCAATCCAATGGACTGACCAAGGGTCAGTTGTAGAAGTCAATAGTTCTGAGGGCACAGAGGCAAACATCAATATTCCAAACAATACTCAGGTAGCGTTCCCTATCGGAACCATCATTACCCTGATTCAGACAGGTACAGACAGGGTACGAGTTACAGGAGAGTCAGGGGTAGTAATACGAGCAACCCCACTACCTCTCACTCGTACACAATGGTCAACCTGCACCCTCTACAAGAGAGCCACAAATGAGTGGCTTGTAGCAGGAGATATTTACCTATAAAACTATGATATAATACTAATGGAGGCACAAGATGGCAATTATTTCACTTATCACAGGGGCAACAAGTTCAGGTGTTCGATACACCAACCCCAAGCCTACTGCTACCTATAACACTACGTCTAAGTTTAATATTACTAACCCTGATCCAATTGCTACCTACACCTCCACAGGCAACGCAATCAGCATTGATAACAATAACTCACTTGTTACCGTTTCAGGTTGGGGAACAGCAAACGTATCTAACGTAACCGCTAAGGGTCTATCCCCCTCACCCGCCGTTGCCCTATCTCGTGCTCCATTCTCATATGGCACTTACTACGCACCACCACCCGCACAGTATGGATTCCCACACTTCCAAGCCTGTCCAGGTGGAGGCACCGTTCACGCAGGTCAATGCATGGTCTTCCACGGTTCTCCAAGTACCTACAAGAAGCCAGGACCAGGCGGTTATTCTTCAGGTGCTAATGAATGGTACCGCATCCAATAAGAGTCTTCTATCACATTTATCAGGGTACGCCTTGGCGTAACCTTATGTTGGAACAAATAGATACTCTTTACTCCACTTCCATCATGGAGGTTGCCGACCTCCATATAGGAATAACGGATACGCTTGACCCACCTAAGAAAGCACAGGTGGCAATCAACAATCCTGATCGTGGAGAATCGGCAACTATAAAGGCTTTGTACGATTACTGCGTTGACAATCCTGACGCAAAGGTGCTTTACTTCCATACCAAGGGAGTAACGCATCCGACGAAAGAGCAGAGGGATTGGAGAAAGATGATGGAGTATTGGTGCATTGAAAGATGGGAACTCTGTGTTGAACAGTTAGAGATGTACGATACAGTTGGCTGTAACTTTAGTTACGAAACGTGGTCAGGAGCATACCCTCACTACTCAGGTAACTTTTGGTGGGCCAATGCAGAATATGTTTCTAAATGTGACTTGACTTTCTTAGAGAGTCGTGATAGAATAATGCACGAGTGTTTCATCGGCTCAGGAAATGGCAAAATGTTAGATCTTCATTCCCCCGCTGTGGATTTGAAATACACAGAGTATCCACGGTCGGAGTATGAAGATCTTTTGTGACAAAACTGTTACTCATTTTAGACCACCTTAGCCACAAAGACTCGTATAATAAATAGATAACTTATAAGGATGGTGTACAAATGTCAATAGTTGACGACAACGGATCAATCGTTGATCCATACAGAAATTTTATTCATATCAGTAGGTACTCAAGGTGGAAGGAAGAAGAAGGACGACGAGAAACGTGGGTTGAGACAGTTGATCGTTACATTGACTTTATGCGTTACCAACTAGTTGAGAACTTCGGGTACAAAGAGAATGATAAGAAGTTTACAGAGGTTCGCAATGCTATTCTCAATCACGAGGTAATGCCTTCTATGAGGGCTCTAATGACTGCTGGGCCTGCTTTAAAAAGAGACCACATCTCAGCATACAACTGCTCTTTTATTGCCACAGATTCCCTCAGAGCGTTTGATGAGGCTATGTATGTTTTGATGAACGGAACAGGCGTAGGCTTCTCTGTAGAAAGCAAGTACACAGAGCACTTGCCTATCATTGCTGATGAGTTGTTCGACACAGAAACTACTATCGTTGTTGAGGACAGCAAGTTAGGTTGGGCCAAGGCATTCAAGGAATTGATTGGTCTTCTCGTTACAGGTCAGATTCCTAAGTGGGATCTTTCTAAGGTACGTCCCGCAGGTGCACGCCTCAAGACTTTTGGTGGTCGTGCATCAGGGCCAGAACCACTAAACGATTTGTTTAACTTTACTGTTGAGACATTTGATGCAGCCAAGGGTCGTAGGCTCAAGCCACTTGAGGCACACGATCTTATGTGTAAGATTGGCGAGGTAGTTGTTGTTGGGGGTGTCCGTCGTTCTGCTTTGATCTCACTATCTAACCTAGATGACTTTGAGATGGCTAAGGCCAAGTCAGGTCAATGGTGGGAGACAGAGCCACAGCGAGCACTAGCAAACAACTCTGCTGTCTACAACCGCAAGCCAAACACAGCACAGTTCTTGCGTGAGTGGCGTAACCTATACGAGTCAAAGTCAGGCGAGCGAGGCATCTACAATATGGATAGCGTCCGTAAGCACATCGACAAATTTGAGCGTCGTGACTCAGCCAAGGTAGCAGGCACAAACCCTTGTGGTGAGATTTTGCTACGCCCAAATGAGTTCTGCAATCTTACAGAAGTAGTTGTATCTGCTGATGACGATGAGAAGTCATTGAAGAACAAGGTTCGCCTTGCTTCTATTTTGGGTACTTGGCAGTCCACACTAACAGACTTTAAATACATTCGTAAGTCTTGGAAGGCTAACTGTGAAGAAGAGCGTTTGTTGGGGGTATCACTTACAGGTATCTTTGGTAACAAACTAACAGGCACAATGCACGATGGTTTGTCAGATCTTCTTGTAGATATGCGTAAGCAAGCAGTAAACGAAAACAAGAAGGAAGCAAATGTTTTGGGCATTGAGGCTTCTGTTGCTGTTACTACCGTCAAGCCATCAGGCACAGTATCACAACTAACAGGCGTGTCAAGTGGCATTCACCCTTGGTACAGCGAGTACTACATTCGTACTGTCCGTGCAGATAACAAAGATCCACTAACCTTGTTCCTCAAGGATTTCGGAGTACCAAACGAGCCTGACATTATGAAGCCTGATGCTACAACAGTATTTAGTTTCCCAATTGCAGCACCTAAGGGAGCCACGGTTACATCAGACCTTACCGCTATTGACCATTTAGAGATTTGGGCGGTATACCGTGAGAATTGGACTGAGCATAACCCCTCAGTTACCGTAAACATACATGAAGACGAATGGTTGGATGTAGGTGCTTGGGTATATCGTAACTTTGACAATGTAGGTGGTGTTTCCTTCCTGCCTGCTGTAGAGCATAGTTACAAACAAGCACCCTATCAAGAAGTAACCAAGGAAGAGTATGATGAACTAGTTTCAGCATTCCCCACGAACATCCCGTGGTATTCTCTTCCTTTGTATGAGTTGGAAGATAGTACTGCGGGATCTCAAGAGTTAGCATGTTCTGCTGGCGGCTGTGACGACGTAGATATCCCCTCCTCTGTTCAGGAGACAGTATAAATAGGTCGCATTTCTAGGAGGGCAGGGCTTCGGCCCTGCCTTTCTGGTATAATAGAGGTATTGTGAAAGAACGTAACAGGTACGCAAACAAGGTTTATTCAGAACATCCAATTGCCATGTGGCCTTTGGACGACGACGCTTTCTATATGTCTATGATCACGGACAGCGATAGAACCTTTGAGAATTGGACGTTGGTAAACTGCTTTGAGAATAACTTGGGTATTCCTGACGAACCTTCCCCATTTCCCGAAAGCAAGGTATATTCTACTATAACCAAGAATGACGGAACAGCGGGAACTATGACCGCTACATCACCCGCTACTGTTACAGCGTCAGAAATTGATTCGGGTGCAGGTGACTTTACGGTAAATATGTTCTTGTATCTTAATCCTGTATTCTTGGTTGGCATTAGGCTTGGAATTAAATGGGTAGATATTAGCGGAACAACAAACGAGGTATTTGGGGACCAACTACCACCAACAGAAAGTCGTGGTTGGATCAACATAAACGAAACTTTTGCTCTACCTGATACATACCCTAGCGGCATTCACGTTGTTCTTGAGGTAGAGTGGGCTGACTCATCGGGTGGAGACGAGCAATCCCGTAGTGTGACTATGACAGGGTTTAGCGTTGGTCAAAACTCAATCACTTCTCAGTATTCTAATCTTGGTTCTGTTGCTGTTGACCTTCCTGCCGAATTAGGATACCCTGGAGCACAGGGAATTATTGCAGATCAGTTTGGTACACCAACAGACTACGGATACTACGTTGTACGACAAAACAGATTGCTTGCTCATAACGACGGTATGCCAATCATCTATGGTACGGATAATGCTACAATCATAGAGCCCGACGCTTTCCCATCTTTGCTTTTCCCTGGCAAGGGTATGCTACACAATAATGGACGAGGCAAAGAATATACATTTGAGATGTGGATGAAGATTGCTCCACAAACATATAGCGATAAAAAGATTGTAGGCCCACTAGACAGTACTGATGGGGTATACGTAAAAGAAGGATTCCTAATCTTGGCGGCAGGCAATAATGTAAAAGGACATTACGTAGGCCGTTGGTATCGACCCATGCTTATTCAGGTTGTTATCAAAACATCAACCATAGCCCTGATCCTCAACGGTGAAGAAGTTATCAATATGCCGTTTGATAAAAAGACAATACCCCTAACTAACGGACGAGATTGGTGGGGTATTTGGAACTACGATGAGTTTGATTATTTTGCTGTAGATTGTATTTCTTTCTTCCCATACCCCGTAGCAGAAGACGTAGCAAAACGCAGGTATGCCTACGGTCAAGCAACAGAAAGCATCCTTACGCTAAACGCAGCATACAACGGATACTCAACAACAATAGATTTTAAAGCAGCCGAACATGGCCCCTCCGTTATTTGGCCTGACACACAGAATTGGGACTCAGGAAGTTTTGACAATTTGATTGCCACCAATAACTTTATTACCACACCCTTATACTCTTTGCCACAAATGGAACTTGGCGGGTACGACTTACAAGCGTGGTACGAAATCAACAAAACAATCAACGATAGTTCAGACTTATATTTCTCTATGAAACCATCATACGAGGAAACAGCAAGGAGCCTAACCCCATTTGCTATTGCTGATGATGGTTTGTCGCAAGGCCCTGCATACTTAAACTTTGATGGAGTTAGAGCACAGAACGAATCCATTAGAATGGTTTGGGGAGTATTCCAAATAGAGGCAGACTTACCCGAACGCAGAACGCTATTTGATTTTTATGAGGCAACCACACTAGAAAACTTTAACATTTACGTTCAGGGAACAGAGTTGGTTTATGAATATCAAAATAATGTTTTGTTCTCTCAAACAATTGCTGTTGGAGAAAAGTTTGCCGCAGGTATAGACTTACAGCATATGAGGAATGGTGAGTACGGAGAGGATCTACGAAACTTCTTCCGTTCTCTCGCTTCCTTGCGATTGTTTGTTGGCGGCAACGGATTCAATACTTTTGAGGGAAGAATCTACAAGGTCTCATTCTCTAACTTTAGGGAAGCGGTTAATCTTTCCCAATACTTTTATGCTACAGGAGAAGATGGTGCAGGGTTCTGTCAGTACCCCGCTGTAGGATTGTTCTTGCGTGAGATCTCCACATACTCTTTGATGCCAAATATTGAGGCAGGGCAGTTTTACCTAGACGTTTCAGTATCGGGTTATTGGGAAGAATATATCCCACTATCTTATTTTGCTTCTTATGTGGAGCACAGCGATGGTTCGTTAGCGTATGACCTAGATATGCTACAACTAAACGTAACAACTGTAGCGGTAGAAGACTCAGGGAATTGGTCATACCAAGAACTTAAAAATGAGTATGACGATTTAGGCAAGGTATATGAAGACCTAGCAGTTGACTTTGAAACATACTTAGAGTTACGACAAGTACCAAGCGATGTTAGGTCACCATCATCAATCAGTATGTTTGCTACATTCCAAAGAATAGATGAAGGAGCAAATAAATCTCTTGAAGACTTCTCATCATTTATCCCCATCAACAAAGAAAAGATTATTTTTTGTAATGACGTAAACACAGTATCTCCAAGTCAGGTATACAACACGGCATTTGAGGTTGTGGATAATACAATCATGTATCCACCCGATCAAAACTTTGAGGAATATGCGATTGTTCTGCACATGAGCGTAGTACATAGAGACGTAAATACTCACCCACTACGAATCAAAAATATGGAAATCTCTGCTAAAAACTTTAACGATGAAGCAGCAGAAAATAAAACATATATTGGCACTAAGTATGGATCAAAGATTTATCCACAAATAAATCCTGAGCACCCCGCAGAAACACACAACCCATTCTTTATTTTTAAGAGCACAGCCCCTTATCTATACAACAGCGACACCGTAGGTTTCAGGGTAGGCGAGGTTAGCGAGTTAGGCTCTGATTCTCACGCATACTTCTTCTACATCAACGAGAATGCATCAATCAACTTTGAGGTAGGTTCCTTACAGTTTATGATTAAGCCTGATATTGTTTTGGCAGAATGGTCTGAGATACAGTTATTTGAGATTCAATCAAACAGCGGAACAATACTTTACACTCTGAAAAATGGAGAAAAATATTTTGAGATGGCATCTTACAACAAAGCCGCTGATGGAACATTAACCCCAAGGATAGGGGACTCCTATTATCAAAACGGTAGGTTTGTTTCTAAGGTTGTATTTACTAACGATCATTGGAATACTATTGGTATTGTCTTTGCTGATTTCCTTGACTTCTCTAACACAGCAGGTAAGTTTATTATGTATGGTGGAGCAAACTTTGATAACATATCATATTATCTTTCTTCAGGTCTAGGTCAGTACTCAAATATTGATGCCCGACTATGGCAGGACGTACTTGAGGTTGACTCTAACATTGTTCAATGGAGTTATTGGGCTGATGGAACGTGGGCTTTGGTCTATATTCTTGGTCAGTCCTATGGTTATTTGTCTACACCCTCTAACATTTTTGCTGCTTGGACGGGAACTAATGGTGAAATCGTGGACGATAACAGAGGAATAGCGTTGACTAATAACCGTGTTAAGGTATTAACTGATGTTGTGTGGTCAACAAGTAGCCATTCTGCTGTATAGTATGGTATAATAGTGGCATGTCAAATAGAAAACGTCCAAAAATCGGTAAAAGTAAAGTCACAGTTCTAGATACAGGCGATGCACAGAAGAAACACTTTGGTTTCGCTTGGGGTCTCTACTTTTGGAGGCTACCCGATGGTCACTTGTTTCACGATGGCGAAGGTAACCTACTAAACATCCCATCCGTAGAAGGTGACATTGGACAAATGGCAAAGATCCGTGAGGCAGCAGCAGCACACGGACAGCCCGAAGGAGAGGCATGGTTCTACGCAGGAGTAAATCGTGTATCAGATGAAGAATATTCTGAGCAGATTGACCGCTTGAACCAAGGGCTCATCCCATCCCTAAATGATATTGGTGCTGTAGCCGCCGCAAAGAACACGCTTGCTGTACATGGAGAGACTGATGACTGAGATTCCTTTTATTGATGCTCGTATGGCTGATGAGATTATTGAAGAGCAATGGGCACACTCCGATCCCTTTACTAAATCTTGGGACGATATCAAGGGGTACGCAGGATTAGAAAATAATTTTAAGCGTCGCCAACAGCGAGCAGAAAAAGCAGCAAAGTCAGAACTAGAAAAGAACAATGTTCCTCGTGACCGTGCAGGCAATGTCTCCCCAACATACCTACGAGATTCAAAGGCCACAAACTACAACGAAGAACTAACTGTTCCCTCTAAGCAGATTAATCCTGGCCTCGCTTACCGCAATGGCTACGGTATCTTTGATGTTATTACCCCACCATATAATATGTATGAGTTGTCATCATACTATGACACATCTTTTTCTAACCACGCAGCCATTGATGCCAAGGTAGCCAATAGTATTGGTATGGGTTTCCACTTTGAGATGACCGCTAGCACCCTAGCCGCACTAGAAAGTATGGAAGAGGGCTCAGCCAAGGATAAGGCAAAGCGTCGTATTGAGCGTTTAAAGCACGAACTCACACATTATTTAGAATCTTGTAACAACGAAGATAATTTCATCAAAGTTTTGGAAAAGGTTGTTACCGATATGCAGGCCACAGGTAACGGATATATTGAGATTGGGCGAACAACTCAGGGAGATATTGGTTACATTGGTCACATCCCTGCCCCCACGGTTCGTGTCCGTCGCTTGCGAGATGGTTTCGTTCAGATTATTGCGGGTAGCGTTACATACTTCCGTAACTTTGGAGCCAATAACCCCAACCCTGTTACAGCAGATCCACGCCCCAATGAGGTACTACACCTCAAAGAATATTCACCACTAAATACATTCTACGGTGTTCCTGATGTTGTTTCCGCTTTGTCATCTCTCAAGGGAGATGCTATGGCTCAGCAATACAATATTGATTATTTCCAAAATAAGGCTGTGCCCCGATACGTTATTACCGTAAAGGGAGCAAAGTTAAGTGCTGAGGCAGAGGATAAACTATTTAGATTCTTCCAAACAAGTCTCCGTGGTCAAAACCATCGTACTCTTTATGTACCACTACCACCCGACACCGACGGTAACCCCATCGAATTTAAAATGGAGCCTATTGAAAATACAGTACAGGATGCGTCATTCGATAAATACCGTAGCCGTAACCGTGACGATATTTTGATGGCACATCAGGTACCTATGACTAAATTGGGTATGGGCGGTGGAGCCACAATTTCTAACGGAATGCAGTTAGATCGTACATTCCGTGACCAAGTAGCACGCCCCCTACAGCAATATGTAGCCAAGTTTATTAATGCTGTTATCGAAGAAAAAACAGACGTTCTACAATTAGTATTTAATCAAGCATCTCTCACAGATGACGTTGCTATGAGTCAGATTAATGAGCGTTACGCCAAGGTTCAGGTAATGACACCAAATGAAATTCGTGAAAGCATCGGTCTTCCACAAATAAATGGCGGCGATGAGATGTTCCAAATGAGTGCAAAGCAGCAAAGCGACACACGAGCAAATCTAGCAGGCAATCGTGATCGTGATTCAGAGAGAAATAATAATCAGTCTGATGGTGAAGGTGCTGTCTCAGGTCGAAATCCCGCAGGTGCTGGGCCTAAAACCGATTAAAAAATACATTTATTAAAAAAAAGAGTGTATAATAGGAAATACTATGGATATCACCAAAGCATCTTGGTCTTCTGACCACGGAAAAATCCGTGTGTCAATGCCTATTTCTAAGGTAGATGTAGAAAAGCGTACCGTTTCAGGGTTTGCCACACTAGATAATCTAGATAAGCAGGGCGATGTAGTCCCTAGCGAGGCTTCCAAAAAGGCTTTTGAGCGTTTCCGTGGTAATATTCGTGAGATGCACCAACCTCTTGCTGTGGGCAAGGTTGTTTCATTTAAGGAAGATAAATTTTTTGACGATACCACACAGAAGTTTTATACAGGTATTTTTGTTTCTGCCTATGTTTCTAAGGGTGCTCAGGATACATGGGAAAAGGTATTGGATGGCACCCTCACAGGTTTCTCTATCGGCGGGGTAGTCAACGACGACGAAGACGTATACGACGCTGATATGAATAAAGCATATAGGGTTATCAAGGATTACGACCTAAGCGAACTATCCCTTGTTGATAACCCTGCAAATCAGTTCGCTAATGTCTTGAGCATTGAAAAGAATACCGATGACCACGGCTACCTAAGCAAGACCATGGTAGAAAATGTTTATTGGTGTTCCGAAGACGACATTATTTCAATGAGTAAAGACGAGAGTTCTTCCTGCCCACAATGCGATTCCCTAATGAGTAATATTGGTTTTGTTGAATCGGATGATACTGACAAGGCATCCGTGGTGAAGTCAATGGTACACGAGGTAAAATCAAATGGATTTACTAAGGGCGATTTTGTACGCTTTGGTGATACATACGGCAGAATCGAAAACATTGTCTTCAAGGGTGGGGCCAAGTTTGCGTCAGGAGAGGTAGTTAATGCTACTCCTTCTGACCCTGTAGTGATTGTAAAATCATATGTTAGTGACGGAAGTTCTTTCTCTGTGACAAGCAATCACGATATTACACACCTATCAACCTTGTCAAAGGTTAACACGGTGACGGTAGAGGAGGTTAGGAAAATGAGTGAAGAAGTTATTGTTGTCGAAGACAACGAAGACCTTGAAAAAGGCGTAGCAGATCGTCTACGAGAACAGCAAGCAGCAGCCGCAGAAGCACCTGCACCTGCTCCCAAGGCTAAGGCAAAGGCTAAAGAAGTTGAAGAGCCCGTTGCCGAAGTTGAAGAGGTAGTAGTTGAGGAAGAAGCAGAAGAGGTTGTTGAAGAAGTTGTTGAGGCTGTTGAAGAAGCACCCGAAGGCGATGTTGATATGGAAAAAGCAACTGCCGTAGTTGAGGAAAGTGAGGCATCCGAAACTGAAGAGGCAGAGGAAGAAGTAGTTGCAGAAGCAGAGGCCGTAGTAGCAGAAGCAGAGAATGTCATTGATATGGCTGCTTACGTTGCTAACCAAGCAGAACTAACTGAAACTATTACTTCATCACTAAATAACCTCGCTGAAACTGTAAAGGCTGTCCAAGCACAGATTGACACCCTACACAAAGGGCTCGTTGCAGTTGACGGCAAGGTAAATAGTGTAACCGATAATTTTGGAAAGCGTGTTGATGCAGTAGAAAAAGACACCGCTTTCCGCAAGTCTGCTGATCTTGGCGAGATCTTGCAGGAACTACCAAAGGTTGTGGAGAAGTCCACTTCCGCATGGGGCGGTCGTTTCCTCACAAATGCCGACCTATTAAGATAGAATAATGGAGGTGAAAGATATGTCAGAAGAAATTGTAAAGAATAACCCCGACGATGGTGGTATTGGTTCTCCTAACGATGGACAATTCCAAGGCCAAGGAGCAATCGGTAACATCCATCCACCAAATGACGTTCAGACCCCACCAGGGTCCGTAGTTCCCGATGGTACCCCAACAGGCACCGTTGATCCAACTTACGGCTCCTATGGAGATGGACGACCTTGGGGTGACATGGGCGTTCTCCCTAACGAGGCCCTCATGGGTGAAACCGACCTACCTACTTCAGTAAACCCTAGCGGTCAGCCAGGTGGCGGTGTTCTAAACCCTGATCAGGCCAAGCGATTCATCGACTACGTTTGGGACGCTACAGTACTTGCCAAGGACGGTCGCCGTGTAACCATGCGTGCGAACACCATGGAACTAGAGAAGATCAACGTTGGCGAGCGTGTAATCCGTGCGGCTTCACAGGCAATTGGTGACTACACCAATGCTGGGGCTGTCTTCAGTAAGGTTGAATTGACTACCAAGAAGATTCGACTAGACTGGGAGGTAACCACAGAAGCCCTTGAGGACAACATCGAAGGTGCAGCACTTGAGGATCACCTAGTTCGTATGATGACCAATGCGTTTGGTAACGATCTAGAAGATCTTGCTATCAATGGCACTGGCGATCCTGCTGACGGCGACTTCCTAGGCATTATGCTAGGGTTCGTTCCTCAGGTTCGTGAAGGTACAGAGGCTCACCAGGCAATTGTAGATACTAGCAACGGTTGGACTCCATCCGTAATGCAGCAGATCATCTACGCTATGCCACGACGTTACCGTGCCCTCAAGTCAAACCTCAAGTTCTACGCAGGTACCGATACATTTGCAAGCATCGTTCAGAACAACGGAACACTTGCCGACGCTATTGCTGAGGCATTCAACGTTACCGCTGCTAACAACCCAATGAACGGTAACACCGCTGCAAATACACAGGGCTACCTAGATGCCACACAGCAGTTCCCACAGACACTTGGGGACGCTCGTACCACTCGTGTACTAGGCATCAACGTTCTAGAGGTTCCTTACTACCCAGCAGATTATGTTGATCTCACATTCCCATCTAACCGTATTTGGGGATTCCAGCGTGATATCACCGTAAACCGTGAGTACAAGGCAAAGAAGGATACCATTGAGTACACCGTCTTTGTCCGTTTCGGTATTGCTTGGGAAGAGTTGGACGCAGTTGCTTGGGCAGAGTCATCTGTCGTTGCTCCATAATCATATGGAAAAACACACAGCAACAACACTATGTTTGTTGGGGCACTCTTCACAGGGTGCCCCATCAAGCAGTTATTATGGTATAATGTAGTTATCTATTAGAGAGGAAATATTATGTCAGAAGAAGATACTACTAAGGTAGAGAAGCCAAAAC
>Ga0213858_10001062_pt1 | contig 12984 bp, 12 predicted proteins | sample PICome_FD_160122 | JGI IMG/M metagenome (GOLD analysis project Ga0213858, IMG submission 160122) | Coastal seawater microbial communities near Pivers Island, North Carolina, United States - PICO245 | ecosystem: Environmental > Aquatic > Marine > Coastal | place: USA: North Carolina | collected... | reverse complement strand
GGCCAAGGTTATGTCAATCTATTTGCTATTGGCCATCGGGTTCAAAGGCGGTGCCGCCGTTGGCGAAAGCGGGATTGATTCCACCCTTCTTGCGTCCCTTGGGGCGGGGATTGTTTTGTCGTTCATTTTGCCATTCATCGCCTACGCCCTGATCCGCGCGATGACGCGACTGGACACACTGAATGCATCTGCTGTCGCGGGGCACTATGGATCCATTTCAATCGTGACCTTTGTCACGGCGGTCAGCCTAATTGAAGCGCGCGACATTACATCAGAGGGGTATTTGGTTGCCGTCGCCGCGGTGATGGAGGTCCCTGCTATCATGTCCGCGCTCTGGATGGTGGCGCGCACACGCAATGCCCCCGTGTTTGATGCCAAAATGTTGCATCACATTCTGGGGAATGGGTCTGTTGTTTTACTGGTTGGATCCTTTGTCATTGGGATGATCACAGGTGAGGACGGCATGCAAGAATTGCACCCATTTATCGTTGTCCCATTCACAGGAGTTTTGGCGGTGTTCCTATTGGATATGGGATTGTCGGCAGGCAAAAGCCTGTTGGTGAACAGGCATGAATTGTCATGGGGTTTGTTTGGATTTGGCTGTTTAATGCCAATCGTTGGATCACTTGCGGGATATGCCATAGCCCTGCTGGTGGGATTATCCACGGGTGGTACGTTCCTGTTGATGGTGCTTAGCGCGTCGGCATCCTATATCGCGGTACCTGCTGCGATGCGGTTGGCCCTGCCCGAAGCAAAATCAGGAATATACCTATCACTTTCACTGGGAATTACCTTTCCGTTTAACTTAACGCTTGGCATGCCCCTCTATTTCTACATTGCCAATCTATAGCATCGAATACGGCGTCAGGGACTTTTCCTTGGCCTTGGCCCACCATTCATCCAAATCCTGCGGGTTCATTTCAGAGGCAAGCCCGATGGCAACCAATCCCGTTTCAACATCATTGGGAAAGGTTGTGACATCGATATGCGCCCCAACCACATGCACCGACAACATGCGGGTTTCTGCGCGCACAAACCCCTTCATCCGAAATACACCCTCTGGACGGTCCTGAAGGGCATAAATCAGGGTGTTTCGATTGAATGCAGCATCGGCCTGTGCAAACCATTTGGTATAAGCCGCGTGTGGTACGGCCATTGGGTTGGGGGCCTTTGGTGTGCTGGGGGACAGCAACATTTCGATTGTTGCGGCATCGCTTTCCAGAATGGGGGCCTTGCTGAGTGTGGCCAGTTGCATGGACAAATGATCGCTTAGTTCCGTTTTCGCGACGTAAATCAAATCGGCCACGCGGATCTGATCACGCACCTGATCCCCGACAAAACGATCGACAAGCTGATCCGAAATATTCGCCCCATCCACGACCGTGATAATCCCCTGATACACCAAATCGGGTTCCGCCACAGCGACATTGGCGATCTTTGCGGGATCGGCGATACCGCTGGCCTCGATCACAATGTGGTCGGGGCGCATATCCCCATCCAATACATCCCCAATCGCAAGGAAGAGGTCCGCGCCCATCGTGCAACACACACAGCCATTTGAAAGCTGAATCGTATCCTCATCCGCCGAAACCAAGAGCGAGGCATCCACATTAATCGCGCCAAAGTCATTAACCATGACCAAGTACCGCTTCCCCTGCGGGTCGCGCAAAATTTGATTGATCAGTGTGGTTTTACCCGCACCTAAATATCCGCCGATGACGGTAAGTGGTATGCCTGTCATATAAGGTGTACGATCCCTGAACTTACGGTGCCCTTAACCTCAATATCCTTGAGCGCATTTCCATCGCCTTCTGTGGGATCTTGGGCCAAAATGGCAAAGTCCGCGATTTTTCCTGTTTCGATGCTGCCAATATCGCGATCCAGTTTCAATGTATAGGCCGCACCAAGGGTGATGGCGTGCAATGCCTCCTCAACCGAGATGCATTGTTGAGCGCCCAGAACGCGCCCCGACATCGTTTGACGGGTCACGGCGCACCATGCGGTAAACAGTGGCCCCATGGGCGTCACGGGCGCATCAGAGTGGATTGCAACATTCACGCCCGCATCCAATGCCGCGCGTACGGCATCCATACGTTCAGCGCGATCATTCCCGATGGTCAGTTCCGCGTGCTGATCCCCAAAATACCAAATATGGTTGGCAAAAATATTGGTGCAAATGCCCATGTTTGCGCATCGCTTGAACTGATCCACTCCCATCATTTGACAATGCTGCAAAACATGGCGTGCCTCGGGCCAAGGATGTTTGCGACTTGCCGCTTCGATTGCATCGATTGACACATCCGATGCCTCGTCCCCGTTGACGTGAATGTGCATTTGTACGCCTACGCGCTGCATTTCCTCGACCAATTCATAAATCAATTCGGGTGGCGTGTTCCACAAACCGTTTGGTTGCCCGCCCACATAACCCGGCCATTTGACACGCGCGGTCCAACCTTGGATTGATCCATCCGTCATCAATTTCACCGCGCCCAGCCGCAATTTGTCTGTCGACATTGATCGCAGTTTCAGGGCGAATTGTGCGATTTCCGCTGGGGCAGCCCCAATCGCTGCCAGTGCGGGAACGATACGAACGGGAAACTGCCTCTCGCCCGTGACACGGGTTAGGGTTGTCACATCCTCGTCCGTCAACGTCGAAAACAAATCCGTAACCGTTGTCACACCTGCACGCTGACACACCTTGGCATAGCTGCGGATCGCAGGTTCGGTCTGTGACAGCGAGCGAAAATCAATGCCCAAACGACGCATGATTGGGAACATCGCTGCCATTTCCTGCAATTCGCCCGTGGGATGGCCCGCATCATCCTTGATCACGCCTTCGGCATTGGTTTCGTTTGAATAGCCCACCATGTCCAACGCCTTAGAGTTCACACACATCAGATGGAAGTTTGAAAACATGACCGCAATCGGACGTGTTTCGCTGATTTGATCCAAATGTTTTCGGCTTAGGCGTTCCTCCTTTAGGAAAATCGGATCCAATCCCCACCCCACCAAGGGTTGATCATCAGGCAGGGTTTTTTCGTAGTCGGACAAATCCCCAATCACGGTATTCAGATCACCTTTACCGCTCCACAGCTTTCCGTCTGGATCAATGCGATCATGATAACCTGCATAGGCAAAATCCCAAATCGCACCTGCCATCATATGCGCGTGCCCTTCGACAAACCCAGGGGTTAGCACGAAGTCAGAAAGTGACTCGTCATGGGTCACATTCCCCCATTGATCTGCACAATCCGCACCCCCAACGGCCAAGATGCGATCACCCATCACTGCGATATGAGTCGCAGTCGGGCGATTTGGGTCCATCGTGATTACTTTTTTCGCTTTATAAACAACCACTTTTTCCATGAGAGGCTCCCTTTTAGTTACCACAACGCTACGCTGGAATAGCCAACGGTCAACGAAAAATTGACCGCATGGTCGAAAAAACTTGCAAGAACGAATTCCCCAAGGTTAGCCTATTTCCATAACAGGGAGAAAAATAATGAAACATTTAACCAAGCTTGTTTGCGCAAGCGCGATTGCCATGTCTTCTGTGGCATCAAGCCTATGGGCCGATGGCGGCACATTGGTTATTGCATCAACTCAGGTTCCACGTCACCTAAATGGTGCGGTACAATCAGGGATTGCAACTGCTGTTCCCAGCACGCAGATTTTTGCATCCCCGCTTCGCTATGACGAAAACTGGAATCCTCAGCCATACCTTGCATCCAGCTGGGATGTTGCAGCTGATGGGAAAACCGTTACGCTGAACCTTGTACAGAATGCGACGTTCCATGACGGGACACCCGTTACATCTGAGGATGTGGCGTTTTCCATTATGACGGTTAAGGAAAACCACCCCTTTAAATCCATGTTTGCGCCTGTCGACACAATTGACACGCCTGATGCGCATACGGTTGTGATTAACCTTTCGCAGCCACACCCAGCCTTGTTGTTAGCATTATCCCCAGCGCTGGCGCCTGTTCTGCCAAAACACGTTTATGGTGACGGTCAAGATCCAAAATCACATCCAGCGAACTCTGCACCCATCGGCTCTGGGCCTTTCATGCTAGAAGAATTCACACCGGGTGAAGCGATTGTGATGAAGAAAAATCCAAACTTCTTTATCGACGGTCGCCCAAAACTGGATGAAATCATCGTTCGCATTATCAAGGATCCATCTGCGTTGTTGATCGCAATGGAGAACCAAGAAGCAGACATGTACCCCTTCATGGCGGGTAGCCAAGAAATTCGTCGTCTGGAAAAGGCAGATCACCTTGGTATCACAAACGAAGGATATGCCGCCGTGGGTCCGATCAACTGGTTGGCGTTTAACACAGCCTCTCCAAAACTATCTGATGTGCGTGTGCGTCAGGCGATCGCTTATGCGGTTGATCGCGATTTCATCACCAAAGCGCTGCACCGTGGCACATCACAAGTTCAGCGTGGTCCGATCATCGAAAGCTCGCCTTTCTTTGATGCATCTATCCCCGCGTATGATGTAGATTTAGACAAGGCGAATGCACTGATGGCCGAGGCAGGATACGGCGATGGTATGGAGCTGACCGTTGATTATATCCCCGGTCCTAAGGAACAGCAGCAATCTGTTGCAGAATACCTAAAATCTCAGCTGAAGAAGATTGGCATCAATGTCACCGTTCGCGCGGCACCTGATTTCCCAACATGGGCAGGTCGCGTTGGTGGTCATGACTTTGAATTGTCCATGGACGTTGTGTTCAACTGGGGTGATCCCGTGATCGGTGTGCACCGCACATACCTATCATCCAACATCCGCAAAGGCGTGATTTGGTCCAACACACAGCAGTATAGCAATGCATCAGTTGATGATCTGTTGAATGCTGCAGCGGTGGAAATGGACCCCGCAAAACGTGCGGATTTATACGCACAATTCCAACAACAGGTTGCCGCAGATGTGCCGGTTTATTGGATCAACTCGCTTCCCTATCACACCGCATATGACAAGCGTTTGACCAACCTACCAACGGGTATTTGGGGCACCATGCACCCAATGGATATGGTTGAATGGTCTGAATAAAAACAGATGCGGGGCCGATTGGCCCCGCATTTCACATTGTGGTGAACAAATGCCTATGAATTATATTTTGAAACGCTTGGGCTATGGGCTTTTGCTTATGTTGGGCGTTGTGGTGTTGAACTTTTTTCTGATCCGCTTGGCCCCCGGCGATCCTGCCGTTGTTATTGCAGGTGAAATGGGTGGCGCCACAGAAGAAATGCTGGAAAGCATCCGCGAGGAATACGGCCTGAACAAACCGCTTTTGACGCAGTTATGGATTTATGTGTCCAGCGTCGCACAGGGTGATTTGGGCGAAAGTTTCTTTTTCAATCAACCTGTGTCCAAGTTGATTGCGCTGCGCATTGGGCCAACAATCCTGCTGGTGATTGTTGCGCAAATCCTATCCATAGTGATTGGTGTTTTTCTGGGAGTCTTAGCCGCGCGCAAACCCAATGGGATCATGTCCGCCTTTGTTTCCGTCTTTGCCACGATTGGATATGCCGTTCCCGTGTTCTGGACGGGCATTATGTTGATCATTTTGTTTGCATCAACCTTCCCTATTTTTCCGGTTGAGGGGATGCAATCCGTTAAGTTACGCGATGCAAATATCTTTATACGGTCCTTGGACATTACGCATCATTTGGTGTTACCCGCCTTTACCTTGGCGATTATTTATTTGGCGCAATACGCACGGCTTTCGCGCGCCTCAATGCTAGAAGTTTTGGGCGCAGATTATATTCGTACCGCACGTGCCAAGGGGGCATCGGAACGTTCTGTCCTGTTCAAACACGCTTTGCGCAATGCCGCGCTGCCGATCCTGACAATTGCGGGCCTACAGTTTGGCAATCTGATTTCAGGCGCGCTTTTGGTTGAAACCGTCTACAATTGGCCCGGCATGGGACGACTTGCCTTTGATAGCATTCTGCGGCGGGATTATCCCACGATTATGGGGGTACTCTTTTTCGCCTCGGCCATGGTTGTGATTGCAAACCTGATCACCGATCTAAGCTATCGTTTGGCCGATCCAAGATTGCGGGGGAAATCATGAGCGATCTTGAAAAAACACTGCGCGCACAAAGTCCAATGGCAGAAGCCTGGCGCATGTTCCGCCGCAACATTCCTGCTATGTTCGGGTTGATCATCCTAATCATGATTATCCTTACCACGCTTTACGGGGCATTCGTGTTTACAGGCGATCCATATGAAATCGTATGGGCGCCCCATGAACCGCCATTGCTGACACCTGAATTTCCGTTGGGCACCGATTATTTGGGTCGCGACATCATCGCAGGATTGCTAACAGGTGGCGCACCAACGCTGGCCGTTGGCGCATCGGCTGCGATCATCACCATGGTGATCGGGATTACACTGGGTGCATTTGCGGGGTACTACGGCGGTTGGGTCGATACATTATTGATGCGGATCACCGAATTTTTTCAGGTTTTGCCAGCGCTCTTGTTTGCAATGGTTTTGGTCACCCTGTTTTCGCCCAGCCTAATTACAATTGCGATTGCAATTGGTGTGGTCAGTTGGCCGCAAACCGCGCGTCTGACCCGCGCCGAATTCCTGCGCATCAAAGAGTTGGAGTATGTAACCGCCGCACGCGCGATTGGCGCTCAAAACGGACTTATCATGTGGCGCGTCATTATCCCAAACGCAGCGCCTCCCCTGATCGTATCGGCAACCCTGACCGTTGGTGTCGCGATCCTGTTTGAGGCGGGCCTCAGTTTTCTTGGCCTAGGGGATCCAAACAAGATGAGCTGGGGTTTGATGATCGGGATGAACCGTGAATACATTCTGGATGCGTGGTGGCCTGTCACCTTCCCCGGACTTGCCATTTTCCTAACAGTCTTTTCCGTCAGCCTTGTGGGCGATGGATTAAATGATGCCTTTAACCCAAAGCTGAGAGAGAGATGAGCAGATTACTTGATGTCTCGGACCTAAAGGTCACCTTTGGCACCCGCTACGGAACCGTGACCGCATTGGACAGTGTATCGTTTCACGTCGATCAGGGCGAAACACTTGGCATCGTTGGGGAAAGCGGATGTGGGAAATCCATTACCGCCCTATCCCTTATGGGATTGATCCCCACGCCACCAGGAAAAATCGCGGCGGGGTCGATTAAGTTCTTAGGAAGTGAATTAATCGGGTTACCGCCAGCCAAATTGCGCAGTTTGCGCGGATCAGACATGGCCATGATTTTTCAGGAACCGATGACATCGTTAAACCCCGTATTCACAGTTGGTGATCAGATTGCCGAGGCGATTACACTGCACCAAAACCTTGATCACGAAAATGCGTTCAAACAGGCAATCGAACTGTTGGATCGTGTGGGCATTCCAAGCCCCGAAAAACGCGCCCGTGATTTTCCCCACCAACTATCGGGCGGTATGCGTCAGCGCGTGATGATCGCCATGGCCGTCAGTTGCAGACCCAAAATCCTGATCGCCGATGAACCAACCACCGCACTGGACGTAACAGTACAAGCGCAGATTTTCGATTTGCTGAATGAAGTTCAGCGGGAGTTTGGTGCAGCGATCATTTTGATCACACACGACATGGGCGCGATCAGCGAAATGGCCGATCGTGTCGCTGTCATGTACGCAGGGCGCATCATCGAAGAGGGTCGCGCTGACGATATTTTGGATCATCCACAACACCCCTACACCCGTGGTTTGATTTCTTGCATTCCATCCTTGGATCAAACACAGGATCGGTTGCGCGAAATCCCAGGGATCGTACCGCCCCTGCATGAACTGGGCGCAGGATGCGCATTTGCAAAACGATGTGATCATGCCTTTGATCGCTGTTTGACGGCGCGACCTAGTCTGTCGACAGCGGGGCATCATCCAAATGCATGCTTCGCTGTTGAGGAGCAAAGACTATGACGGCGCTTTTAGAGGTTGAAAACCTAACCGTTCGTTTTCCCATGCCGAAAGAGGGGTTATTTGGGCCGCGCCCCTATCTTGAGGCCGTGCGGTCCGTTTCGTTTCAGGTTGAAGAAGGCAAGGCATTAGGAATTGTTGGCGAAAGCGGATCAGGCAAAACAACAACCGCCATGGCAACCATCCGACTAGAAGATGCCGCAGATGGCGCAGTCCGTTTTCAGGGGAATGATTTACTGTCCTTGGATGACGAAGGCATGCGGGCCGCGCGGCGTGATGTGCAACTGATTTTTCAGGATCCGTATTCATCGCTAAACCCACGGGCGCGGGTATCCCAAATTGTGCGCGAACCACTTGATTTGATGGACATCGGAACGGCGGCTGAGCGCGACGCGCGGGTGAAAGAGTTGTTCAAATTGGTTGGCCTGCGTGAAGATCAGTTAAACCTGTTCCCACATCAGTTTTCAGGCGGACAACGCCAACGCATTTCAATTGCGCGAGCGCTGGCCACAAATCCGAAATTGATTGTCTGCGACGAACCAGTCAGTGCGTTGGACGTTGCGATTCAGGCGCAAATTCTGAACCTATTGGCTCAGTTGAAAGAGGATCTGGGGCTGAGTTACCTATTCATCAGCCATGATTTGGGGGTAGTGCGCCATATCTGCGATGATGTTGCGGTGATGTATTTGGGCAAAATTGTTGAAATGGGATCACGTGATGACATCTTCGAACGCCCCCAACACCCTTATACACAGGCACTCTTGGCGGCGGCTCCGTCCCTAAGTCGACGGAAATCCAAAGGATACACGCGCCCCCTAACGTTAACAGGGGATCCGCCCAGCCCCATTAACCCGCCGTTGGGCTGCGCCTTTGCCGAACGGTGTCCACGTGCACAGGCGGTGTGCCGCAAAGATGCACCCGTTCTAACGAACGGTGTCGCCTGTCATTTTTCAGGGCCTGCTGAATAGGGAAACGGCACTAATTCGAACAAAATTCATGAACCGCATGTTCAATGCGTTTCACCATTTCCACCTGTAAATTGGTCGCGGCATCCACGCCATCCATGCCCGAAACTGTCGGCACGGATATGATATGATACTGTATCATCCCGATCATTTGCGAAACCCAGGCCAATTGCGCGGAAACCTCTTCGGCCCGACCTCCTGATGTGGCGGATGTAATGCGGATCAATTCATCCAAATAGGGCCTTAACGGCCATTTTCGCGCATTCTGATCGCTGTCCAATAAGGCATGAACAACCAATCGCATGTCTGTCGGGTCCGCAAATGCATTTTGGCACAGCGTCGTGAAATAATCTGACAACCACTGCGTAGGGTCCGCATGAAGGCAGGCAATCAAATCCTGTATCATGCGTTCGGCTAGGGCGGTCAATGTCGCCGCATAAAGAGCCTCTTTCGTTTTGAAAAAGTGTAGCAGGGCTTGTTTGCTGACCCCTGCATCCTTGGCCAGATTTGATAGGCTGGTTCCATAAAATCCATCCATCGCAAATCGCCGCGTTGCAACCGCAATATAGGCCGATTTTGCATCTCCTGACGGCTTCATTCTGAGTCCTTTCGTTGCGTCACATCGCTTGACCACTTACCGATTGGTAAGTTAACATTTTGCCAATCAAATAGGCAAGGTGGAATCATGGACCGTCTAACCGAAATCAACCTGATTCAAGAAATCATTGGATTGGCTGAACAGAAATCACCCTTTCTGGATGAAACAATCGCGCATTCACCAATTTCGCGATATTCAAGCCCCGAACGCTTTGAACGTGAACAGGCTATGATTTTTCGCCGCAAACCCGTAGTGGCAGCGCACAGTTCGGAATTGGTCGGGGACAATTCATTCATTGCACGCGATTTTCTGGGCCTACCCTTACTATTGACGCGAAACGAAGTAGGAGAGGTGAATGCTTTTCTAAATGTGTGCCGACATCGCGGTGCCAAGGTTGAGCGTTCCGCCACAGGCTGCAAACGCGTTTTTACATGCCCTTATCATGGTTGGAGCTGGACGAACCAAGGCGATCTGCGCGGCGTCACGCAAGAAGCGCAAGGTTTCCCTGATCTACCACGTGCTGAACGCGGACTGCGGCGCCTACCCTGTGCCGAGGCGCATGGTTTTATCTGGATCATTGCAAATCCTGATGCCGCCGATATCCCCAATGTCGATCAATGGCTGGGTGGATTGGCGGATGATTTCAACTGGCTTGAGTTGGACAAACATAAAATCATGGCGCTGGAAACAAAGACCATCAAAGCGAACTGGAAAGTGTTGTTTGAAGGCGGGTTAGAGGCCTATCATTTTCGCATCGCGCATAAAGACACCCTTGCCCCCTATTTCCCCGATAATCTCTTAACCTACCGCCAGTTTGAAACACATATGCGTGCCGTGTTACCGCGTATCTCAATGCCTGAATTGCACAAAACACCCCAAGAAAAATGGGCCATTAGGCAGGACGCAAACCTTTTGTATACGCTGGTTCCTAACGTACAGATGTTGGTTCAGCAGGATCACGTGATGCTGTTTCACTACGAACCACTATCGTTCAATGAAACGCGCGTTCGCATGGCAACATTGGCCCATCGTGATGAGCTCCAAACAGCGGAAAAGCAGGCCCATTGGGAGAAAAATCAACGCATTACAGTCAACGCGCTAATGGAGGATTTTGTGTTAGGTGAAGAGGTGCAGGCGGGGTTCGCCTCAAAAGGAAACCCAAGCCATCTGTTTGGTCGGTTCGAAGGGGCGCTTAATCGGTTCAATTTGGTTGTCGAGGAGCTGATCGCGACATAGCGGGTTATTTATAATGTTCGCGTCGACGGCCATATGTGGCAACCCGTTTACGCCAAGCCCGATAGGACCCTGTGCGCAAGGTATTGCGCATCAATGCGACCACTTCTTTTTCCTTTAAGCCGTACTGATGTTCAATATCCGCAAAGGCAACATGATCTGATAAGGCCATCTGCACAATATCGGAAACCTGCGCGTCACTAAGGTCATGGACTGATTTCATTTCTTGGGCTTTCTTTGTCTGGCACAAAATTAGTCCAATGGCCCGTAACGGCAAGAAAACCTAGATTTTTGATATTCGACCTGGCACTGCAGACTGCGCCGCGGAAATACCCGCAGATGTCAACATATCCCACGCCAGTGCCTGATTTGACGTGACGATTGCGATGCCCAGTTCGTTCTCCAGATCGTCAATCACATCCACAGTTCGCAAATTGGTGCAGGATACAAAAACCGCATCTACTCCATTAACTGCTGCGGCGCGTACGGCACGTTTGATCGCATCTCCAGTGATGCGTGCAACAATGGCTTCGGTACTGACTTCGAACGAAACTAGCGCGGAAATGTCGAACCCATTTTCGATCAACAAATTGCGCATCTCTTGGCTGACATCTGGAATATAGGGTGTCACCATCCCAATTTTTCTCGCACCAAGAGTGTTCAGCGCTCGCATTACAGCCGTGATTGGCGTGCAGACCTGTGAATTTGTATGCACCTTTTGCACCTCAGTCGCGACATTGCTGGGGCCAATCATTGTGGCACCCGATGTACACGCATATCCGATGACATCCACATTGAAACTGGGCGGGATCATCGCCGCCGACGCGGCAAGGCCCGCCTTCATTTCCATGAGCGTATCTGGTGTCACTTCGGGCGCGGAATGAATGCGCGTTTGAAACAGGGAACATGATTTTGGCAGCATCGCACGAAACTCATCCTCGATTGTTTCGTCTGAACTTAGGACGATCAGGCCCAGTTTTGTCGGTTCATTCGGATTTGTGTCAAATGGAAAGGCCGTCATGTTTGATCCCTGTTTTTTGCGAAAACGCTATTCAGGTTTCGGGTGTGTGTAAACCCGCTTGACGGTTGAAAATAATTTTGACCATGCTGCAAACATGACCTTAGTAAACATACAAAACCCGCATATTGGAACTGGCCTTGATTTACCCGAGGCGGTGAAACTGACAACCGAGATTGAGGCGCTTGGACATCTTTACGCCAAATGTCCCAAAGCGGATAAAACACCGCTGCATTCGATAGATACGACCGCGACCCAAATCGAAATTGATGCCCTGTATGTCAAGGATGAACGCACGCGCATGGGATTGGGTAGTTTTAAGGCACTGGGCGCGGCATCCGTGATCGCAACCATCGCCCAAGACCGCGCCACAAATGGCGTTTTTGAAAATGTGCTATCAGACATGACCTTTGTTACCGCCAGCGCGGGCAATCATGGTTTATCCGTCGTTGCAGGTGCCAATGCATTTGGCGCCAAAGCAGTGATTTATCTGGCCGAAACAGTCCCCGCCAGTTTCCAAGAAAAGCTGCGTTCAATCGGTGCCGAAGTAGTCGTGGAGGGAGTCGATTACGAGGCCAGCATGTCAGCAGCCGAACAAGCGGCCAAGGAAAATGGTTGGTATTTATTGTCCGATTCTACCTGGCCTGGATATGCGGTTGGTGCAGATGTGATGAAGGGATACATGCTGTCTGCGAAAGAGATTGTGGAGCAGTGCCCAGAAGCGCCAACACATCTATTTTTGCAAGCTGGTGTCGGCGGATTGGCTGCAGCAATGGCACTATATCTGCGCGAAGCTTTCGGCCCAGATCTACGGATCATTGTTGTTGAACCTGATCGCGCACCTGCACTTCAAGCAGCAGTGCAATTAGGTACGTTGTGTGATGCGGGCGAAGGTGTGTCCAGCATGGGTCGATTGGATTGTAAACGGGCCTCTTTGTCCGCGCTTGATGCACTTGCGCGACATGCAAACGATTTCACGACCCTGACTGACGAGGATGTGGAAAATCAATTACCAAGATTGTCAGAACTGGGCTTGGACACCAGCCCCTCTGGCGGGGCGGGTTTAGCGGCAGCATTGATTGGTGCGGCACAGGGTGAATTTGGTCTGAACACGACATCCCGCGTGATGTGTATTGTTTCCGAAGGGGCCGTGAATGACTGATTTTCCACGCGCAGAATACGAAGCACGCCTAGAGGCCGCAAACCGTGCAATGTACACAAACAACCTTGACGCCATATTGTTGGCGAGC
>Ga0213858_10001060_pt1 | contig 12991 bp, 20 predicted proteins | sample PICome_FD_160122 | JGI IMG/M metagenome (GOLD analysis project Ga0213858, IMG submission 160122) | Coastal seawater microbial communities near Pivers Island, North Carolina, United States - PICO245 | ecosystem: Environmental > Aquatic > Marine > Coastal | place: USA: North Carolina | collected... | reverse complement strand
TTAGCACTAGTCGTTCACATGTTCTTACGAACCATGCTCAGGGGTTAAAGTTCCTTAACTTTTGTGATTTCGTTTTGTTGTATCTTCGCAATGAGATCTACAGTGAATACATACCACTACAACCGACAATCAATCAACCGTCCTGTTGTGGAAGAGACCAATGATCTTCCAACGATTATTTATCATTAATTAACACATCAGTTAAGTTTTATGGTGTTTTAAGTCGAAAAAAGAACTTTGCCCCAACCTTGTCTTCTTTTGTAATACATTCTGTCTAAGTATTCTTCTTCATTGTCGCATGGCATAATTAAATCTAAGGTATATTCTGTTTTGTCTTTTAATAATTCTGCGTCCTCATCATTGATGTATTCTAAAAAGTTATATCCAAAATTCATTTGTGTTGGATAAGATACAGTTAGGTGGCTAACATAAAACGTTTGTAGTTTCATAAGTTGTGGGTAATACTTCTCTGGCAAGTCTAACCATTCTCTACTGTAGTGCTTATCAATGAACTGAAATATTTTTAGTGGCTCCTTGTGAAAGTCGCTTTGTGCTGACCACATAAGTGTATGTCCACTAAAGCCATCAGCAATACCTGTCTCTAAGTATTCTGTGAGTTGTGCTTTTGCTGTGTCAAACAACTGCTTTACATAACCATCGTCCTCTTGTATAAGTGTCCACAGTCTATTATAAAACTCCAAGTAACTCATGTTTTTATACTTGCGTAGGAACCTGCTGATGATTTGTGTCCAGCCGTAGTTGTGAAAATTATTGATCATCCAAGCATACATCCAACTGTCTATAAACTTAGGCATCGGCATGTCCTTAGTTCCGCGGACTAACGTGACACTTTCACTAATGCCATCTTCTTCCTCGAAGCCTGATATATAATCTTTCACAACCACTGTATCTATTTCATGCTCTGCTCTTTGCTCAGGTGTGTTAAGGTGTGCGTTCTCTAGTAATTGTGCTAACCAACTTTCAATAGCATTGTGCTGACCCATTTCAATTACATCACACAAACCTTTACTCCAACTTTCAAATGTTTCTTTGGGTAAGCCTAGTATGAGTTCTGTATAACTAGGTATCTGTTCTCTATTACATATATCAAATATGTGTTTGAGATTACTAAACTCCATGTTACGCCTTTTGATTTCTTCTAGTACATCCATGTCCATACTTTGTACACTTAGAGTTAGTCCTCTGTTGAAGCCACTGCTGATAAACTTCTTAACAATTTCCATTATCTCTTCTGAACTGTTCTTGTACCACGTGGCATCTACTACTTGTGGATATCCAAACTCTTTTTGCAAGGCTACAAGTTCTTCGGTGAACTTCATATCGCGATCAGTGAACACACCAAAGTTCGCGTCGGCTATTGTTACATAGTCCATTTTATTATGAGCCATCCAATGAAGTTCTTGTAGCACTTTTTCTTCTGGAAACTTTTTAAGTTTGCTGTAAGTTAGTCCACCCCAGTCACAGAATGTACAAGCAAAAGGACAACCACGATTAGTTTCTAATGTACCATTCCAAAGTACGCCTGGATTGTCTGCTATAATCTTTTCAAACACGCCTGTCAAGTAAGGACTTGGTATGTCTAGTTCTGTTAGTCTTGGGTAGTTGTATATTTTTTCTATTAGTTTGCCGTTGATTAGATTGCGTAATATATCTGTAAAACTTAGTTCACCTTCTGCTAAACTAATAGAGTCAACATACTTGTGATGCTTGAAAAACTCTTCTTCTTCAGGTCTATCTGTAACTTGCGGACCACCAAATACTATTTTGCATTTAGGGTAACGTTCTTTGACACGTTGGGCAACTGCTTTACTCCATTCCCAATTCCACATGTAACAACTGAATGCTATTATGTCTGGGTCTTCTAATCTGTCAACTAGAGTATCTACATTTTCTCTGCGGAATATTATGTCCTTGAGATCTACATTTTCTTTTATATCATCAAACTGACTAGCATAACTCCACAGACAACCAATGCTGTAAGGAATCCAGTAACCAGTTTTTCCTGCAATACCAAATCTAAAGTTAGGTTGGCACAGATATAAGTTTAGCATAGCAGTATTTATCGGGTTGAAAATACGGGCAAAAGAAAAGCAGGCACTAGGCCTGCTTTATTGAATACTTGGTCCTTGTATTGTTACTTCTGTTGAAATGATGCTCTGGCTTCTTTCACTAGGTCTGCTTTTTTCTTACGCAAATCTAGTTCAACACCATTTTCTCTTGCTAATAGTTCTAATTCTGCTTTAGTCTTTTTATTAAGTTCTGCCGCAGTTGGAACTTTAGGTTTAGCAGGAGCCTTTGGTGCAGGTGCCGGTGCAGGAGCAGGTGTAGGTTTGCTTTCTACTACATCATCTTTCTTAAAAAATGATTGGTAAACAACAAATCCAACAATCGCTACTACAACAACTATACCTATGATTGAATTTTCCATGGTTTATCTCCTCAATTGGTTATCTAGTTTATCTAGTAGATCATATCGATCTTTTTCAAACGTATGTGCAAGATTATAAGGATTGAATCTCTTGTATGTTGTGCCTCTAATTCTACTAGCGACCTCTTCTACTATTAATTTGTCCTTAACATCTTTGAATCCGGCAATATCTGATATGGTATTTTCGAACTCCACTCCGTCTACATTTTCCAGTAACTTGAATAAGGCTAAATCAAATTCAAGATAACTGAACCCAAACTGATCCTCGTCTGAACTAGATATTCCTAATCCGTCTGTTGGAACAGCAAACACGACACTATCGGGTACACCTTGCATTTCAGCAAGAGCAGGAACTTCCCAACTCTTACTTAATGATTGTATAGGCGATACGTCGCCCACGTCTCCGTGTAGTGTCCAAAACCCTGCGGCTAGTTCTGAAAAATTATCAGTACTTGCTACAAAGCCTTGACTCGCACCAGCAAGATTGTACAATGTAATCATACGCAATCTGGCTCGAATGTTTCCTTTTCTAATCTTACTAGCATAATCATTGCTGATCAAACTAGCATCAATTTTATATTCTTGTTGAAGCAAACTTTCGTATGCTTCTGTTAAATCAATATGTCTGTGGTCTATGCCTAGTGCCTTTGCTGTTTCAAAGCCTCTGTCTGTTTCATCTTCTATTTGATTAATAGGCATTGTTACACCAATTACATGATAGCCTGCATCTCTAAATAAACTTGCAGTTAAGGCACTATCTATACCTCCACTGAGTCCAACACAGACGTTGCTTATTTTGTATTTGTTGGCGTACTCAACTAAGTTTTGTACTATATCATTTCGTAGCACTTGCAATTTTTCAACTGACATGTACTTTCCACTTTTGATGTAACTGTCTAGCAGTTTTTCAAAGGCAGGCGACAGTATTGGTTTTCTGTTATATTCTAAAATTAATTGTTTAAGATTTGCTTGTTCAGTTTTCTTATTCATCATCTTTGTTATTATTAATATCCTCTATTAAATCCCATATAGTTGCATCTGAATTGGATAACTCTGATTTATAATCTTCTAAACCATATGCTATTCGTAATGCTTTTTTGTAATAGCCAACGGCAGTACTACAATAAACAGCAAAACTTTCATGTGTAATATCTACATCCAAGTCCATGCCTAAGTGAACCATAAACTTTGTTAGATCTCTTGTGACATCATCTATTGTTTCTTCAAATAGAGTGTCGTTACCGAGTTCAGCCGCCTTAAGTTTTTCTCTGTAAGCAGTCAAGTCGACTATGTTATCTTTCATCTAACTTGTTTTGTTTCTCTAACTCTTCTATTTTAGTTTTGAGAATATTAACCATATTGGATTGTTCGTCGTCTAATAATTTAGCACCAATATGAACTTTTTCTTTTTCTAATACATCAACTTGTGACTCTAATTCTGCTATGCGTTGTTCAGCAGAAGACAAAGCATCAATCAATTGCTTTTTAGTCATTTGTGTTTTGCTTGTCATACTATTAATTACCTATATTTTATCGTACACAATGTACAAACTGGATCTTGTGTCGCCTTCTGCCACCTTAGTCATCATGCCATGCATTTCTTTATTTGTGTTTAAAAGAATGTAACCATGACCTTTCTTATAAGGAGTAGTTAATAACTCTTCGCCATGCTCTACATCTAGTACTGGTTTTAAAAATGTTGTACCGCATTTTTCATCACACTCGTTATCTAAATATATTTGCATAGTCACATGTAACACTTTTTGATCACAATGTGGCCACAGGAAAAAGCCTGGACTATCTTTCCACATACTTGCATTTGGTATTCCCAAATCATTTAAACCAAATTTCTTTATAATTGGTTGTATAGTTTTTTGTAACTCTATACTCATATCGTGGGTATCGTATAGATTTGCTCTTTGTCTGTTTATCTTATGTGTCTGTGGAGGATGTGCATATACATCTATTTTGTGTGTATAAGGGTCATCAAATACTTTCTTTGCATACGCAATTTCTTCGTCTGTTAATACATCTTCCAAAACTATTAGTTTATATTGATGTGGTTCAAACTCTGGTGTCGCACCTTCAAGTACAGTAAGGTTTGAGTTTTCTATATATTCAACTAACTTTTCAAACATGTCCATGAACCAATAGATGTACTAATAAGAAATATGTCATGCCATGTGCTAATTGATCTGTTCCGTGTATTACCCAATACTTTTGTTCAGACGGGGTAGTTGGAAATTTTTCCCATAATTTGTTCTTTACATAGTCTATATGATAATGTAGTATTGCATCTATGGCACCTAATACAAATGCTGTAAATGGGTTTGCAAAATTTAGTAGCACAATAAAAGTAAACAAGCCATGTAGTTTTGCATGGGCAAGTCCACCAATGTGTCCATATGTACCTTTGTACTTGAACATCCATGGGTATTGCATGTAATAATCTGCAATTATATGTTTAGTAAAAAGCCAAAATAAAATGTTAAATTCCATATTAATACCTGGTGGAGCCACGGGGATTCGAACCCCGGACCTTCTGGTTGCAAACCAGACGTTCTCCCAACTGAACTATGGCCCCTTAGTACTGTTATTTATTATACTGAAAATTAGTTGAGGCCGTTTTTTGTACTAGATCAAATAATACAACTATTGCTAGTCCACTTATTAAAAATCTAATATCAAATAACAATGCTTCTGGACTAAATGGAGGGAACCATTGTCCTGTGTTTGCCATTATGTGCCATACTAACCAACTGCTTAATAATGACACATACTTGCTGTCTAGCATTCTGCTAATGAATGGTGTTAATGCTAATGCTGAATAAGTCATTAACATGCTGTTGTGAAAACCTAAAAACAAATCACTCACAAACATTACACTTAATGGTAATAAGAATGCTAGATTGTTTTTAGTTAAGTAAGGTGTTAGAACTGCTAAACCTAATAGTGGTTCGCTGTTTGCTGGCAATGGTAGTAGTCTGCTTACAACCAGTGCACCAAATAATATTAATCCAACTTTAAATACTGAGGGATTCTTTAACACAGGCTTCGCACTTTTTGTTAAACATTGCTTGTAGGTAGCCTTTTGTTCTGGCTCTACCTGCCCACTTAAAAGTCTTTTTACATGTTTTGCAATGCCTTTTATGTAATTGATATGGTCCCCATTTTTCATCATATGTTTGTTGTCGCTTTTGTATAGAGTCTAGACTCTGTTCTTTCTTTGGCATAATTTTCTCTAGTGTAAAGTAGAGAAGGCTCTTTCTATCATAGCCTCCCTAACATCTTTGTCAGATACGGCATCAATGAACTCGTCGTTTATTGTGAAATATGCGTTACTGTCTGTGATGTCTTGTTCAGGTATGCCTACCATTTTACAAATGTCTTCATAACTCAATGCAATGCCTTTGGCATGTGCTTCAAGCATAAGGTCCATGACAATCTTACCAATTATCTTTTCCAACTTATCTGACATGCTAGTATTTATGCTGTCATAAAAAAAGGCGAATGTAAAACTCGCCTTCTATAGTTTTTATTTAAAGTCACTTAACTATTATAAAATTGACTGGCAATTATTGTTATGTGATTTTGGAGGTATAACACCGGGCACCCGGAAGACACTCCTCTACTTAGTCGTTGGTACCGCATAGGAGAATCGAACTCCTGTTGCATGGATGAAAACCATGTGTCCTAACCACTAGACGAATGCGGCACATTTTATTACATGCTCCAGTAAGTTTCAGTAGCAGGATCTGTGCAAGTACCTATACTGTTGATACCAATAGTATAAGTTCTTTCTTCGCCTGTACCTGGAAACCTTTTGGTTCTAGTAATTTGAGGCTCAACATAATCGTCGTATGCAACAACTTCAAAGTTGTCTGCATCAAAATTAATGTGAGCATACTTGGTTACATATCTTGTTCTAGCCGCTTTTGCCGCCGCTTCAGTGGAAAATTCAGACTTGATGTAAAAACTCTTAGCACCAAAGTATGAACCGTCTTTTTTGTTTTTTAATATATACATAAAATCTCCTACCTTTTTATTTAATATACATATATTATACTAAATTTTAGAGTCTATGTCAACCATCCAGGGCCAGATTCTGGCTGAATATGTATCCTAATTTCTGGTTGAAGCAGGCTAACTGCTAGTGCTATTGTGCTATTTGTTTCGCATAAACGTTTCATACAAGCCTTCCACAAACCAAAACTTATTTCTTCATTTTGTATTACTCTGAATGTTCTAGTTATTGCGTTTGTAAGTATATCATGTGCAAACAAGTTAGCAGTCGAAGTGTCTTCATATAACTTGATATTCTTTGTACCATAGTATCTTGGGTCTTGCATTAACTTTTGTTCCTCAGGTATAAAGTCTATTATATTTTCTTGTGTGTGCGTTGCACCTGTTACAATGTGATATAGACTGTCGCTAACAAGTGTAAACTTATGTACATTGCTTATCATTAATAAGTTACTTCTTATATAACTGCGGTCTGGATATACATCTATCAGTGTGTCTACTGTGCTTAAAAGCCAACGTAGATTCAAATGTTCTAATAATACATCTGCATAGTCCAAATAAAAACGTTCGAATTCTTCCATGTATTCATGTTTATCTGTAACAGGCATACGTCTTGAGGTAACAATCATTTCCATTAGTTTAACAACTGCTTTTGGCTTGCCTATGTTTTTATTCCACAATGGTATAACTGTTTGCCATGGTGTACGTTTGTGTGGGGGTATGTCTGCAACCGTGGCCTCGTCTATAGGTTCTAATATAATTTCTAATAAATCATCCATTTATCATTTTGTTCTTGTAATACGTTTGATGCTTGAAGAAGTCTAACAACTTGTATTCGTTATAAAGAGGTCCGTCAACTAATTCTTTTATCTTTTGTATGTGAATATATTTAAACTTTGATATGTAATATCTCAGTTGATCATTATATGGCGATCTTCTAACTGTAAAAAGTCGTAAAAATTCTTCTGACATATTATCTTGTTTTTGAATAACTGGTGCATATACACATGACCATATATCTCTTTGTGTATCTAAGTCTAATCCAACAAGCCGAGACAACAAGAATTTAGGCCTATCTATTAATGCTTCTTCTAATAAAACAGATAGAGGAGTCATATGCATATCGTACCTTTTAGAATTAATAAAATCGCCTTTAAGGACATCATTGATAAAATCTATAAGATACGGTTCTAACTCGTCATAAAAGTCATGGCGTTTACCTTTAAACTTTTGATGATCCTCCTCTGCCCAATATTGGCTAGAAAGATAACCACCTAGTAATTTATCTACAGGGTCTTTGTAAGGAATATACCAATTTGCGTTGCCCATTGGCGCAAACGATCTATTACTGTTTGATGAATAATAAGAGTCGAATAAGTTGCTAAATGCTGTATGGTTGCCTTTGCGATAAAGTAGCAAACTGTGAGTTGTGTTTTCTTCATTTTGAAAATTTATCCACTCGTTTTTATCTAGTATTGTAGATTTCCATGAGTTTTGAATATGCTTATCGAATTCCATATAAGAATACAGATCATTTATGTTTCGTCGTTCTTCTTTCATAATAATATTTATTGGCGGAAAGGGAGGGATTCGAACCCTCGGTACAGTAACCCGTACTCTTCCTTAGCAGGGAAGTGCTTTAAGCCGCTCAGCCACCTTTCCTATTCTCATAATCTGTTGCATACTTTATTCTAAAGTAGTCATATAATTTATATTCATTAGCAAAAATTTCTATCAATGTTGGGTTATGATTTTTAAACCTATTATTGCGTTGCCATTTTAAAAATGTACTTGATATAATCATAGAGTAAGGTGAGGACAACTCAGGAGATATTTGTGTTTCCCATAATCGATTCTTTATATCTGAATTAAAATGTTTAAACTTTTCCGAAATAAAGAAAGAAATACCATGTCGGTTAGTATCTAATACCTGTACTTTATTAATATCAAAATCATAATCTTTATAAGCCACAACAAGCCTATTTGGTAAAGTTATCATGTGTGGATCTAATTGTACTTTGCTATGTATTATTTGTCCTGCAATCTCGTCGAACCAACTTAATAAGTCATCTTCTGATAGTTTCTTAGTTTCGAATCCTACACTTGAAAAGTATCCACCAAAAAAACCATAAAGAGGTTCAACAATAGGAATTACTTGTTCAACATTTAACGGCAACTCGCTTTCAGTGTAGTCAACTCCACTGTAATTAATTATTTTTTTTAATATGCTGTGGGCACCTTTAGGGTAAAGCAAACATGATGTATTGTCAAAATTTATCCAACGTTGCGTAGATGTAATTCTATGTAAAGTTATTTCTGCAGATGGTACAGGCAAACTTATTTTAAATGGTTGGTGTGACTCTGCGTTTAGTTCTACAACATCACTTAAAAATTTTGTAATATCCATGACTAATTGAAACAATACCTAGCAATAATACTCCTCCTCACAGTAAAAGGTACTTTATTATCTAGTAAAACTTTGTGTGTAGGTGCTGAATGCCAATGACCGCTCACACCAGGGTCATACATAATTGCTGTATTCTTTCTATAAGGTGCATGGTCAATTAACTTAAACTTACCTGGGTCATGACAAACACAAAACTCTCCGTGTTGACTGCCTAACTCCTCACCAGGATTATTGCCTATGTATTTCCAAAACATTGTGCCTAACACTTCGTCTTCTGCTCTGTGAGTTTCGCCCATGTAAACTTGCATATTGATTACTTTGGTCATGTTTTCAAATACATCTTTGTGTATGTCATCGTTTTGCAATGCACCAGGTGAGTGAGGATCCCATATATCCTCTTGTAAGTGATACCAAATGTGTTTTAGATCTTTTTGATTATATCCTGAAAATTCACATACATCATCTAATCTGCTTTCAAATTCACTGTGAATATATTTCCACATTAACATATCCTGCTCAGTGTAGTCTTCTCCAGTTTTTAAATCAATAGGAAAACTTTTAGGTGCCCATAACCAATCAGGTGTAATGTTTAATCCTGACCTAAATTTTGGTATATCAAACATCTTATCTGCTATCTCTATGTTTTCGAAATAGTATTTTGGTAATATGCGATATGTATCCATTATATTAAATCCAAATCCATTTGCTTGTACACTCTATCATGCATAGTTATTTCATCATTAGGCCATAAGCAACACATATCTCTTTTGATAAACAGTTTTCTCTGTGGAAGTGTAGGCTCTTGTCCTTCTTTGTGTATCTTGATAGCATCAAGTAAAATAGTTGCTGTGGTTGTAACACATTTGCCGTAATGCAATCCGCATACAATTAAATCCATATATGAATTATCTAATATATACTTGCATAGATCTTCTTGATTATCAATATGTGTGTATTCTTGAAACCTAGGATCTATTTGCCCTTCTGGACTTTGCATAAAATTAATCACATTCTTACATTTGATTTCTACAATCTTGTCATCTTTATACACATGCGTTTTTGTTAATTCTTCTTTCAAATGCCCTAAAAATACTTTGTTATAAATGTTTAAGTTCATTTCTGCATCGTCATTATTAGGTTGTTTTGACCAAGGATCTACAATAATCCATAGTCCATTTTCAACTAAGTCTTCGTAATTTGTTGTTGAGAGAGGAATGTGCATATCAATATTTATCGGTCAAAAAAAAGCCCCGTAACTAAACGAGGCTTAATTTTATTGTGTTAGTTTAGAATGACTTGCTTACGCCAAAGACAATGCTGTCTTCGTCTTCTAATAACGAACCATCGTCAGCCATAAAACTGTGATATCCCAGTGAACCTTCTAGTCCCAGTGGTAAGTCAAAGCCTTTTGATACTGACCAGTTGTCGCCAATGTCTTCCCACATACCATATGAAATGTCTACACCCCAATTAGAGTATCCAAATTCTACATAGTCTGAGTAGTCATCTTGACCTAAATAATAGTCTACTGATACACCCATGATTTCTTTACTGATAAAGAATTCACTACCGTCTAAGTCTGCGTCACCATTGTAACTGTAGTCAATATATCCTACAGTCCAGTCACCGTTAGACCAACCAGCATACCAATCAGTTTCTAAGTCTGATCCGTCTGCATAGTCAACTTGTCCAACCCAAGCACCTGCCATGAAACCACTGTCGCCAAACTCGTGTGTATAGCCTGCCCATGCTGACATACTTCCGTCTGATTGCGATATGCCTCTAAAAATATAGTCGCTGTTTGCTCCCACACTTCCACTTGCGTATGCTGTTGTTGTTAGTGTTGACAATACTACTACTGCTAACACATTTTTAAATGCATTAATCATTTATTTCTCCTTTTTGTTATGATTATAGGGGGTGTTTAAGGCCACCCCAACCTTGTATCGCTACTTGTTATCGCCCAATAAATGAATGATAATCATGGCTACGATTAAACCGACTAATCCGGCTTCACCTAGACCTGATACGAGTGCTGTGATGTTTCCAACTACGTCACCTACAAAGAATGTATCACCGAAAACTAATCCAGCAACTACACCTAATCCTAATAGGCTGACGAAAATTGATGTGAGTCCACCCACAAACGAGTGGATCATTTTTATTGCGTTATCCATAAATGAATACCTCCTATTCTATATTACTCTTGCCCAAGAGTATGAAGAAATTAATTTTTCTTCACTATTATTTACATTTTTGTTACAGATTGTAACAGTATATTGGATAGTTAATACCTTCGTTAGGTAGGTTACGAGGTGTATAGGTAAAAAATATGGTAAAAATCCCACAAATTTGACAGATTTTACTGGAAAAGCACCTCCGAAGAGGTGCTCCCACATGCCTAAGGATAGAAAGGATTGTCTGTGATATAATTAGGTAGTTCGCTTTTTTCATAACGAACTCCTCTGTAATTATAATCTACAGTTTTGCCTTTCTCTTTCTTAAGATGCTCTTTGATAGCACGTCGAACGAGTGCTTTCTCTTGATATTTAGTCATGTCATCCTCCTAATTAAAGTTAGATGCGTTCCTTCAGTTTTCACCTACTTCCGTCTCTTTCGAGATGAACGAAGATGCGTTCCTTCGTCTACTTGACTACTTCCGTTCACTGCTACATTTAGAGTGAATGAACGATGTAACATTCTGTTACAAAAATATTTATCAAAAAAAAGCAGGCCGAAGCCTGCTTTTGATTCTTTAAACCTTACAGTTTAGACAGAGCCGTTTGCAAGTGCTTTGTAACCTGCGGCGATAACTGCTCTAGATGGAGTACCAAGTCTGTAAACATTTCTTGATCTTCCTTTAGTGTCAGTCACTGTATTAAGGTAGATTGGGAAACCTTTGAATCTTAGTGATTGAATCACTGCCTGTGGGTTTCCAGTTCCGAAGTAAGATACCATTTGTGCTGAAGACAAAGTTCTTCCTTCTTGTAAAGCATTTAATACTTTTGCTTCTTTAGTTAATGTTGCTGTAGTCATATGACCTCCTAATTTAACATTATTTTTCTGTGCAAAATTACACATTATCTATTATTATACACAGATTATTCACAATGTCAACCTTTTTATGCTGAAAAATCATAATCTGTGTATTCTAATTTAACCAACGGAAAACGATCTGCTATGATATTTTGGATTTGTGTTACCAATTTATCTATATTCCAATCATCTCCCATCCACTCTGTTTCCCATGTACCCGAATCGGATTCAATAAGAAACAAATTCTCTTTATCTCTTTTCAATACTTTCTCTAATGCATTTATTTGAGGAGGTGGTCCTGCCCAAACAAATGGCAACACAACTATTCTACCTTGATGTGAAGAATACTGTCTTGCTCTGCTGTCTATGTTTGATGTAATACCAAACCCAGGCCTGTCATCAAAGCCAGTTATTGTGTAAAGATACTTAATCATTAAACTGTTCTGTAATATAATCAGGTAAGAAGTCTATAAGCGAACTGCCTGCTGTATATTCATTAAACTCGTCTAACATATATCCTGGCACGTCTGCTGTACCGCCAAACTTTTTATACAGTTGTACTAAACCTACAGCAATAGCATCGTCATTCCAATTATATTCTGTGCCATACTTTGTTTTAGTAAACTTTCTCCATGCTGTATGTATTTCACTATGATATTCTTCATAGTCTGAAAACAAGTTTTGCAACATGCCTGCAAGTTCTTCTAAGAACTCATCTGTTATTTTAAGTTTAGCAGTCTTAAATCCTCTATGTAAGTCTCCAAACAAGAACCAAAGAGCACCGTTTACAGGATTGTAATGAAAGTAATTGTCGTGCCATTTAGTAGCCATTTCAATTACATCTTCATTCAGTGACAAGAACTTAGATATGTGCGTAAAGGTTCCTGCTTTTGTTGATAAGTCAGAGTTTTGTTCTACAGCAAAACAATTATTGTTTTGTGCAATAGACACTTTCTTTTCAACTAAAACATCCTGCTCGTCGTCTGTGTTTCCACAAACTCTAACAACCTGTACAGCATTTTCTAGTTCTTTGTATGCTGATATCTTCTTTTTACCTTTACCATTTATAAGTGCAA
>Ga0213858_10001058_pt1 | contig 12994 bp, 16 predicted proteins | sample PICome_FD_160122 | JGI IMG/M metagenome (GOLD analysis project Ga0213858, IMG submission 160122) | Coastal seawater microbial communities near Pivers Island, North Carolina, United States - PICO245 | ecosystem: Environmental > Aquatic > Marine > Coastal | place: USA: North Carolina | collected... | reverse complement strand
ACCTTGCTGATAATACCCTACTAAATAATATTGGTTGGACACCACAAGTTAATTTATATGAATACATAAAGGAGAACCGAAATGATAACTGAAGAATATCTTAAAGATCATTATGTCAATGCATACTTCATTGACCAAGAAAGAAAAAATATAGAAATATTAACAACTAACGAAGATAAGAGTAAAGTATTTACCACAATTATACCTTACGAAGAAGGCCATCATCAATGGGTAGCACTTCAAACTAAAATTAATATTGATCAATTACATGAGAATACTTACCAAAGAAACAAACTTGAACAAGAACAATTTGAAAAATCAGTATTAAGAATTGCTGAAAAAGAAGGTCTTATATTTGAGTTTGAAAACAAAAAACTTGATACTAAATTTTACCCTAAAATCTTAACTGCATTATTTGAAGACAACGATAATGTTGATCAAATCTTTGCATTAAAATTAGCATGTTTTGAAACTAAAGAGATTAGTGAGTCATCTAACAATGAGGGTAAGAAAAAGTTAAGACAGGCAAAAACTAAAATACAAGTATTGAAGGCTGCGATAGAAATCATAGAGGGTTAAATGCAACCACTAGAGGTCAGAAAACAGACTAGGTATTATGACCACGAGAAGGTTCCTTCTAAAGAGTTAGTTCAAAAACTTTTAGATAAAGCACATGATATTGTTCCTTCAAAACAAAATCTTATGCCTTATGTTGTTAAGATATTAGGTCCTGAACATACTAAAATCAAAGAGGTAATGTATAAACTATCTTGTGAGGTTGAATATCCTGATATTGATAGTAGAAAACAAAGACGATTAGGTAAATTAGAAGTTTATAAAAACTATGGTTTTCCACCTAATAAACGTTTTCCTGAAGGTAACTCTCAACTTTTTGCACCTTATGTTTTAATATTCATACCTAAAAAACATGATGTAAATACAGACCTTGCTGATGAATATGTAAAACAAGGTACTTTAAATAAAGACCAATATCAATTACAGCCTAGTATTGCAAAAGTAGAAATTGGTATGTTTAGTGTTTGTTTAACTACTGTTGCTATTGAAGAAGGATTATCTGTAAGTTATACTGCGTGTCTTAATGGTAAAAAATTAAGAGATCGTTATAGTTGGTTAAAACATTTTGATCATCAACCTACTCTTGCTTTAAGTATAGGTTATCCTAGAATAGATAAAGAAACAGGTACAGAAACTTATCATCGCCACACATTAAAATATGAAAAGAAGCCTCAAAAACATGTTACTTTTGATTGGGTATGAAAACTTTAATTATATTGATTGACTTCTATGGTCATCCTGATTTAACCACAGATAGATATAGTGATAATGTAAGATACTCTTATCTTACTGAAATTATATCATCATCACATATTGATAAAAAACAAATATCATTTTACACTAATAAAATTGATCCTAGAGATTTAAGATTACAAGAATTAAAACATATGGCCATATCAAATGGCTTTAATTGGGTTAATGAAATACCTAAAGATGTAGATCAAGTTATTATAACAGGCACTAATACTTCAGGTTGTGTGTTTAAGAAAGAAGGTCTAGGTGCATTGTACTGGACTATGAAAGGTTATAAGACAAAGATATATCTGCCTATGTGTGCTGAGTATGAACACAAAGGTATTAATGACTTTGAAAGAAATATATTAGGGTTTGCTCAACTCTATAAACACATAAGAGAACACAGCTGTTTAGGCATAGAGATTTGTAAAGACTTTAACGATTTAGAATTACCTGTCTAAAAAATATTCAGAATACCAACCAGACCAACCTTTTTCTTGTAGATGGTGCATTTGACCTAATGTACATACACTAAATTGTGGTGGTTTTTGATACATGTAATCTTTAATTGAAGGACAGACTTTATCATAAGTCTTATAGTCTATAAATTTCCAATACCATTCATCACTACCTTTTGTATAGTTAGTAACGTAAAAGTGATCTTCTTTTTTAAACTTATCCCATATATAAGATACATCACCAGTCCATGATACTATAGACGAGTTCAAAGGTGTATGGGCACGTTCTCTCCACCATGTATCATCTAATAGTGTAAAATCTTTTCTTATAAGATCAGGTAACTTATCATAGATAACTAAATCTAAATCAAAGTATAGATTTTCGCCATCTCTAAATCTATCATACATTTGAAACTTATTAAACCAATTACCATATAGATCATCTTCTATAACTTCAAAACTATCATACTTTAGACCAGAGTATTCGTCTATCATATGTTTTAAGTTATCAACATGCCATTGATTAAACTTATCGCCAAATCTACAACAAATTATTCTCATTTAATTTCAATTGTTTCTATTGCTCGTGGATATTGTGTATTGGTCATAAAGACTGCTTTCTCTGGTAACTCATGTACATTACCATAAGGATCAGTTGCTGTATCTGATTTAGTTATATCAACAATTGAACATTGTCTATATTTCCAACCTCTTACATCTCTTTCTTCACCTCTATCTTTTAAAGATAAATTGTGACCATTAGCTGCACCGATAACTAATTCGTTATCATCTGATTCATTTCTAGGTCTTCCTTCTTGTGCATGACCTATACCTAAACCATACAACATCTTTTTCTTTTTATGTACGTAAATATCTTCATATAAACCTAATCTACGTTCCCAATTAAAATCACAATCAGGACCTTGACTATTGTTTTTGTTACAACCAGTTGCATAACCTAATTCAGCTGCAGCTCTCATAACTAATCCTAATGCAGTACCAACTGCAACTAATCCATTTTCCCATCTAGGTGCGTGATCAGTTTTAGCAAGACTACCATCATTCATAGAGTTTCTTGCTGTCGGTGGGTGTTTCATAACAAACAACATAAACAAACTACCATTCATTTGAGGGTTACGCCATGTTGCTGGTGGTTTATTATTAAATGCACCAGAGTGAGTTGAACCCCAGGACCATTGATAAAGTTCATTAATTACTTTTCTGTCTGCTGAATAATATATATCGTAATATGCTTCATGTTGTTTTGATGGAGCATTTCGTGCTACCCACAATAGATAATTAATGTGTTCTTCAGGCATTGGTTTTGTATAGTCCCAATTTCTTTGACACTTTTGTATCTTTCTTATATACTCTTTTTCTTGTTCTATGTTTGCCATTTTATTTTCCTTTATTAATCACAGTACTCGCTCATGTTTGCTATATGACGTCCTTGGTTTTCAGATAGTACTGAGCTTGCTGTGCCTCTTTTAACTGCGTCTTCAACACCTTTCTTTTCGGCATTGGCCATTTTTTTAAAATCATCATTTGCATATACTAATTTATTATCACCCTTTACACAAGACATTAAAACGTCTATATGTTTTTCTTGTTGATATATAGGACAACACAATTCATATCTTTCAATAGGTTCTTTGTTAGCATTAATCTTATGTTTATATGTAGTACCATTTAAGTACCACAATGTTCCGTTGTCTAAAAATATTGTTTCTTTTTCAGTTTCAATATTTGCATTACCTTGTACTGTTAAATGAAATTGACCATCATAGAAATACTTATCAGTATGCCATATAGACATTTCTTTAGTACTATCTTTTGTATATGCTAATATGAAAAAATCTAATCGTGGTTTTCTACCGTATATCTTTTCCCATTCTGGTAAATGATTTTCTAATTCTTCTCTAAACTTTTGCATAATAGGAAGATTACTTGACTTATGAAACTTCCATTGTTCGTATGTGTCAAAGAATTTACCACTTGCATTAGACTTTTCTGTTCTAGGCAATTCATTTACAATATACTTACATTGTTCTAAACACCATTGAGGGTCTAGTTTCCCAAATATATTATGTGTGGGTTCTCCTGGTTTAGGCATTCTTTGGATGGGTGCCTTCATAATACTCCTTTAGTTCTGGGAAAACATCAAACAAATGTGATTCCCATTTTGTTCCTACGTATGCTTTATCCTGTTGTAACATATAGTTTAGTGTGTCCTGAAAATCATTGTCTGGTTCTTCATCCATTCTCAATGCAGCTTGAATATCAGGCCAACCTTCATACTTTGGTATAAGTTCATCTTTTAATTTTCTAGGTAGATTATTAACTCTTAATGATGATGGTCTTTCAATCATCAACCAACCAGCACTTCTTATACCTGGATTGTTAGCACAATACTTAATTACTTCATCAAAACGTAATACACTAAAACAAGTAACAACAGAATTGACATCAACAAATGCTTTACCTTTATATTTATCTGAAGCAAGTAAATCAATATTTTCTTCTATTTCTGACCATACTGACCTTCTTCTTAAATACTCAGCGTTATCATTAATACCATCAATAGAGGCAGTAAATGAAACCTGTTTAAATTGTGGTACAAAGTCAATAAATCTATGTTTGCCTTCGCCTAGTTTTGTTAGATTAGTTTGAAACTTAACTGTTATATGAGGTGCGTGACCTGTCTTAACTATTTCAGTTAGAAAGTCAAAATACTTTTTCATTATAAGTGGCTCACCACCTATAATTTTTATACTATTAAGATATGGTGCAAGTTCTTTTATTTGATCTACAACTGATTTTCTATCTATCTTATTAAGATTGTCTTCAACAAGTTTAATTTTACGTCTAGTATTTTCCATAGTGCCAAATATCTTTTCACTATAAACATCATGTTTATCCATCATATCAATACGCATAGATGAGCTGTCATGGTTACACATATGACAATCTAAATTACATTCAATACCAAAAGACTTCAATTGTATTTGCATTATTCTTTCGTCAAATGTCCATTCACCTGTCTTCTCATACATTCTAACATTTCTTTCTATTCTATCCCAACGTTCTTTAGTGTTAGACTCTCGCCACATGTGGTGTGTTCTACGAGATTTACCATATCTTGTTTCATCTTTAACACATCTTATACAATGTTCATTGATTGTTTTAGTACCATGTTTTGCAGGATCTAACATTTCTTTTCTTAAATTTTTTAGATAATCACTATCTTCCATCCACTTCTTTATAGGTGTATTGTTTATAGTATGCGTTTTACTTTTACCTGCAAGACAACATGCCTTATAAGAACCATCTAGTTCTATAAACATTTCAGCAAAAGGATGAACACAAAACCAACTTCTTTTATCTTTTGCTCTATTCATAATAGAGTTAGGATCAAGTTTTCTTTCTTCACCATCTTTAGATAGTTTGTTAAACCAATCTGAAGTATCTACATTGCCAGGCATACTGTTAGACACAGCAGCCATTCGTTTATCTTTAAATATTTTTTCCATTCTTTGGTCCTAAATAATGAATAATCTTTATCTTTTCGTGTGGGTCGCCTAGTATCATATAATCTGTATCAAACTTTTTAGAATACATTTTATTAAGTTCTATATTTTGTCTATCATCATTTGTATATTTTACTACCCATTCGCCAGGTAGATATTTGATATTTGCTTTATGTTCATCTAGTTTCCAAAAGACATAGTTTTGTTCGCCATAATATTTAAAATGAACATCACCTTTATTATAGTAGTGTAGTTGCCAGTATTCTGGATTCAATGAGAAATCGTCCCATATGTAATTGAAACTACCTGATTTAAACTTATAGAAACCACCATTGATAGGTATTATAACTCTATCAGCAAATTTATTTGTCTTAACATTCCACCAACTATCGTATGTAAGTAACTCACCTTCTTTTACAGGATAGTTTAATATATCATCAACATTACCTACAATGTGTTGATCTATATCCATAATGATTATATCATCACCAGGATTTTGATATGCAAATTGATTACTAAAAAACTTTAATTTGTGCCAATGTTTCTTAATATTACTATGATGATTGTAAGGTAAAACAACATCACCCATTGCGTCACCATCAAAATCTTTCTCTCTATCTGAAAGACAGATAAATTCAAAAGGCACACTACTATTTTCTTTTAATGATCTATACAACTTTGTAACTGTATTAGGGTGATATAGACCCTCAAAATATACCGTACATATTTTAAGCATTATTATAAGCCCTCCATACTACTTCAAACTTTTTATTGATAGCATGACATAGTACAACTGATTTAGGTACAAAGCCTTGATCAGAAAAGAAGTAATGCCATTTCTGATTTAACCATTGTATTGGTACATCATTTTCTGCTATCTTAACTGCAAACAATGTTTCATTATCCCAACCAAAGAAGTCTGTAATCTTTTTAGGATAGATGTCATGGCCTTTAGTTAGTCTGCTCATTTCTGCCATATCAGATTCAAAGTTACCAAAGTAATTTAGTTTCTGTATATACTCTTTACTTGCACCAACGATACCTGTATTTACTACATGATGTTTAGGATTTAAATCTCTATCTACTAACATTGCTTGAGCGTTATAATATTTTGCTGTTGGTGATCTTATAGTTTGTGATCTTTCAGTTACAGCATCCATAGGAATAACTTTATGTGTATTGTGTTGTATTGCAATACCTTTTGATAAGTCCCATGCTTCAAAGAAGTTTTCAGGATGCATAGGTACTACATCAAAATCTAAATAAAGTATTTCGTCATATTCTTTTGCGAGTTCGCATAATAAATGTATCTTATAAAAATTTACTACATTGTATGCTGTGATGTATGGATACTTTCTTTGCATAGCTTCTTTGTATAAGATAAAGTCTGGACCATACTCAAACATTTTAAACTCTACGCCTATTTGTTTTGCGTACCATTCTTTACAGGATATTAACTTGTGATAATTTTCTTTAAAAGCATCCTTTGTGACGTAATTGATAGGTACTGATTTATTTGGTATCAGTATATTCTTATCAAATATATCAAGTTCATCTTTTGGTATATCAATGTAAAAACTATATATTACTCTTTTCATATTTTCCTACTATTAAAAATCTACGACCTCTTTCGTCTGTTATTTCATCTTCACTAATAACTCTAGCGTTATCAGGTAACTGCTCTTTAAACTCATCTAAACATGATACACAATTTACATGACCTTCTATATCGTACATATTATTTGAGGTGTAAGCAAAATAAGCGTTTGTATTTAAATTTAATTTTTTCATTGGTCGCATATGCTCACAAGAAGTATTAATAATTAAATCTGTTTTCTTTATTCTACTAGAGCTAGGTGCCCATTCAAATACATCTTTATTTAAAAAATCTACATTCTTGTAATGATTAAACAATCTGTTTTTTGCTATACCAATGACTTCTTTATCTTTGTCAATTAAAGTAATTCTTTTTACCTCTTTAAATGCAGGCACTAATATACTACCATACCAACCACCGAAAATTACTATTTCTGATTCAGTTTTTAGTATTAGTTGTTCTCTTATCATCTCAATCAATCTTTCTTTTGATTTGAATTGATTAGGACTAAAAGAGTCTAACAAGTCAGTATTGTGTCTGGCTTCTGCCATTATATTTTTAAAGAGTGGTAAATCAATCATTATAATTTATACTTCTCAACTGTTTCTATATTATTAAAGTCATAATATCCGTATGCCCAATATTTTTCTCTACAAGGCCAACATCTTTTACAAGGTTCAGCACCAGGTTTTGTATAAGGCATATTAAAGAAGTCAGGTTTGCCATACTCACCGTACATCTCTATTTCCGTTTCGCAAGTTTCAGTAACAGGAAATAAAGTTTTGTCTAAACCAAGTTCTTTTACTAAACCTGCAACTTCTTTTTTATTCATATTACGAAATGGTCTTATCTCGTATTTTGTGTTGTCATAGTAATATTTTTTACCTGCGATAACTTTTTTTATTCTTTCAGATATTAGATTATCTCTTTTATGATTTCTATCATCAGGAAACTTACGTAACTCACCTGTAATTATTTTAGGTTGTTCTTCTATAGGTGGGTTTAAAGTTTCGCCAGACATATAAACGTTTAGTTCAGGATATCTTTCGTATAAACTTTCGTAGTATTGTCTTTGAAATATATCTTTTGGATTATATTTTTCTCCTGTTTTCTCAAAATGATCTATCATTTCTTGCGTCTTTATAAAACCAGACGTGTCAAAAAATGATACTTCACTTTCTAACAATGTGCTATCAGGATTCAATTCTCTTAATTTACTTTCAACATTTAATACTGCATCCATAGCTGCAGGTCTTAACTTATTAAACATTGTAACAGGTAATAATTTCTTATTAGGGTATCTACTCATCATAAGAAAGGTCATAAATGCAGAGTCAATACCTCCACTTATTCTCATACCTATCAATTCTTGTTTTTGTATAATCTCATCCATTTCAGGAGTGATTACTTGATCTATTATTTTATTTAATTTATCTATATCCATCGTACAATTTCCTCCATTTCAGGTTTAACATCTTCATGTTCTATTTTCCATTCAACTAAATCCTCACGTCTATATCTTTCTGCATACCCCATAGAAAGCATAACATGTGGTCTATATTTAATTTGAGTTAATCCAACTTTGTGCCATTCTTCTGGTCTTCTTTTAAAACATGAGTTATAAGATATATCAAGTCCTTCTTCTAACAAATAGTTTGTTAGATTAGCAACAAATATACCTACTTCTACAGCGACACTATCAACTAATCTATCAACATAATTTTCATATGCCTGGTCAAAGAAGTGTCCTTTTTCAACGTGTCTTTGATAAAATTTATTAGGTTGTGCTAGTCTGCTGTGAATAGTAATTAAGTATGGATTTTCTCGTATGTGTCTATAGTATGGATTTTCATACCCACCTACTTTTGCACCTTGTGTTATTTTTGCCTGACCATCTGCAACTGCCTTGTCTTCCACATCAGCATGACACTTAACAACTAAACCGTGTATCAGTTCTTTCTCTTTTACTTTATCAGGTCCCCATACAACCACCTCATATGCCATTGCATTATTTTTAGATGGTGATGTTTTCCATGCTTTGTATAATGCTCGTTCTACAATTTCTTTAGGTGGAATATCTTTTTTATAGGTCTTTACGTGTTTTCTTTTTTGTTCTAATAAATCAAAATGTTTCATTTACATATCACCTTATCATTAATTACTAATATATCTAATGCCGTCCTATTAAAAGTATTTATCGCTTGTTTAGGACTCTCTACTATAGGTTCTCTACAGTTAAAACTTGTATTCAATAACATTGGTATGCCTGTTATTTTATAAAACTCATTGATGATGTTGTAAAACTTTTCGTTAAATTCTTTATTAACAGTTTGTATTCTTGCTGTATTATCAACGTGTGTAATACCTGGTACTGTATTTTTCTTAACTTTACATATTCTACTCATATAAGGACTAGGTAATCTTGTATCAAAATATTCTTTGTAATGTTCTTCTAATACAGCAGGTGCAAATGGTCTAAAGTCTTCTCTCATCTTTATTGTATGATTGATAATATCTTTTATATCAGGATTACGAGGATCTGCTAGTATTGATCTATTACCTAATGCACGATTACCACTTTCTGATTTACCTTGAAACCAACCTACTATCTTACCATCAGCAATTGCCTGTGCAATCTTTTTATAGTCAGCGTCTTCGCCTACATTATGTTCGTATTCTACACCAGCAAATGTTTCTGATTTATGTATATTATTATTGATAACACAATCGGCATGCATATATGTACCTACTGCTTGACCTTCATCACCTACAGCAGGTGGTACAAATACATTCTCATAATGTTTTGTAAATTCTTCATTCATATAACCATTGTAAGCAACACCACCTGCAATACATAAGTTATCGCAACTCTTTAACGGATAGACAAACTCTTTTATTTTATCTATTGTAAATTTTTGTAGTGTATGTGCTAGATCATCTATGTTATCTAACTTAATATGTTGAAAATGTTTTTGTTTCTTTTCAGTAATAGGACCATCAAGTATAGTTTCAAATATATTGTAATAGTATTCACTATATTTACCATACCCAACTTTACCCATTAACTTACTAGCACCTAGTGTGCCAAAACCTGTTAAGTTAGACATGTGATTCCATAACCAACCTATAGGTAACTTATCTGATAGATCAATTAAGTTTTCATCTTTATCAAAAAAGACACATCTATATTTTGATCCTATACCATCAATCGCAAGTATATCAGATTTATTGTAACCTGAATTAAGAAAAGCATATGCGGCGTGTGATTGATGATGATCTATAAAGTATATGCCATCTTTGAAATAGTGATCCCATAGTTTTTTTGGTTCATAATCAAATACATCTTGTGGTAACATATCTCTACACATTCTAACACCACCGTAAGTATATGTAAATGCCAATACATCATCTTTCTTTTTCCAATACTCTTTTACAAACTCATCATTTAATCTATAGTCGCCAGGGTTTAATATATCTGATTGATGGTCATATGCCTCAGCATGATAAGGTAGATTATGTTTAAATCTAGTAAATCTTTCTCTTTGATTATGAAAGACACCATCATATGTATTGTGGTCGTGTAGATTAAGTGCTACTGCAAATATTTTATGCATTTAGTAACCTCGCATATTTTCTCATAGGAAAGTGACCTTTAGGTTCAACCCATTCCATACATGTTTTACAATAGTTCTCATATTTAAACAACTGAAAATTCATCATCTTATCTACGTTCTCCTGTGTTATGTCAAATGTTTTTGAGTGAATTATATTATTAGCAAACTTTTTACTACAATGTACAATCTTTCTTGTTTCAAAATTGATAACAGGTACCATAGGAAAAGCTGCACACATCTTACGATCTATTTCAGCTGCTTGAGTATGTACTTCTAATACGTCATCTTTGTTAGGTGTTCTACCATTAAATGATTTCCACATTGTATTCTTGTGATCTAATTGTTTCATTTCTTCAGGAAATAAATGTTTATATTTGAAAAAGTTAGGTGTCTTTACACATAGATTGTAATTGTTATAATCATTTTCTTTTATGAAACCATAAGGTGGTAGTAAATCTAAACTACCAAGTTTTTTAATACCGTCTTCATAAAAATCTAGTATGTTATGTTCAACATAAAGTATATCAGGATCTTTTAGTATATGTGGATATCTTTTACGTACAAAAGAGTTTGATAGTACCGAACACACATGATTAGGATTCTTTTTAACTTCAGCAATTACATCATCTAAATTTTTAATTAGACCAGGTTCGCCACCTAACAAACAAACACGTATCTTATAATTTCTTAAATAGTGTAATGTTTGTTTTAAGAAGTCCATATCAACTGTCAAGTTTCTCATTTCTAAAGTATAACTTGTACAATAATGACAATCTTTATTACATGACATTGACATAAAGAAGTCTATGGCTAAATAATTTTCTTGTATTTCTTGTAACGTTTTCAATTATAATCTCCACTTTTTACTAGGCATTAAAGGATCATTTGAACCATTCCATCTACTAGATTTTACTACATAGAAATCAACACCTATATTTTGTGCCATTTGCTTACATGTTTCTATATCATTTTCATTATAGTTAAATACAATGTATTGCCATAGTGGTTTGATTTTCATCATATTAGCACACTTTTTCATAACTCTAAACAACTTTTCACCATCTTGGTTGATACGATATTTATGACTATCTTTAGGAAGACCATCTATAGAAAAACGCCACTTGGCATTAGGGTTTGCCTTAAACGCTTTCATGTACCAATTAAAAGGTTTAGCTGCACTAGCATGTTGAATAGTTGCAAAGACTTTATTGTCATAACATTTTTTTAACATTTCTAAAAATTTAGGATGATGTACAGGATCAGAATATTGTCCTTCAAAGTTTATATGACCAAAAAACTTTATACATTTGTCAAAATCTTTTTCAGATATATCTGTACCTGCAACTTTCATACCATGATCTGTATATTTTGTTTGTCTAGGACAGTTAGGACATAATAGAGAACATCTATGATTACCATCTAAATTTACTGATACTCTTTTACAAAACTTTTCGTATGTCATTGCTTGATACATTATGGTTTTTCCTTTTTATGCATTTGTGAATATTTACCTGAATAAGCAGAGTTTGTTTTTCTTTCAGTACCGTCTTTGTTAAAATAAGTATCTTCTCTTATTTCTTTAATAGGCTTACCATCTTTTTTGAACCCACAAGTTTGAAAACATGCGTGACATGGTGGTATATCATTTGCTAAAAGATCGTAAAACTCTTTCCACTCTTTGTTTTTAAATATATCTTCTATCTTATCATAATCTGCTATCTTACTAACATCAGTTAATTTTTTAAAATCAGGATCATTAAGAGTTTGTTGATCATCACAATAACAACAAGGTAGTAACTCACCTTTGTTTGTTATACCAAATGCAAATTCTTCAAAACACATAGGTTTCATTTTGATGTTCTTTACATCTCTATATCTTAACTTTTTACTTTTTAACTCAATGTTGGGCATAAAATTTATTAAAGGCTATCTTTAACTTTCTTTTGTTTTTAAATGGTTCTTCTTCTATGTAACCTGGTGTTTGATAAATCTTCTCTACAATATAATCGTAGATAGGTTCTGTTGTTTCTTTTAATAAACTTTTATCAAATAGATCATCACCTAATATCTTTTTCATATCATCTACAAATTGATCTTTCTTGTGTTCTAATGTGAGAATAATTGTATTGATAATTTTACTAACTTCTTGTTTGGTCATCCATGGGTGTATAGGTAAAGACAATATAGTATCACATACTATTTTACTTATAAACATATTATCTGCTCTATGTTCTATTTCTCTATACATTTCTTTTTCAGATAGAGGCATATCATAATGTACTTTTGCGTCTAATACTTTTTTCATATGATCTCTAACTTTTTTATTCTGTAATCTGATAACATACTTGTGATAGTTATGGTCTAAACCATTTGTTGTAGGTTGTATTGTAACATATTCTTGTAATTGTTCATCATACATTTTAGCAATTTCTTGCCTTTTCTGTTGCCATTCTTTCATCTTACTTAATCTAAAATTAATAAACTCGG
>Ga0213858_10001056_pt1 | contig 13005 bp, 13 predicted proteins | sample PICome_FD_160122 | JGI IMG/M metagenome (GOLD analysis project Ga0213858, IMG submission 160122) | Coastal seawater microbial communities near Pivers Island, North Carolina, United States - PICO245 | ecosystem: Environmental > Aquatic > Marine > Coastal | place: USA: North Carolina | collected... | reverse complement strand
AGAGTTACTGTTGCTCCAGTGATTGTACCACTTGCATCAACGCTAACTGTTCCAGTAGATTGTTGTCTGGTAGTAAGACCAAGATTAAGGGTGGTGATGTTGCTGAACTCTCTTTCAATATCGTCAACTTCGTCAAGTCCTGTGTCAAACTTGTCCGCACCTTGCTCGTAGAGCTCTGCAGTAAGAATATAAAAATACTGTTTCCCCAGTTGGAAGAATGGTTGCTCCCTCTCAACATATTTGATTTCGTAAATATCTTCTGTTAGTGGGTAGTAAATGAGATCTCCCTCATTAGGTCTACCCTCTACTGATAGATTTAGTGCAGGATTTGCAGATTGCTCCCATCTCCTACGTGATACTACAAAAGTAATTTCGTCTGTAATTCTAAGTCCAAACTTACTCACAAACTCAGAACCAGCACCAAAACCCTCTACATTCACTAGCATCATTTCAATCATGTAACTCTGATTGAATTCAGATTGAATGACTTCTCCTAGAGTTTTATCCTTTAGACTTACTCTAGGTAGATAAAATACATCTGCACCAAACAGTTTGATCTGCTCATCCACAAGATCCTGTACGAGATTCTGTTCTGTTTTATTACCGCCATGTTGGGGAAAGTAAACCTTTTTCATCCGATCATGTCCATTGGGGGCAATTCAAATGTGCTAGATGATTTTGCCATCATCTCGGCAATCTCATTTACTGCATCTGTATATAACTCTCTACCATTCATACTGACACCACCAGGAAGTTGGATGCCATTGAACTTAATTAAGTTTTGACCCCACTGTCTTTTAATCAGTGCTGTGGTATATTTTTTGACAAAAGGATCATTATAAACTTGTGTGAAAGTATCTGGATCTAATGCTCTGTAACAATCAATAATGACATATACATCTTCGTCAAGCATGTCCTTACCAACATCCAGATAAAGTCTATCTTGACGTTGGTTAAATCTGAACTCAACGAATGATCCGTTGTTTAGAACCATGTCAATGGTTTCCATCCATTGCTTAACCATGTAATAGTTAAGCATGTCAAGGGAACCAACTGCATATAGATCGTTCAGAAAGATCTGATACTCAATTCCAAATAGGTTATTTCTAATGGCATTACTTGCAAGTCCGAAAACTTTAGAAATTCCCATGACGTGAGGTGGAATAGAGATGTATCTGTTTCTCTCTTCCCAAACATCACCATTGATTGTTGTGGTAGTATCTGAAGTTTCAAACTTAGTTTCGTCAGCAGCAGTAAACTCATGCTTGAGGTACATGCGCTCAACACCATCATAATGACGCTCTCTATAATATTGCAGAGCATCATCAATAGCGTCTTCAATTTGATCATCGTCTACGTTGATCTCCAGAACTGGGAACCCTAACTGTCTAAGACAATAGTCCCTTAGCTCGGTCCTACTGGCAGGCTGAGCCATACGATATACCTATAGTTTTCCTATTGGTATTTATTCCTCTTCTTTTTTGATTAGTTCTGCTTCAAACATTACATTAACGCAAAACCGTTGCCCCATCTTAGGAGCTCCAGTTCCACCATGTAATGTATGTGATGGAAATAGAATTGCATTACCAGCAATAGATGGATATGTCTCCATCATGCCTCCATTGATTGTATCAATAACACGTGTCCCACAACCCTCACACGTGTTTAGATAGTAAACTAAACTCCAGCATGGTCTATCAAAATTACTAGTTTCTGGAGGACCACAATCAGTATGCATACTACCAAAAGATGAAGAACTATAATAATTCCAGAAAACTCTAACTAATGATGCGTCTTTATAAAAATATCCTGCTTTCTTAGCACGTTGAAGACATACGTTCAATATCATTTCTGCGTATACGTTCATCTTGTCGTATCCAGGATAATCTTTCACTCCTTCTTCTAGATGGAATGTTGACAAGATATGTCCAGCATCAGATGAATATGGTTGCTCACCTGTTAATACGCCATCAACAGTTGGATCTGTAATAATATTGACATGCCTTTCCCTATGATGAAGATCAAAAGCAATTCTCCAACCATCCATCTTCGCCAGATCTTCTACAATCTGACAGTTTATTTCATCTGGCAATACTTCTTGAAAAGCGATTAATGAGTCCATATCAATCAAAATAATTTAAATTTATAACTACCCGAGATTTTGTATTCGTGCAAGTTGTCCCACAGTGTTTCAAACTAGATTCAAATACAGCAACTCTATTAGCAACACTTTCTATTTTAGTTCCGTCTTCAAATCTAGTATAACCATTATTGGTGTTGACATAATAGATGGCAGTCTTACAATCTAAGTCAACGTCCCTATGAAATTCTCTTTCAAAAAGAGTGTGAGTATTTGTGTTGAGATTTGCTTTTACACGAACCAAATATTTAACCCCTAGTAAATCTATAATAGAATCAATTAAACTATAATAGTTACTGACAGGACCAGATATAGGAGCATAGAAATCGTGGACAAATTGAAAATCTTCCAATCCACAATCAGATCCATAGACAGTTCCTATATTAAAATTCCATGGAAAATGTGGTCCTAATAAATTAGATTCTATTCTATTATGAATATGATCTGGAAGAAAATTATCAATTACATTCATTACGATCCCCAAGAAACAAATGTGTATCTCTCTCCTTTAGTAACTTCTTCAACACGATGTGGGTACATGAAGTTACTAGGGAAAAGTAAGATATCTCCCTTATCCAATTCAACCTTAAAGTCGTCGTAAAAAACCAACTCTCCTCCTTCAAAGTCATCATTGAGACTACCAATAACTGAGATTACTGGGATGCCTCTTCTCTGTCCATCAAAGAGTGAGTGGATATGATCATAATGAGGTCTCATGCAAGTTCCCTCACCATAACGATTGAGTCTACATGCTGACCAATATTTGATCATATTAAAGTCTGGAAATTGTAATTCGCTGATTAACATTTGAACATAATTTTTATACACTGCATTAATGTGCATAAAAAGTTGCTCTTGAATTAAATCAGGAATATCTCCTCCATGACAAACATCAAGTTCTTTTTCTTCATGTGAATGAGTAACTTGATCGTGATGTGAATACCAAGTATGTTTTTGCCAGTTGAACTCCTGAGATTGCTTTACGATTTTATCGCAGAGTTCTGAGTCAATTACATTTTGTTTTGCAATAAAATTTCTAATTAATTTGTCCATAATTAAAGCACGGGTAACATTCCTAAACAACCATTTCCTGGGAAGAGATCTAAAGATACATCAAATCCAATGGTTAATCTTTTATCTGAGAACTCATCTAAGCAAACTACTCTATGTTCTCTTTGACCAGGACCAAAGTATATCTGACCTGTCTTGTTTTCAATTTTATAATTTCTAAACTCGGTAACAGTATTCTTTGGATCTACACATATGTATCCATGATAATCCCAGTCGTGATTATGCCATCCGAGAACGTTATCATGATCGTGATAATTTAACCATGCTTGTATCCACATCTTTCTATCTCCCAACTCAGATTTTACAATAGATATAAGTTCTTTGTAAATTTCGTAGAAAGTGTATTGACCAGCAGTTAGAGAAAATATATTGTAGTTAAAATAATCCGCTGTCATGTCACCAGTAGAATTTCTACATGGTAATCTCATATAATATTGTCTAGCTTGGTGGCATTGTTCAATGAGTTCTGATTGATGTTCTACAATGTATTTTGATTGATATAGTTTATAATCCATGCATCCTCAGTTCATTTTTGATAGACACTTCTACAGTTGTAGTTTGAATATGGGACCCTTTTAATAATCCATTGACCATATTTGTATTCAAATTAATTAAATCAATATTAAATGCTATTGATATTCTCTCCTCATCAGAAGTTGACTCGGTAGTTCCATGTGACAACCAAGAAGGAAACAATATAATGTCTCCATCATAAGGAATCACGTGGGTAAAGGATGAGAATATTTGACCAGATGGAAATTCACACGTATTTGATACTGGATTTGGATTTTGAAATACAATAGATCCTTGTTCTCTACTTACTCTGAAGTAATAAACACCAGAAATTTTGTGTCCAGGATGAACATGTTGTTTATGAGACTCTCCCCTTTTTCCAAAATTAACCCATGAATTTTCTAGTTTAACTGGTGATTGGGATTTATCATATACTCCAGACCAACGAGAATGATGCAAGTATGACAAACAAGATTTTTCTATTCTATCTTTTAGTAACTTGCAATCATATTTTTCTATAAAATCATATGATCTTTTGAAGTTGTCATATTTTGACAATGCCTTTTTTACTTCACATTGTACATCATCATAAGATTCATCTGCTGCGTATCTTAAAACAGGAACAGAAAACAAATTATATAATTCCATTTCAATAGGTATGTTCAATCAATCCCATCGGTGATGTAATACCCTTGGGCATTACATTAAGACTGATGGTTATTCTCTTTCCAGAAAATGTTGATGGTTCTGTAAAATGCTCTAACCAACTTGGAAATAAAATTAACTCACCTGTTGATGCTGGACATTGCCAAATGTTTGCACTCAACATTCCTTCAGATTGAACAACAATTCCAGTTTTACCTGGCAGTGGTGTCTCAAAATATGTCGGTGTTGGGTTGTCTGTGATATAATAAATACCAGATATCCAGGAATTTGGATGAAAATGGGATCTGTGCTCGTTCTGATTGGATGATTTATTTGCCCAAGAAAGAGAGACAGAAAGTTTTTCTGTCATCAACTTAAACTCCTGCCTATAATCTTCCAGGCATTCATCAATCCAATCATAAAAGAATCTATAATCTTCTCGTCTTTCTAAATGATTGTCTTTAGTTTGTAGTGGGTGTAAAACTCCTTGTTCTCCATGGAATTCTTCCGCTTCCATTAGTTCAAGAAGTTTTGAGTTCGTTTTCAAATAGTCTTTGTTTGTATATCCAACAACTACTGTTGGAAAGACCTCAGCAATCTTTTTCTCCAATGGTTCCATAATTATCCATCACAATAATATTATTTATTTGACTATGAAAGGACTAATCCCTCTGTTTCCAACTCTAGTTTATAGAGACCCTGCCCTTGTAAGTACCTATGACCTTGTTCAAAGAGAAGTTAAAAGTTGTTTAGATAAAATTCTAAATGAAGATGATCTAGATGAAGTCTCATGGATTCATGAAGAAGCTGGGAAACGGAGAGAAGCAAAAAGAGATGAGTTCCATGATTATTTAATTTACGATGACTTGATTGGTAAGTTTAATCTAGTCAATTTAAAAGAAAGAATTCACACTGCAGTAGATCGTTATGTTCGCATGACTCAGTGGAGTAGAATTTTTGGTGGGAGACTGACTCCAGATGCGGAAGGTAAATTTGACATTGTTTTAAGAAACTCTTGGATGAACATCCAAAGCAAAAGACAATCACACGAGTGGCACTGTCATCCAGGTTACACAATTGCTGGTGTTTACTACATGAGAGTGAGTGCAGATCAGGGAGGTATTCAGTTTCAAAATCCAAACATCATGATGCAGAACTGCTGGTTTCCAGAAAATCCCAGAGCATCTCAATCAATTGAAATTATTCCTGATGATGGAGATATTATCTTATTCCCTGCATGGTTAATGCATAACACTATGCAAAATACTACCGACGAAGATCGCATCAGTGTTGCTTTCAATATTGATATCAGAACAGGTGTATACCAAGACGATCCTGGTAATGGAGTTCAAGACTTTACTGGGAAGAGTGTCAAAGAGTTAGTTGACTCAAGTCAGGAGGAGTAAATTCTGGCAATCCTCTCTGTGCTCTCAACTCATTATTTGCTTTACATTCATTTAGACAATAACTAATAGCACAACTGGTTCTAAGTCCTTCTGATGGGTGTAAAGCAGCGTGCCAGTAATGAGATGGGAAGAAAACCATTCTTCCTGGTTTAAATTTTACTCGGTAAACTTCTTCAAAAGATTGGTCCTCACCATTAGGACCAATTGGTTCGTCATAAAAAAGTGTATCTCCATCTTTGCCACCAACATAATAAATCATAGTCCAATAATCTGGCATTTCCCAGTCATAATGAATGGGTACAGCAACGTCCATCGGAACTTGTCCGTTAAAATGAACTCTATAAATTTGTGTTGGAAATGCATCAGGCATTACAGAAGGTAGTGCATGTTGACAGAAAGCATCATGAACATATGATGCAATGCCATCTATATCTCTATCAAATGCACCACAATTTTCATGCGGTCTATGCACCCAGATTGCAAAAAACCTACCGTCTTTAGGTCCATCTGGTCTTCCTTGAATACCATATTCCCATTTTTGTGCATCATATAATTTTCTTTCAAACGACCTTACCAAGTAGTCAGGAAAGATATCATCAACAACAAAAATCTTAGAAGTATCAACCATAATAAAAAACCCTCTAATATATTTAGAGGGTTCTTAAATAGGATATTTAATTAAAAATCACTGATGAGCATCTTTGATTGCTTTAATTCCTGTATACCAAGAACCTGTCTTTGCTGCATCACCTAGTAGACCAGACTCAATATCATGGAAGAGTTGATCTAATTGATCTTGCACTCTTGGATATTTACGTTCTCTCTTACCTGCATATGCATCATACTCAGTAAGATACTCTGCAAATTCTGCTTCAACTTCTGCAAAAGTTGGGAGGTTTGAAAACTTTGCTGCCATCTCCGCAGTAGTTCTCTTATTTTTCCAATATCCAGTTACAGGATCAAATTCTTTCTCTTCTGCCGAAAGAGTGAGATCGTGCCAAACTAAACCATTAAATTCATCTTCGGTTTCAAATGAATGAGATCCTGTCCAGGTAACGTCGTCCTGCAAGTTTCTGTCTTCCAACAGAGCAGTTAAACAGTGACCACGGAAAGGTGGTTTTAGAACATCATACCTGAGGTCTAATTGGTTTTCTCTGATTGCCATTGTTTTAAAATATCCTACGTTTGTTATTTATATCAATATCTGGTCAAAAGACCTGAGTCTACAGACCCTGAATCAATTTCAAAAATTTCAAAGAAGTTGTTTTCCCAACCACCATTTCTAACTTGTCTACCAATACCAGCATTTACACGAGCAGGACCAGACCAATTGGCATGATAGATTCTAAATCTATGCTCTTCATTTGGATAAGTTGTGTGTACTGGACATAGATTATAGTAGTTACACATCCAGTAAAAATCACCGACATTATTTTCAAGTGTAGCATGGTGACCTTGGTCTGCTACTCTTCCCCAACCAGAACTTGGAGTCCAACGATATAGTGCAGCACCAGTTCCTTGAGCACCACCACCCTGGTCATCACAAATAGTTTGATATCTTACTTGATACCAATTGGTTGATTTCTGAGGAACACCCATAGTGATCTCAGCACCAGAGTATTGCCACTGTGGTCCAAATCCAGATCCAGCACTAAAATCTCTAGATCCTGAAGTTGTAATTCCAACTTTTACAATACCTTCTAGGTTTGTTTGTGGATTTGACGACCCAGGGAATGAAACCCCATTTGGTCCTAGTGTTACTGCCATGACGTTTTACTTTTATTTATTAGTACGTTGAGAGGGTGTTATTTACAGCCAGATCACCATCAATTTCCGTAACTGAAAATTGATTGTTTTGCCAACCACCAATACGATTGTCTGCACCAATAGTGCTATTAATACGAATATTGCAACTTGGATGCTTAGTTCCCATCAACTTAAATATATGAGGTTCATTTGGATATGTTGGATGAACTGGAACATACCAAAGTCCAACGGGGGTTGCATAGAAGTCACCAGAGTCATTATCATAGTTTGCATGTTGACCTTGAGCTTGTGCTCTCAACCAACCTGAAGATGGCGTCCAGCGATATATTGCCATACCCATACCACCATTACCAGAACCAGGCCAATCATCGGTGCAGTTGTAATATTCGCAACGATACCAATTGTTTGCTTTTTCTGGAACTCCCATGTCCAGTTCTGGGGAAGCATCAGTTTCACTACCCCAAGTTGGTAAACTAAGATTTACTGTTGGATGTGAAGTATATCTAGTTTTAACGAGAACTTTTTTCTGAGTTTGTTGAGATCCATCTGGATAATTAATGGAATCTCCATCTATTGTAGTTGCCATGTCTATTAAAAATTAGTGCTAAAACGACCTGTTGTATGTACTACGTCTCGGTTAATTTCCCAGACTTCAAAACAATTATTTTGCCATCCATTACGACGTTGGTCTCCACCAATACCACAATTAATTCTTTGGTTACCGCTATCGTGTTTATGCCAATATAATCTAAATGAATGTGCTTCGTTTGGATATGATGGATGAACTGGAACCCAAAAAATTCCATTGTTAGTTCTGTACCAGTCACTCATATTATTATCATATGAAGCATGACTACCTTGTGCAAGTAGTTGTTGCCATCCAGCACTTGGAGTGTGTCTGTACATTCTAAATCCTACACCAGAGATGCTACCATCCCAGTCATCAGAAACTGTTTGATACCAAATTCTGTATAGGTTATCTGATGCAGCAGGGACACCCATATTTACTTCAGTGCCATCAATATATCCATTAGATCCATCACCACCACCGACACCTTGGTTATGAGTGGAAGCGGATCCGAATCCAATCTTAACAACCGCTGGTGCATTTCGTTGGTATGTATTTGCAGCAGTATCAGATCCCTGCTGGTTATAAATGGGACCTCCAAATGAGATCCCATTTGCGTTTAGTTCTGTCGCCATTTATCAGACTCCTCTTAGTTGATCAATCTCCGACTTAAGATCCTTGACTGCCTCAATAAGGACAGCAACAAGGTTTTGGTAAGCAACGGACTTAACACCATCAGTTTCAACAACCAAGCAGTCAAATACGCTTTCTACCTCTTCTGCTACAACACCAATGGAGTGGCGTCCATTTGCCTTGTAGTCAAACTCAACACCACGTAGGTTCATTACCTTAGCAAGAGCATCGGAGATGGTTTCTACGTTATCCTTGAGGACGATAGAAGACTGTGCAGTGACTGTTCCGACAACTGTTAGGTTGTTGGAGGTATCAAAGGTTGCACAGAGAGAACCAGCGGTATTGACGGTGACGTTACCACCGCTTGCTGCCTGAACATTGGTGCTACCGTTAGTAATCTGAGTTGCATCAACCGAGATAGATTGCCATGCAACACCAGATCCAGTTGAGAACAACGCTTGTCCAGAAGAACCAGTAGAACCACCTGCAGTTAGAGTACCCGTTAGAGCACCACCAGAGATAGTCTTATTGGTTAGTGTTTGTGTTGCGTCTTCAGTAACAATACCGCCACCTGCGCCACCGACACTCAATCCAAGAACCTGAGTGGAACTTAGAACTTCTACACCGTTGATGTAGAAGGAATGACCATTAGCAAGGTTGAAGTGCTCGGAGGAGTTGAATGTACCGCCGTTAGCAAGTCCTAGAGTTAGTGACTTGTCGCCATCAGAACCACCAAGGATGGTGAAACCACCACCGTTTGCAGTGGTGTTAGAAGGACCTCCAGCAGAGAAGGAAGCACCAGCAGCACTACCAGCACCTTGGAATGCCTGATCAAGCGTTACAGTGTCTGCAGTGACACTCTGAACGAATGCACCAGCAGGTAGTGTAATTGAACCAGCACCACCTGTTAGGGTGATTGCAACACCAGGAGCGAGGTTTGAAGTATCGCTAATGTTTGTAATTGTGGTTTGACCGAATGCAACATCACCAGTGAAGGTTCCAGATGCAACAGAACCGAGTTCTAGGTTACGATCTTTAGACTCAACAGTTACAGAGTCAACAGTAGTGGTTGTTCCCTGAACTGAGAGATTTCCTCCAACTGTGAGGTTTCCACCAACAGAAGATAGGTTGTCAACGTAAGTCTTAACTGCTCTTTGTGTTGGAACTTTTTCGTCACTGTTCTGTGATAGAGTTCCGTCAGTTGAGAATTCGTTAATTGATGCACCAAGTTGAGCACCAATTGAACCCAGTCTCAAGGATGATAGACCAGACAAGTCAAACGCGGAAGCGTCTAGAGTTGCCTTACCAGTTGCCTGTTCAACCTTAAAGAATCTACCAACGGAGAAGTTACCATCTTGGTCAGTAGAGACGTAGTAAACACGACCTGGGCGGTCTTCAATAGTCTCGTTAGCAGGTGTATTTGGTGAGAGAGGTAGGAATGGCCAGTTAGTATTTGCCTTGCTTCCAGTACCAACGTCTAGGAAGTCGTGTGCAGTTAGACGACACTGTGAGTAACGATAGCGGATCTTCATGTCCTGACCATCGGTTGCGCCAACAGTCTTTTCGTCTGCTAACTGTAGAACTGTAATACCAGTTGCATCTGGTGTTACTGAAGTTAGTTTGAAGAATTCGTTGTTAACCTTGATGTAATCATCAACTGCAAACGAAATGTTAGCAGCGGAAACACGAATTGTGTTTACAGCGTTGCTAAAGTCTTCAATAACTTCGTCCTGTCCGACAACTTTCTGTTGCAAGATTGCAATGGAGTCTCCAGAACTGTGTGCCTGAGCAGTTGTTCCTTCTACAGCACGAGTAACTTCAACTGAAGTGGATGATGGGAACTGAACAACTTGGAACATCTCATCGTTGATGACAACGTAACCACCAATAACCATTCCAGCAATAGCATCAACTGCCATTGTGTATGGTGAAGTTGCTGATTGAAGAATTGTTCCTTGTAGAGTTGCGCTGCTTCCAGAATCTGCATAGAGATCAACGGAGCTAGTACCATCATGTGCTACAGGAGTAGAACCAAGTCTTGCTCTCTGGACTCCAAGAGAACCTCTACCATCGGGTGGAGTGTAGCTGGAGTTGGAGATAACGAATGAACCTGGGTCATTGTTAACACCATCATCAACCATCTCAACAGAACCACCTTGGTCAGGTGCTGATCCTAGACCAGTGAGAGTAAGTAGGAATCCTTTCTGACCAGTTAGTGCATCTGTATTATTAAGTAGCGTAATATATGCAGCAGAAGACGCACCAGTTACTACTTCACCCTGAACAAATGTACCCTTGACTGGGAAGAAGTAGAGATAGTTAGATGCGGACTGGTCGCTAATGAGTTCACCAACAGCGTTTGATGTACCACCAGTGATTCTTTCACCTGCTTGGAACGAACCGTTCTTCGCTTGCTGAGGATCAAGTTCTAGTCTTAGACCCTTAACTTCACCATTGATGGTGTTTTCAGTGTCGTCAAATCCTCTAGAGATAACACCGTACTTACCATACGAAGAGTTACCAGAAACAGCACGAATCTTACCACCTCTGGTTGTGCTGTATGAGATGTGAGCGTAGTATGTGAAGCAAGAAACAATCTCGGAAGAAGCGCCTCTAGTTACATAGAAACCAACACCACCATCTAGGATCTGGGTGTAAGCATCAAACACCATTGACTTGTAAGAAGGTGTTGATGAGTTATCAAAGTGTGCGTGAACCGCACCATCAATCATAATACCAACTGCCGCACCGCCAATTGCAGTACAGTTTTGGATGTATGGTGATTTTTGAATTGGTGAGTTAGGATCAAGTCTGAAGTAGACACCCTTGATTGTAGAGGTGTCCATATCTTTATCATCAGATCCCGAAGCAACGAATCCACTCATTCCTTCAAAGATCAAGTCCTTAACGGTGGTATGAGAACCAACGTAGAACATTGTAGACTCTTGGTTTACACGAGTTCCTGCTGCAGTAATCGCAATATATGGTTCAACCTTAGTGGTTGCACTCATGTTGCCGTTACTAATAGCAGTGGTTGTAATACCAACCAGAGTTGTAATTGCTGATGCAACAGATGCACAATATGGGGATGAAGAATCAGTTGTGATGCTTGGATCCTTAGTTTGTGTTAGAGTATTTCCAGCGGAAATTGTAACAGTCTCGTTACGCATTACTTGCGTAGCGATAGAATCAATATAGTTTAGAAGATTTGTATCTTGTGTATCGTCACTTGTAATTGCTGTGCCACCTACGCGGTCGCTTGCATAATCCCAAACTTTGTTGTTCTGACCCGATTTTACGTTATATTGTAGAGCATCAATAAATGCTTCTAAACGTGCCTTAACATTAGATTCTGTTCCTAGAACAGCACCATCATTTACAGCATGACGATGATACGCTTCAGAAGCAATGAACGCTTTGTTTGTTGTGATTAAGTTTGCTGCATCTGCATGAGTATGACTTACGATATCAACGTACTGATCACTAGTGTCCCACTTTCCTCCAGTGATGTTTAGGAGGTGAACGTTAGTTGCGTAGTCAGAGTCAAGAACTTTAGCAGTTTTAGTTCCGTCATGGTTAGAAACGGTATCACCAAACTTGAGGTGTGTTACGCTTGTACCAAGAACGATTGCCTGCATATCGGAATCAAGTCCGAATTCAGGTTTGATAACAGAAGTTCTTAGGTTGTCACCAATTACGGAAACGAACTGAGGAATTTGAATTGGTAGGGTCTCTTCGTAGACACCTGCCTTTACATAGATTGTGTGAGGATTTGATGCGGAAGGAGCGTCAGCACCAGTTTTTGCACCAATGTAATCACAAGCAAAACGTAGTGAAGCAAATGCTCTAGAGATGCTTCTGCCGTGGTTTGCATTGTTACCCTCTTTGGTAACGTAATAAACAGGAGCAGTTGTGTTGTTTGATTCCCATCTTGGTAGAAGTGGTGAACCACCAACAGTTAGAACTTGACCACTTGCAACTGCCTGTTCTGCGGGAGTACCATTAGATCCAGCAGGAAGTGCAATTCTGTTAATACCACCTGCTGCCTGATAAAGAAGGTCACCAATTTCTTGTAGAACCTGAGCAGCGTCACCACCCTGCGACATGTAGTTCCAGAAGTTACCAGAAGCATCAAGTTCAGGAGCAGTTGTTGCGCCAGTGGTATTTGAAGTAATACAGATGTAAGAGTTACCATTTCTGTTTACAACATCACCGAGTTGATAAACTGTTGATGAACTCCACTGACCACCCCAGTTAAATCC
>Ga0213858_10001055_pt1 | contig 13008 bp, 27 predicted proteins | sample PICome_FD_160122 | JGI IMG/M metagenome (GOLD analysis project Ga0213858, IMG submission 160122) | Coastal seawater microbial communities near Pivers Island, North Carolina, United States - PICO245 | ecosystem: Environmental > Aquatic > Marine > Coastal | place: USA: North Carolina | collected... | reverse complement strand
TGCTCTTTTTCTTGCGTCAAATCCATCAACAATATCAGCATTATAAAAGTGCTTAAATATCTTGTTGTTCGCCTTAGATGCTGGTACAGAAAACGACTGACTGAATTCAGTAAAGACTTTTGCAATATCTTTTATATCTTGTATCTTGTCTGTAATAGATATGTTCTCGTCTTTGAATAAGTCGAGTCTTTGGTAGTTGCCATCAACATCCTTAACGTATATCTGTACGGTTCTTTGCATTATCGAATATTATTTATCTTGTCAAACGCCATATCGAATTCAACAGTATAGTTCGCCAATCTATCGTTTAGACTTGTCTTGTATGTGATAGATTTAGTTCTTGGCGATATTGGTAAAACAAGTTCTTCGTCTGTCAGTTTAGTCATCCAAACTTGCTCTGATAACATCAACTCCTCCATAACAGCGTTGTGGTCGTCATTCAAGTAGCCTGTGTTCATTGTTATCCTGTCGCTACCGTTTACTTGGAAGGATTGTTTTTGATGTTGATATGTATTGTATGATAAAGTGCCTTCATTAAACACAGAGCGCTTATAGCTTTCTCCACGAACATCTGTTGTTTCTGTTGATTTCAATCTGAACCAAAGGTCTTGTAGTGCGCCATATTTATTTACAAAGGTTACTTTTATTGGAGTGTATCTTGAGCAGTCAGCAGTTTTTATCTTTATGATGTCCGTTTTTGTATCATCTGTCGATGTATTACTTGCGCCAGTAAATGTAGTTCCTGTATCGTAGTTTACCCACACTTCATCTACCAACCCTATATCTATGGTGTCTAAGAAGTTCTGTAAGCAAACACTATCTTCAAAGACACCGCCATCCCCAAGAACTCTTTCTTCATAGGTGGCTGCATTTACATTTTCACTGTCATCTGTGTTTTCTCCTGCTACACTTATGTACTCTATCTGTCCGTTTGTGTTTGTTGAAGTAGATATTGTTTCTGTTCTTTTAAGTGCGCCCTGATAATAAAAAGCAACAGAGTTAGTATCTCCTGTATAAACAGGAATACTTACATTTGAGTCATCAAGCCTGAATATTGTTTTGTTAGATATTAGTGCGCCTACTGTATCTAATGGGCTATCCGCAGATTGCACACCATCTTCAAAGTATGTATATCCATCAAGCGCAATATAATCAACTTCTGTTGGGTTCTCTGTTCCTCCTGTTGTAGTTATTGTAAAATCGGGTCTTACCCAAACTGCATGAGAAGTATAGTCGCCATCAAATTCAATATCCAAGTAATCTCTTACAAGCTCACTAATCTCAAACACAACATAGTTGTTAGAACCAAGAGGTGTCTTGTCCACAGTATATCTTAATTCACTTGATGTAGGCGGAGTAAGTTTTGCGCCTGTATAAACATACAATTCCATGCGGACTGTTGTTATGGTATTTGCGCTTGGCTCTACCTTTATGTAAAATGGACTCCTTACGTTTATTCTTGTCGCCATATTATTTTGTTTCTATCGTATATTCGTTTCCTTTTTTAGTATATCCCATCTCTAATAGCATTTCATCAATTATTGATTCAGCATCTTTCGTAACTGGCTCGGTTATTCCATCGAGTATTGCCTTGTAGCGATTTTCGTACAAACCTTGTAGGAAATTTAAAGGCTTACCTCTGTTTAATCCGTTCTCGGCTATACTTCTCCCAATTACAAATGCGAGGCTTCTAATCTGCTTTTCTTTAGTCGCACCTTTTATCTTTGATGACTCTATTGTTACTGGCTTTCGTTTTATCCAAGTTACAAGTGCATCAATGTTTGGAAAGAAATCACCAGTTCCCTCATCGAGATACTCTATGTATTTATTCGCCAATAGTTGAATATCCAATGAATTATCACTCTCCGTTTCTGAAGTTGTCAAACTATCCGCTAATTTTCCTGTTGCCTCTAATACTTGTGATTTAGGATAATCTCTTTGCAAAGACTGATTCTTGATAAACTCCTTGTAGAAGTTTAGCGTATCGTTTTTTATAAACGACTTAATATAATCTTTTGTATTTTTTAGTTTAATGTCCATTATCTACAAGCATCTCCTGTATCGTTAATCAAACTCATATCATCATTGGCGACTTGAAGCGTTAAATCAAGACTCCAGCCAGTAAGTAGGTTCTCGAATCTATCTTCAAATAAGTTGGCGCTAACATCTGATATAACTTGATACCTATCCCTGAATAGTTCGCCTCTGCGTAATGCAGCCTGTAATCCATTGATTACTGTCAGTTGGGTATTCAATATGTCGTGCTTGTTGTCAAGTCCTCTGTACGGAATAGTTGCTGTGGCGAGTTTATCATCTTTTGTTTCATCCACTAAATCCATACAAATCACTTGCAGATTGAATTGCATCACATAATCGGTGAACGACACACTCTGAATATTGACATGCGCCAAAGGAAATATAGTTTGCTTAGATAAGTCCACTTGGAATATGTCGCCAAAGGTAACTGTATTGACAGATGGGCTACCATTCAAGTATGTGTATAGTTTATCTACTAAGTCGTAATACTCTCTCATAAGTTTCTATTGTGTGCGTTCTTTATTAGTTGTGCTTCCAATTCGTTCTTCTCTTTTTCAAATGTTAGGTAGTTGAGGCATTGGAATAATTCTGTTTGCGTAACGGCATCGAATCTAAGGACATCCCCTTGAGCAAGTCCATATATTGATTGATACCATCCCCACTTTGAGCCAAAGTTTGCTTGAGCAGATAAGTCTGTTCTTCCGTCAGATTGCTTTGTATAAAGTTCGGGATAGCTTTCAGTAACTCCATCCCTAAATCGTAAAAAAAAACCATTGAACTCATTACCACATCAAGTGGCATCTCTTTCATTAGTTCAGACACCTCATCACTTGGGTCGTATGGCGCAATATTATATCTTTCCTTGCTTCTAAAGTTTACTGGGCGATAAAGCACAGCCATCGCTTTGTGCATTGTTTCCCAATCGGAAATGTTATCCTCAGCGTCTATATATTCGCCAAGAGAAATACGTTCAAGATTCGGTATGAATCCCATATCGACATCAAGTAGTTTAAAGTGGCGAATAAGCTCAGGCTTCTCCTCAAACGCTTTGGCGAGGATTTGCAATACCTTTTCTACTTCGCTTACTGGAATGCGCATCACATCCTTTAGCTCTATGTTACAGAATATCTCAATAAGTTTCATATTGAGAAAGTCAGTTGCGCTCTCATCATCTTTGTTCTGCTCAACAAGTTTCATATACCTCTGATACTGTCCAAGCGTAATGTCGCCAAGAGTAGTAGGTACTGATAATTCTAATTGTGCTTTCTTACCCATATTAAATTAACATTGAATTTAGTTATTGTTTGTCCACCTGCCTTAGTGGCGGTATATATTATAATAGTTATACTATGTATCACTAAGTGTATCATGTTACACTATGTGTATTACGTTACACTAAGTGTACCATAAATATATAAAATACACTAAGTGTATTATGTTACACTAAGTGTATCATACTCACTTATTGTTTTTATTGTAGTAGTGGCGATATATTTCCCATATTTTACTTGCCCATTCTTCTTTAGAATACGTCTGAGGCGAAATAAGCGTTTCTAAACCACTTTCTACGGCTATCTGGTATCTACCTCCACTCGGCACGGGATATGCTCTTATATCGTTTCTAATGCACCAAGAGAAGGCTTTTAGGGATTCCTCGTGATTGTTCAAATCTTCGACTACTCTTTTCTTTCTTTTCGCCATAAGACAAAGATACGAAATACCTATTGAATTTACAACGGTATTGAATTTACATTGGCAGATGGGAATTGAGGTATGAGTAGAGTTTAGCTATAACACACCGTGCGTACCTTCCTACGGCAGAGTTAAGTATTTTCCTACAAAATACACACAAAGTGCATTAAATCAACAGAGGTGATGCGATTTAAAGCTATTTTAAGCCCTTCTAATGGCTTCAAATGGTGTGTGTGGTATGTAGGTATTAAATTGATAAGATAATGCGTTAGAATAGAGAAAAAGCACCTTATTTAACCAATTTAACCCCAAATCAAAACGCCTAATAAACTGACAATAAACACTATAATATATATTATGTAAAATAGTACACCCATAAAAAAACCCCCTAAAAAGGGGGTGTATTTCAATTTAAGTTTAATTTAATGTAGCTTTTTTATAGCTTCATGAATTGACAAACCGAATTTGTCGGATAGCATTTGTGCTGTCTTTAGTTCTTTGTTTGTGTATTGTCTTTGTTCCTTTTTATATTTCATAAGGTGTTCAAATTGTATTTTATTTGCCATGATTATTGTATTAAATTTCCTATTCTTTGCACTTCTTGTCTGCTTATATTATGACAGCCAATAGTTAAAAGTTTGTCAAATGATTTTGTAATATAGTGGCTTATTTTTTCACCACGCATATTTGCACCAGATGACAAAATATTATAATATTTTTTAGCTTCATCAATATGTATTCTCACCCCTTGACTTGTTTCAATAAGTTGACCACATTCCGACAAACGCAAAAAATCTAATTTTCCGACCTTAAAAAAATCTATCTTATACTGATTAAACTTTTTTAGTTTGTCTTTTAATAGCTTTGCTTCTTGCTTCTTTGCTCTTTGGTTTTCTCTTACTTGCCAATCATGAAGGGCGTTGATATTTTCGCTATCCTGAAACATATCAACAAACCTTAATAATTGTTGAAACTTTGGGTTTCTATTCAATTTTGTTTTTTGTTTTCTATCTATTGCGAATTCGTTTAAACTATGCCACAAAGAAAATATTTCGCTCAAATAAATTTGCGGTTTTCTTGCCTTTGCGAGTTTAGGTTTTAGATAATTGAAAACATGCGAATGAATATAATCAATATCAATTTTTGTCAAAAAATATTGTTTGTATTGACTTGTCGCACCAATCAAAATAGATATGTGTTTTGAGGTGCTATTCGAATAACCTTTGTCATTTATTACTATTGTATTTTTGTCGATAAATTCGCCTAATAAATAATGATGCCCATAAGAATATATTTTATTATCGTAAAAAAATACGCTTCTTGTTTGGTTTCTACCTTCGTACTGATTTTGTTGAGCGAAGGCGTGTATAGTATCGTAATTACTTGAAAATACTTTTTTCATGTTTTATGCTTTAAAAATTAAGTGAAATAATATATATAAGGGTAAAAATACACCCATGAACAAAACCCCTATTTTAGATGCTTTGTCAATTATGTTTATTAGTTTTTCCATATTAGGTTATGTAAAAAATTCTATTTTAATTATTGATATTGAACACGCTATAACTAAAATGGCTACTATACCAACGATTGACCACGCGACCAAATCTTCGGTGAATTGTTTTTTACTTTTTTTCATGTTATTATAATTTAGATTAAACTTTATTTTATTCTGTAATTAGATTTACTTGATAATCATAACTATACTTAGCTTCATCTACCCAATGAGGAACTAATGTTTCCATTCCACCTGATAAATACCAAGTATTCATTGAGCTATCATCAATATCAATAAAGCCTTTTTTTACCAACGAACCACCAACACCTCTTAAAACTTTTACGCTTAATCCCGTGTCATCAATAAGCTGGGGTAATCCGTAATCGCTGAAACCAAATTCAGCATACATACCTTTCGCCATTGCTTCTAATACTTGTTTCTCTAATTGTGTTACTTTAGTTGTTTTCATAATTGTTTCATTTTGTTTGCACAAACATAAGGCGAAAAAAAATACCTAATGTTAAGCTAATGTTAAGAAATCGTTAAGTTATTGTAAAATCGCTTTTAATGGCATTTCTCAAGTTTTTAATGGTAAGATACCACAGAAGGCGCAAAATGGCTTAAAAGCGCCCCAAAATGGCTGTAAAGCGTTTTTAATATATGCAAACAAATCGTGTTAAGTTTTGGTTAAATATGCTGTTCAAAATTTAACATGGTGCAAACATCTATTTTTGTAGCTTTGCAAAATGGATTATCCACACCAATTTGACTATTTAGAATTATTCTAAATAAGCATTTCGGTGGTGGGGTTGGTTTGGTATGCCCTATTGAATTGACACGCCTATTAAATTCACAAGGCTATTAAATTCATAGGGGCATTGAATTTATACCCCTATTAAATTTACACCTATTGAATTTATTTCGCCAACAAAAGAAGTACGCAAATAAATAAAATTCCGCTACCTAAAAATATCATCGCTTCCATGCTATTGAATTTATATTTCCTTTACAAAAATTCTGTGTCTTTGAATATCCACATTATACTTCTGACAAATTATTTCCAGAAGCTCTACTTTGTCTTTGGCGTTTAATACTGCATTGGTATTCGCCAAACTTGGTATGTTTACTTTAAACTTTTTCATTTTCTTAATTGTTTAGTTAACCTATCTACTTTACATTCTAAATTCTCAATATACTGAATAAAGGCTTCAATATAGTATTTATCATCTGTATTTACCTCCTCTAATCTATATCCTAAAAAATAGTTAAATCCATCATCTACTTTATCCAATAATGTTGTTTTGTTATTTCTCATTTTCTATATTTTCAATTTGTACATCATCATATCCCTCTGAAATAAAGTTCCAATAATCCGAAACTGCTTCATGGTAGTCATCGTGGTAGTTTGCAATTCCACCTACCCATAATATATATTTATAGTTTTCCATTTTCTATATTTATTATAGTTTTATAGTAGTTAATTTCACTTTCCTCATTAACAAAATCTATTTCTGCTTCGCTCATAAAACGCCCCTCTTTAGAAATTAAATAATAATCATCATCTACATCAACAACCTCTAAAATAGTTCCTTTTTTGTAACTTACATGGTCATCAAAATTATCGATTATTTCTACCATTATTTTATTTGAGGTTTCACAATTAGGACAATCAAAATCGTTTCTATCAATAGTCCAATAATAAACGCCACAATCAGCACATTCAAATTTTTCCATTTACTACATTTTTAAGTTCCTCTATTTTATCATCATCATGAATAGCCTTTTGTTTCAAAGCTACTTCAATTATATTAGGCAACCAATCCACAAGTGTGTAAGGATTGATTGTTACCATGTTGTGTTCATTCGACAAACATACGCCCTCATCATCTGCATGTAGCGTAATTATTTCGTGTATATAAATTGGTTCATTCATAGTGTCCATTCTATTTTGTTTTGTAAGTCATCAATCATTTTCAGTATGTCGCTAATATCATCATCAATTTTGTCATCATGCACATAATCTTTGACAATATCATCATATATCTTATCCAATCTTTGTATCAATAATTTATTCATTTTCCACCTTTAAAATTATACTTTCAATTATCTTGTTTGTTTCCATGTCGAACAAATCCTCCTCAACAAATCCAATTCTATAAACATCACTATCATCGCAATATCTAAAGTTCACATCAACATCATCAAGAGTTCGACCATTGTACTTTATTTCATTCTCAACATGATTGAGAAAATCCTTTAATTTACTTGCTTTCATATTATTGTGTTTTGATAGGTTGTTTTAATTTAAAATCTGTCCAATGTAAGTTGATGATATATCCCATTTGAACGACTCTGTCCATTGACTCATTCCATTCGGTGTAAGCAGGAACTTGAATACAATATCCTCCACCTGTCCTATTAAAGAACTTCGCTTTGTGTGAGTATTCTAACGCTCTTTCAAGTAGTCGCTCAACTTGTTCATCATCTGCTATTGGTAATATCAATTCGTTGTTCTCAATTTGAGATTTGTACTCAGCATAGTGCTTTGTGTAAGAGTAATCACCATTACAACCACAAGTACAAGCATCAATTATACCATAGTAAACTGACTCAATTTCCTCATACTTCAAGTCAAAGTTTCTTGCAGATTGTTGAATTGGTTGTACATTTTCAAATTTAATTGTGTTCATATTTATTATTTTAAAATTATACCACAAACATAAGTAGGTTGTTTTACATGAATGTTACGCTAATGTTAAGAAATGGTTAATTTCCATATCGCAAATGGTGTTTGGATTGTTCCAATTTCTTTGAGTATATTTACAGAAGTGCCTTTTGCATAAGCACCGCTTCCTTCTACCCTTTCAATCATTTCGCTAATGGTGGTTTCAAACCAATCCTCTTTGTCCTTGTAAGTTTTGTAAATCTTCATTTTATCGTGTTTTAAAATTATAGTACAAACATAGACACAAATTTTTTTTCTAATGTTAAGCCAATGTTAAGAAATTATTACTATATTTGTCATGACAATCACTTCATGGATTGCATTTTTAAGGTTAAACATTAAGATACCCTATTCAATCGAGTAGGGTATTTTTTTATACCTATTAAATTCACAAATATGAAACAAACAGACACAGGGGGTATTAAATTCACAGGAAACTATTTTGATGAAGCTATTGAACATATTGAAGAAACAAGCGATGGGGGTATTGAATTCACAGATACCCCTATTGAATTCACAAGGAAACAAACACCTATTTATTCGGGCGTACTTAACTATTTCCCTGATGCGATAAGGGAGGTGGCAAGATGCTCTTACGCTGGTAATGAGCAACACAATCCTAACACACCTTTACATTGGGATAGAAGTAAGTCAGGTGATGAGTTAGATGCACTTACAAGACATCTACTTGAAGCTGGTACAATAGATAGTGATGGTATTCGCCATTCAGCTAAGGTCGCATGGAGAGCTTTAGCGAACCTTCAAAAAGAGATAGAGAACTCTAACGAATAACATACATTCCCTTAGGAACGCTTCTCGTTAGTAGGTATTGAATTGCGTATCTTGAGCCATCGATTCCGTGATTCCAGTTGTCAATCGGAATACTACCCTTCAACTTCCAAGCATAGTTATTGAACTCTTTGATGAGGTTTATAGAACCTTTATCGACCACCATGTCGTAGTCTTGCATCAAGGCGATTCCTGTTAAGATACTACCTTTCTTTTTTATGGTAGGTGTTATGTTGAGTCCTTTCATCTTCAACTCGCTTATTAGTCGAGGCTCACTATTGTCGCACACTATAAGCTGTTTTCCTGCGATTCTACGGCACATCTCAAAGATATTGGAGGTGGACATACCAGCCTTGTAGAAATGCTCTCTAATCCATATTATTTTGCGTGTCTTGTCTATGGCGATTTCTGTAAGCGCTGAGGGGTCTGTTGAGAAACCAAAGTCCAGTCCAAAGATTGTGTCTTGTTCCTCATCGAACTCACCAATACGCCAATGGGTAAAGACAACGCCTTCTGCTCTATCTAACCAACCACCGAGTATCTGGTGCTTATACTTATCTGGTCTGCGCTCTCTCATGTCTTCTACTTGGGCGACAAAGGATTCAGACAAGTGTTCTTTGTTGTCAAGGTAAGTCGTGTGAATGTAGTTTATGTTTTCGCTATCGCCTAAGTACCCATCGGCAATCCCTCTGTTTTGGAAGAACCTCTGATATATCCAATGTTCTTTTGTGGTAGGGTTTAGAATTAAGATACATCTGTTCTGTTTACCAGTCGCCCTAACCGAGTAGTCAATCTTATCGAATGATTCTTCATCTGTAAGTTCTTCTGCCTCATCAAGAACAAAAGTAGTTACACCTTGAATAGACTTGAGCTTTGCTGTTTGGTCGCCACTCGCAGTTTTGATACCACTAAAGAATATACTACTACCAGTTAGGTTGTTTATGATTTCTGTTTTAGTTACGGTGAAATGTTCGCCAATACCCATAAGTTCCAGCTTCTCTAAGAACTCAGGTATAATCGACATACTTGCAGAAGTCATTGTGTATCGTGTAAAAAGTATCTTGTGTCCTTGCTCGTAAGTGAGAAGTACAAGGAATGTGTTTACTGCAAACGATTTACCGCTACCTCGCCCACCAGTACAGATATGGTATCTACTTGGCGAATTGAATAGACTATGGTACTTTGGATTTAGATTTACTTTTTTCATTGAATACTACAAAAGGCACATTGTTCTTTACATCGCTCACCTTTTAGGTCAAAGTCGATGCAGTCGAAGTCCTTTTCATTCAACCCCCTTGCAAAGGGCGAATATCTATTTTGTATCTTTTTCTTCGCCATTGTTATCCGATTTTACTAACTAACATGAAGCCTGTTTTTCTTAAACCTATAAAACCACTTCTTTAACTTTTCATATTTAGGCGCTTCAGTTTCAAAGTATGACAACCTTTCATCATTGTAAACTCTTACATAAAACTCCTCAAAACTCTCTTTTCTTGGTATCAGGAAATCGGCATCTTCCACTTTAGGAAATGTCTTTTTTAGGTGAAGTTTAACGTACTTAGGATTTTTTTTGTTCTGTCTTATCATCTTTAACTTCAGCTTCAATATCAATAGTCTGCTCAGGGTTAAGGAACGACACAACGGGAATGTTGATTTCTTGCTTTACGTTCAAATCCTTTTGCTCTTTCGGTTTACCATACTTGTACTCCCATAATAGGCGCAAGTGAGGGAATGAATCTTTGCTCATGTGAGCAAGTGCTTCCCACGCTTTCTTCTCACTACCAAAGGCTCGTTTCATTGAACCAAGCGCAAAGTTCTTTATTTCTTCTTCCTTCGCTTTTGGTTTACGACCTTGACCTCTTGATATTCCTTTAACTGCGCCATTGTTTCTGCGCCCATCGGAATACTTCTCATGAGGGTCTTTTACAAATGTTGGTTTGTTTGTCGCCTGAGGTTTAGGTGCTGGTTTCGGTTTCGGCTTAGCTTTAGCTTCTTCTTCTTTGCGTTTTTTCTCAGCTAACCACTTTTGAGTTTTGGCGCTGATAACTCCCTGTTTCTCAAACTTTTGTTCTTCGGACATTGATTCCCTTTATTTAAAGTAACAGATTTATTCCTCTTTGTTTTCCTCTGTTACCTTGTCTATAAGCGCCTGAACCATCATATACAGATTAGCTACTGCCTTTTCAAGTTGAACAATTCTTTGAATTTGTGTATATTTCTTTGGCTTCATACTCCTGCTACTACGTTTGCTTGTATTATTTCCGCCTGTTGATTACGAGGCTTTATATCTTTTTTGGCGACCTGAATCATTATGTCTAATTTATGTTTGATTTCATCGACCTTATGCTTGGGAAGTTGGTTTATCATGCTGTTAAACTCCTCAATGCGGATTAGCTTGTCCTTGTACCTGTCCACCTCTTTCCTCAGCTTTTCTACCTCAGCATAAACAGTATTAACTTCAGTATTGGTGTCATCAACCTCAGTAGTGTCTAATATACATTTTACATAAGCTGACGAAATTAAGTCATATCGCTCTCTAAATTTGCTATCTGACTTATATATGTAACTAAAACTTTTCAAGGAGTGCAATACGGTTGCATGATTGCATTTAAACATCTTGGCGATATTGGTATATGTGCAAGAATGTACTCTCTTTAGAACCATGTACATCATGGCTCTTGCATCAACAAACTCTCTCTTTCTTGTTTTCTTTAATGGGTTTACACCACAATACTTTTTGGTTAGTTTAACTAAAAACTTAAAATCAATATCCATCTAATTCGTCTTTAAATTCTGCATAGGCGTTAGCCAGTCCTTGACAACCTTCATAGTTTTCTTCATTCTTGAAGTGTTCAAGCAAATACTTTAGCTGATTCACTTGAAGCACTCCAAGTCGCAAGGACAACAGAATATCATTTTTGTATTCCTCTATTTCGTCTTTGTATTTCTCGTCTATACTCACAATGTATCTTTGATTGTATAGTTGTGCAGTTCATTCATTCCATTCTGAATGTATTTTACATAATTCTCAACCGCCTGTTCAACTAAACTTTCGCCTAAGTTATAAAAACTTTCCGACACATCAAAGATTCCAATATCATTTGTGCTCTTGTCAATCACAAGAAAGTAAAAGTCCTTGTAATCTATTCCAAACAAGTTGCAGTATATGTACACTTGACACATATATTTGAAGTCTTTGGCGTTCCACTTGAATTTATTGAGGTCGGCACAAGTCTTTAAATCAACTATTCTTCCGTTACCAATCGCATCAGCTTTCCCCCTGAATGGTTTGTCGAACAAGTTTCCAACCATAGGCACTTCTTTGTCTAAACCACCAAGCAAGTCCATAGCGTGTTTGTTGTTGTGTAGTGCCTCAGCTAAATACATGGCGGAATTATATTCCTTGATTGTAAATGTTTCAGGGTTCTGTTCAACCGCTTCTTTAAACGCCTTTGTGTTTCGGCTCTGTACATCAATGAAGTTCAACTCTTGAAACTTCTCAGGTTCTAAGACGGATAGGTGGACAAGTCGCCCAGCGATTAGTGCTGGGCTATTGTCGCTTTGTCTTAAAGATTTAATGTAAGCCTTTGGCGAATCCAAAAGTTTCTTTACAGAACTACTACTAAGGGAATACTGACCCAAGTAAGAGTAGTAGAAGTGGTCATCGTACATTTCTTTTATGAGCATATCTTTCTCCCAAAATCGCCCATCTAAAGTCATTATCATGTTACTCATGGTTGTCGTGTATTTTTTCTATTATACGTTGAAGAACATCATCTGATATTACTTCATACAAATCCTGTTCGCTACCTTCAACGAACACTCCATCTATCTCTACCGACTCCAGTACATTCGGCTCATCTGCATCGTGATGGTAATAGTCTGCTTCAAACTTTACACCCCAAACATCGACTTGCTTAGTTAGTAAACCCATAACTATATCTTTTTAGAGTTAATCTTACTTATGGCGTTGTACTGGTGATAGAACCCTTCAAATAGCGAGTTCAACACCTCTCTTGCAGTATCTTTGTGATACTTCTTAGAGTAGTAATCTTTCTCAGCAACTTCAATCCAATCGAAGTCATCTGCATTTTCTTCTCTGTCCTTAATAAACATTTCACTTGATTTTCCCATTACTTTATGTATTTAGTTATATACTTGATTAGCGCCTCAAGTTTGTTAAGTGTGAATCGAAGTGGGGTTTCTACCAAATAGTAAACAGCAAGTAACACCGATTCTATGCAAAAGAATAGTACGAGTACTATTA
>Ga0213858_10001054_pt1 | contig 13015 bp, 13 predicted proteins | sample PICome_FD_160122 | JGI IMG/M metagenome (GOLD analysis project Ga0213858, IMG submission 160122) | Coastal seawater microbial communities near Pivers Island, North Carolina, United States - PICO245 | ecosystem: Environmental > Aquatic > Marine > Coastal | place: USA: North Carolina | collected... | reverse complement strand
CATCCAAGTGATTGATTTAGGCGAGCAATACAAAAAAAAACTAATCAAGCATCATTTTAGTAGCCCACTTATTGAGGCCATTGAGCAGGCATTAAACAAGAATGAACAGGTCTTGTTATTTCAAAACAGAAGAGGATTTTCAGCCTTAATCGAATGTCTTAGATGTGGTCATGTCCCCGGTTGTCCGGACTGTGATGTCAGTTTGACTTACCACAGCCATCAACAGGTTTTGCGCTGTCATTATTGTGGTCATCAATCTGGCGTACCTGCCTTGTGTAGCGCCTGTGGTGGTAACGAATTAGATCGTGTTGGTTTGGGGACACAACAAATCGAAGAGGCCTTAGTTGAATTATTTCCCCAGGCGAGTGTCGCCCGAATGGATCAGGATACCACAAAGGGAAAATACGCTTTTGCAAGCTTGATTGATCAAATGAATCAAGGGACAATTGATATTTTGGTGGGGACGCAGATGCTGGCAAAAGGATTGGACTTCGAACGGGTGACTTTAGTGGGTATATTGAATGCCGATCAATTGATGAATTTTCCGGATTTCCGCGCCCATGAGCGCGCTTATCAGCTCATGTCGCAAGTCAGTGGTCGGGCTGGTCGAAGACAGGCTAGAGGTAAGGTGATCATTCAGACTTATCAACCGGACCACCCTTTGTTGAAACAGGTCGTTACGGGGGATTATCAGAATATGTTCGAGCAACAAAATAAGCAGCGAAGTCAATTTTTATATCCGCCTTACAGTCGATTAATCAGAATTACGGTAAAGCACAGAGCGTTACCCGTGAGTCAAAACGCGGCTCGATGGCTGGCGCAGGTCTTATCGCAACAAATGGCGCCAAATGTCCTTGGGCCGGTAGCACCACTGGTTGGTCGCGTGCGAAATCAATATCTGCAACAGTTGATGATCAAAATACCAGTCCATCAATCACTGAGTAATTCTAAGCTATTTATTGAAAAGGTGCGTCAAAAGTTTTTATCGCAAAAGGCCTTTTCTCAAGTGTCTCTTACGATAGACGTTGATCCGATTTAGAAGGCCTAATTATTTCCTGCCGCTGCGGCCAAAGCCTCAACCAAATCAGTTTTTCTATTCCGACTTAAGGGTAAACTTTGGTTTTCCAACTCAATTTGTTTGCTGTTGTAGCGCTGGACTTTATCCAAATTTACGATGTAAGATTTGTGAATCCTCAAAAATCGATCTTGCGGAAGTAACTGTTCGAAGGCTTTCATGGTCGATAAGACCACTAGGGAATCGAATTGAGTTACCAGTTTAACATAGTCACCCAGGGCTTCGATGTAATTTAATTCACTCAAAAAAACTTTTCTTTTTTTCAAGTTACTCTTAACAAAAATGAAGTCTTCATCGTCGAAATTTTCTTCATTACGGAGTTTGTAATTGACGATGGCTTTGTGTACGGCATTGAGAAATCGGTCTTTGGCGATGGGTTTGCGCAAATAGTCAATGGCGTCGTAATCAAATGCTTTGAACGCATATTTTGTTTTGCCTGTCACAAAAATGATTTGTGGTTTTTGGGTCATGTCATCTAACATATCGAATCCCGATACACGAGGCATTTCAATGTCCAAAAAAACTAAATCAATTTGCTGAGACAGGAGTCCATCCTTGGCCTCGTCAGCACTGTTGTACTGAGCGACCAATTTTAATGACGGGTGTTCATTGATGAGTTTGACTATGGAAAGTCGCTGAAGTGTTGAGTCGTCAACCACAGCACAATTCAACATGGTTTGATCCATAATAAGGTGAGATTTAAGGTATAACAATATTAAATAATAAAATAGTCATTTACAAGTTTCATGTGGCGTTTAACTGATTTTTATTGCGGTTTATCTAAGTTTTGAGACTTATTTTACTCTGTCAAAATAATGAAGCGTTCAGATGTTTAGCCAATAAAGCCGAATCTGGTCTGATTCCTTTACCTGCTCTTGAGACTAAGTGGTTTTAGGTCAAGAATCGTTTTAATAATTGGGCTTTGTATTTTGTAAATATTGGTGTATTTTTGCACGCTCTCAGCAAGGTGCTGAGGCTTAAAACATACATTATGACTCATTACGAAACTGTTTTCATCTTGAATCCCGTTTTATCTGAAGAGCAGATAAAGGAAACAGTTAAGAAATTTGAAAGTTTTCTTGTTTCTAAAGGTGCCAAGATGATCTCCAAAGAGGATTGGGGCTTGAAAAAGCTGGCCTATCCGATCCAAAACAAAAAGAGTGGTTTTTACCACCTGTTTGAATTTACCAGTGATGGTGAACCCATCGGTGATCTTGAAGTAGAATTCAGACGTGACGAACGCATCATGCGCTACCTCACTGTAAAACTCGACAAACACGCTGTTGCTTGGGCCGAGAAGAGAAGAACTAGAAACAAACAAAACGCATAAGCTATGTCATCACTAGAACAACAAGCAAAAGGCAAAAAAGACGGTGAAATCAGATATTTAACCCCGTTAAACATTGAGACCGCAAAAGCCAAGAAGTACTGCCGATTTAAAAAATCTGGCATCAAGTATATCGATTACAAAGACCCAGACTTTTTACTCAAATTCGTCAACGAGCAAGGTAAGATTTTACCACGTCGTTTAACTGGAACGTCTTTGAAGTATCAGAGAAAAGTTGCCGTCGCCATTAAAAGAGCGAGACATTTGGCCTTGATGCCATATGTGGCCGATATGTTAAAATAAATTCAGTAAGGACATGGAAATAATACTTAAAAAAGACGTTGAGAATCTCGGATTCACAGACGACATTGTATCGGTTAAAAACGGATACGGAAGAAATTATTTGATTCCTCAAGGACTTGCTGTATTGGCCACGCCCTCTGCTAAGAAGGTTTTGGCTGAGACCCTAAAGCAACGTGCTCACAAGGAACAAAAATTAATCGACGACGCTCAAGCAGAGGCAGACAAACTCAATGGTTTGGCCATCAAAATTAGCGCCAAAGTTGGCGAGGGAGACAAACTATTTGGTTCAGTCAGTAATGCGGACTTGGCCGAAGCCTTGGCAGCAAACAGCATCAATTTGGACAAGAAATACATTAGCGTTCAAGGAGGCTTAGTCAAACGCGTCGGTAAGTACGAGGCAAAGATTCGTTTTCATCGTGAGGTGATTGCCGATTTCGCTTTTGACGTCGTTGCAGAGGCCAAATAAGTCAATTCGGCTCAACATAAATGAACCCTCTATGGTATAGCCTTAGAGGGTTTTTTAATCTTAATAATGAAACGTGAAATATCGCCGTCTCTCTAAAGAACAGTTTGAAGCCCTCCATGAGGCGTTCAGTCAATTTTTGGCCAGTCAGTCTATTGATCAGCACAAATGGGCAGATTTGAAGGCCGCTGAATCTGAATTAATTGATCGTCAACTCGATGCATTTAGCGATTTAGTCTGGGAGGCTACACTGCGAAAAACGGTTTATATCGATCATTTGAGTCCTGGTGCGTATTTTGGATTTCACGCTGGACAACAATCACTTAGGATGGTCGGGGTCAAATTACCACTCGATTTGGATTTCAATGCCCCTGAAACTTGGCAATGGCTGGAAACCCATTGGGAGGACCAGGGCGTTTCTTTCTACATGGATCAAAAGCCTTACGCGCGTCCTCGAACTGAAATTCTATTCGAACTGATCGAAAAAGGAGGGGTCTTGGCGGAATCGGATAATTTTGAGCGACTCAGTAAGAGTTTTCCGAGTTAATTTACTCGTAACGTAGGCTCTCTATGGGGTCGAGTTGCGCCGCTTTTGAGGCAGGGTAGGAGCCAGCAATAACTGCTACAATAAATGAAATGACGACCGCGGCAAAAATAGCGCCCCAAGGTAAAGCGTAGTCAAAATCGGCCACACGAGCAAAGATGAGGCCAGTACCCACACCAAGTAAAATCCCTAAAAAACATCCAATTTGTCCGATGACGATGGTCTCGATAAAGAATTGCGTCAAGATGGTTCTTTTCTTAGCTCCCATAGCTTTTCGCACCCCGATTTCTCTTGTGCGATCTGTAACCGAAACCAACATGATGTTCATTAGTGCGATAGAGGACCCCAAGATAGTAATGATGCTGATGATCCAAGCAGCGGTTTCCAATACACCGGTAATCGAGGCGATACGATTAATTAGGTCCTCACTGCGCTCAATGGCAAAATTATCTTCTTCTAGCGGAGAAAGTCCTCGAACGTTGCGAAAAGCCACCAGAGCAGCGCTTTCCGCCTCCTTGAGCATCTCCTTTTGATCGACCATGACACTTATGGTATAATTGATGTTTGGCTGGGTGAAAATTCCACGGGCTATCTGAATCGGGATAAGTACCCGTAAGTCTTGATTGTCGCCAAATGAGGATCCTTTGGCGGACAAAAGGCCAATGATCTTGAATTTCGAACCTCGGATGCTTATGGTTTTGTTAATGGGGTCTTCATTTTTAAACATTTGCTTTAAAAAATCTGAACCGACCAAGCAAACCCGATTGTTGTTTTGAATGTCAAAAAAATTAAACGCTCGGCCACGCTCTATTTTTGTTCCTGTATTGGCCAAATAATGCTCGTTAACACCAAACACACTAACCTCTGGATCTGTCTTTAGGTTATTGTATTTGACCTCTGCGGTACCCGTGCCTAAGAAAGATACTGAGGTTTGCGTCCCCGGAAAATCATATTGTCCATTAAAGGCCCGAATTTGATTGTAATCAATAATTGGATTGATTTTTTTTCGCTCAGAGCCATCGCGAGAGTTTGTGGCAAAGGCGTATCGCTGAAGGTTAAAGGTGTTGGATCCCATGCTGGCGAAATTCCCTGAAATTGAATTCTCTAAGGCATCTACCGCACTTAGAATACCTACAAGCGACCAAATGCCTATACCGATGATGACAATGGTCAATACGGTTCTTAACAATTGAGTTTTGATTGAATCAAGGGCAATTAGGATGTTCTCTTTGAATAATCCGAGCATTCCAAATGGAGACTGATGACGGACAAATTTACCGAAATCTTTGGCTGTTAGGCGATAATTACGCTTCAATTTTAAGATATTTGTAATAACGGTAAATTTTAACACAAGTGGCACAGAAACCTTCATTACCCAAAGGGACTCGAGATTTTTCATCGCAGGATGTAGCCAAGAGAACTTATATCACTAAGATTTTACGCGAGAGTTTCGAGCATTTTGGTTTTCAACCCATTGAGACCCCGAGTTTTGAGCGATCAGAGACCTTGATGGGAAAATACGGTGAGGAGGGGGATCGCTTGATTTTTAAAATTTTAAACAGTGGAGATTTTTTGGCCAAAGCGGACCAAGCGCTGTTAGAGAACCGTAAAAGCACGCAAATTACCTCTCAGATTTCAGAAAAGGCCTTGCGCTATGATTTGACAGTCCCTTTTGCTCGTTATGTGGTCCAACATCAAAACGAACTGAGCTTTCCATTTAAGCGGTACCAAATACAACCCGTTTGGCGGGCTGACCGTCCACAAAAAGGACGATTTAGAGAGTTTTATCAGTGCGACGCGGACGTGGTTGGGAGTCAATCACTTTGGCAAGAGGTAGAGTTAATTCTTCTCTACGATCGGGCATTCCATGCCCTCGGCTTAAACGGGGTGACCATCCACATGAATAACCGCAAAATTCTTTCAGGAATTGCCGAGGTCATCGGCGCGGCAGATCAGCTCATTGATTTCACTGTTGCCTTGGATAAATTAGACAAAATAGGTCGTGATCGAGTGGAGGAGGAAATGAGACACAAAGGCATTAGTGATGAGGCGATTTCAAAATTGGCCCCACTTTTTGAAACCCAAAAAGACAATGCCTCACAGTTGACGAGTCTGGATCATTTGTTGAGGGATTCTCAGGTGGGTAAACAAGGTATAGAGGAATTACGCTTTGTACTCGACGCCATAAATGACTTAACGCTGAGGGCCTCAAATTTGTCCATCAATTTGACTTTAGCACGAGGGTTAAATTATTATACGGGCGCCATTTTTGAAGTTTCTGCGCCAGAGGGTATAGAATTGGGAAGTATTGGTGGTGGTGGCCGCTACGATGATTTAACTGGAATCTTCGGTTTAAAAGGCATGAGTGGTATTGGAATTTCGTTTGGTTTAGACCGCATTTATATGGTCCTTGAAGCCATGGACTTATTTCCTGTTCATGTCATGGAGAATACGCGTGTGATGTTCGTAAATTTTGGTGATGTCGAAGCTGCCTATGCGATGCGGGCTCTGAGTGATTTGCGCGATGCGGGTATTTCTTGTGAACTTTATCCAGATGCCGCCAAAATGGGCAAGCAAATGGCTTATGCCGATAAGCGGAGGATCCCTTTCGTGGTCATGGCTGGAAGCCAAGAGATTCACAAAAATAACTATACTTTGAAATGCCTGTCTGATGGAGAACAAAAAACAGTGACTTTGGGTGAACTCATCGATGCACTGAAGGCATAGTCCATGATGAAACTCAATCAAATCGTCTTCCATTGCGTTAAATTTTTATTCCTAGTACTCCTTTTGGGGTGTGCGAATCATTCGGGCAATGATGCAAAAAAATCACCTACACAGTACCAGGAGCCTGAATTGACCTTGATGGTTTTAGGAGTCATGCAAGACGGTGGTCTTCCGCACATGGCCTGTCAAAAGTCCTGCTGCCTGACAAGTGATTTTAGGTTAAGATCCCGAAAAGGAGTGGTGTCCCTGGGACTTTATGACCACCGATTTGATCAGCGTTATCTGTTTGAGGCTACACCAGACTTAACTCAGCAGTGGCAACAAATGCTTAAGGTTTTTCCGACAGACTCATCAAGAATCATGGACGGTATATTTTTGACCCATGCACACATAGGTCATTACACGGGATTGGCTCTGCTGGGCAAGGAAGTTATGGCTGCCGATGCTGTACCCGTATACGCCATGCCAAAAATGCGTGAATTTTTAAGGCATAATGGGCCTTGGGATCAGTTGATCGATCAAAACAACATTCGGCTCATGCCTCTAGACGATCAAAAGCCATTGATGGTAAATGCCAATTTAAAGGTCACGGCGTTTTTGGTGCCCCACCGCGATGAATACTCTGAGACGGTCGGTTTTCGAATCTCGGGCCCCAACAAATCGGCCTTATTCATCCCTGATATTGACAAGTGGAATCGATGGGATCAATCCATAGTTGAACTTATCAAATCTGTCGATTACGCTTTTCTCGATGCGACTTTTTTTGATGGCAACGAACTGCCCAACCGAGACATGAATCAAGTGCCCCACCCATTTGTGGTCGAAAGCACGACCTTATTTCAGAGCCTTTCAGCAGAGGATAGAGCCAAAGTTCACTTCATACATATCAATCACACCAATCCAATTGCAAATCCTGAGAGTGGGGCCACAAAAACTGTTCTTGAAGCGGGATTTCAGATTGCAAGAGAGGGGGTTAAGTTCTCGATGTAAGTAAAATCAACATTTATTATTCGCCAGTAAAATCAACATTTATTATTTGCGATTTCTGTGTGTGATCTTAAACTAAAAATGGCCACACCTCAGGGCGTGACCATCTTCTTTTTTCTGTAGCGAGAGGGAGACTTGAACTCCCGACCTCCGGGTTATGAATCCGACGCTCTAACCAGCTGAGCTACCTCGCCAAATTTTGGGTTTGCATTTTAATGGCTGCAAATATAGAAACAAAATAAGGTATGGCAAATACTCTTAATGTAAAATGGAGAAGACGGTGTCAATATTCAGAATTCGTCTCGGGGGATCATTTCATTCTCTCAGGCGGCTTGGCCCAGTCTTTCGACCGCTGGGGCTGAAAAATTTAAATAAAAATAACTCCAACAGTTTTTGGCAAGATGGAATTAATATCTATATTGCTTATCGCCTAAACACCTTATAATGGAGAGCAAAATAAAATACGAGATGGAATTTCCGATACACGTATCGCCCTCTCTACTTTATCAGTATATTTCAACCCCTTCAGGGATGAGTGAATGGTATGCCGATAATGTTAATTCGCGAGGACAGCTCTTTACCTTTATTTGGGAGGGTAGTGAGGAGCAGGCGACTTTACTGACAAAGAAGAGTGGAGAGCGCATCAAATTTCGCTGGATTGATGACGAGGACACCGATTACTTTTTCGAAATGCGCATTCAAGTGGATGACATTACAAAGGATGTTTCTTTAATGATCACAGATTTTGCCGAAGAAGACGAGGTGGAGGAAGGAAAAATGCTTTGGGAAAATATGATTTCAAATCTGAAACACATTTTAGGCAGCGCCTAGGGTAGTTTTAACTTATCTTTGCGCCACCTCAATAGGTGGCTTTTTTTATGATAAATTTTAACGGCGACATACTCGGTCAATCTGAAGTAAACGATTGTCTTCACAACAGGGGCTTACATTATGGTGATGCCCTTTTCGAAACCCTAAAGATAGTCGGTCGACGGATTTTATTTGCTGAGGCCCATTATTTCAGGTTGATGGCCTCAATGCGACTAATGCGTATGGAGATTCCCATGCATTGGACCCCGGAGTTTTTTCAAAAGGAAATTAATAAAACCCTAAAAACCCAAGATCCATTGGCGACTTACCGGGTTAAAATATTAATCTGGCGCGATTGGGGCGGATTGTATGCTCCAAAGGCTGAGACGGTGAGTTACGCAATTTTTGCAAGCGCCTTAGAAAGGTCTGAATATCGCTTGGATGAAAAGTCATTTGTCGTAGACCTATTCAAAGATCATTACGTGAACAATGGTTTACTCGAACAGCTTAAATCAAACAACAAGTTGACCCATGTTTTGGCCGGAATTTATGCCCGTGAAAATGACTATGACAGTTGTCTGCTTCTGAATCATGAGAAAAAGGTTGTTGAGGGCATTAGTGGTAACTTATTTTTGGTCAAAGACTATAAAATAAAAACCCCACCATTAAGTGATGGATGCCTTAAGGGCGTTATGCGCGGTGTAATTCTCGAGATTTTAGCCAAGCATCCGGATTATATTGTTACAGAAGCGTCGATATCACCATTCGAATTGCAAAAGGCTGATGAGTTGTTTTTAACCAACGTCATTAATGGGATACAGCCTGTATCACAGTATCGTAAAAAGAAATTTAGTCGTGATCACGCCGCAAACTTGTGCTTAAAGCTCAACGAGCATGTGGCCAGAGTTGGCGCTTAATTCAATGTTGGGTTTTCCGGGGCATTGGCCCACACGGCATAAGCGCCGCCCAAGTTATTCATGGTTTTGCGCCAATAGTTTTGGTCGGTCTTAAAGATGTGTTCTCGGTGCAAGTCATTGGGCATGACCAACCAATTGTTTTCAGACCATTCTTGTTCTAACTGCTCTGGTCCCCAGCCAGAATAACCCAAGAAAAATTGAATTTGATCCGTACATAAAAGCCCTGAGTTGAGCAGTTCTACGATTTGAGCAAAATCACCGCCCCAATAAATACCAAAATCGATGGCAATGCTATTTTCAATTATTTCTGGAGCGTTGTGAATAAAGTAAAGATTGTCTTGCTCCACGGGTCCGCCATTAAATACTGGGATGGCTGGCTGGACCTCGGGAACTAAATCATTGAGGTCATACTTCAAGGGTTTGTTGAGTATGAATCCGATGGAACCCTCATCGTTGTGCTCAGCAAGCAATATGGCTGACCGATTGAACGATAAATCACCAATGATGGATGGCTCTGCAACAAGCAAAAGACCCTTTGCGGGTTTATTGAGTGAGTTAGGTGGCATATACTAAAGCTAAGCATAAATATCATATTCTGCAACTATTTGATTTTCAGGCAAAAAAAACCCCGCCAAAGCGGGGTATATTTTTTCTTAATCAAAGTCATTAATTCACGCTGTCAGATAGCTCAGAACCTGCTTTGAATTTTACTACATTTTTAGCAGCGATTTGGATGGTTTTTCCAGTTTGAGGGTTTCTTCCTTCTCTTGCAGCACGCTTAGAGACTGACCAAGAACCGAATCCTACAAGGGAAACACGCTTTCCGCCTTTTAGTGATCCTCCAACGTTTCCTAAGAAAGATTCCAAGGCTTTTTTAGCAGCTGCTTTGGTGATGCCTGCATCTGCAGCCATTGCATCGATTAAATCAGATTTGTTCATACGATAAGATTTAAATTAAAATTTTGGTTAAACTTGCATATAATTGCTCTACAAATTTAACGGGATAATCCAGCCACGCAAGGAAACACGCAGTAAAACGCCGTTTTTGTTAATAAATCAAGCGCATTGTTGATAAACTTGGAAATTTCGACTGGATATTTCGTGAATTCAGCAATAGCAAGGGGTTACACGAATTTATCCCATGAACCAAAGTTAAACCCATTTAAAAGGTCTTGAACCCGCATTTTTTTCTTTCCTGGAAATTGCAATTCAGTTATTGCCAGCAGCGTATCTGAAGTATGGACCCAAAGGTTCTTTTTGTCCCAAACTAAGCTGCCGGGCTCCGAACTTTTATTTGTGGTCATGGCAGTGGCATAGATTTTTACTTTTTGCTCGCCTTTTGAGGAGGGCCACAAGGTCCAAGCTCCTGGATAGGCATTGAGTCCTCGAACCAATCTTTCGATTTCGGTAGCGGGTTGCCTCCAGTTTATTCGGGTGTTATGGGCATCAAGTTTAGGGGCAACCTTGAGGGTTTCTGACTGAATTTGGGCCTTTGGTACTATGGTTTGCTGCGCGATGTCATCCAGGGTTTTTCCGACCAATTCCTTGCCCAAGGCCTGAAGTTTGTCGTGCAATCCTGAGGCTGTTTCTTTTGGGTCAATATTGCAGGCCATTTGGTCAATGATGGCTCCCGTATCTATATTTTGATCGATAAAAAAAGTGGTAACACCAGTTTGCGTTTCACCATTGATGATGGCCCAATTGATGGGGGCCGCACCACGATATTGGGGCAAAAGACTGGCATGGAGATTAAACGTGCCAAACTTTGGAAGGCGCCAAAGCACCTCGGGCAGCATTCTAAAGGCAACAACGACAAATAAATCTGGCTTTTGCGCGTGTAGCTCATCAATAAAGGCCTGATCTTTTAAGTTTTTTGGCTGCCAAATGCATAAATTATGATTTTGGGCTACAATTTTTACAGCACTCTGATTGAGTTTTCGACCGCGACCGGAGGGTTTATCGGGTGCGGTAATGACGCCCATAACGCGATGAGATCCTGAAATTATTGTTTCTAGAACACCAGCGGCGAATTCGGGTGTTCCCATAAAGATGATGTTCAAGGGTTTCATGGCCTGATGAAATATCGATTGACGGCATCGATGCCGATTTGATTGCTGTCGTGCAAATGAGTCAATACCGCGTCTACATCTGCAGGATCAAAGGTAATGTTTTCCCTGAGCTCTGTGATGGTTAAACTTTGTTCCTGAAGCAATGAAAGTATAAGGGAAGCTATGGCATCTGCTCCGGTGCGATTAATGCTTTGTTTTTTGCTCAGGCAAATGCTGCACATTCCGCATTGCGTTGTCAGCGGTTGACCAAAATGTTCGCCGAGCTGTTTTTTGATGCATTGAGTCTTGTTTTGCACCAATTGTCTTACTTCTTTTAATTGATCCGTCATACGTCTAGCGTACCTTTCGACTACAGCTGAATGCGGACTTAAGGTGCGCTTATCTTCTCTTGGCACCAAAAAAGTCATTTGTAAATCAGTCTGAAATTGTTCCATTTCAATCAATGAACCTTTAACCATCCAAAGTAATGCTTCTTTGATTTTTGTCACCTCTAGACCAGTTTTTTTAGCCAAATGATTTAAATCTATCCCGATTTTAGTTTGAAAAATTCCACCGTAAAGACGTAAAATATGACGTCCGATCAGCCCGGCTCCTTGATTGGTCTCAAAGGCCTGATAGACACCATGACTCTCAGCCACGAACTGCACTTTGGTCTTGATGCCAAATTGGCGCTTTAAAGCGATGACTCCCAAACGATCTAGGACATTTAGTGCAGCCATGGCGTGTGTGTGATTCAAATGATACGTATTGCACAAATCGCTGAGTTCTAATCCGAAAGTCTGTCCCTGTCCTTCTGCGTAGGCAATCTGGAAGTAATTACACAGGTGACGATAAAATTTTGTGAGTTGAGACTGATTGATGTGCTGTCCATTTTTACGTCGTTGGAATTCATCGATATCCTCCTGATGATAAATGAGCCATGCTTGAGCTCTGTTCCCATCTCTGGCAGCCCTTCCTATTTCTTGCACATAACTTTCGATGGAATCGGGGACGTGGGTATGGATAACAAAGCGAACACTGGGGTGATTGATTCCCATTCCAAAGGCACTAGTAGCCACCATAATTTGGTGCGGCTTTTTGAGCCATTCATCCAGTGCCTTTTGCTTTTGCTTTTGATCCATTCCTCCGTGAAAAAAAGCACAATCTAAGCCTGATGAGGCCAGTGATTTGGCCAATTGCTCACTCCGTTTTCTCGAGGCAACATAAACAATACCCGTGCCCTTTTGGGCGCGTGCTATGGCCCGAATTCTGTCAGTTTTATCCTCTCTCTGTTCAATGTGTATTTCAATGTTATGTTTAATCACTGGACGGCGAATCATCTCTGGTGAGCTCAGACCAAGTGCTCGGATTATTTCGGTGATTATTTCCTCGGTTGCGGTTGCGGTCAAGGCCAAAATAGGGACCGCAGGATGCAGCTCGCGCAATGATGAGAGTTGTTGATAGGCAGGTCGAAAATCAAAGCCCCATTGAGCGATACAATGGGCTTCGTCTATGGCCCATAGATTTACATTCGCTTTACGGAGAAAATCGACAACCAGGTCATGTTTCAGACGCTCGGGTGCTAAATACAGAAATTTATAGTCTCCGTGACGAAATAAATCAAAGATGCGAATCATGTCATCCACGCTTTGCGGTCCTGTAAGGGCAACGGCTTTGATGTTTCTGGACTTGAGATCGTTTACTTGATCCTCCATAAGGGCGACCAAGGGTGAAATCACCACACAAAAACCGTCGTTCATCAAGCCGGGGATTTGATAGGTGATTGATTTTCCGCTCACTGTAGGCAACATTGC
>Ga0213858_10001051_pt1 | contig 13029 bp, 10 predicted proteins | sample PICome_FD_160122 | JGI IMG/M metagenome (GOLD analysis project Ga0213858, IMG submission 160122) | Coastal seawater microbial communities near Pivers Island, North Carolina, United States - PICO245 | ecosystem: Environmental > Aquatic > Marine > Coastal | place: USA: North Carolina | collected... | reverse complement strand
ATCTACTGGCTCACCGGGAATTAGCTGCTGTTTCCTTAAGTGGTTCATGCAGTGTGCACTAACAAAGGATGTAAAACCTTCATCCATCCATGGATACAAAGCTTCGTTAGTTCCTAAAATCATTTGGTACCAGCTATGAACTATTTCATGAACAGATACTCCAACAAGACTAGAAATATTTCTTTCTCCCGTTATAAGGGTTATCATAGGATACTCCATTCCTCCATCACCACCTTGTGCAAAAGTATATTGAGGATACGGATATTCACCGATGTGTGTATTTAAGAAGTTTAGAGCCTCTTCCATGATCCTCCCTAATTCAGGCCAATTATCTGTGGCTAGTTCTCCATCTTGATAGAGCATATGGAATGTAACGCCTGATTCAGTTTCATGAATGATGTGATTGTAATCAGGATCTGCTGCCCAAGCAAAGTCATGAACATTTTTGGCGGTAAACTGCCAAACTCTCTTAGGTGCTTTTATAGGGTTTAAATTTGGGTTTTCGTATCCAATATCTTTTGAGTTTATTAATATACCGCTGCCACCTAAAACATAAGATGGATCAATGGATATGTTTACATTAAAATCGCCCCAAACCCCGTGAAACTCTCTACCGATATAGGGGTTAGCATGCCATCCTTGATAATCATATTCACATAGCTTAGGGTACCATTGAGTCATGCTGTATGAAATTCCTTCAGCATTATCTCTACCTGATCTTCTAATTTGCACAGGCACTTGTGAGTCCCACTCCATTTTGATTTCAGTATCAGAATCAGGAGCCAATGGTTTTTCTAAATCTACCTCTAATATGGTTCCACTAGTTCTAAAAGTCGCATACTCACCATTAACCAATAACTTGTTCACTTTCTGATAACCAATTTCATCCTCAGATAAATACGCAATTCTATCGCCTACTCTTCGGTCAGGGTCAGATATACTTCTTGATCTAACATCCATCATACTTTCTGGCTGGAACGCGTTAAAATAAAGATGGAAAAACAACCTCTCTAGACTGTCAGGTGAATTATTCCTATAATTGATTGTCATCTCTCCCTTGTATTGATGCTTTGTGACATCAAAATCAATGTTCATATCATATTTAATGGCTTGCTGCCATCTATCTGAATGTTGAGAGTTTAAGTCCGTGGTATAGCTAATTAATAAACTACTAAGGCATAGAAACAATATTCTCTTCATCTACTTTTTCAGTTAATTTTTTTAATGAATCCCAATTGTACTTTTTGAACGCAACGAAGATAAATACTCCGAATGCGACTAAAGAAATGATTAGCATTAGAACTGGATCAATTTCACTGGTCTTAAATATAGAGTCAGTTTGGATTGCTGATCCTTCATAACTAACGATCAATGCGCCATAAATGTTTGTTGCGGCATGCACACCTAAGGCTAATTCAAGACCATCATCCATTATGGTCATAATCCCTAAAGCAAGTCCTGCAGAAATGTAATAACTCATCATGACACTCAATCCATATTTAGCAACTTCTGGGTTTGTGCCATGAATCAATCCGAAGAAAATAGAGGTAATCAACAAGGCTGCTAGTTTGGATTTAGTACCTCTTCCGATACCTTGCATAAGGTATCCTCTAAAGAATAATTCTTCAAATGAAGTTTGGATAGGAAGTACTAAAATACTAATGACTAGTAATGGTAAGAACTTAGCTAAATTGAATTGTAGCTGATAGTTGTCTGAGCTCAATAAATACATAATGAGCTCTATTCCTATGGTAAGCATGAACCAAAATGAAAATGCCCAAAATATTTTATTGTAGTCTATATTTGATTGGGGTCTAATAATTGACTTAAAGCTAGCCTTATGCAAAAACTTAATGCCTGCCCACAGAGCTAAGGTCGCACATATGAACATCAATATCATTAGTAAGAAGCCTACATTGGAGTTAATGCCATATAATTCAAAGTCTGGATTGTTTTGAAATGATTCAATATTCTCTATGCCGACAGCAAATAGAAGCGGGAATTGGCCGATTGTATAAGCAAGGAATACTAAAAAGATGACGGCAATAAATTTTAGAATACTGCCTCGCACTGCGTTTGGATGACTAAAAAACATAAGATCTAATTGATTACGAATATATTATATATTTCAATATATATACAATTTATAGTATATATGGACAATTCAGCTTCTTAAGCCATCAATCAAAGTCTTTTAAGTTTGAGGGTGGAAAATAATATTGAAAATCTTAATTTTGTAAAAAAAATAAGCTAAATGAAACTTAAGTTTTCAACACTTGCGATCGTGATTATTGCTTTGGCAGCATTGAGCCGAATTTTACCACACCCACCAAATGTTACACCTGTAGCGGCGATGGGTATATTTGGTGCAGCTTATTTCACATCAAAACGATTAGCTTATCTCATACCTTTTTTAGCACTGTTTGTCAGCGATTTAATTCTAAACAATTTCTTTTTAAGAGCATTTTATCCTGAAGCACATGGAATAATTTGGTTTACTAAGATTTCTGTTTTTGTATACTTAGGTTTTGCCTTAACCATATTTGCTTCACAATTCCTATTAAAGAAGATTAAGTTTAGTAACATAGTACTAGCTACGGTATTATCCAGTTTGATATTTTTTATAGTATCCAATTTAGGAGTTTGGCTTACAGTAACTAATGTTACTACTTCGTTTGCTGGATTGATAGAAGTTTATGTAGCAGGTTTACCTTACTTTCTAAATAGCATTATAGGTAACTTCTTTTTTGTGGCTTTATTTTTTGGTATTGCTGAGTATGTAAGAAACAGAAACTTTAGTTTTATTACTCAGGATATTCCACTCTAACGTGGTAAATACTTCTCAATAAAGATTTAAAAACTGACTTGCATTTTTCAAGCTCATCAAAACTTAAGGATGACTCAGATAACTGGTTGTGCGTTATCTTGTGATTAACTATTGACTCCACTAATTTATCAATATCCTGTCCAGTAGGACTTTTTAGACTTTTTGATGCTGCCTCTATAGAATCGGCTAACATCATGATGGTTTGTTCTTTTGTTGTAGGCTTAGGACCAGGGTATGTAAATGCTTCTTCACTTACTTCTGATTGTCCATCTGCGCTAGCTTTTTTATAAAAGTACTCTACTCTAGTCGTACCATGATGAGTTGTAATAAAGTCTGCTACTACTTTTGGTAAGCTTGCTTTCTTAGCCATTTCATAGCCTTCTGTAACATGTTTTATGATAATTTTAGCACTCTCTAAATTGTCATTTAGTTCATCATGTTTATTTTCTCCTGCTTTAGCATTTTCAATGAAATACGAAGGATTATTCATTTTACCAATATCATGATATAATGCAGCCGTTTTAACTAGTAAACTATTTGCACCTATTTTTTCTGCTGCAGCTTCAGCTAGATTTGCTACTTGAAGAGAATGCTGTAATGTGCCAGGAGCTTTTAGAGATAGTTCCTTTAATAACGGTCTGTTCATATCAGCTAGTTCCACCAAACTTATTGATGAGGTAAAACCAAATATTTTTTCTATCAACGGTATAAATGGGTATGCTAACATGAGCAAAATGGCATTAAGCCCAAAGTTTAAATACATACTGATATCTAGGTCAGCAATATTCGCAGACTTAACTAACCAAAGGCCTGTGTATCCTAAGACGTAGGTTAGAAATATAATTAGAATTGCAATGAAAAATTTATTCCAATACCTGGTTTCTGTAACTACAAGGACGGTAATGATACCTGCCAGTAATTGGAGAAAGGTAAACTCGTAGTCAAGCGTACTAATTATACTTGCAATCAAAATTACTACCACGTGAATAAACAAAGCTAAGCGGCCTTTGTAAAAATTCTTGACAATTATTGGGACTATACAGAATGGAATCAAATAAGATGAAAGCGATGCGCTAGACTCAACCATATAAACCAAAAAAGCGAAAATAAGTGGCCAAATCAAAATGAACAATAAACTATTCAGCTTATCGTCAATTGAAGGAAAGTATAAGCGTAAATAAAAAATCAGTGCCCCTATAATTAAGCATGTAAGTATCAAGTAACCAAAGAAGGTTAAATACCTTTGATAACTAGAACTTGATTGATCTTTAAGCTTGGCGTTTAAACCTTGAATTTTTCTAAAAGTAGCTTCATCAACGATACTCCCCTTCTCTATGATCAACTCTCCTTCTTTTACTATAGACTCTACATTTGGTAAATTGGCTAATGCTTGTTGAAGTTTATTTTCGTAAGAGCTTTTATTAAAGATATAATTGGGCTTTAAAATCTTTTTAAAGTCCAGAGAATTAAGTCTGCTGGTTTGTACGCCTAGTTTTGATAGCTCATCTAATATGTAACTATCTAATTTATCTAATTCAATAAGGCTGTTAGAAAGCACTCTGCTTCTTTTTCCGAGACGTTCTAGCTCTATAAATTTGGAATCTGGGCTTTGATCAATGATGCCCTTATTAAAATATTTTGAGACCTGTTCTTGGAAATAGCTTTCATTGTTTTTGACTTCAAGTATCTTAGGAGAAAGATAAATTAAGAGTTCTGATATCACTTGAACTTCTGCATTAGCTTCAAAAACGTATACCGGCAGTACTGTTTTACGTACTGCTTTCTTTTCTTCTTCTAGAACGTCTATGGGTTTTTCAACTTCAAAATTTAAAGGTGCATAGAGATCTTTTTGTTCCCAAATATCACCTTCACTGACATTGTTATTCTCTTTCAGGCTTTTAGGAAACATAAGTGATATCAATACTATCACTGATAGCACGATAAAAATCTTTACGCCTTCTTTAATTTTTTTGGATATAGCCATTTCGAAGCTTATGTTTTAGGAATCCATGGAATATCAGACATATTATCAGAATTAGCCCAGTATCTGGCTAGAACAAATAAATAATCAGATAGTCTATTTATGTAAACAATGATTAATGAAGGAATAGTATCCTGATTAGCAAAACTAACAATTCTTCTTTCTGCTCTCCGACAGACTGTTCTCGCAAGATGGCAGTCAGAAGTTCGCTCATTTCCCCCAGGTAGAATAAAGCTTCTTAGAGGCTCTAATCCTTCCTGCATAGTATCTATCGCTAGCTCTAGATCCTTTATATCAGTTTCTTCAACCATCGGTAGAGATACGTGCATATCACTTGTTGAAGCTAGTATAGATCCAATTGAAAATAATTCGCTTTGTATCTTTAGTAATAGTTGTTTTTCGCCATCTTCTTTACTATGGTATGCTAATTTCCCTATCCAAGAATTCAATTCGTCCACAGTACCGTAAGATTCTATCCTGATATCATCTTTCGAAAGTGATTTGCCTCCATAGATAGAGGTCCTGCCTTGGTCTCCAGCTTTAGTATATATTTTCATCTATTAAATTACTTATGCAAAATATTAAATGCACTTGTATTAATAGAATGAAATAGCTTATAAATAAGTTCTTTAGATGTGCTTAACTAGTTGAATAGCGGTGAGCTGGATCGTCAGACATTATAATATTCTCATTAGGTTTATCATATTCAACTAATCCATCTCGTAGTCTAATAATCCGGTGAGAATGTGCAGCAATATCTGGCTCATGCGTAACAATTATAATGGTGTTCCCATTATTGTGAATGTTTTCAAAAATCCTCATGATTTCCACAGATGTCTTTGTATCCAAATTTCCTGTAGGCTCATCTGCAAGAATTATAGCTGGATTATTTACCAGTGCTCTCGCTATGGCTACCCTTTGACGTTGACCTCCGGACAACTCATTTGGTTTGTGATCCATCCTGTCATCTAATCCTACAATCGCGAGTTTCTCTTTAGCTCTTTCTATTCGCTTAGCTTTAGACATGCCAGAATAAACTAATGGTAAAGCAACATTATCTAATGCTGTTATTCTTGGTAATAAGTTAAAGGTTTGAAATACGAACCCAATCTGACTATTTCTTACATCTGCTAATTCGCCGTCAGTCATGCTACTGACATTGGTGCCGTCTAAGTAGTAATTACCATCAGAGGGTGTGTCAAGGCATCCCAATAAATTCATAAGTGTACTCTTACCAGATCCAGAAGGTCCCATCAATGCGACGAATTCATTCCTATCTATTTGAATACTTATATCTTGAAGTGCATGGACTATTTGTGAACCCATGACATATTTCTTACTCAGATGTTCAGTTTTTATGATACTGTTCATAGTTTAAAGCTAATTATGTTTCAATATACAAGAAGCTTCTATGAGTTTAGCTATTTTTTAGACAACTGAATGCCTATTTATGCTTAATAACTCTTCAGAGTTTATCATATTAGCACTTTTATAATATATCAGACATTATCCAATTGAGTCAGAAGCCTAAATATATAGCTGTAGCCGGGAATATAGGAGCAGGTAAAACAACCTTATCAGAAAAGTTGTCAAAGCACTTTAAATGGCAAGTTCATTATGAAGATACTAGCTTAAACCCCTATTTAAGTGATTTTTATAATGATATGCAAAGATGGTCTTTTAATCTACAGGTATACTTTCTCAATAGTCGTTATCGCCAGATTATGGATATCCTTAAAGGTGATATTACTATTATTCAGGATAGAACAATTTATGAAGACGCCTTTATTTTTGCTCCAAATCTTCACGAAATGGGATTAATGACAAAGAGAGACTTTGATAATTATTTCTCATTGTTCCAGATAATGTCAAAGCAAATTAAGGCACCGGACTTGCTGATTTATATTAAGGCCAGTATACCTACCCTTGTAGATCACATCCAGACTAGAGGTCGAGATTATGAAGGTAATATGAGCCTAGACTATCTGAAACGTTTAAATACCAAGTATAATAACTGGATAGATAACTACACAGAAGGAAAACTACTTGTTATCGACGCTGACAATGTCAACTTTGTTGAAAATCAAGAAGATTTAGGTAATATTATTTCTGCGGTAGATGCTGAACTTCATGGTCTGTTCAATGGTTAAAACTATATGAACCAAGCGCTTTTAAACGAATTCAAATCTAATCCGGTAAAACTTGTTTCAGTTACAAAAACTCGAGACGTTGACGAAATTGCTCAATTATATGAATTAGGCTTTAAAGACTTTGGAGAAAATAGAGTTCAAGAACTATTATCTAAAGTCGATAAATTACCAGAAGATATTTCTTGGCATATCATTGGGCATCTTCAAAAAAATAAAGTCAAGTATATCGGTCATATTGTTGATTGGATTCATTCAGTGGATAGTTTTGCTTTGCTCAAAAAAATAGATCACCAAGCAAAAAAACATAATAGACAGATAAAGATTCTTTTTCAATTTAAAATTGCCCAAGAGGATACAAAGTATGGCTTTGATTTAGAATCTTTTGAGTCAGAAATCAAAGATCTTGATTTAAATGAATTGTCTAATGTAAAGTTTTGTGGAGTGATGGGTATGGCGAGCTTCGTTTCTGATGAAACGCAAGTGGAAAATGAATTTAAAAGTTTGAAATCTATTTACAATACTTTAAAGACTAAGCACTTCTCTGATTTTCCTGAGTTTAAGGAAATTTCAATGGGTATGTCAGGTGATTATAAAATAGCTATCCAACAAGGATCTACTATGGTTAGAATTGGATCTTTGATATTCAAAAATTAAACTTTTACAAATCTCTTACTGACAGTTTCATTCCCTGAGTTAAGTTGGATAATATAAAGCCCAGATGGTATTTCATCTAGTTTTATAGTTGGGCTAAATATGCCTTGCTTTAAAACTTGTCCAGATGTGTTATAGATGATATAACTGGTGAATTCAATGCTGGAACTAATATTAATACTATGCTCAGCTGGGTTTGGATAAATATCACTATAAACATCGATTGCAGATTCTTCACTAGTAGAATTTGTTTTTGATGCTATATCTGTAGAAAATAAATTTAAACCGCCTCTTTCGTTACCAATCAACATTTCTAAAAAGCCATCATTGTCAATATCATAAAGAGCAGGCGTGGATTTACGACCAACATTAACATCATATAAATCGTCTATTACTTTATCAAAAGCGCCATCTAGGTTTCCGATAAAATTATTGTAAACATCAATCTCTCCACTTTCACTACCAACAAATAAAAGTGTCTCATTCTCAGCTTCAACAATATAAGGTGCACAGCTAGCTCTTGATTGAAAAGGCGTTGTTGTAACTACTTGGCCTATAATTGGACTATTTATATCAGAATCAAGATCGTAGTCAAACTGAGGATTTCCTAAAGTCCCAATATTTTTAAAAAAGTTAAGACTGCTTCTAATTTCTGGGTCTTCTGGGTCAGAGTTAGTCCCTTCTTCTCCTATCAGTAAATCGGCTAAACCATCTTGGTCTAGGTCAATGAGAATAGGCTTTGCAAAGTTGCCAACATCTATACCCGCATATTCTGCAACAGGATTTGCGAATTCAAACGGTTGACCTATGCCTGCTATATTTTCGTAATAGTATAGTTCGCCAACTCTATCGCCAATTATTAAGTCAGTATCCCCATCGCCATCAAGGTCTCCAAATCCAGTTTTTATTGATTTTGAGAACTCCTTAAATTGAGAGAAACCTAACCAATCATTGTCAACTAATTCAAACATGGGTACTTCTTTGCTACCAACATTTCTCAAGTAAGCCATACTAGTATTACTTATCGCATTAGTTATGTATTCTCCAGATGAGGATGCCACTATATCCATTAAACCATCTTGGTCTACATCAATAAAACTTACAGAGGCATTCTCTCCTAGATCAATCATCTCATCAGTAATGAATGATTTAGTAACTAGTTGGAATGGTTCCTCATTAGTAGTACTTGTCTTTTCAAATAACCAAGTATTATTAGTATTTGTAACCCCTATTCTTCTATTGCAAGTAGCAATGATGTCTAGATCACCATCAAAGTCATAGTCTAATTTATAGCTAGCTAAAAAGAATGGCATTTCTATTGTCTCATCATAAACAGGAAATCGTATATCTTGCTCAACAAACCATGCATTGTCTTCAAAGCCGCCATTATAAGCAAGCGTCATAAAATTATTAGATAGGTCACCTATTAATAAGTCTTGAAGACCATCATTATTCGCATCAATGTTTAGCAGTGTTGATCCAGCATGAGCCCCTCCTGATTTACTGTCGTCATCATCTTTGACTATATCATTTGCGCAGCCATTAATTGTTTCTGAAAGAAAAAGATTTTCATTGACTTCGCTTTCAAAAACTCCACCATAACAATCATCTGTTAACTCGAAACTAAATGTATCTATAGCTAAACCTCTTTCTATTACTTGATTTTCATAATACCATAATTGGGAGCCTCCTGTCCCAAAAGAAATAACATCAATATCTCCATCACCATTTACATCTTCTATGATCGGATAATCATCTGTTGGGACATAAACATTAAAGCTGTCGTCACCTAACTCAAAATAAAGTCCATCGTGGAAGAACTGATCGAAAACTTTTAAATCAAAGTATAGTTTTGAATTTTCTCTTCTACCGACCCATACTTCAATACCGTTAAAAACGGTTATAGAAGGCGCACAAAATATATCAGGGATATCATCATTATTGTAATCGATTAACTTAACCCACGATCGTAACTTAGGGAAACCTTCCAAATATTCTGGACTATAGATATATTCACCGTCCTCATAGATGAAGGCTGATTTAACATCTCCTGATCTGTCAAAAACAAATAAATCAAGAGCACCATCAAAATTTAAATCAACTTGAGAAAACTGTGGTGCCTGAACACCTCCAGCAAATGGATATAAATATTCGATCGACCCATTTTTAACCGGTAATTGAATTGGTGAGAAACTTTGGGCATTAATCCCAAGAGTTAAACAAATAAATAGACTGGCCAACACTATCCGATTCATCAAAAGATTTTTAATTTAACAACATATAGACAAAACAAAATGAAGACTTTTTTATCAATATTCTGCTTTGTATCCTTTTTTGCATTCCACATTGAATGTCAAATTGATTCCTTATCCAATATTACATTAAAACAGAGATATGAATTGGATAATTATGATATTATAAAGGAAAAAGACGCTTATTTTGTTGCAGCTGACATTGCAGAAGGTATATCAGAAATTAATATTAATGGAGAAGTCATTAGCCTTGAATTTATTGATAATAGAGCTATACTTCCAGCTGATTTAAAAGGTATTCAATTTGTTAGTCAAAATGATGCAAATAGAATGTATCATTTCAGCAAAGATGAAGTAAAGAGAATTCCACTCTGGCTTTCGTTATTGCCACCTCTTCTCGCTATTATCTTAGCTTTAGTATTTAAAGAGGTCATTGTTTCCCTTTTTATTGGTGTATGGACTGGGGCGTTAATTGCAGGTGGCTTTAATTGGTATAGTCCTTTGGCCTGGATTGACAGTTTATTTAAGTCAATATCTAAATATATTGTAGAAGCACTCACTGATGGAGGCCATATTTCTGTTATCGTTTTTTCAATGTTAATAGGAGGTATTGTTGCTATTATCTCTAAGAATGGTGGGATGGCTGGTGTCGTTAATAAATTATCTAGATATGCTAAGTCTGCTCAGAGTTCTCAATTTGTTACCTGGTTGTTAGGTATAGCCATATTCTTTGATGATTATGCCAATACATTGGTGGTCGGAAATACAATGCGTTCGGTTACCGATAAATTCAAAATAAGTAGAGAGAAACTAGCTTATATAGTTGATAGTACTGCTGCACCCGTTTCAGCAATTGCATTTATTACGACATGGATAGGCGCAGAGTTAGGTTATATAGGAGATGGTTTATCTCAGCTTGATCTTGGAAATGAGGTGACACCTTATGCAGTATTCTTGTCTTCATTAAAGTATTCATTTTATCCCATTTTAACGCTCATTTTTATACTAATACTGATATATACACAAAAGGATTATGGGCCAATGTTGAAAGCTGAAACACGAGCAAGAACAACTGGACAGGTATCCCCAGCAAAAAATGAATCTGAAGATGAGCCAGATATGGAAGATTTATCACCTGTAAAAGGAGCTCCTGAGGTTTGGTGGCATGCTGCGCTGCCTATTATAGTGGTTATAGCTATGACAATATTGGGTTTGCTTATTACTGGTTTTCAAAGCATCTATTCAAGCTTAGCAGAGCAAAATGTATTTGCTGATTCTTGGTCTCAAGCTTGGGCTCAGATTTCCGTTTTAAGCCCTGATTCAGGAAATGGTTCCTTTACAAAACTCGGATATCTAATTGGTGTCTCTGATTCATATCAAGCGCTACTTTGGTCATCACTTTGTGGTGTAATTGTGGCAATCATAATAACTGTTTCAAATAGAATAATGAATTTATTTGATACCATGCATTGGATGACTACGGGTTTTAAGACTATGTTACCAGCCATCATCATTTTAACTCTTGCTTGGGCGTTGGCAATTTGCACTGATGAAATCCATACTGCTGATTATTTAAGCTCTACCTTAAAAGATAGCATTAACCCTTATTTCTTCACTGCTATTATATTTATAATGGCTGGGCTAATTGCTTTTTCAACCGGATCTAGCTGGAGTACAATGGCCATATTATATCCAATAGCCATACCTACAGCCTACGCTATTTGTCAAGCTTCCGGCTTAGATCAAGCTTTGAGTTATGAAATACTGCTATCTGTTATTGCAACTGTTTTAGGTGCTAGTGTTTTGGGAGATCATTGCTCACCGATATCCGATACTTCTATTTTGAGTTCTTTAGCTTCAGATTGTAACCACATTGATCACGTTAGGACTCAGTTACCATATGCTATGACCGTTGGTATAGTTTCAATTACTGGTATTACAATTGCCATAATGTTAGGTGGAGGCTTTTTAGTCTGTACTTCTATATTATTAATATCTTCGCTTCTTTTATACGCTATTGTACGTTATTTGGGTAAGGAGATAAGAATTGACTAAATCACATTTATTGAATTTTTAAAGTATTTTTAACAAGAAAATCCTCATAAATACGTCTATATATTAAACTAAAGGCATGATGAATCAAACTTTAGAAGAAAAGAAACATAAACGTAAGAGTGCTAGAACGACTCTTATAGTACATTCGATGGTACTATTACTTGCTTTTTTCTTTGGCTGTCCAGTTAATAAAGCTGTTGATCCTAACTATCAGATTGCAGTAACTTTTGAGCCTCAAGATATCTCTTTAGAAAAAGCTTCTAATAGTGTAAAAGCACAAGCTGAGGCAGGTAAGCAAAGAGAAAAATCTGAACCTGTAAAAAAAGTTCAAAAGAGAGAAATTAAGGAGCTGGAAACTAAACCAACAAAAAAGGTAGATGTACCTCAACCTACACCTACTCCACCTTCTCCTACAGAGCCTATTATATCAGAAACAACTATAGAAGATGAAGTAGAGGTAGAAGCTGTTGAAGAAGAAGTAGATTTTGATACACCAGAATTAGAAGAAGTACCAGATGACCCTGCTCCACCTGTAGAAGAAGTCGCTGAAGAAGAAGTCGAAGCTGACAGTGGTGGTTCGCCAGCTGGCTCAGATAATCCAGATGGTTCAGATAGTCCTGCAAATACAGGAGACGGTAGCGGTACAGGAAAAGGCAACAGTGGTGATGGCAAAGGATCAGATGGTAGTGGTAATGATGACGATAGTGGTATCGGTGATGGAGGACCAGGATCTGGTGATTATGATGACTCAGGAAATGGTGTTTTTGGTAGACGAGTAACTTATAGAAATACGACTCAGGTTCTTGCAGTTGGATTTGGTAACCAGGAAGGTAAAGTAATATCAGCTAAATTTTGTGTGAATAGAGCTGGTAAAATAACATACGCGGAGATTCTAGATGATGAGACAAATGCAATAATCCCATTTGGAAAGACTAAAGACGTACTAAGAGGTATATATGGTTATAGGGTTGAGTCTGATCTGAAAGCCCCAAGAGAAGAATGTGGAAAACTCACCATAAAAATCAAACAAATAGCCGCCTTACATGGTGGGTAAAAAAAGAAAAAGCTGACTTAATTTAAGTCAGCTTTTTTTATTATTTCTTAAACGGATCT
>Ga0213858_10001050_pt1 | contig 13035 bp, 4 predicted proteins | sample PICome_FD_160122 | JGI IMG/M metagenome (GOLD analysis project Ga0213858, IMG submission 160122) | Coastal seawater microbial communities near Pivers Island, North Carolina, United States - PICO245 | ecosystem: Environmental > Aquatic > Marine > Coastal | place: USA: North Carolina | collected... | reverse complement strand
ATCCAGTAGATGACTTTGACGTTCTATACTCACAATCTCAATATCAGTAATAGTTTCGGAGGTTTTGATACATGCCTTTAATTGGTGCTCAGGGTCCTGGATCTAATATATCATGGAGAGGTAATCTGGATGAATATCCAGACGCATTTAGTTTTGTAGAAGTTACAGAAGTATTTCCTGGAACAGCTACAACATGTGCTCCAGTAACTATTACTGGAATTAACTATAAAGCATTAGTTACCGCAGAACTGCAGCAACCTGCAAGTGCAATTGCTGCAGGAATTGCTGCTTCTATTAGAGTTACTCCATATATTGAAGAAACTGACTCATATGGACCACCAGGTGATTTTTTACCTGGTAATGATCCTAATAATATTGTTCTTGTCCGTAACAAGGATAAGATTGAACTTGAAGTACTTACTCAAGCACCTGGTGTTGTCGGTGCAGCTGCATTTAATGCAACATATTCAGTAGATGTTAATATTGGTAAAAGAGGACCAGAAGGTTGGTTTGCTAGAACAAGACTATTGGATGACGATCCAGATCCATTTGATTTCACCGACTTAAATAATCTAGAAATTAATACATTAACTAACAGTGATGTTGTTACTGTAACTGGTATTGATGATACAATTGGTGTTGATATTAACGTTGTAGGTACTGGTGAATTACGCATCAATGGTGGTTCATGGTCATCCACTGGAAAGATATTTGATGGAGATACTTTACAAGTAAGAAATACAACTTCTAATTTTTATCAAACTTCAGTAACAACTACCGTTCTGCTTGGTATTTTTACAGCAGATTTTGTCATTACAACAAGATCTGCGGATATTACAATTAGTGCTGTTGGGTTTGAATTTACTGATCTTATTAACGTAGAACCCAATTCAATTCATGAAAGCAATACAGTTACTATTAGTGGTGCTGATGATAACCTAAATGGAAATAACCCACTAAATTTGGAATTTAGTGGTAACGGTGAATATCAAATTATTAGAAATGGAACAACAGTAGTACAATATACAGATGTATCACCATCCACATGTAATAATGGTGATGTAATTCAATTAAAGCAAACAGCATCTGGTAATTATAGCGCACAGACTGATGCTACACTGACTGTTTCAAATCAAACGGATACATTTTCCGTAACAACTAGACCAAGACCAATTGATACAATTCCAAATGCGTTTACATTTACAGACCAAACAAACGTATTAAGAAATGAATTAATTTACAGTAACACAATTACCTTAGCAGGTATGACTGGTTTTGGTGATGAAGGCACTGCAAGTATCACTGGATCTAGTGGATCAAATGCAAAGTATCAAGTTACAAGAAATGGAACGATAGTAAGAAGTTGGACTAGTGGAACATTTGGAGTTCAACTTGGTGATGAAATTCAATTGAGATTATTATCTCAAACAACATCTCAAGGAACTGCAAGTGCCACTTTCACTGTTGCTGGTACAAATACATTTACAGTTATCAGTGGAGTTAATGGATCTACATCAGATACTTGGAATGTAACATCAAAATCAAGAGATTGTGGAATTAGTTCATTCAATTTACCAAATATATCACAAGGATCATCATCATTAAATCCTGGTGATCAGGCAAAAGTAGAATTTACAGTCGGTGGATCTTTTGAATTTGACTGTAACATCACCGCATCTACATCAAATTCTAACTCATTCCTCAAGAAAAAAGGAACTAGTCAGCAAGGATCGTCACTAAGTGATGTAAAAGTTGGAGATGTCATTGAAGTTTACATGACAACTCCGTATTTCTGTCAAACAAGATCTACGACAGTATCTCTGTCTGCAGCATTTACAACATCAGGATCTTCAAAGTCTGCTAATTGGACAATCTCACCAAAAGCACCACCAAAACCAATATTAAATCTAAGTGCTGATGAATCCAATCCACCATTTATCTTTCCCACTGGTGGAGATACAACGATCAGATATGAATATACTCATGTTACACAAAGTTCAGTAACTGCTACTGGTCCTGGTGGATTTGGAAATTTATCATCTATTTCCGTTACAACTCTTGGTGATCAAACAAAGACTGGTAGCAGAGCTGTAAGTAATTTAGCAAGTGGTCAAAGTACATTTGAATTAACTGTATCTAATTGTACTGGAAGTACAACAGAATCAATTAATGTTATTACTGGAACTCCACCAGCACCAACACTATTCTTCTGTGTAAATAAAGATCCTGCCACAGCTAACTGCTCAAGTACTTTCAATATTAAGAGAAATAATAGTGCAAAATTGCATTGGGCTACAAATAATGCAGTTAAAGTTCAGGCAATAAAAGGAACTGGATTTAATACTAATGATAAACAAAGGGGGAATGATACTGTAACACCCGCATTTGATGGTGAAGTTTATACTGCAAAAGCAATTGGTGCTGGATCAAATCCACAAACAGTTTCCAAATCTATTACATTTAAGTTTAAACCATCAGTAACTATTTCTGCTTCACCAACAAATGTTATCACTGGTAATGATGTAACTATTACTTGGAGTTCTGTTGATGCTGATAAAGTAACATCTAGTAGTGGACCAAGTTTTAATAATATTTCCTCATTAAGTGGCAGCAAATCAATTAATATGGGTTCTAGTGGTACTTATACTTGGTCAATTACTGTTAAAGATAATGGTACGGGTTTAACTGATACGGATAGTGTAACTGTTGTAGTAACTGATGATACGACTGTTGACAGTTATAAGATGAATCCAGAGACAAAAACTAATGTGGCTCGTGGATCAGAACAACAATCTCAACCAAAATTTAATTCTTCCCCCACAAATGAAGTTCATGGACTATCTCCTGGAGTTACTGTAACTGCAACTGTCAGTAGTGGTGGTGCTACATTCCTCAATGGAAAAACATCAAAACCTGTAAAGAATGGTACTTCTTGCAATGATCTAAGAATTAAGATGAATGCATCTAATTCTTTCAATCAAGAAAAAACAGCCACAATGAATATTGGTGGTGTTAAAGCAACATTTAAAGTAAAAACTGAAGATTGTGTTGTTCAAAATGGCACATATGGTCTTGCTGGTTGTACTTTAAAAACTAGAAAATTTACTTCTTCTAATGGTCAGGGTAATGGTAGAATGGGAGTGATTGGTGTTAGTGGTTGTTCTGGAACCACTGGTGGAAATAGAGAAAAAGTCACCACTGGTACTATTGATAGATTTGCTAACAGCAGAGAACAAAATAGCACCTTTACTTTACCAGCTGGAACTAGTGCAGTAGAAGCAAAAGGAATTGCTGGTGGTGGTGGAGGTGGTAAAAATGACACAAAAGACCTTGGTTCTGGTGGTGGAGGAGGTGGTGGTGCCTTCAAAATTGAATGGAACAATGCAGAAGGTGGTGATGTAATTAAATTCTTTGCTGGATTCGGTGGAAAAGGAAAATCAGGTTCTCAAGGTTGGAGAAATCAGGAAGAAGTCTATCCTGGAGGAATGGGACAAGATTCTTGGGTTGAAATTAAAGGAAAAAATGTCTCCCAAAGAATAAGAGCTGAAGGTGGTGAAGCTGGTGATGAAAAAGATGGTGGTGAAGGTGGAAGAGGAGCAGGCGCTCTACCTGGACAACCTGGTTCATGGTTTGGTGGAAATGGTGCAAGTGGTACGGCACGACGAGGTGATGAAGGTGGTCATGGTGGAGGTGCTGGTAGAATATATGCTAGCGAACCAGAAAATAGTGCAAATGAATGTGAACAAGGTGTAGCTGATCCTGGATCAAAACCATGTGACCAAGGTGGACCTGGAAGAGGATCAACTTTCAGTGGATCATGTAGTGGAAGCAACAGACAGGAAAAAGGAACAGAAGAAGGAGCTAGAGGAAACCAATGGGGTGGTGGTGGCTCTGGTGGTGGATGTGGTAATGGTGGAGGTGATGGTGGTGCTGGTGCCGTTGCGATTAAATATACCATCAGTTATACTAAGTATAATAAAACTGATGTAATGAAAAGAATTAATAAGGCATACTGGGATGAAAGAAACTTCCCTGCAAGAGGTGAAGATATCTCAAAATGGTATAACAAATTCAAAGATGAACCACAAAATTATGCTACTTTAGGTGATCTTTATAATAAAGTTAGAAGTTCTATTCGTGGAACTAAAGCAAGTAATCCAAAGGATAACTGTGGAGGTACATATCCTAAGTGGACATAAATAGAACTAGTAAAAAATCGGGGGGATAGTGAACCCCAGGAGTATCAATGGGAATTAACAAGAATTTTGTCGTTCGCAACGGTCTTGAAGTTGCGAATACCTTGTTATATGCTAATGATGAAACTAATCGTGTTGGTATTAACTCAGGAACACCTGAGTTTGAATTAGATGTTATTGGTGATGCTTCTATTGATGGTGGATTGTTTTCACCAGTATCAAGTGGTGGAACTAGTGGTGTAAGTGGTCAATATTTACAATCAACTGGAGATAAGTGGAGATGGGAATCATTTCCTATCGCTAGACAAGCAGAAAGAATTACACTTACTGCAGGGCAAACAAGAGTTCCTGCTACAGGAACTTTTGGTACTTTCGTACTTACAGAACCTGCACTGACCAGTGTATTCCTTGATGGTGTAAAACTCACCGAAGGTGATTATGTCATCAATGCAGGTGGTGGATCAATCTTACTATTTGCTGCTGCATTTGGTGGAGAAGAGATTGAGATTATTGCTCATGGTGCTGCTGGTGTAGGAGCAGGAAATACTGGTATCCTTGGTGTTTCTGTTAGAAAGGCAGGTATTGATAGTGGAACTGCTGGCAGAATTCAAATCCTCGACTTCGTTGGTCTAGGTGTTACTCTAGATGGAACAGCAGGTCTAGTTACGGCATATATCGACTCTGGTGGTCTAACAGATGTTCTTTCTGACCCATCACCACAACTTGGTGGATACTTAGATCTAAACAATAGAGGTATTGCTGGTGTAGGTGTCATTACTGCAACAGAATTCCATGGTGATGGTTCTAGAGTTACTGGTATCTCTACACTCAATATTGTAGATTATGGTCTTGGATTGGGTGGTGGAGCAAACGTTGCAGGATTATTTGGTAAAGTAAATAATGATTCTGCTGTTGGTATTTTCACCGATAGTGCTGCTGTTGGTCTTGGCACAACAAACCCACGATTCCAAACAGAAATTGGTCATGTAGGTGCTGCTGGAACACAACTATGGGTTAATGGTGATGCAAGAATTACTGGTATTCTAACTGTTGGTTCATCTAGTATTGCAATTGATGGTATCAATGATGAGATCAGAATTGGTGCTGGTTTCACACTATCTGCAGATACTCTTGCACAGACTGCAAACCTACAACTTACTGGTATTGTTACTGCAACAGGATTTGATGGTGACTTAGTTGGTCAACACAAAGTCTTTACTGCAGGTGTTAATGATAATAATGAATATGATATTGCACTATTCTTAGATCCAACTCAAGGTGGTCATGCATTTAATAGGTTTGATCTAGGTGGACAACTAAGGTATAATCCAGCTACTGGTCAACTCTCTAATGCTGGTGTTACTAGTACACGTGGATTACAATCAACTGGTATTTCTACATTTACAGAAACTGTAACTTTCCAAAGAAATATTCAACTTGGAAATAATGACCAAGCAATCTTTGGTGCAGGTAATGACCTAAGAATTTACTTTGATGGTACAAATAGTTACATTGAAGATCAAGGAACTGGTGGTCTCATACTTAATGCAAATCCATCTGTCACGATTGGACAGTATGGAGCTGCTAGAGAGATGGCATCCTTCAGAGTGGGTGCTGGTGTAAGTCTCTTCTATAACAACTCTAAGAAGTTTGAAACTACTGATAGAGGTATTGATGTAACTGGCAAAGTAACTGCAGATGACGACATACAATCAGTTAGTGGTAATCAGACAGCAACAATAACAGGTAGTGATGATACCAAAAATGATCCAGAATTAATTCTGTACACAGATAATACATCTCAATTTAGAGGTTCAAGAGTTGAACTTCTAAACTCTTCAAATGGAACTCAGTTAGCACATTTAAATGATAGACCAAGTGTTGGTGGTGGACAATATTTTGCCATAGAAAAAACTGATAATGCTGGTGTTTTCCAGCAACAGATGGCAATCTACTCTTATCTAAATGATGAGTGGGTGTTCAAAACTGGTTCTGCGGAAGTTGAAAGTCTCACTATCAATAATGGTCAGGTTGGTATTGGAACAACAGTTATTACTGATACTCTAACAGTTGATGGTAATATAAGAGCTACTGGAATTAGTTCTGCATTATCATTCTCTGGATCAGGTATTGGTCTAACTGGAATGGTTGATGTTGCAGATGGAACCTATGGTGGTTCTACTGTATCACCACAGATTACTGTTGCTGATGGAAGAATTACTGGTATTACTGCAACTCTCATCTCTGGAGGAGGTGGAGGTGGTGGTGGCACCGAAGTCATCATTGAAGATAATGACAGTGTTGTAGGTACTGCAGGAACAATTAACTTTGGTTCTGGTCTTTCTGTATCTTCTGCAACTCTTGGTGTTGTTACTGTTACTGCTGCATCTGCAGAGGTTATCAATGACACCACACCACAACTTGGTGGTAACTTAGATCTCAATAACAGAACCATTAATGGAACTGGTAACATCAATGTAAATGGAAGTTTCCGTTTCAGTGGCATTACAACATTTACAAGTGATGTCCAAGTTCATAATGGACGAGTTGAAGCTAACCGTCTTGTAGTTTGGAACGATAATCTTAACGATGAAGCATGGAGATTTTTCCATGGTAATGCTGTTGTTGATGCTGGTAATGGTAATGCTCCTATCGGAAATGGATTGTTTATCTCACCACAAGAGATAGCAGATCCTCAGGATGGAATTTATTTCCAGACAGCAGATTCATCTGGAGTAGCTAAAAGAACTCTTGTACTTAAGGATGATAAAGTTGGTATTGGAACCACAAATGCAACAGAAAAACTGACAGTTGATGGAAACATTACTGCATCTGGTTTTGTTACTGCAACAACATACTATGGTGATGGATCAAATCTAACTGGTATTGTTGCTGGTGGTGGAAGTGGAACTGGATACTTTGATAATAACCAATCTAATCCTGGTATACATACAACAGCATCTTATGTTGGTCTCGGAACCACCAATCCAAGAACACCTCTACAAGTTGAAGATGTTTATGGTGTTAAAACTGATTTTGGATCATTCTCAGCATCTGCTGGTGTTACCACAACAGGTGATGCTTCTTGGGTAATTGCAACCGACGACTTTAAGACTGCAGAATATACGTTGTATTTCAAATATAATGATAGCATTCAGTCACAAAAAGTTCTTGTGATGAATGATGGAACTACAGCATATGCTCAAGAATATGCGATCATGTATAACAATGATCTATTAGTTTCTGTTGGTGCATCTATCACATCTGGAACTTGTGAATTATTATGGACTCCACAGACAGGAGTCAGTGGTGTTGTTACATATAGAGTAGTAAGGGAGACAATGCTATGATTAGTACCAGCTTTCAAGATACTCCTGGTTTCCAGGAGTATAAAGATTCGCTGCCTAAAGAACCAACAGATCCTAATGCAAAAAAAGAATATAATGTTGGTTGCTATACTCCCGATGATTGGATTCATATTCATGAAGTATTGATGCAGGATGGCACTCTGGAGGATAACATTCCGTCAGATAGTGTTGAGTGTATCAATGATTATAAGCATAGTCCACTTAGAGGAAGATATCTTTTAACTGATGAAGAAGTAGCACAACTTCGTAATCATGATCGGGTCGAATATGTAAATATTAATACTGCGAAATATCCTGGAACATATAAAGTAGATCCTGCACATCTTCAAGATTTTGAAAAAGAATTTAGATATGATAGTACAGTAAAATGTGTTAAAGATAATGCTGGTTATGGATTTAGTAATTATGGACTGATAACTTCTGGAACTCCAGATTCTACACTAAAAAATAGGGCTAGTTGGAACATCCTCAGACATCAGGAACAAAGAGATCCATGGGTAAATGATAATGATGCTCTAATTGAAGATAGACTTCAACAATATGGAACTGGAAAAGACGTTGATGCAATTGTATGTGATGTTGAAATGTGGTTCGGTCACATAGAATTTCAAAATAATCTAGGTGGTCCTTCAAATTATATTGGTGGTAATGTTTTACCTGGAAATGGAACTTGTGATGTATTAGATTTAGTATTAGATAGTCCTTATTATTTGGATAGAGATTTCTTTAATGCAAATCCTTCCAAGTTAGAAACACGTTGGGATGGAACTATAGTTCCAACAGATACAGCAGCACAAGAGTGGTGGGAAAACAATAGTCTCACATATCGTTCTGCAAAGTTTGTAAGCACTGACTTTGGTGGAAATGCCACTGGCAATAATGACTTTGGAACTATTGCAATAAACTCTTTCTATACTAGATCCCGTATGAATGGTAGCAATACCGCATATCATACTTATAGTGGTGATCATGGAACTCCTTGTGCATCACAGGTATACGGTAGACAATATGGTTGGGCATATAATGCAAATAAATGGTTTATAAACTTTTATGGAACCAATGATAATGGACTTGAGGCTGGGTTTGATCTGATTAAAATTTTCCATCAAATCAAACCAATCAATGTGATGCGTGGTGATAAAGATCCAACCATAACTAGCAATAGTTTTGGATATAGATTTACTCCATTAAATACTGGATATTATTACTATCGTCAAGGTGATGATGGAACTGGTGGAGTCTCTTACAGTGTTACCAACTGGACTGCTGGTACTCAACCAGAATTCATGACGAATATGGCACAAACTGCCATTCGTCAAGAACTTTTACCAAGTTCAATGTTGACTGCTGGTAATGAAATGATTGATGCTGGTGTTATATTTGTATGTTCTTCAGGAAATACTAACCAAAAACTCGTAAAAGCAGATCATCCAGATTATGATAATTATTATTCTTCTTCTAATGGAACTGCTTTAACTTCTTCTACTTCTGGTTCTGGTGATCTTACATATTATAGAACAATCAATCGTCAAGGATTTCCTGGACAAATTGGTTCTTCTGGTTCAGGAAGTGACAGGATTTATAAAACAATTTGTATTGGTGCCCTTGATGATGATCCATATAATGGAGAAGAATGTAAAGTATCTTATAGCAACAAAGGTAATTTAGTAGATTGTTATGCAGCTGCTGATCGAACTTTAGCTGCTTCTGATGATAATGCTTCTACCAGATATAAAAGAAATGATGCATATTATACTATTGGTGGACAACAATCAGTAGAGTCTGAAGATAGAGAATTTAATGGAACTAGTTCTGCAGCACCTATTGCTTGCGGTCTCATTGCAACGAAGTTAGAATATAATCGTTCATGGACTTATGCAGATATTAAAAATTGGTTAGCAAATGATGTTGGCACAATGCCTACTGATGATTTTCATTACGGAACGGAATTGACATCAGCAACTTCAACTGATTGGAGTAATCTGAATGCAGTTCATGATGATGCACCAGTTGTTATATGGGATGCACTGACTGGTAATGAACCAGCACCAAGAGCAGCAAATTTTACACTTGTAGAACAACTTGCTAGTAGGCAAGATTTAGTTCTTGAATTGGATGGTAGAAATCATTCATCTAATACAACCAGTTGGTATAATACTGCTAAGAATACTCATCATGTTACTCTTACTTCTGGTGTAACTTACGATGGATATGGTTATGTTTTTAGTGATAATAATTATGGATCATTTACAAAAACATCCGATTTTGAATCAATCGGTGAGTTTACACTCGAAACGTGGTTTTATATGACTGGAACACCAGATGCAACTTACCCATCTGCATTATTCTCTAGTTGGTCAACATATAATAATTCAAATAATAAATTCATATTTTATATCAATAATAGTAATACTTTTGTATATGAATTAGATAATAGTGCAGGATTTGGTGGTGTAACGGGTACTATTTCATCTACAGTTTCTCTTAATACATGGCATCATGTTGTAATAACTAGATCAGGAAACCAAATTAGTTGTTATCTCGATAATGTTAAAGATGGAACAACTCAAATTTATAGTCCAAATATCAGTGCAGTACTTGGAGATGTTCTGATCGGGAAATATGCTGGTGGATCAACTCAATCTTTTGAGGGAACCATTGGTGCTGTGAGATTCTATAGAAGAGCATTTACTGATGCTGAAGTTGAAACAAATTATACTGAGCAATTACCTACATTTGGTCTTGCTGCGAAACCTAAATTGTCTTTAGAAGGCATTACTTTCACATTCTAATAAATAACTAGAAAAGACTTATGGCCAATAAGGATTTTGGTGTAAAGAAGATAGAACTGATAGGTTCATCTGGCACCCCCAATTTAACGAGTCCAACCAATCTAAATCTAAACGCAAATACTGTTGCGATTAGTACGGATGTTACTGTTGGAGGTAAAGTTCAATCAGATCTTATTGTTGCCAGTGGATTTAACGTCGGTGTTGGCAGCACTCAACCTCAACAAAGAATAGATGTTGCTGGAACAATTCGTGCTACTGCTTTTGTAAAGTCTGATGGAAGTGCCATCGGTGATGGAAGTGATTTCTTTGGTTTAACTGTCAGAGAAGACGGAACACGTGTTGGATCAGCTGATAGTATTAGAGATATTGATATTAGAAGTAATAATTTATCATTAACTGTAACTGGTGCTGCTTCTACAATTAGATTAACAGATGATCCAACATTCACTTCTGCAGTAGTCGGATCTGCAGTTACCATCAATTCTACTGGTGTCAATGTTGTTGGTACTGTAACTGCAACATCATTTATTGGTGATGGTTCACAACTTACTAATGTTGGTGCAGGAACAACTATTCAATGGACATTAGGTGCTGATGGAATTAGTAACTATACATTTACTGGTCCTGGTCTAACTGGTGCAGAGAATGATCCTACTCTGTATTTGATGAGAGGGCAGACATATAAGTTCATTAATAACATGGGTGCTCACCCATTTAGAATTCAAAGTGATCCTAATGGATCTACTGGAACACAGTATAATGATGGAATTACAAATAATGATGTAAGTAACGGAACATTAGTATGGGATGTTCAATTTGATGCACCTAAAATTCTTTATTATCAGTGTACTGCTCATGGTAACATGGGTGGTCCAATTTATGTTCTTGGAGAAGATGAAGTCAGTCCATCATACACTGATGTAAATGTTAGTGGTGTTCTTACAGTTAGTCAAGGTAGAATTCAAGCAAATGCCGCATCTAATCTAAGATTTGGTAACATTGCTGCTGGATCTGGTAGTGGTAGAAACATTGCAATCGGTGATCAGGTTCTAGGTTCACTCTCTAGTGGTAATGGTAGAAACATTGGTGTTGGTGAACTATCACTCAATAATGTAACCTCTGGTGGATATAACGTTGGTCTAGGTATTAAGGCAGGACAACTAATTACCAATGGACAATATAACGTTGTTCTTGGAGGATATGATGGCAACTCTGGTAATCTAGACATCAGAGGTTTATCTAACCGAGTTGTTATTGCTGATGGTGAAGGAAATATTAGACAATACATCAACAACTCAGGAAGAACTGGTATTAACACAACAGTTCTTACCGATACTTTAACAGTTGGTGGATCTTGCACTGCAACATCTTACTCTGGATCTGGTGCTGGACTGACAGGATTGCCTGCTGGTCAACTCACAGGAGCACTACCTGCACTCGACGGTTCTGCACTTACAGGTGTATCTGCTGTTGGATCTGGTATTGAAGTCAAGGATAGTGGTTCAGCAGTTGGTGCTGCTGCAACGGTTGATTTCTCTACTGGTTTAGATGTATCTCCAGTATCTGCTGGTGTTGTTACGATCACAGCAGCTATTCCTGGTATCAGCACAACAGGAACTTCTGGTTTTAGTGATATTACTAGTACTGGTATTGATGTAACTGGACACATTGAAACTGATACACTGAATGTTTCTGGTGTTTCTACACTTGCTGCTGGTGTAAGCATTTCTAGTGGTAATGTTCATCTTGAAGAAAGTACTGGTGCAACTAATAATAGACTACAATTTGATACAGATTCTTACATTTATAAAGCTGGACTTTATCTTGAGTTAGATAGTACTAATACAAGAATGAATGCTGCCTCGTTTACTTTGAGGAACAGCTCAACATTGCAGACGTATCTTTCAGCACTTAGTGGAAGAGTAGATCTGTACAATAATGGTTCATTAAGACTTCAAACAGCATCTAATGGCATTACTGTTTATGGTGATGTGACACTTTCTGGTTCTGGTTCAGAATTTACTGGTTCTGGTGCTGGTCTTACAAGTATTCCTTCAGGTGAACTTACTGGTGCATTACCTGCTATTGATGGATCTGCACTACTCAACGTTAATGCAACTGGTGATGGTGTTGTTGTTGAAAACAGTGGATCAAACGTTGGTTCTGCAAAGACTATCAACTTTGATACTGGTCTAGATGTTACTTATAGTTCTGGTATTGCTACTGTCACTGCATCTGGTGGTTCACTACAAAACAGAACAACAGTTTCTGCATCCACAACATCTATTGCAGATAATGCTGTAGGACTTGTAACAGTTACTGGATTTAAGTCTTATGCCCTGATGAAGGTTGGTCTATCTACAGCAGGTTGGATTAGAATATATACTGATAGTGAATCTAGAACTGCTGATTCTAGTAGAAGTGTTGGAGAAGATCCAGCAGCAGGAAGTGGAGTTATTGCTGAAGTTGTAACGACAGGCATCTCTACTGAACAAAAAATCTCTCCATTCACAATGGGTGGAAATATGGACGATCCAGTTGATACCACGATTTATATGGCAATTACAAATCTATCTGGAAGCACACAATCAATCAACGCAAACCTAACCATTCTTCAACTGGAGGCATAATAAATGGCAATTACTACAACTACAGTTTCTATTGCAGGAACTTGGACAA
>Ga0213858_10001048_pt1 | contig 13039 bp, 25 predicted proteins | sample PICome_FD_160122 | JGI IMG/M metagenome (GOLD analysis project Ga0213858, IMG submission 160122) | Coastal seawater microbial communities near Pivers Island, North Carolina, United States - PICO245 | ecosystem: Environmental > Aquatic > Marine > Coastal | place: USA: North Carolina | collected... | reverse complement strand
ACTGGATGGAATACATCAAGTGTTACTATTATGGAGAATATGTTCTTTAGTTTTGGTGGAATAAGTATTTTAGGACTAGGTGGATGGGATACATCTAGTTTGACAAATGTGTATCAAATGTTCTATGACACGGATCGGTTAACATCTATCATAGATATAGATACTTGGGACATTACAAATGTTACAAGTGAATATAATTTTGCATTTAGAACAACTGGTATTAATACTGCTAAATATGATCAAATCTTAGTGGCTTGGGAAGCAGATGTTTCTGCTGTAGTCGGTTATTCAAATGGTGGATCTTGGCGCTTTTACAACCCGAATAGTCCTATTCGGTATACAACAGGCAGTGCTGCTGAAACAGCTAGAACAAACCTTATTAATAATCATGGTTGGACAATTACAGACGGAGGTGGAACCTGATGATTAGAAAAACCTCTGGACACTGGATGATTAATGGCAAACCAGTTTCTATTTCTGAAGGTACTATTTGTGATCATCCAGATGATGCAACAGTGGTAGAATACGATTCGGAGGAAGCTTTGAATTCTGCTTATCAAGAAGCTAATCCTGATTTGTTTCCTGAAGAAGAATTGGATCCATAATGGCATATAATCCAGTCTTTTATGCTACAGATGATGACAAGCTGAATATAGCAAGAGGACTCACTAAGTATTCTCAGGTTGTGAACATCTTTGGTTACAACGCAAACGTATCAACAGATTTTATTCCTCTTTGGGAATCTAATACTTCTTACCCATTCCCTACTGCTAATGTGGGTATGGAAATTAAAAGTTCTGATGCTACAGACACAGACGTAACAATCAAGATTATTGGACTAGATTCAAACTACGAATCTTTAGTTGAAGTGGTTAATCTAAATGGTACGACAGAGGTAAATCTTACTAAAGAGTTCTTTAGAATTAACACAATGATTACTACATCTGGCAATGCAAATGGCATGGTTACGCTTTGTGGTAATACGGGATCTCCAATATACGGCAAGATAAGAAGAGGTGATGGTAAGAATCAAACATCTTTCTATACAGTACCTGCAGGTCATAATTTTTATCTTTACAGAATTGACGCCTTTTCAGCTACTGCCAACGCCAACAAGTATTTGACTTTTAGAAACTTTGTTGGACAAGATAATGGAGTTGAGCTAAGAGTTGCTGAAACTACATTTGTCAATCAGATGAATATTCAAAGAAGACTTCCATTTAAATATTCTGGAAACACTGATATTATATTTCAGGCTAAATCTTCGGCACAATTAAATGAGGTAGGTATCTTTGCTGAAGGTATTCTTATAGAGGAAGGGCAACACTTCGAATGACGGAAGAAATTTTTGATTTTGGATTTTCTGTAGTAGATGAATCTGAACTGGAGTCTTTACAGAAAGCAACTGCTGAAGTTGAAGAAGCTACTGCAACTGCCTCTACTTATGAAGAGAAGCTAAATAATCTTTACAATGCCATTGTACCTCTTCTCACTAACTTAAAAAAGAATAATGATAAAGATTATATCTATTGGCCTAATAGACTAGAAAAGGTCGAACAGTTCGAGGAAAAAATTAATAAAATTATTAATTAGATAAAGGATTATCAAGAGACAATTGAATCTTTCTTGAAAGTCTAGCTTCAAGCTCTCTCATTTCTCTATCGGTGTCTTGATACAGTTGATCTCTTTTGTTGTCGAATCTTTGATCTGCCAAATCAATAATTTCTCTTACTTCTTTTTCAGATTCTCTTACATCATCTTTTAGACGATCAACTAGATCTTCAACTCTTGTGACATCCTCTTTGAGATCATTTCTAATGTCTCTAGCGTAATCTGTTGCTTGTACAACTGAGTCTTCTGAAGCTTTCATTTTTTCTTCAATCACAGAAAGTTGCTCAACAATTGAAGAAAGATCTGGAGCAACGTAAGACTGGATCTGTTCCTTCATATCCATATAATCATTATATACAGTAAATGCACCGTACAAACCGCCAATCACTGTTGATACGAGGCCAAATGCTGCTCCTGCAGTTACTGCAGTGACTTTGATTCCGAAAATCTTAAACTCTTTGTTTTTTAGATTTTCGATACCATCTTCTAATTTTTCTAATTCTTCACCTAAGTCTTTGTCTGCCATTTGACAAATGCTCCTACTCTATCGTGGACTTCGGGATCTTCTATATATACGTATCCCTTTGGAGGATTAGTTGATTGTTCTTTCCATACAGGAATAAATTCAGAAATGTTTTTACGAAAATCAGGATTGGATCTAAAGTGGACTTCTATCAACTTGTCACCAATAAACTCACAGTTTATTCTGGGTTTGTTTTTAAATTCCTCAAGTATTTTAGGAAGGGGAACTTGATCATCTGTTTTTACCCATCTATCCCATTTCACAAAAGTATCGTCTGATTTGATACCTTCAACACAAAGAACTTGTTGGCCGTATTCATAATCTACAGATAGGTGTCTACCTTCAAACCACTCACACCAAAAGTGACCAACATTTAAGTTCAGTGTATATTTTTCGATCCATAGTTTTTTGGCACCAAGTCCAAGACCAAGTGCATTGACACAAGGTCTCACAATATAATAGTCTGGTTTAGGAACATCAGTTCCCACAGGACCACACGTATAGCCAAGCTTACGGGACAGGATAAGTTTATCCACTACCCATAATTCGTCTGGATCTGCTGTCTTCCAATATAGATCTTCTTCGGTATCTTCGTAAATTGAAATCATTTTTTGTTTGCTGTTAAAGCCTCTTTACCATAGAAAGCTGCAACAATTGCAGCAACGGATACAAAGTATGTAGGTGCAATATCTTTCAGTAAAGAAGATGCACTTTCAAGACCGAAAACGCTGGCTAAAATAATTGAGAATGGATAAAGGAGCATACCAAACAGAGCAAACCATGCCATGTTTCGTTGTGCATCCTGTCTCTTATCCTCATTTTCAATTTGTAGCATTTTTTCACCTTTAGCCATTTCTTCGTCAGTAATGACACCATCACCATCAGCATCGAATTGATTATATATCGAATCCTTCTCTAATGTTTTAGCTGCCATTTTATCCTCCCAAAGTATCGAACATAGTTGTTAATTCTGGTGCAAATGCTGATGCCGCCCAAAGCAGAACACCGATAGCGCCCACACCGATAACAACCCATTTCATTTTCATATCATCAACAGACATTTTCACACCAATTAGTTCGTTGCTTAATACTCTGAGGGAAATTTCCATTTTACCTTCAGGCATATCAACAATTTCAGGTGTTTGTGTCTTTGTTTGTGTTTGTTTTTGTTCTTCAGTCATTATTTTACTCCTTCTAATGAAACTTTGCCTTCGTTTAAAAGACGCTCTCTATTAGCCATATGCTGTAAATGAACGTCATCCTTGCTCTGACCATGATAAGGAACAGCATGACCTTCTTCGATGAGAATTTCTGTTGCTCTTTTTTCTTCAATCAAAAAGTCGCCAAGGATACGACCAAACTTACCTTTTGCATCTTCACCGCTCTTGTCGATTTCTGTTTTTAGAACTTGTGAAGAACCAACAGGAAGAATTTCTTTGAGTCTATTTTTACTAGCTAGTCCAAATTGTTTTTCTACTTTATCAGATGTTCTTGATTCGGGTGTATCTATCCCCATCATTCTCACACGTTCTTTGTGCATCCACATGCCAAATCCAAGATCAATATCGATATCAACGGTATCACCATCCACAACTCTCAGTATTTTACATTTGTACTCATACATAGTTGTCTCCGTCAGCCTGAGTTTTGGAATTGGAGTGCTCTTAGTTGTCGAATTTCTTGTTCAAGTCTCATAACTTCTAATTGTTTTTTTCGAAGTTCAAGTTGATAAAGTTCATTACAGTCAATTCTTGATTTAGGTTTCTGGCCTAAAGGAATGACAATTCTAGCAAAGACACCAACATCTCCAACTCTTGAATCTACATAACCATCAAGAGGATCTGTATATCCTCTGCCAATAATGCCAGTCACCCCTAATTCTAAATTAGTGGCTGAACCGATTGCATTAGAACAATCCAAATCACCAGCTTTAAACCTATCAGATTGATAACTGCCGGGAGCAGATGGTAAAGATAGGTTGAGTGAGTTAGATTGACCAAATGCAACAGAGGCATATAGTAAAATAAAAACGAGTGCTAGAAGGATTAATCTTGATACGTTATAGTTAATCATATTACACCTTTGAGCAGATCCTAGAGTCTATACCAGAGCTTGCAGCATTCGGAGAAAACTGCTTTGATGTGGTGCAAATGTATTTGATACGATCACAGTCATCTCTTCGGACGTAAATGTCTATATTCTTTTGACCCAAATACGGGACATTCAATATCTTTTCAGAAGAAGCAAAAGGTACAGTATTCCAGTTTTCGTCAAAAACTGAGATTTCGTAATAGTTTACATCTTCTCTTTTGTTAAAAATTTTCATTGTTGTCACGACAATACCGTCCAAGAATGATGGTTCAAACTTAGGATAAGTAGGTGTCCATTCGTGAGGATAAGCAGTGGTAGAAAATAAAATTCCTACCACTGACAAGATGATTTTTTTCATCAGTTTGCAATACATTCAGCAACTATGTTTGCGGAATATTCGCCACCCGGAAATGATTTTCCGAAACCATAAGACACTTCTGAATCAATTTGAAACCAAGTAGATCCAGCGACAGATAAATCATATTCTGTTACGTTATTGTATTCTACCTTTGCCGCTTCATAACCAGACATGAGAGCATCTGATGTAGATGAAACGGTAACTTCTCCGTCCCAATTGAGAGCATCGGTTAGATTTGGGGAAGAAGCAAAGTTCTCAGGCCAAGAAATTTTTGCAGTATAATAGTCTGCAACAGTAACGTCATATCTTACGACAGGAAATACTCCACCATCAACGGGGTCTGTGCTGAGTGTATTTGGCGTAGGATTTCCGTAAACGCCAGCTGTGTCAGTATATATACTGCACTTAGATGACACGCTGCCTGTAATTGGAACAGATTCTGCATAAACAAGACCTGCAACAAAAAACGCAGACAACGTTAAGAGAGTTCTTAACATTTTTTATTCTCCGGTTATTACTTCTCTATCATATTGAGAGCGTACCATAGAATAATATTTGGCTGATCCTGCCAGTTGTCTCAACGCCCTGTTATTATCAGGCATTTTTTTATCTTCAAGTTCATACTTATCAGGATATTCATTTTCTTGATAAGAGATATTATAGTATGGATGGAGGAGAGGAATATTTGATAACTCTTTTAATCTGTCTTCTTGTCTGCTTATGTCGATTAAACCACCGACAGTAGGATCAGATCTTAAAAGTAATTCTAATTCTTCGTCTTCCTCCTCTAAAATTACTACATCGTCTTCTTCAACTTCAACTTTTCGGGATTCCTGTAAACTGAGCCAATATTCATAAAACTCTTCATCAGGCGTCATGATCTCAATCCCACTTACGTATTTATAAACTGCTTCTAAAAAACCGGGACATGACGGGTCTGACAAAGGATTTGTACAGATAATGCTATTTGGCGTGATGTCCATTCTGTAAGAATAGATCATAGAAGGATCTGAAATTGTACCATCTCCTTCGACCTCTATGCTTCCTTGGCCCCAATGTTCTCCGGGTATTCCTGAAAATCTAAAATTCTTTTGAATAGAGTTTCCGGGTAAACCAGACCAATCGTCAACTTCTTCAAAAACATAGCCACCGTTTATTAGATCTTCATTACGAATATATACTTTAGATTCTTGAGAAGGATCTTTGGATATGACGTAATAGTAAGTCACACCATTTACTTGCAGGCTAACGTTTGGTGAAGAGAAGTCAGGTAGAACACCAGCCATCGACCAATTCAGTCCATTTTGAGCAGCATTATTTGTTACGCCGTAAATGCTATCCTGACCCCAAGAGTACGGCGAGAATGCCAAAAACAATAGCACCGCCAATAAGGGTGGTTCTAGTATCTTGATCAATGTTAATGCCTCTTTTGTCTGTGTCTGGTCTACGGCCTTGGTTTGCTGGATCATTCCATTCTTCTTTGGCTTGTTCTCCTATTTTTCCATCTATGGGGCAGGGTGTTCCTGCATCCATCATGGCTGTAAAAATTCTAGGATCTTGACACATCACTGATACGGCTGCAACTTTCATTCCCATATCATACAGAGTTTTAGCATTTTTAAGCTTTTCACAATTCATGTCTCTTACTGTAGAGCCAGCAGAAATGCCTAAAATTTGTGTTTGGACAGCACCAGAAACTCCGATAGTACAGATGTCGGAGTTTGCTGTGTTAATATTAGGTGCAATTGCAGAAGGAGGAGCTGTAATTACAGTTGTTGTAGATTCAGTAGTGGAGTCAACAGTGCTTTCAGTGTAATTTTCAGTCACTATCGGTTCATTTTGTGAAAATGCAATATTTGGAATAACAAATAACACTGCTACGAGTAGCAGTCTTTTGAACATTTTATATCCTTAGATGTCGAAAAGTTTTCTAGATGAAATCACTTCGAAGAAGGTTTTACTCTTCTGGTTGTTTAAAGCATTATAATTTTTAAGTGTAATTTCAGAATACGTTGGTCTGTAATGTAGTGTTCTTTCTTTAGGAATACACAGAAGTTGACCAGTTGTTCTCATAGCTTTTCTTTTTTCATCGTGCCTCAAAGGATTCATTTGTGGATCTTTTTCAGGCTGAGAAGAGAGAACTTGTAGCATGTCTTCAGGTGTTTTGATGGACTTCAGTTGCTGTAGAACAATTTTCATTCTTGTTTCAGAAGATTTTCTGGATGCCTTTTCATGTGGGTTATCTTTGTTATTTTGATAACCAGCCCAAGGCATGTCGATTCCGTGATTTGTTCTTACAATACCGTCAGTCTTTTTCAGTTTTTTGTAAGTGTACTCATACTTTTTATTAGGACCATGATAGTCCCTGAACGCTCCCTCAAGAATGTAACACTCATTAACATCTGCAATAAGCGTATTTCCCGGAATCTGTAGTTTGATTAGAGTGTTCAAAGCAGATTTTGCTGACCTTTTAAAAAGTGCAGTTCTGATACGGATACCGTCAGGTGCATAGTAAGTTCTTTCAGATTGATCATCTGAGCCAGCAGCAGCACCTTCCTTTTCGTCTTTCTTGACCATGATAGATGCAGAAAGAATTGCTACACCAAACTCATTCACGCCTTCTGTATATCGTGTCTTGTCATCTTGCATGTAGAGTCTTTGCACTCCGTTTCTATTAGATTGCTTAATAGAAACAACAGGCTTGTAGTTACGATCTCGGTTCTTAGCAAGAACCCAGCCGTATTCTGGAAGATATTTTGCAACGACAGTACACAAATTCCTAATCCTTAACTCTTGGTGTTTTGCTCAATAATTCAAATTGGTCGTTTTGACCGTGTAAAAATTTATGTATTTTTGATCCCACAGGAGCGGAGTCTATGATTTTAGAGATTCCCTCTCTACCAAATACAGTATGAAGTTGTCCGGTGTATTTATCTTTGATTGTGTACTGCCAAGGCGCTCTTCTTTTCAGTCGCTTTCCAGCTTCTTTATGAACTTCGGGATCTGTGCTTCCCGTAACCTTGATCTTTCCTTCTTTAATCATTTGTCTTCTTTTTTCTTGGGCCTTTTTGTTCCAAGGCATTCCATTAGCTCTCACAAAATGGTTTCCTTTATAGCCACCCTCTCCTCCGGGGGCTATGTTCCAACCGATTCTTTCAGAAGGTCTTAGCTCTTTCTCCTTAGCGAAGCACTCCTCTGCGCTCCCCTCAAACAAGGTTTCGATAATTAAGTCTTCCTTTTTCCCGTAGAAACAAAAACGACCTTTTTTGTTATGCTCTTCAAGCCTTTTTTGGGGGGTCTTAGAAGTAACGCCAATATATCCATCATTGACATCTGTTACGTTTTTTGTTCGAATCCAGTACACAACGCACATATTGACCCCTGTTGACAGTAAATACATTTGTTGTTATTTATGAAAAATAAGGAGATAAGAATGAACAACTACATCATTTACACGCAAGAGAACTGTTCCTACTGCGTTAAAGCAAAGGATCTTATTAAAGAAAAGGGCCATACATATACAGAATATGTTTTAGGAAGAGACGTTTCTAAAACAGAATTGTTTGAGATGTTTCCGGGCGTAAAGACTGTTCCGATTATTGTTTTGGATGGTCAGAAAGTCGGTGGATATCAAGAATTGACTGAATCTGTGAACAGAATGCTACTTAAGGGATAATATGACTGAAATTGAAAGAAATGAGTTGAGTAAGAATGCTATGGGTGGAACTGAACTCATGGCAACTGCTTTGGCTGAAAAACTTGATCCTGAATTGTCAGACAAGTTTCAAATTATTTGCTCTAGAGTCAGAGAGATTGACGAAAATAAAATTCCTATCTTGTGGTTACACGATCTTCCAAACGATCCTGAATCACAACATCTGGCCGATAAAGCCAGCAGAGATAGGTTTGCTAAGTTTGTCTTTGTTTCTAATTGGCAAATGAATGAATATATTCATACATATGGTCTTAACTGGGATGATTGCTATGTCATTAAGAATGCCATTGAGCCGATTGAAATGACAGAAAAGCCTAAAGACGGTATTGTAAGATTGATATATCATTCAACACCTCACCGTGGTTTGGAGCTTTTGGTTCCAGCATTTGAATATCTTGCCGAAAAGCACGATAATATTGAACTAGATGTCTATTCCAGTTTCAATCTTTATGGATGGGCTGAGAGAGATAAGCCGTATGAAGATCTTTTCGACAGATGTAATCAGCATCCAAAAATTCATTATCACGGTACTCAGCCAAATGACGTGATTAGAGAAGCCTTAAAGAAGGCAGATATTTTTGCATATCCAAATATCTGGCCGGAAACATCTTGTCTTTGTGCAATCGAAGCTTTAGATGCGGGCTGTTTGATGTTGGCACCAAATTATGCAGCACTTCCTGAGACGGCAACTTCTTGGGGAATCACTTATCAGTGGACGCCAAATCACAATAAACACGCAAACATTTTCACAAATATTCTTGATAATATGATTACAACTATTACTGAGAGTAAAGATGATGTGGAACATATGATCTTTCAGCAAAAACTGTTCTACGATAATTTTTATTCTTGGGACGTTCGTATTAAAGAATGGGATCAACTTTTGAAAAATATTTTATGGGAAAGAAATGAACTCTAATAATGTAATTAGTTTTGGTAAACAAACAAAACAAAGTGAATACGAACCTGACGTAGAAAAGGATTTAATGAGTCTTAAGTCGGCATATTGTGATGAAATGTCAAATGAACTCTTTGGTATCTTGATGAGAATGATCGAAAGAAGTGGTCATATGAACCACATTGATACTGAAGATGAAGGGTTTTTTGATGAACTTCAGCCAAAACTAGCAATGGTTAAGGAATCACTTTATGCCGTATTCTGCCTTCTTGAGAATGTTGATTATGATCTCTCTATTGTATTTGATAATTTATATGATCCAATTGGATTTACCGAAGATGGATTGAATACACATCTCTTCGTTTCTGTGAATAATAAATACAGAAACAAATTGATTGAAATGACTAAAGATTATTTAAAAAATAAGGATTAAAATGGTTAGAAAAAGTATTTCAGAGATCTTGCATGAGATTGGTGAACAAGCCTCTTTTCAAGATCGTGTTAAAGTTATGAGAAGTTATAGGGGAAACAATCCTCTTAGAGCTATTTTGAAATATGCCTTTGATCCAAGAATCAAGTTTCTTTTACCAGAGGGAACTCCTCCATACAAAGAAAATGATTTTCCAGATCAACAAGGCAATTTGTATTATCATTTCAAAAAGCTTTATCTTTTTATTGAAGGTGGCAATCCAAACATTACCGATCTCAAAAGAGAAAGTCTTTTTATTGGTATGCTCGAAACCGTCGATAAAGATGATGCTAAAATTTTAATTGGAATGAAAGATAAAGAAATTCCTGTTAAAAATGTAACTCAAAAACTAACAGAGAGAGCCTTCCCGGACTTGTTCAAATGAAAAGAAGATCTAATAAAAAGTCAGAATTAATTAATGAAGATTATTATGATGAATTTGAAGATATTAATTTTCAAAAGTTTAAAAGACAAAAAAATCTGAATAGGAAAAAGAATGATCCTTACAGAGATGATTATAGGGATGAATGGAATTAATGCCATCTTACACATTTAAAGACAAGAAAACTGGTGATTTAACAACTAAAATTATGTCCCTCTCTGAGAGGGACGCATATCTCGAAGAGAATAAAAATCTTCAGTTGTGTTTAGCAACACCCGGATTTGCTGATCCCCATAGATTGGGCAGAATTAAGCCAGATGATAATTTTAGAGACCTTCTAAGAGAAACTAAGAAAGCTCACAAGGGTAGCACTGTTAATACATTTTAGGGAATGGAATGGCTAGAAAAGCAAGACAAAAAAACGCCAATCATATTAAAGAACAGAAAAGACAATCATTTGAAAAAAGTTTAGTTTTAGAAAATGTAAGACCAAAGACCGACAATCAAAAAAAGATTTTTAATCAATATTTTGAGAAGAAGCATATTTTGGTTCATGGGCTTCCGGGTACAGGAAAGACTTTTATTAGTCTATATCTTGCACTTAAAGACCTTCTTTCAGATTCAAAAATTGAAAAGGTAATCATCATTAGAAGTGCTGTTTCGGCACGAGAGCTTGGTTTTATGCCGGGTTCTGCAAGAGATAAGATGAGAGCTTATGAAGAACCATACTATGAGATTTGTTCTAGACTGTTTGATAGAGATGATGCGTACACTCAACTTAAAATGAGAAAGATGGTAGATTTTTCACCTACTTCCTTTCTTAGAGGTTTAACTTTTGAAAACTGTGTGGTTATTGTAGATGAGGTCCAAAATTTAAATGACCATGAAATATCTACAGTCATAACACGAATGGGTCAAAACTCTCGTATAATTTTTTGTGGTGATTTTAGACAATCTGACTTTGCAACAAAGGGTCAGGAAGAAAGTGGTATTGGTAATCTTTTCAAAACAATCCGTTTGATGCCATCTTTCACTCATGTGGAAATGGGAATAAATGATATCGTAAGAAGCGGAATTGTAAGGGAGTATCTTGAGGCTAGAACAGAATTAGGTCTCATTTAATTTATATATGAAAAACACTTTAGAAACATACAGAAAATTTGGACTTGCTGTCGAAAATATGGTACTCGGTTCGGACATAACCTACATGGAAGCTATCATGGAGATTATGAAACGTGAAAACTTGGAAGAAGAGATTATATATAAAATGGTTAAAAAGAATCCAGTCTTAAAGATTAAGTTGGAGATCGAAAGCCGAAAATATAATCTCCTCCAAAAGGATGCAAATACGGCGATACTGTGACACCATTCAAATGTTATAGACTCTACTTAGCCCTGAAACAACACTTCAAAACTGAGACTTATGATTTTTTTAAATACAACGGAAAGGTAAATGTAAATGAAGAATCTTTCAAAAAACGTACAGACAATTATCTCTTTGCTAAAATGGCCTCTAGACCAAGCGTACACACTTTGCTTGTATCTGTACTCTCAAATGACCCTGATTTTTATATCACGGACATCCTCTCTGAAAGAGGTGAAAAAATCCACAAAAAGTGGCAAAAGTACCAGCAAAGCTTCGACTACAGCTTCAAGGAAGAAATCAAGCAGTACGAAAACTTCGACCAAGCGATCATCGTCAAAGAAGGCTACCCCGAAATAATATCAGATTATTTTTCGGGTAAAATATCCCTTGACACATTATCAGTTGTCGATAAACTAATAGACGGCTGTAAGTATTGGGGAAGTCACCTCAAAGATCCTCTTTGGGGTGACATAAATATGAAGTTGATGAAATATAGACCTTTTATCAACATTCGTACAGAAGTATACAAAAATTATATCTATGAAATTTACAGTGGACAAAAAAACTAAAAGACAGTACAAGACACTACAAGACAAATAAGGAAAGTAAATGAGCTTACAAGAACTCAAATCAAAACGTAAATCCAGTATGGATGCCCTTCTTAAAAAGATGGAAGAAGCAAATCAGCGTGGTTACTCTGAAGACCAAGAAAAATACTGGAAACCTTCGGTTGGAAAAGACGGTAACGGACAATTCATCATTCGGTTTCTTCCGGAGTGTAAAGGTGAAGAATCGCCTGTCGTCCATCTTTACAGCCACTTCTTTCAGGGACCGGGTGGTTATTATGTGGAAAATTCCTTAACTACTTTGGCAAAAGGGACTGCCGATCCTTGTTCAGAGTACAATTCCATGCTTTGGAATTCTGTTGACTCTGATAATACCCCAGAAAGACAGCAAGTAAGACGACAAAAAAGAAATTTGAATTACTATTCAAATATCTTGGTTGTTAAGGATCCTGTTAATCCAGAAAACGAGGGGAAGGTTTTTCTCTTTAAGTACGGCACAAAAATCCATGATATGATTGCCAAAAAGCTTAAGCCTGTCTACGACGATGAAGAGAAGGTCAATATTTTTGATTTTTGGGAAGGTGCTAATTACCGAATGAGAATCAGCACTGTCCGAGGTTCTGATGGCAAAAGCTACTGGAATTATGATGATTCTACTTTCGATTCGCCAAGTGCGTTGTCAGATGATGACGACAAACTGGAAGAAATCTGGCAACAGCAGCACTCTTTGGATGAAATTGTAGCACCAGATAAGTTCAAATCTTACGACGAACTTAAAGAAAGACTTAATAAAGTCTTAGGTTTGACAGGTGCTACTCCACCTAAGCCGAATCCAAAGCCGGAACCTGTCAAACAGCAATCATCAGAAGAATTTCTTGATGATGACATTCCCTTCGATGTCGAATCTAAGTCATCAGTAGACGATGATGATGATGATCTTTCAGTCTTTGCATCCTTAATGGATGACGACTAAGACCTTTAGTAGGCGGTGTTAATTAACACCGCCTACAATTGCTTGCATTCCAGTAGATCCCCAATCTGTATACCCAACAGGAGATGT
>Ga0213858_10001047_pt1 | contig 13050 bp, 7 predicted proteins | sample PICome_FD_160122 | JGI IMG/M metagenome (GOLD analysis project Ga0213858, IMG submission 160122) | Coastal seawater microbial communities near Pivers Island, North Carolina, United States - PICO245 | ecosystem: Environmental > Aquatic > Marine > Coastal | place: USA: North Carolina | collected... | reverse complement strand
TGGAAGTTGCCGCGACTCAGCGGTGATAGCGCCAAGTGCATCGCATTAGCAGCCCCGGCCGATTCTCCCGATACGGTGATCCGCGAGGGATCGCCACCAAACACACCGATGTTCTCAACCACCCAGTCCAAAGCGACACCAAGGTCATGAAGTCCCGCGTTTTGCTCGTCCAGATTCGGGTGACTGAACCAACCGAAAACGCCCAAGCGATATGCCACCGTGACCACCACGACGCCCTGCTTGGCGAGTACTTCGCCATGATAGTTTGGCTCGTAACTCCACCCACCGGTGTTTGACCCGCCATGAATAAAGATCAGTACGGGCTTGGCTTCGGTATCATCCAGGTCGCTCCATACATTCAGATATAAGCAGTCCTCGGAATACTCGGGGCCCTCCATCAGCTCAGGATCCACCCCGACTCGGGCCATCATGCGGTGATACCAGGCCAGGCCACTGCCGTTTTGCATACAGGCAGGAGCAAAGCGCGAAGCGTCGATTGCATCACTCGATGCTTGCCATGGTATGGGTTTCTTCCAACGTAATTCAGCAACAGGCGGCTCGGCGAACGGCAGCCCCAAAAAGGCCTCAACACCATTTGATTCTCGAACACCGGTAACAAGGGAAGCTCCCAGCATCACCTGCGGTTGGCTAGCGGCGGTTACCGTTGATTGATCGTCGCTACACGCCACCAGAAACATGACGGTCGCCGACAGTAGAATGCGCTGAATCATCATGAATGCTCTAAGATCACACAGCCTCTTACAGCCCCAGACTCTACCAACTCGTGTGCGCGTGCGGTCTCACTAAGAGGCAGGGCGTGCGCAATTCGATGCAGGAGCTTTCCCTCGCTCAGGAAGTCCTGTGTATCAGCGATGGCAGTCATCTTGGCTGTTTCGGGCATGTCATAGACGATGACTAATCGAATGGTGAGATCCATAAACATCATGGTCCGAAAGGGTAACTTTGGCTCGGGATCCACGGTGCTTGAATAAGTCGCTATGGTGCCCCCTACGCGAATACAGCTCAGTACTTCGGGAAGATTGGCACCAAACTCAACCTCGATTACACGATCAATCTTTTGACCATTGGTGTAATCGAGCAGTCGCTGGGCCCAACCCGCCTCGCGATGATTCACCACGCACTCGGCCCCTGCCTCATAACAGGCTTTCGTATCATCGGCGTTGCTCGCAGTTGCGAGTACACGAGCGCCAAATTGCTTGGCCCATTGAATCGCATAGTGTCCAACTCGGCCCGCGCCACCCGTCACCAATACCCAGAGCCCACCGACTGGACCATCAACGGTAACGCAGCGGTGAGCCGTCATGATGGGGATACCAATACAGGCGCCTACTGCGAACGAGGCCTCGGCGGGAAGCGACGGCGCGCGTGATGAATCGATGGCCACATAATCTGCAGCAGTCCCCATGGAGCGCCCATGCTGCGCCTGGTAGACGAATACGCGCTCACTCAGCCGCTCTTCAGATACACCTTCCCCGACAGCCTCAATCACACCCGCACCGTCGCTATGGGGAATAACAGGTCCGTGATCGAGCAAGTCCGGGAAGGCACCCGCTCGCTTTTTGACATCCGAAGGATTTACCGCACTGCTGGCCATCCGCACCAGAACCTCGCCAGGCTGTGGCTTTGGCGCAGCCAGCAGCGATACCGCCAATACATCGCTCGCGGCACCAAACTGATTAAATGAGACTGCCTTCATAAATCCCCCAATCTTGATTTGTTCTTATTCATTGTTAGCTGGGTGCAAAATATGCGGTTACGGGTCCAGCCAGTTTGCCAACGTTTCAGTATGCCCATCGAGTGCTATCGCCTGGCCTGAAATACTGCTTCCACCGGGGCCTGCGAGATAACAGACCATCGAGGTAATATCTTCGACTTTCGTAAAGCGCCTGAGCGAGCTTTGACGCTCATAAACCTCCCTCACTGCCTCAGTGGTAACACCTCTCGCAGCGGCGTCGCGCTTGATCACGCCCTCGATTCTGGGACCGCTGACACTCGCCGGGCACAGCGCATTAACCCGAATATTGAACTTACCGAGCTCCATCGCCCAGGTCTTGGTCAAACCAATCATGGCCCATTTTGACGCCGCGTAGGGCGAACGATTGGGACAACCAAAGAGCCCCGCATTGGATGCCATATTGATAATCACACCGCCACACTGTGCTTTCATCACAGGTATGACCGCCTTGCTGACGTAGAACATAGCATTCAGATTGGTATCAATGGTTTGCTGCCACGCTTGGATATCGATGTCTTCAACCAGGGCAGTGGGGCCCGAGACACCGACATTGTTAACCAGAACATCGACCCGATGACTCTCTGAACAAATGGCTTCGATAGCGGATGCAACCGCCTCGGGGTCGGAGATATCACAGGCCATCATTTGGCACTCAGCCAGCGATGCCGGTTCAGGGCTATCGGGGATTGCGATATCGAGCACAAAGACCTCGAAGCCCTCGGCCAACAGCGCGACGGCAATCGAGGCACCAATACCCGAGGCGCCGCCCGTCACGATCGCGATTTTTTTATCCTGAGGAGTGACGCGATCAGCCATCAGTAAGCGTTCCCTGCTGACCTAAACACGATAGTCACACCACGCGCTTCAGCTGATCTTGTGGTCCGCTTGCAGTGAGCGGAAGAAAGCCAGACCCGACAGCCAGAACGTCACCACCAGAGGAATCGACGCCACGAGAGTCACTTTTTGCGCCTCCCTGAAGCCACCGGCATACATGAGACCGACGGGTAGAATCGTCAATCCAATCGCCCAAAAGACGCGGTGCCATTTCGCAGGATCCTCTGAGGGTTTGAGTGATTGGGTTGCACTGGCCGCCAAGGTGTAAGACGCGCTGTCATAAGTGGTCGCGGTAAACACGATGGCAACCAGGAGGAATGCCGCAATCGCAAAGCCGCCAAAGGGCAAGGCATCGAGACCGGCGATCACTGCGTGGTTAGCATCAACACTCGCTACAATCTCCAGAATGTCGACCTCGCCACTCACCTGCAGACCCAGCGAGTGATTGCCCACAATGAGGTAGAACAACCACACACCCAGTGACCCTAGAGTCAGCATGCCGAGTACTACCTCCCGAAGTGAACGTCCACCCGAGATTCGGGCGACAAAAATTCCCATAAATGGACCGTAGGCAATCCACCACGCCCAGTAAAACAGCGTCCAATCTTTCACAAACCCGGTATTGTCGATGGGGTCGGTCCAGAACAGCATTGCGATGGTGTTCTGTAGCGTATGCCCAATCGAATTAATCGCCATGTTCAATAAGAACGCGGTATCGCCGGCAATGAGAATGTAGGCAAGCAAGCCAAACGCTAGCGCCATGTTCAGATTACTCAGGCGACGAATTCCTCGGCCCAGCCCTAACCAAACGCTGGTGGCGAAAATAGCCACACAGATAGCGACTACGAATAACTCCAAGCCGAAGCTTTCCGGGATACCTGTCAGACGTGAGATCAGTGCCGCGATCAGCGGTGTAGAAAAGCCGAAAGCACTGCCAATTCCACCGAGCAGCGCGATCATAAAAAAGCTATCCATCAATCGTGCCGGCAGTGACGACTCACCACCTTTGAGCCAATGCATCGCCGAGGTGCTGTACTTGAGTTTGGGGACGCGCCGAACATAAAACGGATAGGCGATGGCAAGCGTCGGCAAACAATAAAAAGACCAGGCGACTGGCCCCCAGTGGAAGAGGCCGTAGGATGATGCCCAAACATAAGCTTCAGTAGATCGAGGATCCGCTCCAAAAGGCGGTGCATCGACGTAATAAACCCACTCGATGGCACTCCAATACATCATCCCAGAGCCTATGCCCGCGGCGAATAGCATGGCAATCCAGCTTGCAGTACTAAACTCGGGCGGGCCCTCTCCTAATCGTACTTGTGCGTAGGGACCAAATGCCACATAGACCACGGCAATGAATGAGGCGATCGCCGTGAGAATGTAAAACCAACCAAGCGATTCGGCGAGCCAATCGTAAGCAGCCTGAAGCAGTGCCGCACTAATCTCGGGAAACACCATCAACGGTATCGCCATGCCCAACATAGCGATAACGGTCAAAACAAAATTCACTCGATCGACTGCTGCGGCCATACCACTCCCGTTACTGTTTTTTGCGGTGTTGTTATTATCAGATCACCTAGCGAGCCTAACGTATTTCGCCTTCTTATTCTCTGTTGATCCCCAAGCGATGGCGGTTTAGCGAACCGTCATCGACCGAAAGCATCAATAGGTAATACCCTTTTCATCAAATAGGGCTTTTAGCGGCGCCAAATGGTGTTCATAGTGCTGCCAGGTATCGACTGCATCGCGATAGATAGGCTGCCTCACCTGCTCCGAGCTCGCAGTTCGCACCGAACGCTCTTTTTCATAATAGCGAAGGCACTGCTCTTCGAACTCGAGGCCGCAATGAGCCAGTATTGATCGAACCTGTGTTTCCAGATCATCGACAACTGTCTCGTACTGCACCGTCAGAATCTCTCCGGGCATCACGCCTTCTAGATGCTTTATTAACCTCACATAGTCCGCATAATAATGACCAATCTCGTCAAGCCCATAGGTAAACTCCTGGCCCCTCGCGAACAACTGCTTGAAATTGGCAAAGCAAGCGGCAAGTGGATGGCGCCTTGCGTCAATGATCTTGGCATTGGGCAAGATCATTTTGATTAGGGCGATGTGCATCCAGTTATTTGGCATCTTGTCCACAAAGTGGGCTTTTCCTGTGCGATAGCGTTCGGCGCCTTCAAGGTATCGCTGGCCGAGCTCAAAGCGCTCGTCATTCGACAGCGAACCCAAGTTGTGTGGATATCGCTCTTGTTCGGACAGGCGCTTGGCACCGCTCATTTCGGCAGCCAACATGCCAATCAGGGGAAGCTCAGCGGTTGCTTCAACTTGCGAGTGACTTGCCAGAATCTGCTCCAGCAGAGTCGATCCCGCTCTTGGCAAGCCCAGCACAAAGATCGGTGCGTCAGACGGGTGCCCTTTACCGTCAAAAAGCGCGGGTTGGCAGTACTCGACCATGTTGTCGACCTGCTTGGTCGTGCGCTCTACCGTGTAGGAACTAAACTGCCGTTTGATGCCATTGCCATCAGCGTAGGCGTTGAAAGCTGCATCATGCTCAGCCCGGTCCTCCAAAGCTTTGCCCACTGCAAACGCCAGATGATAACGATCCGGCCCCGGTTTCTGGGTCGCTTGATAAGTCGCCTGCATCGCTGCCAGTTTGTCGTCAGAAAAGTTGAAGGTTTTGAGGTTCGCAAGACTCCAGTAGGCCTCGCCAGCAGAGGGGTCTGCAGTGATAGCACGCTCGTAGGCAGCTATCGCCTCGCTACCTTTGCCTCCATACCTGAGTGAGTGACCATAGTTGGTGAGGATTTTTGAGTTATCGGGAATGATCGCCAGCACTTCCTCGAATTTGTCATGAGCCTCGGGATAGCGCCCTGCCATCGACAGTACGGCGGCATGCTGAACCTTATGCGACACCCGATTGGGTTCTTCCTGCTGCAGGGCCTTCGTATTGGCCAGCGCCTCATCAAAACGCTGACTCCGAGCAAGCGCCGTAGCGTAGTTTGCCTGCGCGACCGTAAAGTTTGGCGCCAGCTCAAGACATCGCTCAAGAAGTAATAACGCCTCATCAAGAATGCCCAGGGTCGTACCTACCTCTGCCAGTAATCTCATCGCATCGACGTCGTGCGGATGATGCTTCAAATACTCCCGGCAGATCCCTTCCGCCATACCAAGACGCCCCGACTCCATAAAGCCCAAAGCGCGCTGTAGTAAGGGATCGAGCCCGTTGGTATCCAGCGATTGCCTGTAGGCCTCGGCAGCGCCAGCATCGTCTCCCTCAGCGGCTCGCGCGTGATAGAGATCCCTCCACGCTGACTTCAGCGAAGGATCCTGCTCAACAAGGGTTTCCAGCGCCATCACCGCATCTCGCAATCGACCAACAGCTTGATAACTAAGAGCCAGCTCATGGCGCGCGAGTGCAAGTGTTGGAGCCTCCTCCACCATATGCTCCAAAAGAGGGATCGCCTCGATCCACTGGTCAGAGCGTCTCAAGGCGACACCGTGAAGAAGTATCAAACGGGGGTCTGCCGAATCCAATGCCCTCGCCTGCTCCGCGAGCTGGCAAGCTTGCCTGGGATTTGCACTTTGCAGTGCCTGCTTGATCTGATCCAAAAGATCTTCGACGGACGCCATAGTGATAATTTACTCTCTTACTACCCCTTCCAACGGCAATTTAGGTGAGTTTACAGAACAAAAAAAGGGGCGCTATAAGCGCCCCTTGCATTCTCTACGCTTAATCAGAAACTAGTTGTAAAACTGAGTCCAATTGTTCGCGGCTGATTAATAGTCACTCGTTGATCCCAGGTAACCGCGTTAATCCATACCGTACCGCGCTCGTCGGTCAGGTTGTTAACGTACAGTTGTGCAGACCAATCCTCTTTTTCGATACCGATCGAGGCATTAGCCACGGCGTAGCTTGGCTGAGTTCTGCGCTGAGTCGAAATCGTACCGCCATCAAACAGCGTGTTGTACGACTTACCAGTGAACATATAGGTACCCTGAACAAAGTAATCGTTTTCGAAGCTATAACGCGTCGAGAGGTTCCACTTCATCTCGGGTACACGTGGTAGCTTGGTACCAGCTGCAGCTTCCGGTTCTGGTATGGGCTCGACCTCGGCGGGCTCTCTAACGCGATAATCCGACGTTAAGGTTGAATCAAGGAAGCTCGCGGCTCCCGAGAGGCTCCAATTCGGCGTTAACATTGCAATAAAGTCGAATTCAAAGCCATTACTCTCAGCGTTACCGACGTTATACGTCAAAGTAAGCGGTGACACCGAGGTATCGAGTCTCGAGAATTGGAAGTCGTCCCATTTCTGCCAGAAAGCTGCTGCATTTAAACGCACCTTACCGTCGAGCAGAGAGCCCTTAAAACCGAACTCCTGAGCGGTCAACACGTCGGCGAGAAACTCACAACCGATATTTGAGGAGCCCTGATTACCCAACCCATCGATAGCACGAGTCGTGCAGAAGCGGTTCAACCCGCCCGGACGATATCCCTCGCCCCATGTTGCGTACACCATCATGTCGTCATTCAACTGATATTCCGCTGAAACACGATAAACAGTATCGTTTGCCTCGGTCACACGGGGTTCGGGCGCGCCCAAAGCACCATAGTTGCTCTCTGGGCGATCGCCCTGGGGACCATAGCCCCCAAAGGGCCACCAAACAGTGCCGGAGAAGCCATTCAAGCTTCCCTTGTAGTCGAAGTTTCTAGCACTAGCTGACACCGTCAACTGCTCTGTGACGTCCAAGGCCACCTCACCGAAGTAAGCGGTTTCCTCGTAAGCTCGCACAAAATCAGTGGTCCAGTAGATGTCGGGTGCATCCACAGCCATTTGAGGAATATCGTTCAAACCGAGAACATGCCAGTCATTGTCCGACGCTGTATCAACCTCGACTCCGTAGACACCAAGCATGTAGCGCAAAGGTTGACTGGGGTCTGAGGTATACCGAACTTCATAGGTCTGGCGGTCAATTTCAGTGGTATTCGTATATTGCTGTCGAGGATCTTCACATTGCTCTGTATATCCCACGTAGCAAACATAATACGGCTGAACAAAACCATACGAGACGTAATAATCGCTATACAAGGAGTAGTCCGCGTATGTCTCGGTATTGCGATCAAGATCGGAATATGTGGTAGTCAGTGTGCCACCAAACAACTCGCCTTCTAGCTTTAGTGAATATTGAGCCCATTCGTCGTCATTCCAGTCAGGCAGAAAACGCATTACCTGAAGGTCACCAACAGATGGATCATGGTCCCAAACGCCTTCGGCCTCTAGGTCCTGGAACATCGCATGCGCCGTCAGAGTCCAGCTATCATTCAAATCGATTGCCAATGCAGCTCGACCGCCGACAGTAGTTGCTTCGTTGAAATTCTTTTCCACGACATCACTGTTATCTACAGTGATGTCTGCTGCCAACGCGGTCAGCTCATCATACCGCTCAGCACTGTGGCCAAACCAACATTCATCATCGGTACCAATCGCTTCTTTGCAATCCTGAAGTCCATCTCGAATGTAGCCCTGGCGGAAGGTATGGGTACCCGCTACGTTATCAATGTAGCCACCTTGCAATTTACTGTACCCAGTCAGACGAAGCGCCATTCGATCGCCAATTGGAATGTTCACAAACGCCTCTGTAAGGCGGCTCATGTCACCACTTTTAGGCTGACCCATCGAGATACTGAACCCGCCTTCAAGGCCTTCGGTACTGGGCTGGTTAGTAATGATTCGGATCGCGCCAGACTGCGCGTTCGCGCCATAAGTCGTACCCTGTGGCCCCGCCAACACCTCGATTCGGTTAATGTCGTAAATGTGCGGGTTCAGGTACTGTCCGACCGCTGTTACTGGCTGCTCGTCGAGGTAGACCGCGACCGACGGGTTAGCACCGAGGCTGCTTTCACCACCACTCGAAATGCCACGGATATAAATGTTGCCGCTACCCGGACCCAAAGTCACATAGCTGACATTGGGGAGCATCATGATGTAATCCTCCATGTCAGTAATGTTGAGATCTTCGAGCTGGGTCTCACCCAGAACCGAAACACTCATCGGGATGTCTTGGACGCTCTCGGCGCGACGCGTCGCCGTTACCAACACTTCCTCGACTTGAGCTTGAGCCTCCATCGGCACAACGATGGCAGTCGTCGCAGCGAGCCCACAGGCTGTGGATACTGCGAGTGCTAATGGCTTCTTAAAGAACGAGGACTGCTGGGATGAATCATTGATTTTCACAGGTTGGTTCCCTCTCATGTTTGCAAACAGTTTTTATAGTCGTAGACGCTTAATCTAGCGCCCGCGCGATGCCTCAGCTTCCCTGCTCTCGGCGTCTAGCGTTTCGACAGCGCTGTGATTTTTTTTGCACTTCTGCGATATCACATTCGCTGGCGAATCCCCAATCTCTGATATACCTTGAAACCCAGCAGACATCAAATAAAAAAGCAGCATGAATCAGCTGCTGGAAAGACCTTTAGGGGGGGTTATATGCGGATTACAGAGCCCGCGCGCGCTATCGACGTCATCCATTCGACCGATGTTTTAGTTGTTGGTAGTGGGCCAGGCGGTTTAGCTGCCGCATTGGGTGCGGCTCGGGCAGGAAGCGCGGTCACTCTGCTAGAGCGATTCGGCTGCTTTGGCGGCAACATAACGGCGGTGGGTGTTGAAGGTTTCGCCTGGTACCGCCACGACCAAACCATCGATAGCGAGGGCGTGGGAATCGAATTTGAAGAGCGCGCCAAGGCCGCCGGTGCATCGGTAGAAGAACCCCAGTCAAACAGCCACGCCATCGATGGTGAAGCCTTTAAATGGGTGGCCGATCAACTGGTGATGGAGGCTGGCATCACCCCCATGCTGCATCGAATGTTTGTCGCTCCGATCATGGAGGGCAATGCCATCACCGGTGTTATTGTCGAGAGCAAAGCGGGACGCGAGGCCATACTCGCCAAGCGGGTGATCGACGCGACAGGTGATGCCGATGTCGCATTTCGAGCTGGGTGCCCAATCGTCAAACAAGCCAAGGAAGACATGATTGGCACCTCGGTAATGTTTTCGATGTCCGGCGTCAACAAACAACGGTTCATCGACCACGTTAAAGCCGATCCTCATACCTACAGCGACTGGGCCTATGGTCAGTGGACGATCGAGACCACGGGCAAAGAGGATCAGATGTTCTCACCCTTTCTGAGAAAGCCCTTCGAGAAAGCGCGGGAAGCTGGCCTGATTCCCGAGCATCTCGATACGATTTCGGGCACCTGGGGCGCGCTCTACGACACCGGTGATCTCACCTACCTCAACCTAGTGCATTTGCTGGGATTGGATGGCACCGATCCTGTCGATCTAACCCGTGGCGAAATCGAGGGCCGCGATCAGGCGATGATGGCGATCGAGGCACTTAAGCAATTCAATCCGGGTTGCGAAACCGCCAAACTCAGAAACTTCGGCATGACGCTCGGCATTCGGGACACGCGAAAAATCGACGCCCACTACAACATGACCGAGATCGATGTCAGAGAGCAGGCAAAGTTCGACGACAGCGTCGGCATCTTCCCCGAGTTTATCGATGGCTACGGCATCCTGATCCTGCCAACCACGGGTAGGTACTTCCAACTGCCCTACCGCACGCTCCTACCGAAAGGTGTCGATAATCTGATCTGCGCTGGACGCATCACTGGCGGTGATCGCGTCAGCCATGCTGCGACCCGCAATATGATGTGTTGCACCGTAACCGGACAGGGCGCCGGCGCAGCCGCGGCACTATCGGTGCAACGCAATGAATCGTTCGATGACCTCTCGGTCAGCGCATTGCAAACCGAGTTAGCGCGCCAAGGAGTGAGACTTCACTGACCAAAATACGTTGGCGTGACTGAGAGCAGGTCTGTTTGCTGTTTACGTGGCTGAGACGCGTGAACGAGCAACGGCAAAATAGATGAAGGCATACAAGCCGATTACCACCATGCCCACCCACTCGATTTTCATGGGTGTGAACTGATAAAGCGCAACCAAACCAATCAACAAGCTGGCGTGAGCCAGCACATAGCGCGAGCGTCCCAGCCGCTCAACCGTGAGATTGAGATTCTGCGAGTAGAGCCGAGTTAGCGAATCGAGCGAATTCACCACGAACAAAATACCCACGACAATCATCGCCATGGTGGTTAGCTCACCCACAGTCTCGCCATCGATGAAGTAGCTATAGAGTACGGTGAACCACAGCGCAATCGGTATCGACGGAACCACCAATAGCGCAATGGCGAGTTGCCAGACGGGGATACCACTGACAAAGCGCGCGACAAACTGCCCAATCATAATGCTCCAGGCAAACCACCACGACAGATAGAAGCCATGGTAATCATTAATCGGCAAGATAAACCGATCGAGGTTGGTGAAATAAGCACCCAGGGCTGTCGCATGTCCTGCCAGTCCTGATACGCCCTCGCCTGATACCAGCCAGACAGCCGCGATTAGCAATAAAAACAGCGAAGTCGATACCAGACTTAAAACCTTCAGCACGTTCAAGCTAGTGCTCGATATCACCGCCAGCAGCACCACGGCAGCCACCAATAAATAGACGTTATTGGGGCTGATTCCCTCGATGTAACTCGGTAGGTAAATCAGGAATAGATAACCGGTGAAGGCGCAGGTACCGATAATCACGAGATTGTGGATCAGCTTGACCAGCGGCAACTCAAATAACCGAAGCTTTGGCTCGAGAGCACAAAAGTAGATCGTGGTCAGAAAGTAAAAGCTCCATACCAAGCCACCCCAAAAGCCAAACTCGATCGCCAAAGGGTTGGCAAAACTGTAATCCGACTCGGTGGCGTACGCCTGAAAATCAACCAAAGGGAACATGATGAGTCCGACATCAAGCCCCGAGGTAAACAAAATCGCTAAAAAGGTTAGGCGCGGTAGCGGGTTATCTCCCTTGCAGACCCATGTCGGCCAGCGCAGCAAAATAAAGGCCGCGGTTAGCATCGCGATCACCATAGCGATCGAGAGTACCGACATCATGACGCGGACCTTTCAAGATCAACCGTCTCATGTCGCCCTGTGGCAAGCGGCCTGACGGGCGCTGACTCACGTTGGCGGGTTTGCCACTCGGGGCAAATCCAGGGTGTAGCATCGCTCTCGAGCATCGACTCCCCTCGAATCAAGGCAGCTCCCCGCTCGGCGACCATGATAGTCGGCGCGTTGAGATTGCCGTTGGGGATACTGGGAAAAATCGATGAATCAACCACGCGTAATCCTTCAACACCCTTCACGCGACACTCACTATCAACCACCGCCATGTCATCGTCGGATGCTCCCATCTTGCAGCTACAGGATGGGTGATAGGCCGTCTCCACATTCTCGCGCACCCAGCGGTCCACCGCTTCGTTGTCGTCGAGATCAACCGCTGGCTGGATTTCATCACCACGATAGGAGTCGAGTGCGGGTTGACCGAGGACTTCCCGAGTTAAACGAAGGCAGAGTCGCCAGTCGTTTCGATCCTTCTCGGTCGACAGATAGTTGAACAAAATCTCGGGCTCGGCATCGATATGTCGATCGGTGATACGCACGTGACCCCGGCTCTCAGGCTTATTCGGGCCCACGTGAACCTGAAACCCATGACCATCAAAAGCAGCGTTGCCGTCGTAGCGAACCGCGGCCGGGAGGAAGTGGTACTGTATGTCGGGCGACTCCAATCCGGCTTGGGATCGGATAAAGCCACAGGATTCAAAATGATTGCTGGCACCTAAGCCGGTTTTAGTCAGTAGCCACTGAGCGCCAATCATTGCTTTGGAAATCGGGTCGAGCTTGCCATTGATAGTGATCGGCTGTTTACAGCGATACTGAAAATAAACCTCTAGGTGATCCGTGAGGTTTGCACCCACCCCCGGCAGCTCAAAGCGCGGTTCGATGCCGGCCTCATTCAAGACCGACGCGTCGCCGACCCCTGAACGCTGAAGAATACTAGGTGAGCCGATACTGCCAGCGCTGAGTACGATTTCGCGCCGAGCTCGGGCAACAAACGACATACCTAGCTGATGGAAGTGAATGGCGACCGCTCGACGCTCGTCAAATTCAACACAGTCAGCGTGTGCGCCAGTGAGCACTGTTAGGTTAGCGCGGCGCATAACAGGCTGGAGATAGCCTCGACGGGTCGACCAGCGCAGTCCATTACCCACCGTCATGTGCATCGGTCCAAAGCCCTCCTGGCGATGACCGTTATAGTCATCTGTGAGGCCGTAGCCCGCCTCTCTACCTGCTTCGATAAAGGCATCGTACAGTGGGTTTTTTCGGTTGTTGCCGTTGTTGGTGCGAATTGGTCCCGAACCGCCACGGTAGTCATCTCCGCCGTGCATCCAGGTCTCAGCTCGCTGAAAGTACGGTAGACAGTGTCGATAGCTCCAGCCGTCGGCGCCGAGTGACTCCCACTCATCAAAATCCCGGGCATGACCACGGACGTAGACCATCACATTGATC
>Ga0213858_10001045_pt1 | contig 13057 bp, 17 predicted proteins | sample PICome_FD_160122 | JGI IMG/M metagenome (GOLD analysis project Ga0213858, IMG submission 160122) | Coastal seawater microbial communities near Pivers Island, North Carolina, United States - PICO245 | ecosystem: Environmental > Aquatic > Marine > Coastal | place: USA: North Carolina | collected... | reverse complement strand
TTGATTTATTAATTACCGATTATGCCAAATCGTCTAAGACTTTAAAAGATTTGGTTAGGAAGTCATTCTTTAATCTACCGACACTTGACCTCACCTGATTTGAACCCTTTAGTGATTCATCACCGATATAAACTACTTTTTTATTATTTATACCATGAGATTTCACCGCCAAACGACCACCAGTAGCTGGTAAAATCAATCCCCTGACTAAAGTTCTTTCATAGTAGTCTACAAATTTCTTGGACTGTTTTTTTATGTGTTCCACATTGTCTTTAGTAACCAATGCTTTGGCTAATAATTTATTTATTGGGTTGTTTAGTTTCTTTAAACCTATATTGTAGAATACATTTAATAACTTACTAATATCTCTATCCCTATCATAGTTGGGTAATAGGTTGTAGTAAGCATAAACACTATTTAGATTAACATTATAGAAAACGTCTATATTATCTTCGAACGTTTCTTTAAACATTTCGAAATATTTCTTTTCTGTACTATCTGTAAGAGTTTCACCCTTTGATAGAATTGAATTAAATTGACGATCCACCGATTTTTTGATTGATGGTAGAGCAACCCGATCAACCGTTTTCTTATCTACTTGGACTTTAGGATATTCCTCCGATTCTAATATAATGTTCAGTAGTTTCATTATATATAAATATTAAAACAATTTGAGAATATAAATAGAATTAAATCCCTAATCATCTAAATAGGTACAAACCATAACCGAGTAGTAAGTTTAAATTAATAACTACAAGGTTCCATTGTTTTGCAAGGAATACCTGTGGTATAGATAATACCGCCCCGATAAGATACGTATATGCCCCGATGTTGTCATATGGTAATAAGTAAGGGGACATCATTATAAATGCCGAACCCATATAACCCATTCTATTGGCCATTCTCTCCTGTGGAGTGAGTCTTCTCTCTAAAACTAAAAGTCTAAGAAATTTATAGTACCACCTTGTCTCACATCTTAGACAAGTCTTCTTTTCACTATGTTTAAATTTTGATGGTTTTTTTGTTTTCCCACACACGTTACATACCCTCGAATCCATTAAAAATGTTTTACTTAGGTAAATATGTTACGTTATTCTTTTTTCGTGATATTTATATATAAAATCTTAAGATAAAATGAAAAAAATTAAACTGACAGAATCACAATTGAATAAGTTGGTATTAAACGAGGGTTTGTATACACAAATTAAGAAAATCCATGATATGGTTTCTACAAATCCTTATATTAAGACCCACCCCGCAGCGAAGTTAAATTATAGAACACTTGCGGGAGATCTTTATGACGCGATGTCTGTTTGGACTGGGACAGACGAGGATAAAATCTTATATACCCTACAACAAGTACCTGATTTACCATCTTACAAAAAACTAAAAGATACATATAGATCAACCTATAGTAACGATCTTTTGGATGATTTAGATGGTGATATCGATGCGGAAAATACTTGGAAATACTATGTGTATTCACCAATGTTAGCAATGTTGGATAAGAGTAAGGAATCGAATCACCTTGATGTAGAAAAGAAAGAAAAAACTCTTGAGAAAAATGCACAAGTTATTGAGAACTTTAGATCAAAATATCCTTGTATGGATGAGACTCCAGGTTTTGAAATAATCTCAGCCTATAAAACTGAGGACGGTAAAGAACAGATGAGATTTAAATCTGATTATGGTCTAATGGCAGTACAGATGGACGGTACTGCGTGGAATTGGAAAGGTAATAAGTGGGTGAAAAATTCACAGAAACTGTCTTGTCCCGCTGATGCGGCTACTGCGGCACTTAACGAAGAACAAATATCAGAACAAGGTTTTGTTGGTATGGATAATCAACCAACAGGTACTACCCAAAACAATAATTCACAACAACAACAATCAACAGGTAACACTCAAAATAATAATTCACAACAATCAACGGGAACCACCCAAAACACAGGAACTACTCAAAATAATAACTCACAACAAAGTGGTGGTAATTGGGTAGTTAATTTCCAACAACAATTGAAAGATGCGGGTTACGGTTCTCAGTTGGGAACATCGGGACCAAATAGAGATGGTGTTGATGGTAAGTTAGGTCCAAAGACCGCAACTGCGGCATATTCACTATTAAAGAAAAAAGGTATTATAAATGAAACAACTGTGTTCAAAGATGAAGAAGATCTTAAAGCGGCTGTTGAAGCTCACCTTTCCGAAGAATCAGAGAAATGTGGTTGTGGATGCGTTAAAGGAGAATGTAAGTGTGGTCCTGAATGTACCAAGTGTGACTGTGGAAAAGAAAAGGAAACCAAAGAAGATTGGAACCCTAACGATTCTGTGGCAACACAACCGGGTGGATTAATGCAAGGGGCGATGGAACCAAAATGGATCAATGAAAATAAGAAGAACTTTAAAAGACTTATAAAGTAATGAAAAAATTAGTATTAACAGAAGAACAATATAATAGGTTATTTGAACCTAAGGTAATTGAAGAACAAGCACCTGTATGGTCACAGATGGATGACGATGAAAAAAGACAATACTTACAACAGTTTACATCAGATTCAGAGGAAATAGAAAAACATCTTAGATCACCTGAAGACCCAACGAAAGAGTTTGAGGGAATGAGTGACGATGGTTCGGAAGTTGCTGGTGATATATCTGTTGAACGTTCTACAGCTGAAATACTTGATGATATGGATGGGGATGTTGAAGAACTAAAAAGATCTCTTGAAATTATCAAATCAAGAATGTAAAAACTTAAAGGGACTATTTGTCCCTTTTTTTATGCTATGGAAGATTTTTTTATAATATTATTAATTGTGGGTTCGGTAGGTTATATTGGTTATCATATGTCTATAAGACATAAGAAATGTGGATGTTCATCCTGTGTATGTGGTGGTTACTTTAATAAAAAATGAACTATAAAATTAAAATCCATTTTTACCCTTTAGAAGATAACGAACCTTACTATGAAGAAATCGATACTGATGATATAGAGTGGACCATGTCACAGTATGAAAGAAACAGACAACCCTTTAAATGGGAATTAGTACAATAGTTGTTTGTGTTTGTTTAAAACCTTATATCCGTAATCTATACGAGTTTCGATAAGTGGTGCTGAGAACCCAACAATCTCTTTTACTTCTAATACAAGATCGTTATCCTCACCTACAAGTTTCGGATTATCGAAGAACTGATAACGATTAGAATTAAAACCTTCCATCATCTTATAGTAAGTTACCTCAAACTTATCTAATTCATTAAGTAATTTCTCTAAGTGTAAAAGATATGGTGAGACCTTTTTATCTACTATGAATGAATAATCCACCGATTGTAAATAACCTAAAATCATGTAAGATTTATGTTCGAAATCAATCGGATCTTTGATGTACCAATCTATAGGTAGAGTTGTGATCATACCTATAAATAGTTTTACATTTTATCCAAGAACTTTTTTGAGAGATATTCGTGTCCTTTATGGTTAGGGTGTAAACATTTAAATGTCATTTGAGGACCAAAGGATCTACAATACCCAATCATACTATCACCTTCTTCAGAGACATAACCATCCTCCTGTGACATAATATCATAATACTTACCTTTTAAGACACTTGTCCAATCCGCAAACCCAAATAAATATTTTCCCTTGAATAATGACTTTACTGTTTGGTGATAAGTGAATAGATTTAATAATACCTCACTATCTTCATAGAACTCCCCGAAATACAATCTTGTTAGATCACGAGTTTCTTTATCCTTATGATCTACATCACCGACAAGGTAAGTACGTTTAGATGTCCATTTCCTGTCTACGTGAGTCCAATGTATGATTACAGTATCATCGGGTTGTATTTGATCATAGTCATCTAAAAAGTTTCTTATTATTTCAAAATTACTTGCACCCGCGAAACCACGATTAAAAACCTCAACACCTAATTCTTTTGAAATTAAATCAGGAAAAGAATTTTCTATATCCCAATCTACCTTGTGAGTTATACTACTACCAAACTGAGTAAAACTACAACCATATACCCATACTCTACTCATTATGTTACCGCCCGACCCTTCATTAGTTCCCAATCTTTAAAATTACGAACCTCATCATTGGTTGTTTGGGTGGAACAAAGTACATTATTCGTAGTGTGGAGTTCAAAACTCAATCGAATGAGAGCCGCCAAGTCCTTTGGGAAACAGTGTCCCCCAAAACCGTAGTCCCCATCAGGACCTGGCACTGACCAATGAGAATGTCCCAACCTCTCATCTAAAGTTGCATATTCCACCACTTTATCATAATCAATTCCTAATTTATCACACAGTTCATATATCTCATTAGCAAATGAGACTTTGACTGATAAAAAAGTGTTCGTAAGGTATTTTACCATTTCTGCATGAGTTGAGTCTGTCTTGATTATGTGTGCTTTTGGGAATACTTTAGAGAAAATTTGTTTCAATTCTGTGGTATATGGTCTTTCACCTCCCAAGATTATTCTACTTTGATTGTTGTAGTCTTCCACCGCATTTCTCTCTGTAAGAAATTCAGGATTGAATACGACATTTAAAAACTCATATTTTTTATTTAATCTGATGGTTGTTTTCGGTACTATGGTAGATTTAATAATAACAACTTTTTCCCTTTCTTTTGTTATCTCATTAACTTCATCTAAAACATCTTCTATTATGTCAGTATTACAACTACCGTCCGTATTCATTGGAGTGGGTAAACAGATGAAGATATAATGTGAATTATAAACTAAATCTTCTAAAGTTGAATTATGGTTGGTTTTATACTTATCATAAGTTAAAACCTTGTAGTGTTTTTTAAATTTTTGGTACACCGCATTTCCAACGAAACCCTGTCCAATTATTCCTATCATAGTATTAGTTCTGTTTGTAAGTATTCTATTAAGTTTAATGTTGTTAAGTCTCTACCCATTACACTATGTAGTCTACTTGAGTTAAGACCGTATCTTCTGTCGTGTCCCATACGATCCACAACATGATTATATTTTACAGGTTTACCTAAAATGTCACCAACATATCTTAGAATTTCTTTATTGGTATACCTATCACCCGATCCAATATTCCATATTCCGATTTCTGATATCATAAGATCAAATATGATTCTCACGTTATCTTCCACCCATATCCATTCTCTAATTTGATTACCATCACCATATAAGGGAACAGGTAATCCTTCTCTAATACATTCCATAATGGTCGGTAAGAATTTCTCTAAATGTTGGTGCCTACCATAATTGTTACAGGTCCGTGTAATCAGGTAGGGAACCCCATGTGTTCTGTGTGCGGAAATCACTATTTGATCCGCAGCAGATTTAGAGGATGAGTAATATGACGATGGTTTACAAACATCCCCTTCAACAGATAATTTATGATCATCTTCATAATCATCTAAATCACCATATACCTCATCTGTTGATATTTGAACAAACTTCTGAAGATTTTTCATCTCTCTTGCAATCTCCACAAGATTGAAGGTCCCTAAAACATTTGTTTCAATGAATGGTCGTCCACCATAAATGGAATTATCGACGTGAGATTCTGCGGCAAAATTGACTATATAATCAACTTCACCAACATCTTCTTTTGTTAAATCACAAATATCCTTCTCTATTAAAGTTATGTCGTCAGGTAATCTTTCGAGATTGGAAGCGTAAGTCATTTTATCAACCACAATAATATCAATGTTACCATGATCTCTTGAATATCTATCTAATAAATTCACAAATGAGGATCCAATAAAACCCGCACCACCTGTAACAACTACTTTCATAAATTATTTTTAATCATACTGAATATTATGAAGGCCATGTACCCACCGAATAAAGTGTATAGAATTATATCTTCTATATTTCTCTTCTTTTTCATATTAAATTATTTAATTTATCCGTGATTAGACTAAAATCCTTAGTTCGGTCTAAACTTATTTTATTAATATTTTTATTTCTTTTTGTTGCGTAGTCATAAGTTGTTTTTCTATCAGTACCAACGTTAATTGTACCCACGAAATCACTTTTCTCAACAACCTTCATTATAAGTGGTGCAATTACATCCACATAATCTTTGGACGTATATAAATTATCATAACCATTCTTATAAGGGAATTTACTTTTTCCGAAACTTGTTCTAATGATTACATGATTTGGTACAAATTTCACACTGGACTCACCCCCTAACTTACTCCAAGCATAAAGATTGTATGGATTTATTGAATCAGACTCTTTATGTGGTCCGTCACCATCATAAACGTAATCCGTAGAAATGTAAATTAGTCTTTTATCCATTTCAATACAGTATTGTGCAAGATTCGCGGTACCAATAATATTTGTTTCAATAAACTCAGATCGTCTCTTATCAGTTTTGGTATTATCTATAAGTGCAGCCGTGTGGATTATCGTATCAAAAAGGTGTAAGTACTTAAATGTTTTATGATTTCTCACATCCACAGTCCTTTTATCAAACAGTTTTAGGTTTGGGTCACATTTCTTTAGTTCTTTTGAAAGTAATCCATCACCACCCGTCACCGCAATATTCTCAATACCGTCGTTTGATTTAGCGAAAATGTCACCAGGATATAATGTTCTAATACTCATTAATTTTTTTTAGTATACTTCTAAGAATATAGATAAAATATTCGAAAAAGTCCATAGTTTTATTTTGTGATATTTATTTTATATAGGATTATAAATTATGAAAAAAACTCTAAGGGAAGATTTAGAAAGAATACATTCATTAACCTACGGAAATGAGAAAAGTAAGGTCATAACTGAATGGATTTTTGGAAATGATGAAAAAGAAGAGGACCCGAAAAAGGCAGACGAAGTTTCAGATGACGTAAAAGAGTTTTTTTCAACTTTTGACACAATAATTGATGGTGGTGGTTTAACCGAAGAGGAGGTTGGGTCGATTGAATATAAAAAATCGGTCGAATCCATGCAAATCGGGTTAGTAATTTTGGGATACGAACTACCAAGACATGGTGTTGATGGTCTTTTTGGTCCTGAAACCGCAAATGCGGTGAGAAATTTCACTTCCGATAACGATTTAGAGATGAATGATGATGAACTTACTGTTGCATCTCCTGAAATGATCAAAAAATTAAAGGAAAAATTACTAAGTAAAGGTCTAAAAAGTGAAGATTTAGAAAAATACGTAAATAGACCTATAGAATATGATGGTTCCATGGGTGAAAGGACCGATGGGATTACGATTGCAAAATATTTGATGAGTAAAAGGTATACAAAAGCTCAAGCCTCGGGAATTGCGGGTAATTTATACGTTGAATCGGGTTATAAAACAGGTGCACTCGGTGATAGTGGTACATCATACGGTTTGGCTCAGTGGCATAAATCAAGATGGCAACGTTTAATGGATTTTTGTGATCAAGAAGGGTTAGATCCATCCAAAGCGGAGTCACAATTAATCTATTTAGATTGGGAATTACGTAATCGAGAGAAAAGAGCCTTTAGAGAGTTAATGAAAACCGATACACCATACGATTCAGCTTACGTTTTCGCAAAATACTATGAAAGACCTCGTAAAATCAACCCTAAACGAATGTCAAAGGCAGAAGAAATATACAACAAACTGTCATGAAAGTACTAATAAGTGAAAATCAACTGAAAAAACTGATTTCCGAGGAGAAAAAATCCAAAAAAAAGGAGAAAAAGGACCATTTTGATAGAATTTCCTTTTATTTGGACTATTACAAAAATTTGACACCTAAAGACTTCGATATTTGTAAAAAAGACGATGAAATTATCATCAAAATCCCAAAGAAGGAAAAATCTTGACATTTTAGGTGATTTTCCCTATATTTTATAGTAAAAGAGGTGTAAATGTTACATAAAAAGGGGGATTGGGATAAAAAGAAACAAAAAGGTTATCCAAGAACACATATTGATGGTTTTATTGATGATGAAACCTGTTTAAAACTCTATGAGGAGTGTATGTCAGCACCTAAAGGTGGTTGGTCGGTCTTCACAAGGGCGGGGTCAAGGATGGAGGAATTTAACGATCTAATTACTTGTCCAACAGCACACCAACTTACCTACGATTTGATGTATAGTGGTGAATTTATCTTTGATTTAGAACAACTTACAGGAATATCAGGACTTTTACCTGATCCACACTTAGTTGGTGCGGGATTTTCAATTATACACGATGGATCTGAGTTGGCACCACACTATGATTTTAATTGGAACGACAGAATTAGACTCCACAGGAAGTTAACATCAATTTTATACATAACACCTGATTGGAAGGATGAGTGGGGAGGACATAATGTAACTTGGACTGATAATCCCGAGGTAAATCCCGACGCTGAAATTGTGGAATCGATCTCACCGAGGTTTAATAGATTTATAATTTCAGAAAATGTACCTAAAGGTCCTGTACACTCTGTTAGTAAAGTAAATTGTCCTAAAGATGTGCAAAGATGTTGTATTAGATTTTTCTACTATATAAGTTCAAGTGAGTATGATCCTAATGATCCACCACATAAAAGTATCTACTCCACCAATGAATATGGGCATCATAAGATAGTTGAAGATGATTGGGTTGGTAGAATGGTCGGTGAAGGTTTTGGTTATGAAAGAAATAAATAATAAGTACGAAATAAATGATCCTTGGGATTGGGTAACACACTTTGAGAATGAAGTGGCGAAATATACAGGATACAGATACGGTATTGCGTGTGACTCAAATTCCAACGCAATCAGATTGTGTTTACACTACTTAGGAATTAAGGATACAGAAATAGAGATACCAACAAGAACTTATGTGTCGGTCCCCAATCAAATTATATTAAGTGGTAACAAACCCAAATTTGTAGATACTACATGGGTTGGTATGTATCCACTTGGAGACACGGGTATTGTTGATGCAGCAACCGCATTCCATCAAAGTATGGGGAGAGGATACGAAGAAGATTTTATGATTCTATCTTTTCATTATAAGAAAATACTCAACATCGGACAAGGTGGGATGATTCTTACAAACAGACCCCACTTCAACGAATGGGCGAGACCAATGATATATGATGGTAGACATAAAGATAGATTGTATAAGGAAGATGAGTTTGAATGTGTGGGTTGGCATATGTATATGAGTCCTGAATCAGCGAAAAGAGGGTTAGAAATCTTTAATTCAGATAAAATTAAAGATTACAATAATCCGTGTGGTTCATCTGATGTTTATGATGATTTAAGAAAACAAAAGATATACAAAGATTATATATGAAATTTAACATCTACCTTTCCCAAGTAAACTATTCAACAGGTAGTGGTAAATTCAAAGGTTATTGGTTACCCTATTCGGTCGGGACCATATGGTCATATGTCCAACAATTCGAGTGGGTTAATAAAACATATAATTTGTGTGAGTTACTTTTTAGAAGGGAGACTCCTGAAGAGTTATTAAGTAGAATAGAAACACCACATATATTTTGTTTCTCATCTTACGTATGGAATTATGAATACAATAAAACTGTTGCTGAAAAAATTAAAGAGAAATATCCCGAATGTCTTATTGTTTTCGGAGGACCACAAGTAACAAAGTATCCCGAAGAAAATGGTTTTTTTAAAGATCACCCTTACATAGATACTATTTCCCTTGGAGAAGGTGAAAGGAATTTCTTAAAAATATTAGAAGACCATAAGAATGGTGAAGTTAAAAAGATTTACAAGTTTGATCGATTAGATGAACTCACCTTCCCCTCACCATATACCTTGGGATTATTCGATGATATTATTGAGAGTAACCCCGATTTACAATGGAACACCGTATTAGAAACGAACAGAGGGTGTCCATTTAAATGTACGTTTTGTGATTGGGGGTCTCTGACTTATTCTAAGTTAAAAAAATTTATGATAGATCGTGTTTACTCTGATTTAGAGTGGATGGGTAAGAATAAAATAGGTTACGTAAGTTTAGCGGATGCTAATTTTGGGTGCTTCAAGGATAGGGACATGTTAATCACTGAAAAGTTGATCGATGTACAGAATAAATATGGTTTTCCTGAGACCGTTGATGCGACTTGGTATAAGAACCTTAACAAAGATGTCATAAACATGGTCAAAAAGTTTATTGAGAACGGTTTTAACAGAGGTTTTTCACTTTCCTTACAAAGTATGAATGAGGAGACATTAAAGTCCATAGAAAGGTCTAATATGAAGTTAAATAAGTTTCATGAAATATTGGATCTATGTAATGAACAACAAATCCCCTCTTATACAGAACTTATCTTAGGATTACCCCACGAAACTATTGATACATGGAAAGTAGGTATTTGTGATTTGATCGAAGCAGGACAACATAACTCAATAGAATCGTGGTTAACCCAAATGTTGGAAAACGCACAACTGAATAAAGAAAGGGAGGAACATGGTTTTGATACTGTGTTCCTTGAAAATTACTACACATCAAATGAGGACTTTGTTGGTGAGAAGGCTGAGATTGTTAGGGGTACTAAGTACATGCCTTTTGATGATTTAGTTGATTCGTGGATGTTTTCGTGGTTAATCACAAATTTACATATTTATGGGTGGACCCAAATCTTTTCAATATATCTACGAAGAAAAAAGAATGTTTCTTACTATGAGTTTTACACGAAGCTTTTGGATAAGGTATTGATTGATAAGGGTATTGTTGGTCAAGAATTTAATAAAACCAAAGATAGGTTTAAAAGATATCTAAGTGGTGAGAAAACGGTTGATTACTCGGGACACACATTGTTGTGGGATACTCAACAAGAATTCCATAAAAAAAATGATGAAGTTCATAATTTCTGTTTATCCTACTTTAACCAATACGATGATGATTTAGATGTGGTTGTTGCCCAACAAGAATTTATTACTGAAATGGGTGTTGATACAAAAGTAGTACCACTAAGTAAGAATATTTTTGAATATTGTTATAAAAAAGAAGACTTAGTATCAAAAGAAAAAAAATATGAATTAGTAATTAGAGAGAATTACGATAACGAAGACGATTATATGAAAATGTTTTATTTTAAAAGAAGGCAAGGTTGGGGAAAATATAGGATAGAAAACTTATGATTCATTACGTAGATCCTGATGGTAAACATACCGAGATTAAATCTTTAATTGACTTCAAAATAATCACTTTCAACGATAGTGTACCCGAGAATTTTGATAGTTTTATCAAGTCCGACATAAAAATATTATGGAAAGTTGGCACACCTGTTAGGGGTGACTATGGAGAAGTTTACGATGATTATATCAATCACTTAAGAAAGATTGAGGTTGGATATGATATTATAGTGTTTGATGATTCTACAGAATCTAATTATAAAAAAGACATTATAAAACTACATAATAGACTGAGATCCAAAATAATCTATATACACGGTTCTGCAGATCCTATATATGATCTTGATTACATGATTGAGAATCCAGGTTTCTTACAGTGTGAACCATATATCGATTTACCATTTAAAAAAAGGAATCCCTTATTTAGTTGTCTATCCCGAATGTTAATGAATCGACAACAAAGAATGATGATAACTTTAGAGATTTACAAAAGGGGGTTGTTAGATTATGGTGTAGTTAGTTGTGGTAGTGGTGAATCAAGTGAAGAATTAGTTAAGTATAGTCAACCCCAAGAATTTCCTAATGAAATATATGAAAAGTATAAAAGTTTCTTTCAGTCATTACCTATAATTGCTGATGTAAAAAATGTTGGGTCTAACTTTTCAAATAGTGCCAATCATTTAAATAATCCAGGTAAAGACTGTTTATTTAATGTTGTAATCGAATCTTCTGGTGAGAATAAAATTAGTAAAAAATATCCTGGTGTGTACTTTAATAGGGGTTGGGATAATTGGTTTATAACTGAAAAAACAATGAAATTCATAAATTGTAGGCAAATACCAATTTTCCTGTCAACTCAAGGATATGTCGGATTTCTTAGAGATTTAGGTTTTGATGTGTTTGATGATTTTGTTAATCATAGTTATGATACCGAAGAAAATCAAGATTTAAGAATTGAAATGATCGTCGACGAGTTGGAGAGATTAATTAAGAACGAGTCCGTAGATAACATACTTAAAAACGAACAAACAATTAGAATTAGAATGGATAAAAATATTTCGGTATTACAAAATTTAATCTCTAAAAAGTGGGAGAACTACTACGAAAAATTATATTCACAATTGTCGGAATCGATAGATAATCCCAATAGTCCAACCAAATATATCATATAAAACTTTCCTTTTTCAAATTTTTTTCGTAATATTGTCTTAACAATTTGGTAACATTAGACTATTTATTGTTAGGTGGGTCCCCACCATAATTTAACAAAAGGAGGTAAAAATGAAAAAGACAATCTTATCTTTAGTGGTATTCTTTATTGGATACAATCTTCAGGCACAGAATAATATTCAGTATCCTGATGAAACGAAACACCTCATAGAACTTGAAAATGGACTTTATAAAGCAATGATTCATAACGATGCTGGAAAGTTGTCACAAGTTGGGTTCTATAAAGAACATGTCAATGGAAAATTGATGCGAGAAGGTAAATGGAAATTATACAACACCGATAATGGTGAAGTACTAACCGTAGCAGTTTTTCAGAGTGATAAGTTGGTGTGGATAAAAGCAGATGGTGTAAAATACACCGCGAAAGAAATTGAGAGACATAGGGGTACTTCAAATCCTGTAGTCGTCATGAATCAATAAAAAAAAACCCTCTTTATAGAGGGTTTTTTATTTGTTAAAAGTAGAGTTTTCTATTTCTTAGGTTTTCTACCTTTTCTTGGTTTACCTTTAACAGCTTCGATAACGTCTCCTGTTTGGTTAGTTAAATTCTTTGCAGCTTCTGCAACATCGCCTAACTCTTCCTTTACTCGTTTAGCTCTACGCTTTACTTCCTTGACAGTTTCTTTAACGTCTTCGACTTTGTCTTCAACGACATCGGGGATATAATCGTTATCTTCATCCTTGATCTTACCTTTTTTGATAAGGTAAACGACGACTCCCGCTCCAATTGCTAAAAGCAATAAAATAATTAAAAGTGTTTTCAT
>Ga0213858_10001042_pt1 | contig 13070 bp, 5 predicted proteins | sample PICome_FD_160122 | JGI IMG/M metagenome (GOLD analysis project Ga0213858, IMG submission 160122) | Coastal seawater microbial communities near Pivers Island, North Carolina, United States - PICO245 | ecosystem: Environmental > Aquatic > Marine > Coastal | place: USA: North Carolina | collected... | reverse complement strand
CTTTTTGTAGTATTCCAAGTCTGCGTCCTTGCCTTTTATTTTTTGTTCTAAGTCTACAATTTGTTCTATAACAAGTCTTGGTACAGGAATCTTTTCGTATCTTTGAATTTCAGATTCTAAGTAAACCACACGCTTACGAAGTTCAATGATAGTTCTATTCAATTCTTCTATTTGTTTCGCACTAGCATATGATTCAACAACATCATCTACTTCATTAATATAATCATCAATCATTAATAATCGCCACCATTAATATCATCAAAAGTTGGAGTACCGTTTGCAGCAATTTGTAACACTTTGCCAGTAGTTCCTGATACAAAATCAATTACACCGTCTGCTTTTGTCATTAAAACATGATTTTCATCAGCATACGACAAGGTGAGTTTGTTTGGAATATCCAAATCAGAAATAGATATACCTTCTGCACCAGAACCTGCTAATATGGATTCAAGGTTAGCAACCTTATCAACAATCAGTTTACCGCCAATGTATTCTACGGTTGTTGCTGATCCTGAAGTTTCTGTTTGTCCAATAAACAGTTTATCTGATGAATATGAATATGCAATCTCACCGTTCGCAAGACTTGTTGGTTGATCAGTATCTTGAGATGTTTTTATTGATATGATTACTTCAGAAGTCACTTAAAAACCCCCACCTTGGAGAACATAGTTACCGTCTGCATCTTTATCGAAAATATCACTTAAAACATATGTATCGCTATCTGCATCATAAACCAAAACTGAACCGTTTAACTTAGCAGCATCTGGTTCTGATACATCGTTTAGATTATCCAAACGTGCAGGGTTTACTGTGGTGTTTTTTAAAGTAAAAGACTGATTTGTTGGTGCCAACTTAATTTTAAAATTGTTTGCCATGTCTTATTACCTTGTTACTTGCGGAGTTACAGTTGCAATACCTTCTGCTAATCTAGTCACATTACCATTAGTAGTAATTTCTACGTCATAAACATATCTTCCTGCTTCCATAGAAGCAGTAGTGGCACTATCCAATGCTATTGTAAGAATACCATCTGATCTGTCTTGAGAGAAACCAATAGTCAAATCAACTGCAGTTTCTGATGTGTAATGTTTGCGAATTTGACCTGCTCCAGTGTAACCTGTCAAGTCAACAATATCTCCATCTAAATCAGTCACAGTAATGGTGCTAGAAAAATCTGCACCTTGATCAATAATGATATTTGCTTTTGCTGCCATTTCGATTTACCTCTGCTATTATTTATTTCGCTTTCAGTTCATCGATTTCAGACTTCAATGCTTCAATCTGTTCTTGTTGTTCTTTCATTGCTTCGATCAACATACCAACCAAACCGTTGTATTCAACTGTTTTACGAGGATCGCCATCACGAATAGATTTTTCTTTAACAATCTCTGGTAGAACTTCTTCAACTTCTTGTGCAATGATACCAGCAGATGTATCGCCATCGCTCTTCCAGTTAAAGGTGTAACCATTTAACTTGGTTACTTTCTCTAGTGCGTTGTCAATCTTAACAAGATTATCTTTGTAGTTGATATCAGAGATTGAAGTTGTAGTCTCAGAGATAATATCGTTTTCACACTCTAAGTCACCATCTTTAGTTATACGAACTGTATCAACAATATCAACATAATCGGTTGCGCCTTCAACACAGTCGATCATTTCAACGCCACCAGCATTAATCTTGACACGATCACTGGTGAATTCAATCTCGGTACCACCATCGCCAAGGTGTGTTATGTATTGGCTAGTGTAAATTTGTGTGGCAATAAGACCACTTTCATTTATTCTAACTCTTTCTAATTCGGGGTGTTGAGTGGACCCAGATGATTGTGGCGAACCTGTATAGAAGATGATATCACCTGCGCCAGCACTACCAGTACCTCTACCTGCTTTAATGACGATGTCGGCGCCAGCTATGTTTGTACCTACACTGCGACCACCTACCAATGTCGCACCGCCGCCTTCACCTGTGTTATATCCTGGATAGACATACAACTGACATCCAAATGTCGTACTACCATCAACCTTTTTGCCGTCACCACCAAATAGTCTAGCTATGCCGCCAGTTGTATTATTGCCACTGCCAGTGCCTGCGTATATCGAAGCATCGCCACCGCCGCTGCTTGTAGCGCCTTGGAAGCTAGCCCATCCACCTATACCTACGAGCGAGCTACTTGAATAGCTTGCACCTGAGTTGATAGTAGCGTTACCACCATCGCCACTAGTTTCACCACCATTACCACCTTCTATTTGTACGCTGCCGCCGTTTGCACTACCAGTTTGATCAGTACCTTTAACTCTCAAGAGAACACCGTTGTTACTTTCGACGAAGTTATGTGACCCATCATGGTAGATTGCCATGTCGCTGCCAGTACCAAACTTTGCTTTGTAGTTATCAGACCACTTAAAATCAGTGTATGAGGTAAGGTCGCTGTCTATTCCATCCAGAGAGCTAATTTTTAGCCTTTTGTTATATGGATTATACTGTAGTCCAGAAGAAGATACAAGACCTGTCTGCGCACCTGATGTGTTAGAAACAAAAGAGATATAATGCCACGCATTAAATGTTGTGTCAGAGATAGATTGCTTGGTGTCAGTGTTTGGCTCGTAGTTATCTGCTGCCCAAGTAGGAACGCCGTTTACAAGTTTAAGGAAATGTCCGTTTGTACCTTTTGCTAATCTGCTCAGCGTATTAGATGCGCTTGCATAGAGGATATCACCTTCAGCATATGCGTTTTGTCCTGTACCACCAGATGTTTCACCTAAAGCATCTGTTAATGTTAAACCATTATTATCAATGGTTGCTTTGGTTTGTAGAGTTTGTGTTGTTGATCCAGACCCAAGAACAGCAGTAGATGCTTGGAAAATAATTTGTCCTGGATCAGCATTACCAGTACCAGCACCTGCTTTAATAGTAATATCACCACCAGCAATATTTGAACCAGTACCATTACCTGCTGTCAAAGTAGAAGAACCACCAACACCAGTTGCAAGTCCTGGATTTAAAGTAAATGCAGATCCAGGAACAGAAGCATCTGAAGAATTTCTACCAGAACCAGAATTAATAGAGACAGATCCACCTGCTTTACTTGCACTTGACGCACCGCCTCCATTAATTGTTGCGTTGCCGCCTCCAGTGCTAGAACCACCAAAGAGATATGCTGATGCACCACTGTGAGAATTATTATCATATCTACCAGATGAAAGAGAAATTGTTCCTCCATCACCACCGCTTGTGCCACCTACACCAGCAGTTACTTGGAAATCGCCGCCATCTCCAGAACCATTACCATTACCAACATCAATTAAAACTGTAGGACCATCATTACTACCAGATCCATTACGATCAGCAGTTTTAATTAATAGTTTAGAACTAAAATCTGCAATCGAAGAAGTATAATCAATTGTATCAATTTTGTTATCACCAAAGTAAATACCGCTGTTTGCTAATGCATTATAATCGCCAGCAGTAATAAAATTAGCAGCAGTAATTGTTTGATCGGTGGTGCTGTCTACATCACAAACATTGTCTAGTGAAGGAACAGAATAACTTGGCCAAGTAATTGTTTTGGTATTTACGTCAGTAACGTGTCCTCGAGCATTTGTGGTGATACTATCAATAACAGTTTGCTCACCACCATGTGTTGCAGTAGAATTTGAATTAGTATTGTTTCTTGATACATTATCATGAGTAATCATCATGGTGTTGTTTGCTGTACTATATTCTACACTAATCTCATCAGTACCGTCTTGACCAAACTTTAATGTATCACCAGAACCGATTGCTTCAGTAGTAGTGCTGTCGGAGATGGTCCAAGAAACATAGTTATCAAGCGTTGGGAAATTAGCAATGTTGGTATAATCAACAGTTGCGTCTAACTCACCTTTGGTTACATTTAAATATCCACTTGTACCAGCAGCATCGACAGCAACAGTACCTAATGTAAATTTGTCTTGCGACTCATCCCAAACAAAGACTGCGTTTGCGCCAGTTGAACCACGATTAAATACGATACCAATATCGTTAGTATTAGAACCAGTAAGTTCTGCTTGTAATGCAATTAACGCATCTTCAACTTCCATATTGGTAGTTGAGATTGTAGTGGTTGTGCCAGAAACTGTCAAGTCGCCAGTAATTGTGGCACCACCACTAACAGTTAAATTGCCTCCAAATGAACCATTACCAGAAGCAACAACATTTTCACTAACACTCAACTGACCAGCAATAGTTACATCGTCTGGTAAACCGATAGTTACAGTGTTATCAGTTTTGCTTGTTTCGATTTCGTTAGCAGTGCCATTAACAGTTAATACAGGAGCATCAGCACCAGTACCAATAGAAACCAAACCATCAGTAACACTAAACTGTGTAGAGTTAAATGAAGCAACACCACGATTAGTTAAACCACCATTTGATCCGTCAGTATTAGCAGTTGCTGCAGCAATAGTTGCAGTTAAATTGGTGCCAGTTGCTAAACTTACTGTTAATGTCTGATCAGAAGAAGTATATGAAACAGAATCAACGCCAGCAACATCTGCGTTAGCAGCAGCAATAATACGACCTTTACGGTCAATTGTTAGAACTGGAATCTTCGTTGATGAACCAAATTGAGTCGTTTGTGTAATTGCACCATCAGTATCAAAGTTATCTAAGTCGTCGGTGACAGATGTGTCTTCAAGCATGTAACCATGGATGTTGTTTGCCTGAATAGTATTATTAGCATGCAGTGTACCATTACTACCAATGATAACATCAGAACCATTATAGATGGTTCCGTCAACATACAAATCATTCCACTGATTACCGCTCTCACCAAGGTCTACTGTTCCAGTAGGAACAATATTAGTATCAACGCTGGCATTTACAGAAACAGTATCAGTTGAAGAAGAACCAAGGTCTATATCACCTTCAAAATCTGCAAAACCAGTAACGGATACACTAGACAGTGTAGCAGCACCTTGTAAAGAAATTTGGGAACTATCAATATTAACTTTCTTGTTAAAGGTTACAACAGAATCGAATACTGTTTCAGGAATAACTTTAATTGTTCCGATGTTAGAAGTTAAATCTCCAATAGCAACAGCAGTATCAACAATGAACTCAAATTCTAAACCAGAAGCAGAAACAACAGTCCAATCACCGTTCAACTTTTCTTGCTCAGTTCCAGAAGCAGTTCTGATAGAAATAACTGAACCTTGCGCTGGTAAATCATTTGAATCAGAAACAGTACCAGTAACGGTTGTTGTACCAGCACCAGCATACTTTGACATTGTAAATGCGGTGCTTTCTTTACCAATTTCTGCATCGCCAGTAACAGTTAATGCATCAGGAACAGTTACGCTGTCCGCTAATCCAACAGTTACAGTGCCATCAGTTCTTGATACAGAAGTTTCATTTGCAGTTGCACTAATTCCAATAACTGCACCAGTAGCACTATCTGCTAAAGAAACAGCACCAGATGACACAGAGAAATCGCCAGAATCAAAAGAAGCAACACCTTTGATAGTAGAGGTTGCATCAACACCAGAAACAGTGAATGTATCTGATGCATAGTCAACAGTGATACCTTTAGCATCACCTGATACGATGCTTAACGTATCGCCTAATTGGATATCGCCTGGTGTACCAGTGTTAGCAGCGAGTGAGTAGTGATCATTTTTAAGATGTACATTCTCAACTGTTCCATCTTTGATTGCATTGTTTGCATGCAACTCACCAGTAACACTCAAGATAGTTCTATCATCGGATTTCATCACAATTGTGTTAGCAATAGAAACCGTGTTTGCGTATACACGAGTCCATGTAAGTGAAGGACTACCAAGATTATAATCAGTTGAATCTGTATTTGCAACAAGATGTGATGTAACTCTTGCATTAACAGTCAATGTATCTGCTTCTGTGTCACCAATAGCAGTATTACCTTCGAGAGAAGCAGTGTTTTCAATTGTGGTTGTTGCTTTGATGTTTAAAGAATCAGCAGCAGCATCACCCAAATTAATAGCACCATTAAAGGTTGATTCACCTGTAACAGTTAGAGTTCCACCAACATTTAAGTTTTCAGCAATACCAACACCACCATCAACAATTACAGCACCTGTGGTTGTAGAAGTTGATGAAGTTGTGTCATTAAAATTAGCAGCACCTGCAACATCAAGAGTTTCGTCTACATCAAGAGTATCGATATGAGCAGTACCATCAATATATAAGTCACGCCATTCTAAAGTAGAAGAACCCAAGTCGTATGCGCCATTAGCGATTAAATGACTTGTTACACGTGCATTAACAGTCAATGTATCTGCTTCATCGCTACCAATAGCAGTGTTGCCGTTCATACTTGATGTGGATGTTACTATTAACGTATCTGATGCTTGATCACCAACTTCAACACTACCATTAATATACATGGTGTTATTGAAGGTGGTAGTTCCATTAAATACTGCTGGACCATAAGTTGATTGGTTTGCAAAGCGACCTTCAACAATAATGGTATCAGTGGATGCATCACCTAGAGTAACTGCACCATTTAGGGTTGTTGCGCCATCAACATTTAATGTTCCTGTGAAATCTGCATCACCATCAGAACCAATATACCCAACAACAGTGTTAGAACTATTGACTATAACTAAACGTGAATCGCCTACTGTATCTTCTAATTCGATATAAAGGTCGGAATCACCGTTAGTTCCCGAACCGCCTGCCATATACATACGAATTTCATCGTTGGCATTAGAAAAACTTAAAACGGTAGAATCACCGTTTGTAATAAAATCGGTATTTGCACCAGAAAGATATAAGTGTGCTGAGTCTAGTGTGGTTTCTGTTAAGTCTCTCATTGTAAGAGATTTAAATTCAACCTCGTCGGATGCTCTTACCCTGCGTAAAAACTGACCAGCAGAACCGCTATCGATTCTAATATTATCAACTTCTGGTAAAATTAATCTGTCTGTAGCAGAATCAAATTCAAATGAAACGTTAGCAGTAAATGTTGTATTAGCATCAACAGTAAAGAAGTTTGTTGCTGTTCCAGTAATATGAGTATTTGACTCTATTGTTAGAGTACCACCAACTGATGTGTTACCACCTTTCAGTGTATCGGTTTTTAGAGTTGTTCCTGAGAATGTACCATCAACGTGTCCGTCACCTTTAGAATAACCGCCACGATTTGCATCGCCGCCTGGATTTACGGTGACAGCGTTATTACCAATAACTGTTGCCATATAGTTGGTATTCAATCTCCAACTATTAAAGTTATTATTTAATGCGGTATTTGCTATGCTTACAGTCATTCTCGTACTCTTTTGTTACATTTTTTCGATTAAATTGGTGAGTAACTGCTTAATGTCACTCATTTCTGATTTAATACTATTTATGTCATTTTCCAACACTTCTATTTTATTAAAAGCGTTTTCTTGTTGTCTTACCTTCTTTTCAGCAATCTTTTTTGCTTTTTGATATTCAGCATAAGACTTTCTATCAATGTTGACAACACCGCCTGTGGATTTATCTTTCCTCAGTTCGGCGTGCCCTTCAACTTTAACTAAATTCATTATGAGTGTGCAATTAATCTTAGGTTTTTAATCTGTGGAACTTTTGCTGGATTGGTTGATTTTAAAACAATCTTAATAGCAAGTTTCAAGAAAGGATCAATATCTTCTATATTTATTTCCCTTTCAGAGAAAACACCTTCAGAGTCATACTCTGTTGTTGAATCGTAACCAGTATCAATATATGGAAGTGTATCCAAATTAATATCATCATACCAAGTTCTATACAACACTTTAACTTTGGTATCTTTTACGATAGAAGCATCAAATAGAATCTTGATAGAATCTGCTGCTTCTTTAACCTCTAGTGTTCTGGTCATATAGTTTGCTGCGTTATGTGAACCAACTGGAGCAAAATCTTCAACAAACTTATCATATTGAACAATTCCAAAATTACTACTGGCGTTGATCATATCAACAGTTACATTCGCTGAATTTAAACCAAAAGATGGTGTTACAAATAATCTTACTCTGTCACCATCATCGTTGCCAACATTAATTGATGTTTCAGTGTCAACTAGAATATTTTGAATAGTGTAGTCGTCACCATTAACTTCTGTTTGAGCATCAGTAACCTTAATATGTTTACCGATGGTACAGTTAGCAAGAATATTATCTGCAGCGTCAACACTTGTTTCAATAACACCCTGAGTATTTGCAGCGTTGTTATAGAATTCTATTCTTGCTGCGCCAACGATATACCAATCACCATCATCAATAGTATCAGTTGAACCGCTATACGCTGCAGTTAATTCAAGGTTATTATCATCTGTAACCTCTGCTACAATACCAACTTCCTCACCACCATCAAGATAGATCGTATCACCTTCATTAATTTGGTCGTTAAATCCAGTGCCAGTTACTGTTGCATCACCATTTGTTATAGTAATTTGACCAGAACCATCTGATTGTGCATCTGCTTGAGAAATAGTTGAAATCATTACCCTTTCATCAATAGCATCAACATTAACGTTATCAAAAGATTGATCATCAATTAAGTTTGTGATTGAATATGCGGACAATTTCTGCAAATCAATTACAGGAGATAAATTTTCATTTGAAGAACTTAAAGTTCCTTGGAATCTCAGAGATGATCTATTCAAGTTATCAGTAACAACAGTTTGGTTATCAAATGATCTCAATAATCTTCTATTCTCAAAGAAGTAGTTTGAGTTTGGTTGAATGCTTGTCCAACTATCAGGGAATGCATTTCCTAAAGAACCATGGTTCTGAGATTTAAATGCATATTTAATTTCTGTTTTCGCTAAAATTACATCTGATGTTTTTAGATAGAAAGCATCCATATCTAAGTTTCTACTGATCTTAACACCACTACCACCATACATGCCTTTGATAAATGATGTATTATTAGAAATACCAACCAACAAATCATTTGCTACATCTTTAGTTGTATCTAGATTAATAATAAATGAATTTCTATCGATGCCTGAGGCATATACGGTGTGAGTTGTATTAAATACTGAAGCAGGAATTCCTTCTGTAGCACTAGAAGTTCCATACTTATTATCAGCAACACCAGAAATTCTAACAGTATCTCCATTTTTCAAACCGTGATTTGGAGCATAAACTCTAACCAAGTTTGTATTCGGAGTAATTTCAAAAGGATCACTTACCAAAGTAATATCCTTTGGTGGAACTGCTCTTAATGGAACATTGACTGAAGAACTGATATCAAACTTTGCTTTCTTAAGATCAAATTTGAGATCCAAAAGCGGATTGATTTCAAACTCTTTAGAGTTTTGAGATAGGTACAAAGAACCAGTCAAAGGTTGTTTGGTTACAATATTATTTGTAACAGCATCAGTTTGACCTAGTTCTGAAACCCAACAAGTACATCCAGGTTCATCTACTTTAACAACCAACGTGTAAGTTTCGCCTTGTTGTAAGTAAATTGGCGATTCAAACGTGAAAGTTGTTGCAACGCTACCATCATTAGAAGTATTAATTTCTGATGGTTGTTTAACTACCGTTGAGAATGGTAAAATCTTTGTAGATGGTATACCAGTCGCAGCAGTAGTTCTCAACTCAACGATAACTGGTCGTTTACCAGCAGATTCAAAATACAAATCAGCAGAAGTAACGAATGCACCACCAGCAGCATTAACAGTAAATGTTTGTGCTAATGGGTCGTGACCACCACCACCATCACCAGATGGAGTGTTGTCCCATAACAATCTAGTTGATACTGGAGTTACACGTCTTGCTGGAATTGATTCATATAAGCGATCTTCTACGAATGAACCAGTTCTTGAATTAACAACGGTTTTTTCTTTTGTTATGGTTGTACCCATAGCAAAGTAAGAAATTGATCCTTTAGAATCTGAATCAAGGTCGGTGTTACTGCTATTATCAGTCAGTTTAAATACTTTTTCACCAACATTAAAGTTTATTGAGTCGTTGTTTGGAATAATAAACAATCCAACAATATTACCTTGTTCATCAGATCTATGCACAAAATCGTTTATAGTATCTCCAGAATCAATAAAATCTGTCATTGTTGGAGCAGCGGTTATTGATGTTCCACCATTAATAGCAGTCAAAGATGCGGTGTTAACATTACCACTTGTTGCTAAGGTTGTTGAACCAGTTAATGTGTCATTAACAGCAAAACCATTTTTCACATTCATCACATGAACGTCTTGAACAGAAGCACCATTAGTGTCTGAATTGTGAACATAACCACCATACATTGCAACACAAGATGCTCTTAAACGAAGAAGCTTACCTTTAGCACCATTATTATAACCATCATCAGTACTATATGATACAGTAGCAGGCAAGTAACTGCTTCTATCGATCTTGGTCAAAGTTAATACATTACCAGAAATATTAGTAACTTTAAACCTGAGCAAGTTTAATTCTGGAGCAGTATAATCTGTGTCGGCAATATTTTCAGATGCTGGAATGTCATTCTCTGGGTCATTTAATCCACCAGTTATTGCATTATTAAAATCTAAGTTGTATAACTGAACATGATGCCCAACAGAAATTCCTGTGGTGCTATCAACAGTTACATCCACATTATGAGAATCTGCGCCTGGATCATCAATAGCAGTAATATCAATAGGAGTATGGGCAGCATTTTTAAGAATATCTCCTGCCATAAAGCACTGATAGATAACACCATTGTATGATCTTTCATAGTCATCACTACGAATTCCAGGAGTAATCTCAGCAGGGTCAAAAGACATAACTGAACTTGTTCTAGTCAGTTTAAATACATCTGCAGGTTTAACATGATGTGCAACCGAAATGCCATCAAAGAATGGATAGAACCTTGTATTAGGTTTCAAGTTTCTTGCTAAGAAAGTTACAGGGTTAGATCTTACTTTAGAAGCATATGAAATATCAACAACACGATCACCATAATCAAGTTTGTTTGTGCTGCTTTCAAATGAAATCTCAACACCTTCTCTTTCAGTAATACCTTCGTCTACTTGATATGTTGTGCGGAAACCTTGCCATCCGCTTTGCCAATCTTCAGTGTATGTGGAAGAATTTATACCAGTCCAGTTGGTTTCCCACTCATCCCAGAAAGATCCTGTGACACCCAACGAATCTGCCATATACTTAATGGCATCAAAGTTGTTGTCATCAGTAACAAGTAAATCTGGACGACGTTCTTCGTCTTTCCAGTTGTCGCCTTCTGGAATTAATTGCACTTCACCTTTAAATGCGCCAATTTTATATGGATTAACATCTAAGTATCTTGTTCCATATGGATTAAATACAAGATCAGTTTCAGTGTAAGGAAGAGTAATTAAGTCTCCAGTTTTTTGGTATCCTTGAGATGATCTTGCTGAACCAGAGTCAATATCTTCTACAATTTCAACTGCAGTAGTATAATGCATTGGTCGTAAGACCTTATTGGTAGCATCTACAGCAACTCTATAATCCTTGTCCTTAACATTACCAATACCATGACCTGTAAATGAATCCACAATAAATCCATTTTTAAATCTATCAATACAAGTCACATTATCCTTGATTTGCAAATCTTTTGTTTGCTTTTCAAGTAAAGAAAGTGATGTGTAGTATTCAAGGTTTCTTACACGCTTTTCAATTTTACCAATATCCTTCATTGTATATCGGCGATTTTCTCTTTGTTTGACTATAATATCATCAAGAGTTGCTGTGTAAGGTCTTAGTGTCAATGTACACAGAACCATACCATTTTTTGGATCGTCTGGTTCTTTTGGTTGTAATGCAGGAACACCACTTATTACTTGGAAGTTACCTGTTGAATCAATATAAACTTTATCTTTACGACCCAAGTAATATGCAAGATCTGAGTTTACATTTGAACCAATTTTAGGTATTTCCAAGATAACACCATCATCGATAGCAGGTCTAAAATCAATAACAGAAGATAATGTTATTTCTGTTGTGATGCCATTTAAATCTCTGTATGCAAATGTTGGAATATCCTCAATATCCATGTCAACATATGAATCGACTGAGAAATAGTTTTTTGTTGATCCCCATTCAAAATACTCATATGTTACTGCAATTGCACCTGTTGGAACTTGATTTCCTGGTTTTAGTTTTAATTTTGCTTTACCATAATAAGTTGCAGTTTGTCCGCTATCAAAATCATATCTGTTTGTAATATCAACTGCACCTTCAGCTGTATATGCATCGTAGTCTGAATCGTTAGTCATCTTAACACTGACTAACCTATAACCATCACTTCTTTCAAGTTCAATTGTATTAGAAGTTACAAGTTTCTTACCAACAACTTCCTCATTAGTTTCTGTTCTTTTTGTTTTTTCTCTTGCTTTTGCAGATACTCCTGATTGTTGGACACTAGCGATTAAAGTTACATCACCATCAACATCAAAACCAAGATTGTTAATTGTTAATGTATCTGTGTTATTGACATCATATGCAATCATAGCAGAAGTCAAATTAACAAAACTATTGGTTGAGTTTCTGTAAAGAGTGTAGTTTGATAAATCAGAATCTGAAAGGAAATCACCATCAGTTAGTGAAAATGTTACAGAATTACCAGATGAAGTTCCTGAAATAATTCTTCTTACAGTTGTTACTGTGCTATCTTCATCATCATTTCCACCAGCACCAACACCCTTTAGCGTTTTTATATACTCATATCCTACTGGGAAAATTAATGAACTATATTCTGGTTCTAATAAAGATGCTCTACCGATTTTAATAGATCCACCAGTAACAGCAGCAGCACCATTTGAAGTTAATGTTATTGTTAGGTCATTTCCAATAGAATCAATTTGACCTACAAATGTGTTATTCAGGTATAAGAAATCGCCAGCAGATGCTTCTGATAAAAATTCAGTACCAACACCTGTAACAGTATCACTTCCAGTTGAACTTGTTGCTGAACCAGTAATGCGAGTTTGAGTTACATCAATATCACAAGTAAATATACTAGAAGAACCTTGTCCTGTAATTTGTTTTACATCTTTAGAGAAGGTCTTTCCTTCGTTCATTTTAATGTCAAACAAACCCAACTTAAATTCAGTATCTGTTCC
>Ga0213858_10001041_pt1 | contig 13072 bp, 7 predicted proteins | sample PICome_FD_160122 | JGI IMG/M metagenome (GOLD analysis project Ga0213858, IMG submission 160122) | Coastal seawater microbial communities near Pivers Island, North Carolina, United States - PICO245 | ecosystem: Environmental > Aquatic > Marine > Coastal | place: USA: North Carolina | collected... | reverse complement strand
ACTTGGACTGATTTGAGTGGTAATGGGAATAATGGAACTCTTGTGAATGGTGTTGGGTATGATAGTGGTGATGGCGGTGCTTTGAGTTTTGATGGGGTTAATGATTATGTTACTTTAGTGTCCAATTCTAATTTTTCCTTTGGGACTGGAGATTTTACAATTGAGTGTTGGGTATGGAGAAATGGATCTCAATCCGAAAATGCTGGTATAATCATCACATATCCTAATGCTTTTGGCTCAGCTCCAGTTACAACTTGGCAACTTTCAATGGGCAGCGTTGAGGGAGGAGGTAATGCAAATAAGTTAGTGTTCTATATTGGTGGTCAGCTTGATCTTAGATTAGATGATCCGGATGTTTTTCCCAATCAAACTTGGACTTATGTTGCCGTAACTCGTTCAGGATCAACTATAAATTTATACAAAAATCTCACCCTAGTTGATAGTGGAACAAGTTCTCAAAATTTGTCTGATGATGATTTGGCAATAGGTGTGAATCGTGCGGGAGGTTCATATTGGAAGGGATACATCTCCAACACTCGTGTCTACAAAGGCAAAGCACTCACAGCATCAGAGGTTAAACAAAACTACAATGCACTCCGTGGTCGTTATGGAATCTAAATACTTACAAAACTCATAAGACAATGTACGAAAATAGAAGCTTCGCAATCTTCTCCACAACCGAAATTGATCAGGTTGATTTCTCATTAGTCGGAGAAACTTCTGCTGATACTATACGCAAATCAGTAGATGAAACCAAGACCTTTGTGAAGTGGGATGGAGAACAACCAGAGTTTGTTTCGGAACTCACAACACTTGAAGGGACTTATACTTACTCAGAGATTTTAGAGATTCTTTCTGGTGCCGAATGGACTGCACCTATGGAGGGAATGGAGTAATGGGAGTATATGCTGGACCAGAAATAGTAGAAGATGGGTTAGTCTTAGCACTGGATGCTGGCAACACTAAGTCTTATCCTGGTAGTGGTACTAGTTGGTCTGATTTGAGTGGTAATGGGAATAATGGAACTCTAACTAATGGACCTACCTATAGTTCTGATGATGGTGGTTCTTTGACTTTTGATGGGAGTAATGATTATGCTCCAATAGGAACTTCTGGATTTCCTTTTGGTAGTTCTGCTGGAACTTTGTCTTGTTGGGTAAGAACTAACACAACAGCAGCAGGGTTTCAATGGATTGTTTCTTATGGAAGTCCAGGTACTTCTCAAGCAAGATTTCTTGGTATAAATGGAACCACTTATTATTTTGGTGGATATGGTAATGATATAACTGCTTCTGGAGTTCCTGTAAATACCTGGATTAATATGGTTGGTGTTTATGATGGAACAAATGCTTCTATGTATGTAAATGGAGTTTTGGTTTCTGGACCAACAGCAAAATCTTGGAATACTGTTGCTAATAATGCACAAGTTGGACGACAAACAAATGGTAGTGAATATTGGAATGGAAACATAGCACAAGTCTCAATATACAACAGAGCACTCATAGCATCAGAAGTCCAACAAAACTTCGAAGCACTCCGTGGTCGTTATGGAATCTAAATAACTCTAAGAAATAATCATAAGAGATAAATGGGTGTTTTAGTACCTACTGGATCTGTTGGTGTTAAAGTAAATCATGGATTTACTGTATCCGTATCCGAAAATAGATATAAAAAATATGGTGCCCCACAATTAGATTTTATATTTACTGCTGGCAGTATTGAAAATGTGGTTACAAGTGAAAATCCCATTTCATTTGTTAGAAATAGTCCTGCAACATTTTATGATTCATCAGGAATCTTGAGAACTGTTAGTGCGAATGAACCAAGATTCGATCACAACTCCATAACTGGTGAAAAATTGGGTTTATTGATTGAGGAAAGTAGGGTAAATTCTCTTAGGTATAGTCAAGATTTTACTGATGCGCTTTGGGTCAAAACTAGTGCCACTATAATTCCAAATTCGGTTATCGCCCCTGATGGGACATTAACTGGATCCACCATGAAGGCTGATGCGGGCACGGCAATTCTGCCTACCGTGAGTCAAAATGCAGGTGATGTAGCCATCAGGACTCTTAGTTTATATGCAAAAATGGGGACATATCGCTATCTTAAGATTAACCCTAGAGGACACCAATATGCGTTAGTTGTGGACTTGCAGGATGGTTCTGTTTATGCCACTGGAAACACGGGTGTTGTCAGCGCAGACATTATTCCAGCTCCAAACGGATGGTATCGACTCATTTTAACCACGGATAATACGTCTCCAACTAGAACATTTGCAATTCGATTTTCGACCAATGCAAACAATAATGATACTTTTGATTTTGATGGCACCGAAACAGTTTACATCTGGGGCGCTCAATTAGAAACAGGAAGTTTCCCAACCTCCTACATCCCTACCATTCCAACCTTCACCTCACGAGCATCAGTAGCAACTTTCTATAATGAGAATGGTACAGTATCAACTGCGTCCACTGATGTCGCAAGAAATAATGCCTACTTCCCAAATGAAAACGGAGTAATGACAAATGTGGGATTGTTACTTGAATCTGCAGCAACAAATCTTTTACTTCATTCCGAACAATTTGGATTATATTCTCCAAGCGAAGTAGATGTGCGACCAAATAATAATCTTGCACCAGATTTAAGTTTTACTGCAGGGTCTATTGTAGAAACAACCACAACAGATTATCATCAATTATTCTTATATCCGATGCAGGCAACTGGTAATATAACTCTCAGTGGATTTATTAAGAATAAGCAAGGAACAAGAAATGCACTCCTAAAATTCAATGACGGAACAAATGATCTGGGATTTTATTTCAATCCATCATCTGGAAATACTGTAGGAGTATTAACTGGTGCAGGAACAACAGAACCAATTAATTATGGATCACAAAAACTTGGTAATGATTGGTATAGAATTTATGTGTCTGGAAATGTATCCTCAACTGGTGGTGCATCTTCACTTCACATCATAGATAATTCCACATATTCTACACATGCCGGAACAGGAACTGATGGTTTCTATATCTGGGGATTTCAGATGGAGGAAAATTCTTATCCAACATCATACATAGAAACTCCAGCAACATTTTCTTCTAGATCACAAACAAATTCGGACTCTGCATCATTCTATCAGTCTGATGGAACGATTGGATATGCTGCCACCAATGTCGCAAGAGACAATGTATACCTTCCTGATGAGAATGGAACTTTCTATCCAGCAGGATTATTGTTGGAAGAGGATAGGACCAATATCTTAATCAATTCAGACTTAAGATCTCCGGTTTCGACTACCAATATATCTCTTGCTGATTTCGGATTCGATCCTGCCAACACGGTAGACCCGAGTGGACTTCCTACTACAAGTGCTCCCGATGGAGGACTTGCAAGTAAATTAGTATTTGCTAATGGATACACCAGAAATGCAGGAGACAATACTTATCGTGCAGGCTTTTTCTATGCACACGGCAGCGGAGTTAGCAGCAGAATAATTAGTGTTTTTGTGAAACCTGCGGAATGGACAGGTTTTGAAGTTCGTTATGGAAACCAAAGCAGCAATAGATTCTTTCGATACTTTGACTTGACTGGTGCAGGAAATTGTAGTAATTCTGATTGCACTATTACATTAATTTCTAACGGATGGTATCGTATTACATTGCCTAATGATAATCAAAATAGATTATCATTTATTCCCTCTACATCCTATCAAAGTTCTTCTACTGGAGACGGAACTTCTGGTATTTACATCTGGGGAGCCCAATTAGAAGAAGGCTCCTTCCCCACCTCCTACAGCCCCACAACATCATCAACGGCAACTCGTGGTCGTGACTTTATAAGTTCAGGAATCACATCGACAAGATCGGCAGATGTTTCATCTGGAGTCACATCAACCAGACAAGCAGATGATGCCATTATAAGTGGTGTTGCATTCAGTAGTTTTTATAATTTAACAGAGGGATCTTTCTTTGTTCATGGTGGACCTGACCAAATAAATTCTTCATCAGTGCAGCATTTATTTTCTGCTAGTGATGGAAGCAATAGTGATCAAACAAGAATTAAAGTTAATGCTGGAGTGTCCAGTGTAACCTTTAATGTTCGTGATGGTTCCGTAGCGCAAGCAGACATTAATATTAATTCCGTAGTGGCTGGAAATAATGATTCTAAAATTGCCGCTCGATATGGGGCAAATGATTTTCGTATTGATGTTCAAGGTTCTAGTGGTACTGATACAAGTGGTACTGTTTCTTCATCTTTGACACAACTTGCTATAGGAAGTCGCACTAATGATAGATACTTAAATGGACACATTCGAAGACTTACTTATTGGCCAACTAAGTTATCCGATGCTCAACTTGAAAGAATTACTCAACAATAAATACAAGAAAAAATAACTGTAAGAAATGGCACTTGGACACGGAGAAAATAAGTATGAAAAATATGGAAAACCAACTTTAGACCTTCAGTTTTCTGGACCTAAAGGATCCATAAGTAATAGAGCAGATGGTGGTGCCATAAGTGTAGAGTTCACAAGAACTCAAGATACTCAAGCATCTTATGTAAAGTCTGATGGTATTATTGGATATGCTTCAACTGATGTTCCAAGATTTGACCACGACCCTGTGACGGGTGAAAGTCTTGGATTGTTGATTGAACAGAGTAGAACTAATCTTGCTCTAGAAAGTGAAGACTGGGGTAACACCACATATTGGCATAGTAATGGCAATAAAGGAGGACTTAATCAGGCAAACACTACGGACTATTTTATTGCCACAAATAACACTACAGACACATTATCTCCTGATGGTGCAAATAATGCAGTAAAATTAGCTGGGGACACTAGCTTTACAACTTCCGGTTACTCAAAGGGTAGAGTACATATTGTAACACAATCTATTACATTAAGCCAAAACACGCAATATACATTCAGTTTTTTTATAAAAGATCCTAACTCAGTGTTAGATTCTAACCAGATACTGTACATAATGTACGGTAGTATGTTTAGCAATACTAATGCCTATGCAGCTTTTGATCTGCAAAATAACACTGTGTCCTATGGAGGTGATTATACTTCGTCAACCCCTGGATCAATTAAATCTTACCCAAATGGATGGAAAAAATTAACAGCTACATTTACTAATACAGTCAGTGGTGGAGGACTTCGGTTGTTTATCGCTGAAACTGACAACTTTTATGGTCCTAACACGTTTTCAACTAATGGTGAATCGTTTTATGCTTTTGGTTTTCAAATAGAGCAGGGGACTTTTGGAACATCCTACATCCCCACCTCAGGATCCACCTCCGCAAGAGGAGTAGACACGGCAAGTATAACGGGGACTAATTTCTCTAGCTGGTATAATAGCAGTAGTGAAGGTTCGATGTTTATTGATATAAAGAGACCCACAGTTGCTTCATCTGGAGCATATCTATCCTTCCATAATCGTTCTGGTTATTTTTTACAAGATATTCACACTAATTTTATATTGAGAATTGCTGGGGAGAACAGTGTTACTTTGGGAGCATATGCCACAACGACTGACTACAAGATCGCATCGTCTTATCTAAGTGCAACTGAGTTCAACACCTCAGTAAATGGGTCTACTCCTGTTTCAACCTCCACATCGATAAACTTTACTAATGCTACAGAATTGCATATTGGCAGAGGTGATAATTCCATCACTGCCCATTATCGCAATGGACCAAGCAATTGCCATATTAGACGTTTAACTTTCTGGCCCACAAGACTATCAGACTCTGATCTTCAGTCACTGACAGAATGAAATAAATAATTGTAAGACGCAATCTTTTATGCCTCTCTACAATACCTTTCAAGCCTATGTCTTTAACCTCCACACTGCAAATTCATCAGAAGCAAAACGATTATGGAGGTCAAAGATAAAGGAAGAATGGGATTATGAGTGTGCCTATTGTGGGTCTGAACATCAACTCACAATAGACCACATCGTTCCGAGAGCAAAGGGTGGCACAGACTTCACTAAGAACTGTCTGTGTGCCTGCCACAAATGTAATCAAGATAAAGCATATTCTCCTATGGAAGATTGGTATCTTTCACAGGAGTTTTTTAATATTGACCGTTATGAAAGAATCCAGAAGTGGATGGAACCAGAACCAGCAGCAAATCTTTATCGATACGGATCAAGACGCAACAATGCGTCTTGAGTTTTTTTATAAATAAATGAAAAGGACAGTACATACTGTTCTGAAACGGTACATACCGATAGAACAATAGATGGCCACTCCGATTAGGATTAAGAGGTCAGCTGTAGCTGGCAAAAAACCGACACAGGAACAATTACAGTTAGGTGAAATAGCTGTAAACTTTTATGATGGTAAGATCTTTTTCAAACAAGATCAAGCTGGAGTTGGAATTGGAACAAGAGTTGTAGAAGTAGGTGCTGGTAGTACAACTTTTGTTGGAAAAACATTATTTGTTGCCGAGAATGGCAATGATGATAACACTGGTTTAGACGAAACAAACGCAAAAGCATCTATTAAAGCTGCAGTTGCCCTTGCGGTTCCCGGTGATACTGTAAAAGTTTTCCCCGGAACTTACACTGAAAATAATCCAATTAATCTTGCAGACAATGTTTCCGTAGAAGGAACAGAACTTCGTCGTTGTTTGGTTGCACCACAGAACACAAACACCGATTTATTTTATGTTAGTCAGGGATGTCATATTACCGACTTGAGTTTTGTCGGTGGTCCAATGACTAACGGTGCTGCAGCGATTGCATTCCGTCCTCTTGTTGGTGTTTCATCTGATAGATTCTTTGATGCCGCAAGACTGATTCGTCAGAACTTAGATTTTATTGCACAAGAAACCGTAGGATATATTACAAGTACAGAGTATAAAAATCCAGCAATATCAATCGATTCTGCAAATTGTGCAGACGATATTAAAGATGTATATCGTGCAGTTTGTCATGACATTACGAGAGGTGGTAATTCAAAATCTATTGGTGCTGGAAAATCATATTTTGATATCAACGGAAACTTAGATCATATTGTTGGTTTTGGGTCTACAAGTATTGATGCTTTTATGCATTCGAGAGAGATTGCAAGAGCAGTAATTAATAATTCATTGTGGGCATCGGAAAGTTCAGGACTCTCTCTTAGTATTCTTAATGCTACATATGATAATAATACTGGAATTTTAACAATTACTTCACCATCTCATGGTCTTTTTGTTGATGATGTTGTTGGTCTGAGTAATATTACATTTAATTGTCCCGGAGGAAGCACAACTTTCCCCTCAGGAGTTTATGGATATAATTTTGAGGTAAGAGAAGTTCCTACTACTGATACCTTTGTGGTTAATGTTGGAATGTCAACCATAGTTCATACTTATGATAGTGGTGGAGTAGCACAAAAAAAGATAAATTTCCAACAAGATTATACTCAAGTTAGAGATTTATCAATACAAGCAGATTCTGCAACAGGATTCAATAACGTTATTCCTTCCTGTTCGAATGTAGTATCCGCAATCTATACATGTGTTGGAATTGTTACTGGAATTATTCAAAATGGTATTGATGGAAATCCAGCAACAACAGGATTTACTACAAACTATCCTGGAAACAACGGTACAATTCTTTCTGGAATTACCGATCCAACATTAAGTCCATTGCAAGGAACTGGTGTTATTACTAAAGGTCCTTATGTAAGAAACTGTACTAACTTTATTCCAAATAGTATTGGTGCTAAAATTGATGGATTTAATGCTGATGAAGGAGACAAGTTAAACAATATTGGTGTTCAAGGTTCATTTAACGTTGACTCTTATACTCAATTTAATCAAGGTGGTATAGGAGTTTCAGTAACCAACGGTGCGTATTGTCAACTGGTTTCGATTTTCACTATTTGTGATGACATTGCAATTTATGCAGGACAAGGTGGACAGTTGGATTTAACAAACTCTAACTCTTCTTTTGGAACGAAGGGATTGGTTGCAATCGGAGTTGGTGATCAGACTTCTAAGTGTTCTGATCGTTATACTGGAAAAATTGTTTCTACTGCAGCTGCACAGCAGAATGAAATTGTTGTTTCTGGTGTTGGTAATAACAGACCATACCAAGGACAGGCAGTATATATTGATGAAAAATATAAAGTTGTCAAGGATATTGTAGTTACAAACGGTGGTTCTGGATATACAAGTCCACCAGTTGTAACAATTGATGCTCCTACAGGACCTGGAATTGCAATTCCTGCTCAGGCTATTTCTGAAATTGAAAATGGAAGAGTGACTAGAGTTCTTGTTCGTACTGTAGGTTCTCAGTACGAAACAACACCTAATGTTTCTTTCTCTGGTGGTGGTGGATCAAGTGCTGCAGCCACGGCACTTATGGAAACAATTTATTTTGATGTTCTTGAGGCAACTGAACCAGCTGCCGGTATTACTACTGTCAGTCTGATTCAGAATCTAAATAATGAAGTTGGTATTGGAAGCACTGTTTTCTTCACAAGACAATCTTTCCAAATTGTAAGTTCGCATTCATTCCAATATATTGGTGCCGGTAATACAATTGAATCTGCTTATCCATCGAGAGGTGGAGTGACAATTCAAGAAAATGAAGTCGTCACTGATGATGGAGGAAAAGTCAATTATACAAGCACAGACCAAAGAGGTAATTTTAGAATTGGTGATGGTGTTGTGATTGACCAAGCAACTGGAACCGTTTCTGGTGATGTTTATATTAAGAGTTTATTCACACAAGTAACACCATTCATTCTCGCATTAGGAGGAGATTAATCAAATGGCAGTCGCAGCAGCAGCCGTTAATGTATTTCAAACAATTACATCAACAGTAGGAACAAGTACAGTCGGAATTTATACAGCACCTATTGGATATACTGGGGTTGTTCTACTATCCCAAGTAACTAATATTGGTTCTGGAACTGAGACGATTAGTTTTGGTTATCGTAGGAATGGAGTTGATACAGAAGTCGTCAAAGACTTGGCAATTCCTGCAAATGATACTGCTAATCTCCTTCCAGGGAAATTAGTTGTGGAGACTGGTGATACACTAACAATCGTTGGTAGTAATGCCACTGATCTCAAATACATTTCAAGTATTCTGGAAACATCAAATCTCTAATATTTTAAAGTAAAATGGTAGCACCAATTCGTTTTCTTAGCGGCAGACAGCAGCAACAAAAAATAGGTGTACAGGGAAGTACTGAAGACCAAAAGGTTCTTGAGGTAATTGGTCGTGTAGGTATTGGTTCTACTATTTTTGATCCTTCTGTAGATCTTGATATCAGAGGTGATGTTAATATCTCAGGAAATTTGACTATAGGTGATCAGCAGGGTGCAGCTCTTTCTGCTGAAAGTTTATTCATAAGTGGATTTTCTACTTTTGTTGGACATTCAACATTTCAAAATGGAGTTACAATATCTGGCGTTTCGACTTTTGTCGGATTCAGTACTTTCCAAAGTGATGTTCATCTCGATTCAAATCTGAATGTAGCTGGTATCATAACTGCATCATCACTTGATATTACTGGTGAAGGTGGAACTGGTGGTCAAGCATCATTAGATAATCTTAGAGTTAGTGGATTCTCTACGTTTGTTGGAGTATCTACATTTGAGAATGGATTCAATGTATCGGGTGTTTCAACATTTATTGGAAATGCAAATTTTGATAGTGATGTTGATATTGATGGACACACTGAATTAGATGATCTTAATGTATCAGGCGTTTCTACATTTCAAAATAAAGTTCATTTATTAGATGATGATGAATTGCATTTTGGTGGTTCTGCAGGAGGAAATGGAGATACTACCATCGGTCATGATGAAAGTAATACAACAATCGCACATACTGGTGAAGGCAATTTACAAGTAAAAGTTGCTGCTGGTAAGACATTTTCAATTTCTAAATTTGCAGATTCGGATAAAATTGCTGACTTTGATGTTGATGGAGCAGTAAGACTTTATTATGATGGATCGGAAAAATTAAGTACGACAAGTATTGGTGCATCTGTTTCTAATGGTGCAGCTTCTACTGCCACATTATCCGGACCAGGAACATTAATTATTGATCCTGCACCAGTCGGAGATAACGGTGGAGTTCTTAGAATCAAAGGTGATTTATATGTAGATGGAACACAGACAATTGTAAATTCCAGTACTGTAGAAATTGCAGATAAAGTAATTGGAATTGCAACCACTTCTGTATCTGATCTGCTTCTTGATGGAGCAGGAATAGGAATTGGATCCGAAGGAAATAGAAAGACATTTTTATATGAATACAACGGATCAGTAAATCCATCACTGAAGTCCAGTGAAAATCTGAATGTTGCGACAGGAAAAGTATATCAGGTAGGAGAAACTGAGGTATTGTCTGCTGACACTTTGAGTGTTGGAACTGGTGCTACTGTCCATTCACCTACCGCAAATGTACTGACACTTGGAACTGCTGGACAAGAGAGAATTTTCATTGATGCAAATGGTAACGTTGGGGTTGGAACTAATATTCCTGTTGGATTTTCTAGTAATACCAATACAACCATTTTACATGCCGGTATTGTAACTGCAGTAAAATACTTTGGATCTGGTGGAGATTTAGAAGATCTTATTAAAGAAAAATTAGAAGGTGTAACAACAAAATTTGTAGACAGTGAAGGCACTATAAGTGGTATTGGAAGTGAATTAAATGTAGTATCGATAACGATCGATAATAGTAATGCAACAGTAGGATATATTACTGCGGTTGGATTTGGCAGTACTGCAATTTATTATTTCAATGATGTTACTGCAGTAGGATTAACGAGTGATGCAAATATAAACACTTCTGGCATTATAACTACATCTTCTCTCAATGTAACAGGAGATTCAACTTTTGATCAAAACTTAAATATAACTCAAGGACTATCAGTAAGTGGAGTTTTAACAACCACATCAATTTCCGGATCTCCAGCATTTGATGGACTATCTGTAACTGGAGTTTCGACTTTAGGTAATGTAACTGCAGGAGTTTTAACAGCAAGTGTTATAGTTGGAGATGGTAGTGGACTCACAGGACTTGCAGGAGTTGCTGCTGGTGTTACGGTAACAGACAATAATGCTACTGTAGGAACAGCAGCTATTCTTAACTTTGGTCCAGATCTAGATGTTACACCAATTTCTTCTGGAATTGTAACTTTCTCTCTTAATGATAATCAGAGTTTAGGAATTCTAACTTCAACGAGAATAGAATCTACAAATGCTGATCTTACAAATATAAATGTTGGATTAGCAACAATCACTCAACTTGGTGGTATTTCTACTCTGGGTATTGGAACTATATTTGAAATTAAAACGGATAGTGTTGATGGTGGAAGATTCTTTGTAGAATCAAATGTTGGTGAAATATTTGTCATTACTAACACCATAACAGACGGATCACTTTTCTCTGTAAATGATTCTGGTGGAATTCCACTTCTTGACATTGAGAATGACAATATTCAATTGACACCATTTGGATCAGGAAATTATGTTGGTGTTGGTAAAACAAATCCTCAGGCAAAACTTGATGTCAATGGTGATGCAGTAGTAAATGGTTCTGTCGGAATTGGAACTACAAATCCTCAGACAAAACTTGATGTTAGAGGTAATGCTTTAATTGATGGTTATGTGGCAATTGGAACTAATACAACATTCTTAGATAGTAAAGTTACAATTGATGTTGGTGTTGGAACTATTGGTCTTAGTGCTGTATCCGGATTCACCACGACTTATGATGGATTCCAAAGTGGTGGACTAGAGACCATCTATCGTGGATTGAATATAAGCAATAATGTTGCAAGTGATTATAATACTGCAGTTCTTCAACTGAATGCAATTAATTCCAGTGGATATAATAATCCTTGGTATTTGGGTGCAATATCAACACCAGAATTAGGTCGTGGTGGTCAATTCTTTATTGGACACAGGGATAATGCAGCACCAAATGGTAGAGCAGAAGTATTAAGAATAGGAACTGATGGTGAAGTTGGTATCGGAACCACGGCACCATCACGAACCTTAGATGTTAATGGAGACATAAGAATTCGTGGAGCACTTTATGATTCTAGTAATTCTGCCGGTAGTGCTGGTGTAGTATTATCATCAACTGGTGCTGGAGTTTCTTGGACAACTGCAACCACTACAGCTTCCGGACAGTCAATTTTAGAAGCATCTGCATCAACACTTTATTACATTAGTGCATCACCAATCACTTCTGGAGTATCGACTGCCGGATTTGTTGAATCTGATATTGTTATTAAGGATGGCAATCTTGGTGTTGGAACCGATGATCCACAGGCAAAACTACATGCCGTTGGATTATCATCAGATAAATTTATTTTTGATAGTAATAACTCTCTTCAAATTCCCTCTGGAACAGAAGCACAGAAAGAATCAGTTGGTACTGCCGTTACTGGACAGATAAGATTCAATACAACTAACCAACAATTTGAAGGATTTGGTGTAGGAAACAACTGGGGTTCTCTTGGTGGAGTCAAGGATGTAGATGGTGATACATATATTCTTTCAGAACTTTCTCCAGGGTCTGATGAAGATCAATTATATTTCTATACTGGTGGAAATCTTTCTGGTACTATTTCATCGACCACTGGTGCTGTTTATAATGTTGATGTCGGCATCGGAACCACAAATCCACAGGCAACTCTGCACGTTGTTGATGAGTTCTTACTTTCTACTGCTGGTGCCGCAAGCACTCAGAGAATTACTGAGAGAGCATACACGACTAATAACGGATCTCTGTCTTGGGAAGGTAGTGCAGGTCAGTTATTTTCCATTACAAACAACCTGACTTCTGGAAGTATCTTCTCAGTTAATGATGTTTCTGGGGTTCCAAGTATTGATGTAGATGCTGATGGTAGAGTATTATTGGCACCATATGGATCAAATGAGTATGTTGGTGTTGGTAAAACAAATCCTCAGGCAAAACTTGATGTCAATGGTGATGCAGTAGTAAATGGTTCTGTCGGAATTGGAACTACAAATCCTCAAGCAAAACTTGATGTTAGAGGTAATGCACTAATAAGTGGTGTTTCTACATTCCAA
>Ga0213858_10001039_pt1 | contig 13078 bp, 14 predicted proteins | sample PICome_FD_160122 | JGI IMG/M metagenome (GOLD analysis project Ga0213858, IMG submission 160122) | Coastal seawater microbial communities near Pivers Island, North Carolina, United States - PICO245 | ecosystem: Environmental > Aquatic > Marine > Coastal | place: USA: North Carolina | collected... | reverse complement strand
ATCACAGATATGGTGTGCCCCATACCTATCGGATATGGGATTCCATATATCCGTCATATTGCAAATATGCCCCATCATTTGTGATAACAAAACTCTGAATTCATTAGAAAAGATGACTAAAAGCCATCCAATACACTCCTTCAAACTTATAACGTATTCATGCAAGGATGCCAAATTACGGCGACTCATTTTATGGTATCAGCAACACAAGAGCAAACTTCTGTTACACTTGCCTGAGCTGTATGCTCATGCTTTCCATCTAGAAAAAGTTGATTCAGAAAGTGTAAATAAAATGAGATACACCAACAAGAGTGAATTGATTTGGATTTTAGAAGCAGCTGAGACAACATGGAAAAAATACAGACACCAGAAGAAAAGCAAACTGAAACAGCAGCACATTACAAAATTCCTTACTACTAGCGTTGTAAAGAATGATTGATGTACCTACTTTATGCTGTCGTCAAAGAAGGATGGAACCTAGCTAGCGTTAGAGGTAGGTAATAAAATAATACAACATATGTTTAGATACTTTCTGTACACCTCACTCTCTACTCTCTCGAGAGGATTAAACCAAGGGTTATATCTACTCTAAGCCAGTCTAAGCCCCAGTCCCAAATTCAAGGGTCCAATCGATGCATGCTTCATCGTATTCTGCATCGTGGTAAGAATCAAAAGAATATGTATCATCTTTATCATCAGAGGAAGAGGATAAATGACTCTCACCAATAGCGAAAAGTAAGCCTGGGCTGAGTGGAACATCAATACCACGTCTCATATATTTGAGAGCACGTTGCAATAGCGTCACCTGCTTGTTGTGAAGATGAGCAAAGTACTTTGGAGTGTAATCAATACAGCTACCGCTATATAAAAGCCGGAAGTTGTCTGTGCCGAGGACAGTGAGTTGTGTGCGAGGGTCAACTCTTTTCGCAGTTTTCACCACACTTGCTATGATGTGCAGTAACATCTCATCGGATACTTCTGTATCACTGATGTGGTTCAATGCTACAGGACTCAGTGTGTTTGAACCGGAAGTTTTTGAAGGCGAATAGTTGAAGCAACTTCCAATATCACCTTGGAAGAAGTGGGGGATGTATTCGTTCAAGAATATCATTCTGTCATCACCTTTTGTCCGAAAATTAAATGTATCGGACAAGGAAACAATATGGAACAGATTGCCATCAAAGTTGGACTTGCAGATGTCCATATCAAACTTAGCAATTACTTGTGTAGGGCAAGCACGGCAAACAATTAGCTGGATGGAACCACTTTTGCATTTGTTTCTTGTGGCCGTGTTATCTCGTCCAGTGGTATTGTTTGTTGGCGTCAAAGCAACTGGATAGTTTCTTGGAAACCTGTGCCAACACTCCTTCTGTATTTTATACAAACAGGCATTTCTATAAGACAAGAATGACATGTCTACTAGCTCCTCTGGGACCTCACTATCCGACTCCTGTGCGGCCAAATGTGCGTTCCAAGCTCGGTAGTAATTACTGGTTAATGTTGATATTGCTACTGTTTCAGTACTTTGGCATGGAATGTAGGTTTCCACATGGTAAATATGTGATTGATCCCAATCACCGTAATGAGGTAATGTATGATTGTAATGAGGATACACACTCTCGCAGCAATACCCAAACTCTCTCATCATTTTTCTGAAGCCTCGCACGCTTGCTCTGCTAGCATAGAAGTCAAGGTCAAATTCTTCAAACCTCTTCCCTGTGACTGCTTGTACTGCGGATGAACCAGATAGAAGTACCTTTCGGCCTTTGCTTGATTCGGCTTGTTGGAATTCGATAATCCTTCTCGCGTTGGTAATGTGCATGGCATGATCTCCTATTTGTACCACGCTAAAGAAGCCCTGCATTAAAGATTCCTGGAGAAGCCTACATGAAAGGTTGGTAATAGTCTGGTTATACTTCAACGGCTTCATGAGAGATTGGGATAGAAAGCGATGAGTGGATAACTCAGTTGAGGGTGAATGAAAAAGCTTGGATGTTTGAGCTAGCCTGTACACTTCTGGTGGGTGTAAGTATGATGAAATTTTGAGCAGTAAAGTGTCAGACAGGCTGGTTATCATGCAACGATGTTGGCTGCTATTGTACTGCTGTTTCATATTTAATAAGACAAGACTATGGCATGTCGGGCAGTCAGTGAAAACAGTTGCTTGTGCACTACAAGAAGGGCAACTTAACACCATGTTGATGACTCTCGAGTATATCAAGAAAAAAATTATGAGTGAGGTCGTCCTAACCGTGTTAGATCATCATGACTTCTAGATCATGCCTCCAGGTTAGGTCAATGTTAACCCAAGGCCTGAAGCCCACCTCAAAACATCGATGTTGCCAAATTCTTGCCTTCTTCTTGTGCTTCTGTGTCCTCTTTGTGCTGTAAGCTATAATTAAACTTGGTCACTGTTAAATATTCTTATCTGCGGTAAATACTAAGGGTTCTCAATAATCTACCACCAAGCATCACAAGGAACCGCACTATGGTACAAATGACAAATAATCACACCACCATATGAATTGGCCGCCATCTTGTTCAAACTGCTGGCAAGAGCCATCAAAATTAGTTTGTACTATCATCCACTAGTAAATCCCAATCCTCCTCCTCCATACCGAGAAGGTACTCTTTACCAGCTTCAGCAGACCCAAAAAATGCCTGTAGGATCTCTTCTTCTTGAAGTATATCCTCCTTTGTCTTATACTTACTGAATTTATTGCAAACTAATGTTTTGAGAACTTTTGCAACGTCCAAGTCAAGCAGATAGTGGTTCAATGGTTCTGGTTCCGTGCTGAAGTAGTCTTTGAATGTATACTTTTCTGGACTATCCATATGTTCCTTGTTCCTGGTAAACTTGGTGAAGCAACTGGCTACGTGGCGGCATGCTTGAGTGATAGAAGCCGTATCCTCTTCATCAATAACAAGAACAACAACTTTCCAGTCCCATTTCGATCCTTTTTTGGCTTTCATGGCAGTGACACCATCATCTCTGCTTCTATCTCTGCGAGGCAAGAATGCAAGGACATGCTTCCACATCTTGGATAGTTCCTGACCATTTTCAGTGTCATTAAGAGCCTTTTCCATAGGAAATAAGTAGCATGCTTCGTCCGGTGCCCAAGACCTAGTACAAAACGCAATGTAGACACCATTAACGCGAGTTTTGACAACATCAATATTCATGTTTCTGATTTTGTTATCGTCAGTGCGTAATACGGTGGGAGTTAATCCAGGTGTCCACTTGTACTCAATCTTACGGCACTTCACAGGTTCGGAAGGAGCGTTAAGGTTGCTCTTACTTGTACGTGAGGAAGGTGTTGCTCTAGCCATGATTCTTTTGCGTGAGATGGAGATGGATGATGATGATGATGAAAAATTCAATGTCTTGGAGGAATGCAAGAGTTGATGTGGCAAACTTACAACTTTAAAAATTATGAGAGCATAGTGGGGAGCTTTGACCCAAAAGAATGGGTTGTTGGTGAGATGTGGGATGCCTCATATCACAGATATGGTGTGCCCCATACCTATCGGATATGAGATTCCATATATCTGTTGTGCGGTCATCTTGCTGGCCAAAATTTTTTGACAGGGTTGGGATTGTCCACGTAAGAGTCAAACATAGGAATTAGTATAAAATCTTTGGGGAAGCAGTCAGGGAAGAGTTTGAAGAGCCTACAGCCTACCACCTTATCAATTATCACAAAAAGCGTCACCGTCAACAAAAGCAGCATACATCAAAATGATCCTAGATAAGAGGACAGCTGAGAGGGCTAGGAAGGCCCAGGTATGTGGTATTCAACACAAGATTGATGTGTTAAGGAAAGAAGCTGGTGGGTTTTACCAGAGCAATTCTACAACCGCTAAACAAAAACTCTTTCCTGAACAATCTGACAATGGGGATGCTGGACTCAAGCTGCCCGGATACAAGTCTCGTGCTGGTAAGCTTCAACAAGAAAACTTGTGCTCTTTTACTTGTGTAGAACAAATCAAGCACTACAAAGATATTATTAGCGAAATAAAATATGATAGAAAAGACGCGCTTGCACTTGATCAAACCTTGTATCAGAAAGGGAGAGATATGGGAGATGTAACCCTTGGTGATGCAAGCCACACATAATACACCACCCAATACAAGTCAAAAGACACTCAAGCAGAAGATAAGATTGCATATCATCGGGTTAATGCCTAGTAACCGCATATCTCTCTCCATCTATGGTAGGTATTATCCAGGAACAATACAACAAACAGATACTTGATTATCAGCACAAGATAGATATGCGTTGAGGAAAGAAGATGATTTGTCTTCTCCGGATAATTATACCTGGAGTCCGAAGAAGACGCGAAGGAATAGTCAGGAGGAAGACATACAGTTGATAAGGATGAAAGCAATAACATGGAAAGGTCACAAAGAGTAGCAGTAATACAACAAAATGGAGCAGAAAGGAGGTCCAACTCCCTCAACCCCATAAATCGAAATAAGTAACCACGGTAAATCTAAATTGTTGTACTAGGTCTTGGGCACCAGATGAAGCAAGCTACTTATTTCCCATGGAAAAGGCGGAACTATCCAAGATGTGGAAGCATGTTTTTGCATAATTGCCTCGATAGGGTGAGCATAGATATAATAATACCTGGTCGGTCTTTTTCATTACAAAATGATTTTTATTCCATTTAAGAACTGGATGCCGTAACTTCTTACCAGGCTTTAACTTTCACTCTTATTAGAAATGCTCAATTGTTTATTGCCTTTGAATAGAATATGATCCTCTCTGACCCAATCACTACCCATAATCTTTTCTGCAACTTCAGTTGGTGCATTAGTTTTGACCTTAAGCACATGTTGAAGAACGGAAGAATCATCAGTGCGTAGTGTGCTGAAACTCATTTTACTAGCTGACATCACTTCATGATCAGGCCCAAGGAGTGATTGGATGTAATTCCTAATTTCATCTGAATCGTCCTTATCTTCATCGTCACTCTCAATTTTGAAGACATATGTACAAAGTTGCATCGTGGAAACATCTGTGCCTACCATTTTTTTGTTAAACAGTTTTTTAGTATTGCGTCAAACAAAATGGGTATAGAGATAGGATGAGGGAAGAAAGTGATTCCAACAACTATTTATAATGAAATTGTATGAAATGTTTGTTCTTGTTGCTTTTTTGTGTTCCGTGTTCCGTCCCTTCCGTTGGGATTCTAGATAATATTATGCTCTATCTATGGTATTTACTTCTTATGTACATAGCTATTTGACAGAAAGTTGTACTTGTGGCTTGCTAGGAGTACTTATTATCTAGCTTGCACCTGGTCCACCTATTGCTGTTGGATAGCGTAACGGAGTTACAATGGACGCATCTGCACCAGCAGCAATGGCAATGGTATACAACATTTCAATTCGACGCTGACAATCATCTACAAACAGTGCAATATCCATATTCTTTTCTTGTTCAATAATGAGGTCTTCTCGAACATCGGTTAACTTTGCCTCCAATTTCATCAAGCGCCTCTGAAGTTTATTGCTGTATTCTACGAATTGAAGTGTAGTAGCCTGTGGTCGCCCAGATTTGAAATTGCCAAAGAAGGTATCGCCATTTGGCCACACGATAATACCATCTCCATCTTCGTAGCCGTCTTTAAAGAAGCCTGTGAATGATACACCTTCATAAGTATACTTGCCATAACCATGCGGAACACGGAGAGGCCCACATTTCATTTTACAACCCTTTATCTTCTTTCTCTTGATCACCTTTATACTGCCGTCATATTGGCCTCCTTTATATGAAATATGCACCATTTTAGATGCTGCTGGTCGAACTCACTGTATTGATTGTAGGAGAGTAACTTTCTTCAGCTCCCCTTGCGATCTCTTGAAGCTTGGGAATCTTCTTTGGATGTTGCTGAAGGTCAGCGGAGTCAAAGGCGACACTCTCAAGTGGAGCCTGTTCAAGTGAAAAGAAGTGGTAGGCAGCAGGTGCAAGATGTCAGAAATATGTGGTAAATGATATCATAAGATGTAAGACAGAGATGGCAACAAGTGCGAACACAGTGTCACAAGACAGCGAAGGAGATCTTTTTGTCAGCGTCAATACAGTGGGCGACATCTGTAGATAATGTGCCTAATATACTCGGAGAAATAAGGATGCAGTCAAGGGTGAAAGTTGATGTAGCAAACTTACAACTTTAAAAATTATGAGAGCATAGTGGGGAGCTTTGACCGTAAAGAATGGGTTGTTGGTGAGATATGGGATGCCTCATATCACAGATATGGTGTGCCCCATACCTATCGGATATGGGATTCCATATATCCGTCATATTGCAAATATGCCCCATCACTGATGCCCGCTGCTGCAAGTTGTGATAACAATATAATATGCAAGTAATGGTGAACAAACAGATGGAAGAAAATGAAACATTCAATTTTACACATTCATTAATCTATAAATTTACAATCAACAACCTTAGGGGGGCGCAATGAGATAAGCAATGTCTCTTGACGATTCTTTGGCATCTTCTCCACTTTGAGAAAGGAGAAGAGTGTTGTACAACTTCCTAACACCATCTCTAAGTCGATGCTCGTGCTTGAATTGTTCTGAGCTCTCTTCTACTTTTTTTAGCATCATTGTAATATCCCTCTCAAAGCATCTTTTCTCTTCATCGCTTGAGTCAAAGTTGAAATCAAATTGCTTTATTCCTTCATTGATTGTTTTTTTCAAAAAGTTTTGAACCCCCATGGCTTCAATCTTGTGGTGTGGTCGGCAAATAGCTCCCATAAACACATGACGACTTAAATTTTCCCAAGATCCATCGGTCCTGATAGGACCAAACTTTCCAAAGTCTGGGCGGATACTTAAGTCACTGTTGTTGTAAGTATTGTTCTCTTGAAGAGAGATCACGTGGGATAACCGACTTTTCGTCTTTCTTCCACGATAATACTTGTAAGCACAACAATACCCTCCGTTATGACTACTGAAGCCAGTCCGTACCAAATGAGAGATAAAGGCAACTTGAAACAAAGGCAAGAACCAAACACCTCCTCCACATTTACCTTCACCAGACATCAAAGCTAAGTACACTTGATCAGGATCAAATATATCGTAACTTCCAACCATTGCATTAAGGTATGATTTTAATGATGATGGGTTGAAAGCTGATCGGAGGAAGCCTTCAAGTTGTGGATACCTTGCAATTAGAACTTCTGGGACATCGGAGAGTGCCGGGATAAATCCACCAAGAGAAATATTTCTCAGTAGATCCAATACAACCGTACCGGTATGAGCTCTATACAAACAAATATCTGCAACATTCATCGAAGAAGTTGTAGACGTCTTTTTAAATGCCGACTTGCATTGCTCAATGACGATGGAGGTTGTATAATGTAATGCGGCAAAGTACTTCACAATGGCACTGTCATCCAACGTTGGGAAGACCTCATCAGCATTCAAAGCATTGATCAGTACGTCAACCATTGAGTGAGAGTCAGCGATGTCTATAAGATCCAACATCATCAATGTAGCACGAACAATATAGGTCATGTCACATGCCACTTGATCATGCCTTGCTGGTTTCACTCCATCTTGCTGCATACATTTTCGGAAGGTGTGTGAAGTGAAGAAAAATTTCCCACCCTTCGGTTGCGACTCCTTCACGACCAACTGCTCCATGCGTGACATAAGTTCTGGATGATCATTATTGTGATATCCAAAGCAATGGCTGAAAGTTCGGAGCAAAACTGGGATATGAAGCCACCTAAGTGTCCCGCTCATACCATGAACATACCGAGTGAAAGTTGTGTAAGTTGGAAAACTGAAATCATTTTCCTTAAGAGTAGCAACAAGTGTATTCTTCCTTCGATAGGCATTACCACTGCCCTTCTTCAACGTCTTCAAAGGTCTCCTCGAATAAGTCACGAAAGAAGGAAGATTACGAGCCTTTTCAACTTCCTCAGCAGAGAGACAGTCATCGGTATCGTTTGGGTTGTCATCTCTTTCTACCCCAACATCAACAGTGACTTCGAATTGCATCCTTTCGAAGCACATACGGCAATAGTTCAAGTGGCCGGACTGTTGAGATATCACCTGATCAGAACAGTTGGTGCATTTCTGTCCATTGAAAAAGTGATGAAAGAGGTAATGACTCAGGAGCATTGCAGTAGTCAAATCTTCATCATCAATTTTATCAGAAGGGCATGGTAATGGACTTGATGGGGGCTCGAAGAGTAGAGGATGGCCAAGACTGAAATTGGTGTCATCTAGATTGGGAAGATCATCTAGATACTTATCGAAATCCTCGAGGCTACTATCCAACAGTGCATCATCATCTAGAGTGGGAAGCAAAGGGAGTTCACCGATGCTGTTGGCAGTAATAGATGTATCATCACTAACAGCGAGAGGGGTTACGGTTCCGACTCTACATTCCATCTTGTCATCTAATGCCTTTTTAGGCATCGGGAGGTTCTTCTTCATCTTCTTGTTGTTGTTGTTCTTCTCCTCCTATACATGAGAATATAAGATATTTGTATTAGAAGCATAACGAGGTGAAAGAAATTGCAAGAACCAACTCATTAGCTGATACACTTACCTTCTCTTCATAAACTTGGTAGGTTCTTTCAGTCTTCCTCTTTCTCTCCTCCTGAGGTGCAATTGATTCCGATGAGGACTTAAAGAGAGACGTACTTGCAGGAGCAGCCACCTTTGTTGGTACATTATTAGCACCATTCTCCCAACGAAACATTTCTGCTTTCTCAATAGTATCATCCATAACTTGTTGAGGGTCTAGGACGATAGTATCATCCATGACTTGTTGAGGGGATAGGACGGCTTCTGGCGATACAATAGCTTGAGGGGAATAAGAAACGCCCTGTACACTTCTGGTGGGTGTTACGACTCCGACTCCACGTTCCATCTTGTCTTCTAATGCCTTTTTTGCATCTTGACTTCTCTGATCTGATAAAGCCAACAAGCTGTCAATTGCATCTTGTGAATTTGGATGCTGTTTGATAGCTTTATCGATGTCAGAGGAGGTAATATGCAACATGTCCATGTTTCTAGCGAATTCAGCTACACTCACTGCTTCGGCTGAGGATGTTACTGCGGATTTCGTCTTTCTCTCCTCCTGTTGTGCAATTGATTCCGATGAGGACTTAAAGAGAGACGTACTTGCAGAAGCAGCCACCTTTGTTGGTGCATTGTGAGCTTCCTCAATAGTATCATCCATGACTTGTTGAGGGACTTCAGGCGATACAATAGCTTGAGGGGAATAAGAAACGCCTTCAAGAGTTGCAAGTCGTTTCAATGAGGCCGTAGATTTGCCACAAGACACTGCAGTGAAGTGGTGGAGATAGAAAGAGAGGAACGACATATCATGAGATCATAAGTAAATTACGCTAATGTTGACACAGCAAAATGATCGTTGAAAAAGAACTTACTTATGGAACAAGAATAGCGTAGAGAGAAGCGGAGGTATAGAGTGCAGCGTAGAAGAAGTGGAGGTAAATAGTTGTCTTTCGTCTGCAGTGGTGAACAATACACTTTTTCAAAATTATGAGATAGTAAATAATGATGTGTAAATGAAGGTGTAAATAGAGTGCTGCTTTCGGATATGGGAGATCTCATATCCGAGTTTTCCCCATCTTACGAGGGGTTTCTTGCTGAAATATTAGAAGAGAAAACTCTAACACAGCAACTATCAGTGCAACCCCCCAACACTGTGCCGATGCTGCACCAAAGGCATGGCGCCATGCTGCAGTTTGCACCAATAATATCTTTTGATGCCAACTGAGCCAACAAAAAGGGCGGCAAAATCTAGCGATCATCTACGTAGGAATTAGGTCCTTTGGTGTTCTTTCTCCCCACTTTTACCAATTCGCTGATGTTTCTGGCGATTCCAAGTTAAGTAGGAATTAGTATCTCCCTCGCTAGTACGGACTCTTCTGTCCTTCCTCTTCCACTCTCCACATCCTCTATCTTTCACTATTACTCCAAGCCCCCCACTACCTCAGCTTGCAGTTGAGCCCTCCACTACCTCAGCTTGTTTGACAACTGCTACCTGATGGAAAAGATTCTGCTCGTATGTAACTATTAAAATGAGGGGTTTACACTATAAATATCCGATTTATAGATATTATGAACCAATCGAAGAATATAGAAGCTATTTGGTACAAATTACAACCGCATGTAGAAATGGAGATCCACTTCTTGTGAAGCAATTAAAGGATCTACGAAAGAAAAGATTGCGTCAACTTCGTGACAGGAAAGAACGCTACAAAGAGAAAATGCAGCAGCAACATCATCTACAGCACTTATCAAAAAAACAAAGACTCAATAATCAGAGTGGTATGGAAGAGAGTGATGACGAGAGTAAATATGAACAACATTCGCGGTTCCAGCCACAAAGAAGATGCAAACACCCAAAAGGCGGCAGAAAATATCTTTACTTTCAAAAACCAAAGAATCGTAAGCAATTAGGCAGATTAGCAATGCACAAACCAAGAGAGACAAAAGACACTGCACGGCATCTATTAAGTGATTTAGAATATGTACAACAACAGACTAACATTCGGATTGATCCCATCGGCCAAATCTATGCAATAACTGATCTTGATGTAATTGCTCATGGTGCTGAGGAAATTAAGAAAAAAAAAGAAAATGATTATGTACTAAAACAAAACAATATTGAAGTGATTAATTTGGATGATCACGAAATTGCATCGGGTGTTGAGTTTGTTAAGGGTATTGCACTTAATTTGAGAAGCGATAGTAAAGAGATGAAGTCCTTGATGAAAAGGTTTCCGGCATCACTGAGAAAGGAACTAGCACGATATGTTTTAGACGAAGGTATATCGAGTGCTAATAGGGACAATGATGATGGGAAACGTGTCTATATAGGCTTCGGTAGGAGACAAAGAACATCAACTTCTTTTCAGGGCCAAAAGATGCCCACCTTTAATTCGGTTCACTTGAAAAAGATGTCCCTTCGTCTCCGTGATGGATTGGCTACCGTGCTTTCTGCTGGTCAACAATGTCTTCACTCATTCTTTGAGAATTCCGGCGAGGAGATTGAAGAGGATGAGATCCGAACAAATTATGTTCGAGATATGTGGAGGAGTGCTCTTCCAACCGCAAATATTGATTGGAATACACTTGAATTTGTCGATATTAATATTCGCAGTAAAGGTGAACTACTACGGCATTGTGACTACTTGAATGACTACCGAAAGTATCATAATGGTTGCGTTGTATTTTCATATTCAATTGCCATCAAAAATAAACAATACCGTGTTGTACTCGTGATGACATCCCGGAAGTCGCTAGGTGCGGCCTTTGATCAATTACATAAACAGGCAAATCACTAAGTGCTGTCTTCAAAATTACTTAGTGTTAGAGAACAATTTTACACTTCCTTATTTGCTACGTCTTCCATCTAAACATACTCTTGATAATCTTCCAACTAATAAACAGGTGCTGCTTTACGTTTTCTCTTTACGATTTGATCGCAGAAGTCGAGGTTCTGATACGTTAATTTTCTTTGCTGCAATAGCATCTTTGGTCCAAACAAGTGAATCATAATGGCAATTCCCCCATGAATACTTATGGAACAACATGACTTTGAATTTGATGGAAGTATCTTCAGGCGTCGAGGTCATTCTATAGAGAGAACCATCTTCTCGAATTTTGTAAACGTCAACATCAAAGCCATAACGTTTCATGAGTGCATTCAATTCATGATCATCTCCATAGACACCATTGTGGGACATCCGATGGATGTGTTCTTCGACTGCTGTACTACAGTCCTGTTCACCGTATTCCATAAACCCTTCAAGTGCTGATGCATTTTTCGTCATGGAAGAACAACATTCCCTCCGAAGTAAAACATGAGTGAATTGTTTCTCAAAAAACAAAGACATTTGCCTAGCAATTGCACGGAAAAGGCAATTCCCATCTCCTTCTTCCTTAATTAGAGTAAGACCCATAGTCTTGAATAATTCATTGATGCCCATTGTTCGAGCATGTTGTCGAATCAACTAGGTCACCCCCCTTGACTGGCTTTGTTGGCGGAGCTTCACGCGTTCGGATCTGCGTGGCTGTGGAGAAGGCGGCATACTAATGTCCTGAACAATTGATGCTGTAGCTTGTGCGGAATTGTGCTTATCTTTCTTGGGAGGCTTGAATAGGTCTTCTCCATTGGTCACCCCCCTTGACTGGCTTTGTTGGCCCTTCAGGCGTTTGGGACTGCGTGGCTGTGGAGGAGGCGGCATACTAGCACCTTTCTTGGGAGGCTTGAATAGGTCTTCTTCATTGACAGATAATTTGAGGGTTGTCACAGTGGATATCAAAGGGACCATACCACAGCTGATATCCTGGTGCTCTGGCTGTTGATGTTGTTGTTGTTTTGCAATTATTTGTCGAAGTATTATTCTTGTCTTCGTTGGCACCAGAATAGACTTAGAAAGTATTTCGATTGCTTTATCCCACTCTTCTCTCATAACACTAACACCACGGAGGATTTCATTAATTTCATACTCGGTAAAAACTCCATCGTGTTTCTTCGACGGAAACATTCTGTAGAGTGAAGTTACACTTGGGCCATATCCACTTTCCTTCACTGCCCTAACTATGTCCTTTTTTGAGTGGTATGCAAAAAAAGAGATTATCTCAAGTTGTGTGTACGTTTTCCCAACAGACGGTGGAGTGTTCTTTGGGCTTGGCCATTCCCCTGATGATAGAGGTGAGGTAACCATCACTTCCAGTGGTGTGTATTGATGATAATAGTTCTCAAGGCAGATAATGCTGCTGATGGGATCAGATAGGTGATCATCACTTCTTAGTACCACCGATCTCCAGAATTTCCACAGATCAGTGGCCTGAAAAAGTGGGGTCCGCGTTACATTTAAGTGGGATTTAGTTGCCTATTTAGGGGTGTATACCCCCTATTATTCCCCTTTCAAGTTTACCAACATAATCCACCTGTATTCCGAGGATGTCCGGGCCTCCCCTCCAACGAAAATCTTACACCCGAGGGTCGCCCTTTTTTGGATATACTCTAACCTTCTATCGAAGCTTGGATACTCCTAGCATACAAC